>Ga0123342_1000431_pt1 | contig 65892 bp, 28 predicted proteins | sample Turbeawhitnodule_FD_89960 | JGI IMG/M metagenome (GOLD analysis project Ga0123342, IMG submission 89960) | Root nodule microbial communities of legume samples collected from Mexico - Turtle bean Mexico white nodule | ecosystem: Host-associated > Plants > Roots > Nodule | place: Mexico: Nepantla... | reverse complement strand
TAAAATTTGAATCTATAAACATAAATTAGTATTTATTTTTATTATTATTGATGATATAATTGATGATATAATCATGTTAATTTCAAGTAAAAAATACAGGACATAATTATAAAAAAAACCAAAATCAATTAGTATTAATTAATAGTGAACACATAAATAATATTCACCGTTAAACAAAAAAGTCAAATGATAATGATAAATAACACCATAGAATTGTAATAATATAAATGTGACACATTAAAAAAGTACTTAAAACTCATAAAAAAACGATTATTTATTTATTTATTTTAAAATGAATATTACAAAAATTCATACGTTTTCGTAACAAGTAAAAATAGTTATTTTAAAATTTTATAAAGATTAAAAAACTAAACACTAAAATCAAAAGTCACTATTCTTACTGGAACTAACTTTATTGAAGCTTTAATAATAATAATAACAATTAAAAAATAAAAAATAAAAAATCTAAAAAAAATAACTTTCTATTTATTTATCTTTCATATCTCTTCAACCAAAGAATCACTCCACTTCCCTTCTACTATTTTTCTTCTTTTATTTTCGTTTCTTTTCAAGTACTTTTTCATTAATTTTTTTAATCTATATAATATATATAATTTCAGTCACTGGCAATAAAATAGGAAAGAGAAAATAAAGTAATTGTTTTTCATGTTTCCTATACAAACGTCCGAGGTGAGGAATTAAATTAAAAACCTTATGACATTTTTTGTATTTAAAAAGTAGTAAAAACAAAAAATAAAAGCATCGAATACCAACTAAAGCCAACACCCCTTCAAGTTTTTGTAAACGGGGTAACAAACAAAAGTGCAAGGAATATTCCAGCCACATTCTTAAATACTTTATGGTTGATTAATATTTATTGAAAATGTAAATATTTGTGAATTTTGTTCTTAATTTAATAGTTTTTAATTAGTTTTAACAAATATAAAAGGGTGTGTGTAGAAAAAAAGTGAATTAAGGTATTTTCAACATTTGTCAATAAACCATTGAACTTATTATATATTGGTAGAACCATGTGATAGAACACACTTGTAATAATAAAATATCCAATGATCCAACCTTCATGCCTTGAATTCCTTATGACTCTAATGCAACCAAGCAACATAATGTACTAGCTCCATCAAATCAAAGCTAGTTACAGAATTACAAACCATTCACTCAAAAGACATATTTTACAAAATAGGCACCCACAAAAAACCTCTACATAAATAACATCAAAGTAAGCACATGAACCGATAAAGAATGACATGGAAACATAAAGGTGCATGAGTAGTGGCTATTCAATCATGCATGGGGATTGTGGATTGAAATTTCATGACCTTTTCTTGTTTGATTTTGTCAAGGGGGGGAGTGATATTTGAATGAATCCAAATTTCTTCCTCTGTGGCATGAACTGCTTCTGATTACTCCCATCTTTCTCAGTCTTTGTTGGAAGAGTTAGATCTTCCCTCAATGCTTGAAGCATTTGACTCAATGCTACCTTTTGTCTTTCAGTGTGCTCTTCCATCTCCTTTCTTGTAGCATATCCTTCAGGAACCTGCTTTCTGCTAAGTACATCTCTCATAGAAATTGTGGGTCTTAATGTTGGCTTTGGATCATTGTTTGCTGCTGTTGACTTGGTTACATCATGCAGAGAATCTTGACAGATTCCACCTTGATGAAGCTTGTTACAGTTAATAGTGTTATACCCCCTGAGGTCATCTTCTGGAATCCATCTCCTCAGAGCCTCCTCAGCAGCATGTTGCTTTTTGTTTGCAGTTTCAACTCTGTTTAAAGCATCTGTCAAGACTTGTTTGCTGTGTAGAACTTCCTCTGATGCTTCCTCCAACTTCTTCAAAATAGTCAGTTTAGAAATTTTTGTTTCATTAATTTGAAACTTGGCATCTATTACCTTCTTCAAGGTTGACTCCTCAGGTATCTGAGCCTTGGAGTTTAGGGGAGAGCGATCTCCAAAAGCGAAAGTGAATTTCTCAGGTTCTGGCAGAACAAATCCTGAAGTTCTCTCACCATTAGATAGAGCCTTGATTTCAGCAAGAGCAATAGCTTCCGCTGCTCTTGCAGCTTCTTCCATCTTTTTAGCAGCGAGCCACCTCATCTCAGCAGTCTTAACACTGAATCCATATTCTTCATACACACTTAAGGGCTTTGAAGGTTCAGATCTTCTAGTCTCAACCATTCTATTGCACTGCCCGGAATCAGAATTGAAATTTCTCATAGTACTAGCAGGGTTACCAAAGGCACATTCTACATGAGATGCTGGTGGATTTGATCTTGTCTGCTCTTGGACCCTCTCCAGAGCAGTTACTGCTGCAAACTTTGATGCTAGCTTTTCACGTGTCCTCTCTAGAAAAACTTTCTCCTTCTTCATCTTCTTATTCAAAGACTCAACGGAGGACTGTATCACTCCAAGTTCATTTATAGTTTTGCCTAAATTCAACTTGGCTTGCTTCAACTCCATTAAGATCATATCAGGTGATGATGACATGATAGAGCACGGGCTTGGAGTTTTCATCATCTGTTCTTGATCATTGACATTGTTTCCACAATTCTCCTTATTCATCTCCTTAAAAACAGGAGTTCCAACTTGTTCATATGAATTTACATCTCGGGATTCAAAACATTTCATAGCCTCTTTTTGTAATTGCTGCTTCAAGTCCTCCACAATCCTCTTGGTAGCTCCCAGTTCTTCAAGCACATCAAGAGTTTCAAGTTCTTTGACAATCAAATCCTTTTCCAACTCTGCTGCCTGTTCCTCCACTTTCTTTATGTCAAAATCTTCAATGCTGTTCTGCTAATGATAATCTTCTTCTACATCAGAAAGTAAACTAACCCACGGGGCAGGTATCAAGAATGTACAAAGAACTATCCTACTTTAAAGCATATTAGTAATCCACCAACCATGCAACCAAATTTCTCCACCAAATAAATAATTAAAGCCTTTCATTAATTTCTATAATTGAAAAACAGGAACAGAACTTATGCAAAATCCATACAAGTTTTTTTTTTGCATTATTCTTGAATTAGAATTCCAATTTTGGTATTTCGCGTAATAAAACTTGATAATAAAAAAATACTAAAATGTCCAAGTGTTTACTCCAAAATTTGAATCTGCATTGTAGTGTAATTACAGGTGAAACTCTAACTTTAATGAGTACATTCAAAAAAAATACTGAAGGTGAATTCGCTTTGTTTAAGTCCAACATTTAATTATTTATTGTTATTCGTATTATCCCTAAAATCACGTTTCACATGTAACTTTGGATTAAAATGAATGATGGATATTTTTAATGTTGTTAATTCTTCATATTGAAGTGCAATGAATAACAATTTAAAAAACTAAATTAGGCATTCATCAATTTAATTGAACATCAGGAATACTTAAGTATCTTCATTTATGTTTTGTCCAAAAAAAAAATGGACAACAACCTAGGGTTAAGAAGAAAAAATAAAATTAGCTTATAAGTAAAAAAATAAAAATAAAAACTTCTGAAAAACAAAATTAAAAAAATCCATTTATACATGAGAAAGATTCATTTCATTTTTTCTTTAAAAAGATGGTGATAAAAAAGTTTATTCAGGATATATAAGCACCCACCACATAAATGAATTGATGCACGATTAATCTAGTTTAATTAATAATTTTGAACATAGAACCATCTTCAATTACTCTTACTAAGAACTTTGCTAGAAAGAAAATTTGAAACAAACTCGTTCTCACAAGTCCAAGGTGCAGAAAAAACTTACAAAAAACGGTATCCAGGGCCCGCTACCTCCAAAACGGGTCACGGCCTCTTTAACCGACCCAAACGGCGGTGACGTGTCAATCTCCGCTCGGAAATTCACTCTCCGAATTCCGCCCGACCCGTTTCCACCATGGTTCCCCGTGTCGGGTCTAACTTCCCTTATGGCGGGCGTTCCGGGCACCCCATAGGCGGCGGCGGCGTCTCGAGTTTCTGCCATTTTGATGAAAACAAGAAAAGCGTATGAACGGAAACGCGGGTTTCAGAGAAGAAGCATGGAGAAAACCCAGAGGCGAAAAGGTTGTTTCTTAGTGGAAGCTTGGACTTCCGCGAAAAAACCATTGCGGAATTTATGCAATCCGAGGATGATGGAATCGGAAGGATGGGCGTGATGATTATGTCGCGTGGCCGAGTCGACTCGGTGAGCCAAACGGGAAAAGGAAAAGGGGAAAGGGTTGCAGAGGACGCTTTTGCGAGGGACCTTTTCCTTTTTCCGTTGAATGATAGGGTGGGGCTGAGAACCATGGGTTATAGTGGTGCGCTTTAAGGTGGTTGGTTGGTGCGAGTGAGAGCCAATGGTAGAGTGACACGTCATAAGGAGACTTAGTAAATCGTTATGACTGAGAGCGTGATTGGCGCGGAAAAGCGTTATGATTGACTTTTTACGGGGGAAAAGGCTTGGAACGAAACGACGACGTTTGGGGCGACCCACCAGCACTAACTTCCTTTGGTTACTGCTACGATTAGTTTGAGTAGTGCGCACGCAGTAAAAGCATTCCCAATTGCCATCGCTACAGTGAAATTGTTGCTTTAAGAAAAGTTTTTAGATTTTTATATTCAAAAGAGAGTACCAAGGATTCAGTGCACAACAACAACTACTTCTAAACACAAAAAATTCAAACAATTTCCTTGTACATTAAAATTAGTTTTTACATAAAGTTAATTTTACTAGCTTTCTCCATTTCATTAAATGCTTGTTATGGAAATGAATTTGAAGAGTGTGACTTAACGATGAAATGATGTTTAGGGAATGAGCAACAGAAATATAATAGATTTTTAAGAGTATGATAATTAATAAATAATATAAAATATGATGAAGTGTACTTATTAGAGAGTATAATGTTTATAAATTAATTAAGTGATATCGAGTTATTTAGATTAGTTATATATAACTATTATTTATTGTTCTATAAATAGCAGTTTATCACTGATTACTGTACCATTTTCTCTATGGTTATTGAGTTATGAAGTTGGAGTATCGTCTGAGTTTTTAGTTTGAGTAGTGTTATACACTATCCTTTTAAAATTGCCAATGTTTTCAGTTTATTTTCTTAAAAATATCTACTATTTAATCCTTTCATTGAGATTGATTTGGTGTCAATAAAATTAAATTTTTATCAATGAATGCGTGACATTGCAATATGACAGTGTAAAATAATGGGATTTAATGCACAACGATGATAAATCATCAATTAAGAAGCCTCTAATAATTAATTTTCCATTTAGTAAGAGAAACACACATTTTTGGAAGGCGGAGAAAATAATTTAAGTAGGTAACGTGAATACCAAAATAAGAAAAAATATTATTATGACTTGTTCATCATTAGTTATCATGATTAGCTCTTTCAGCGGGGAAAAGGGAAAATGCATGCAGTGTTGGCCAAGAAAATAAATATTTGATAATTTGATTAGATTTGCATGAAATTGATTGGAAGACAGAGAAGCTTCTTTTGTCCTTTATATAGTTTAAATATTATTTACTTTAATACTAATATGTACTTTCAAAGATGTTTAGATTGTATTCAGTTTTTTTTAGTCCATGTCTCATGATGTAAATAAATGTAGTATGAACAAGTTATTTGGTAATGGTGAGTGATTACTTTAAGGACTTCTTTTTTCTTGTTTTTTCAACTTTTATGGTTATTAAAATTAAAATGAGATGTTGGTAAACAACATGGAAGACCAGAATATTTGTAGAAGACTGTAAGATTTGGTGATTTGGATAACTGAAAAATGTATCACATGTATGGCGAAAATAAATTTATTCCAAATACTTTTTAAAACTTGTACTATTTAAAACAAGTAATATAAATATAAATGTTTTAGAATGACTACTTAAAAAAATTTTAAGTTGTATAGTTAGTACTAACTTAAAGGGATAATAATAGTTGTTTTTATTCTATTGTCGTTTATTTTTTATTCTTTTCATTTTTGTTTCTTAACGGTGAATCATTTCTCTACTTCTTAGTTATTTACGTGCTCTCTTTTTAGTGTTTGGTTGAGAATTAATCTAAAAAAATCTCTATAATTAAGTAAAGTACTCTATACACGAAAGTGTGTGATCTATTGATAAAAGTATACCATATTATTATGTAAAAAAAAAAAATTATAGTGTTTAATAATTGGTTATTTCGTTCATAAGTCCTATCTGACACATATATTTAATGAAACAGTATTAACTTATTTATCTCATAATTCTGAGACTTATAGAGGTGTTATTTGGATTTATAAAGGTGTTATCTTGATTTGTAGGATGTTATATACTTGTCACATGTCATCTATTTGCTATTAATGTAATTACTGTCATTCGATCGATTATCTATGTCAAATAACGTGACTCATTCGACTCCGATCCGATCTACATATTTTATATTATTATAAACCAATTTTTAAAATAAAACTTATATTATAAAATAAATCAAGCTAGAAAGAAAAATATAAATATAAATATTAAAATCATGTTACTCTTTTATGGTTAACTTATGGAATAATCTTCACCAATTCATCACCAAATATATATATATGACAGAAAATGATCCTTATAATTTATTTTAACTTGATCGAAATGGGTGTAAATTCTTTGAGGATGTTAGATTCTTGATAGTAATCATTTAAATATTATCACTGCTAAAAATTATATATTAGATTCATTACAGAGTAAAGGGAATGAATTCTTATTAATTTTTTTTTATCTTACTTTCTGTTGGATTAACAAGAATTGATTTATAAGGCCATCCGGGGAGAGAGAAAATATAGAACTTTTGTAGATAATTTTCAGAAGTAAACATTTATATTCCAGTTGTCTCATAATTAATGTTTCTCGTCATGTATTTTATTTTATAGAACTGGCGGAAAAAAGAAGAAAAAACATCTTTTTAGTGAATATTAAATAATATCTTTAAGAAATATGATATAAATTATCATAATTTTATCTTTAAAAAAATATCTTGATAAATTAAAAAAAAATATAAACTATTCTTGATCTAAATTTCTAATTGATGTACTACTGCATTAATAATACCAGGACTTAGGGTTAGTAAACCCTTAACCCTAAACAAATACTTATATGTATTATCTAAAAGTAAAATCAAATTTTAATGGCTTTTTTAATTTTCCAGATATCGTGTGTGTGATGTTAGTTTTTTACATACGTACCCATCATACTAATCAAATATTTTACATCACAACTTCGTGATTTCAGTATTTCAATTTTTTATTGTAAGAATTATATTTTGAAGACATTAAAAGATGCAATTTTATTCATGTTACAATTACACATGACACGTATTAATTTAGGCTCCGTTTATTTTTAGACGAAAAAAAAAACATTTACTATGTGCAAGAAAAACTAGTTTTATTTAAAATAGAATTACAATTTAAATATCAAAATTATAAAAAATTATTATTATAAAAAACATAATTAATCATATTATATATATAATAAATTATAAATATAAATAACAACAAAAATAAATATATTTTTTAATAATAAAATAAATAAATTTATATCATAATTAATTTATTTAAAATAATAAAGATAAAAACAATAATGTTATTTAATATAAAAATATTTTTTTTATCAAATATTTTAATTAAAATTAATTATAATTTATAATAAATTATTCAAATTAATTTTTTACTATTTTTAAATATAAGAATAAATTTATAAGTTTACAATTTTTATCAATTGAAAAATATATAATTTTACTGAGATCCATCACATTACTCATAAATTTTTATAATTTTTTTTTACATTTTCTATTTTATTTACATTAATTCAAAAACTCTAAATTTTTTTACACTTTTTTAAATTATCTAAAATTGACTTCCTTATTTTCTTTCCTATTTTCCTTCCTATTCCAAATAAAATATTAATGTTGGTAAAGAAATTACAACTGCATGATTATGATTGATAAAGAATCCAACAGAGACATAATTATGACATTGAGAGATTATCATGACACATTTACAGTAGAGAAAATGAAATTGATAATTAAAATGTGAACAACTAAGAGTAATAATATCTGAAAATTAAAAATATAGAAATGATTATAAAATCAATTTTGAACCTACCCTGTGAAAAGCAAAGGTAGCAGGAAGAATGAAAAGTTGACACGTTTGAATATAACATTAAAATAGATACTGCAATCTCAGCTATTACATTAAACATTAAACTCACCTATGACTGTTCTGCACTGTGTGAAACCGTGAAACTCCATGTCAGGTCACTGTACAACATGTACAACCTCAATACTCTGCATCTCTTTATTCTCGTAACATAATGTAGTGTTGAGAGATACTTTTATTCTATTGATCAAAGATTGTTAAAATAAACTTATTTTTAGTTTTGTAGGTTTATGTTTAAGTTTAGGAATTGTAGTATTATAAATGGAGTTCGATATTGATATTTATATTTAAATGTATTAATGTAAATTAAGAGATTTTTGAATAATTAATTTTTAATAGAAGATAATATTTATTATTGAATTAGGTCAATAATAAGATACAAAAGAGATAGGATGGAAATTTCAGTATATATTAGAGAAAACACAAAAAAAGGAAAGATAGATTACACAAGAAAGAAAGACAGATTATACTAGCTAAAAGTTCTCATATTTTTTATTACAATGTTTTAAGTTTAAGATTTTCAATATTCTTGTCTTTAATATATATAAATAAGTATAATTCTTTAATTTTATTTTACATGTGTACCTGTATGGATGATGTGGCCCAAGTAATACATGTCCATTGGGTACACAATTTGTTAGTGTGTCGGTAATCTCTTAGTTTCTTGAAGTTCTTTCTCTTGTTGTGTGTGCTCCGCCAGTTGGGAGTACCTGCGATTGCACTCCAACGCTCAAATTAGTGCTAGTATTTTTTGGTCTGTTCTAGTAATATATGAAAAAACGTACATTTTTTCCCTTCAACAGTTATATTTATAGGTTGACTTATGTCCTTATCTATGTGGACTAGATAAACGGTCCATTAGAACGTGTATAGTGGTTTCCTGAAATTATGGAAGTGTATCTTTTAAGTTATTGTTATTACGAGATATTTACCCGCATACGTAATATTTTTATTATGTTATAAATACTATTTGAGCGGATCTTCGATCGTTTGGAATCTGACCGGTACCAGATGTATAGTAATCAAATCAAATAATAGTTTAGGTTAACGTAAGTGTTAAACATTTTGGTGTAGGTAGCTTAAATGTCCCAGCCCCACTTGGACGAATCACTGGTTTCCATTTATTAGTGTTCAACTGTCACATAACCAATTTTAATATATTCTTCCTCCTTAAAACCACATCAACTATTTCGGGTGATGAATGCTTTTGTAAATGCATGCCTCGCCATAATATTTATCAATCTCAAAATCTATGGTCCAAATGCTTCCAAAAATAACTGCACACCTACCCATTCTATTCGCTTTTATGGTCTGTCTGCCATTTATATCACTCATTAAATCTACTTGCAATTTGGTCCCTTCAAAATTCTATTTTCAAATACTTTACACTAACATTTATTATACTTTTTCAAAATATCATGTATTAAAGAAAAATTTAAGCATGTGTTATGATTATCTTTCGTTAATAGACAAAAATAAATAAAAATATTTTATAAGTCAATTTTGTAAATCGTAAGAAGTTGATTTTAAAGGTCAATTCTTAATAAAATTTCAGTATGTGAATAAAGATGGTATCAGAAATTAGATATTAATATTTTTACTTGAATTGAGTTAAAGTAGAGTTATTATTAGAGGTATTTAAATTTGATATAACTACGTGTTTAAAATATAAACTTAAAAGTATTAGGTAAGTTCAAATGATGATTTCATTACAATTAGAGTAGTGATAATTTGACACTCAATGCTCTAAATTACATCTTCTTTATGTCTATTATTTTACCAAAATACCCCTATCACATAAGTAATCCAAAGATGTAATTTGAAGCAAAAGAAAAATGAGGTGTAAAAAAATCATTTTTCTTACAATTAATAGTAGAAGCAAACGGTACGGAAAAAGTGAACAGTAATAAAATGTGACTTTAGTCTCGCTATCTAATTCGTGAACAGAGTTGTAATTGGAAGTCATTTTTATTAGTTAATGATATACTTTATTTAGCTTTTTTAGGTTCAATCTTACATTTTAGGGTCTAGTGTTTTTCTTCTCCTTCTTGTTTATACGCATGTAATGGAATAACCACGAATAGAAAAGTTTACACGTAACTTTCTTTTAAAATGTTATCCTCTTTAATAAAAAAATGTTATAAGTGTAGTATATACCTTTTATATATATATATATATGAGGTGACTGAGTGGTATAAACATATTCTCTATCGATATTTAGTTAAAAATATTAATACAATATTAATATTAATCAAAGAATTTCAAATAATCAATTTTAAATATATGATAAAGTTTATTATTAAATTAAGTAAATAATAAAACTAAATAAAAAAGAAAACAAAAGAAAGTATTATCTTATACAAAAGAAAGAAAACAAACTCACCATAAACACAATAATTTAAGACTAAAACATTTCTGACTTAATTAAGTGTTAGAGCCAGATTACACCTGCTGACGTGGATGAAAATATAATAAAGTGTTATGATGTGGGGTCAGTATTGTTGAGGTGGCAAATTTTCAAAATTTAGGGTTCTGTAGTAAAAGAGTAGGTTTTAGAAAGCGAAAATCAGCCCCATTTTTACAGTGCGATTTGGAGTGGTACCGATTCTGATTCTGATTCCGGTGACCTCTATCAGCACGATTTGCAACCGCTTCGCACCGCAACCGCTTCGCACCGCAACCGCAACCGCTTCGCACCCACACTCCTTGCGTTTGAGCAGCACCCAGTTAGGGTTCAGGGATTTGTGAAACAAAATTCAAATTCCCTTTTACAAAAACGCCATGCCACGTCAGCGATGTCATTTTGCAAAAATGACATGCCACGTAAGCTATACATCCACCTAAGCTAGATGAATTCTGGCGCAAGCAGTGTCTAAAAATCATTATTGTTATATAAAATATTATGATGAATTAAAAATCTGAGTAGGTGTCCACTTTACAATGATTATGAATAAAATAAAGATCCTGTCAGGGAAGTAGGAGAAGCTAGTTGTTTATATTGTTGAGTAACGTGAACACTTCAAACCAAACATAATATTGCCGTAACCTCTCTACACACAAATTTGTAGAAAATAGTTATCACACTGTTTTTTACTCTCTTTTCAGATCTTGAGGCATTTAGATCTGATTACCCAACACAACACACACACACACAGAACTTGGCTGAATCTCAGAAATATCCAGCAAAATGTTGAGTGAGGGTGGGAAGAATCAGTCATCCAAAATGTCCTTCACAATAACAAAGGATGATAGGTTCTTCTCTAGGCTAATGGCGAAGGAAGCCACCACCCCAAACTCCTCTTCAAGGATTTTGTACTATGGAGGAACTTCAGTAGCTGTTCCTTTTACCTGGGAGGCACAACCTGGTACTCCCAAACACCCCTTGTCTGAGACATCTCTACCACCTCTCACACCTCCACCTTCCTATTTTTCAAACTCACGCAATGCCAAGGGGAGAAGCTCCAAGCCCAACAACATGTTCTCAACCCTTCTGCCAAGGCTTGTAGGGCCAAGAAAGTCTCATCATGAGTCACCACCAACATCTTCTAGGTCACCTTCTTCATCTTCCTCTTCCTGCTCTTTGTCATATCATTCATCACCATTTCCCTCGTTTTCCATGAGAGACAAAGATCGAGGCCAACAAGAAAGAAGCCCCTCTTTCTCACACCCTTTCAAACACAAATGTTCCAATGGATTTAGTGGGTGCTATCCTTTCGGGAACATCATCGGCAACGTAAATGTAAGCCATGGTGCAGACTAGTTACTGTTAGAAATTTATTATGCTTGAATATCTACTGATTTTATAAAGTTGAGTTAATTTTAAACTTAACTTATTCTGTATTATTTTAATATTGTAGAGATCTTCAAAATTTGTATACTTCTTAATTACTAATTTCTCTTTTGCATGCCTTTAACATTATAACACCTCATTCAATCTTGAAACACTGTGATAGGAAGTCAAAAAGTGACAAGGATAGTAGCCATGGCTGCCTGAAAATCATGCAAGGTAAATGCGCGAGTGTTATGTTTTAGAAATTTCTCACTGTGCTTAGAATCCAATTACGTATGTTTTCTGTGGAAGCTGTTCATTACAAAGATCATATAGCAGTACACACAATTTCACACCCAACAACTATCATATCATTCAGTTTGGTTGTGCTAAAAAATATTCTCAAAAACTTTTTTATTTTTAAATTCTTTTTATATAAATAGAATTTGACATCGGTTTATTTATGATTTAACGCGTCATAAAATCTTTTTCCTTTTATAAATTAAAAAAAATACTTTATAAGTAATTTTAAATAAATATTTTTGGTTGGACTATCAGACAAAATCATTGAATAAAAATTAATTTTAGAAAATAAAATAATTACTTAATATTTTATTACATTAAATACCATTGTATAAACTAAAATAATTATTGATATATAAATTAATTTATATTATTAATAAAAAAATTTAAATTAATTTTAAAATTGGTATCTATCCATTACCTACCAAAAGTTAATTACTAACTAATTTATATTCTAAAATAATCTTTATTGATCTTTTAAGATTAATTATTAGAGATCCCACATATATTAGATATGGAGACATTTCATTGTATATAGATGGATGTAAACTTCACCTTATAAGTTGGTTTTATGAAGTTAACTTATACTTAAAGTACACTTCTTAATATCAATTTAAAATATAAAACATTAGTACCTAAAACTTTATAAACTAGTTAATATATCAATTTAAAAATTATTTTATAGATTTTTATTAATAGTAGAAATTACTTTAAATATCAATTATTTTCTAATATCTAAAATGGTATCTAATTTAACTAATTATTTTAAAAAAATTGATTGTTATTTAATGATTTTTTTTAGTGTCCTTCTAATAAACAAATCTATTTTTTAATTTTATACTATTTATACTTTACATTAACAATAATTTGTTATATCTCTGGATTAAAGTTAATTTATTACAGAAATAATAAAATGTCTTTTAAGGATAAGAAACGAAATGAGCTATATACAAGTGATGAAACAATATTAACATTGTTTTGGAATTTGATCTTTTATAGCATTTATGATTTTTTTTCCTTGAATTTTACATATGCTAATTATATTAGTTGTTGTTTTTCTTCATGGTCAATAGTATCAATATCCTTTCCACCATTGAAATTTTCTTCTAATTCTAATTCTCTTAAAATATCTATATCTCATAAATCTATCATTAAGATGCTTCCTAATTTTCCGTTTTGCTTTTGCAAGCACCAAATATTCTTTTAATAATACTTCTCAAACAAATGATAAAATTTAAATACGTCATCTTTAAAGTTTAAAATTTACGCTCTAACTAAAATAGTGAAGGTGATACTTAAAAATTTGATTTTGATCTATGTATCATGTGAACGAAAATCACAGAAAGTTCGTACATAGGTCACGTTCATTGCGTTAACCATTACTACAGCCAAAAGAAATTCGAAAAACAGTTTTAATTTATTTTAACAAATTTATGACTCTTGAAACAGATTGGGCTTCATTCAGATTGGGCTGCATTCATATTGGGCTTTAATCGTTTCTCAAAACCCAGTAACTCCACTTTAGTGTGTTGACATATTTGAACAATAACATTATGTGAATAGAGTAGTGTTGTGTTTTCTATAATTAATTTATAAAAAGTTATTGAATAAAATACACACACTCAATTTCTTGTAAGAAAAAGGTAAAAATTGTTGTAAGAGAATTTAATTTTAAATTATTCGTGTCAATTTATCTAATGTTTTCTATGATTGGGCTTAATTTGAAATGATTTCTGCTCTTTATAGCCGACGAAACATACTAGTTGAACTCTTTTGAGCCCAATCCACCACCACTTTGTCAAAGAAAATATGACAAGTTAGTCCAACAATTATTTTTTTTGTTTTATAAAATTAATTTAAATGGAAAAGAGTAGTTATAAAATATGTTAATAATTTAGTTTAAATTTAATTCAAATATTAATTTAATTTAGTAGTAGAGGAATTGAATTGATAAATTAAACTAACAATAAAAATAGTCTTAAAAAAAGTAAACTATAGAATCATAAACGCTAAATATATATATATATATATATATATATATATATTTATTTTTTTATTTTTTATTTTTTTTTTTATTTTAAAAAAAAAAGAGGTGGATCTTCATCTTCAACATTGTGTTTTTTTCACTTTTTTCTCTAGATGCCATGAGCAATCATCACAAGTCAACTTTGATTTCTAAAATATAATAGTTTATTTGGAGTTGACATGTTGCTTTTTGACCATCAATACTACGCTTTCAGACCGATTCGTATAAACTAAAGAAATCAACGTCATTCGTAATTTTAATAATTACAAAACTCAATATCTCAATAAAAAATATTATTTACGGTAAATATAAAGTCAAAAATAAACATGTGCATATTAACAATTTCCAGATAATTAAAGACGTATATTAAAAAAAACATGAAATAAAATTTAGATTCATAATTATTAAAATAGAATATTAATAAAAGATGAATAAAATTATTTAATCATTCAACGTATAAATAATATAATATAATAAAACTTACGCCGGTTGTAAATTAATGGAATTGAACTATATTTGACTTGCAATTAAGCTGACGGATTGAAATATCTATTCTCTCTGCAATTGTTTATTGCAGATTATGAATGAGCTTGAATTACGATTCTTAATTCTGACTACTTTAAAAATATAAATAAAGTAATTAAAAATAATAAATTAAATGCGCATTTTTAAATAAGTCACGTTAATAAAATTATTTTTCTTTATTTGATTTAGTTGACTTTGTAGGTTTTTCTAATGTATCCTAATATTTATAGTATATTATAATTTATCTTTTGAATAACTATTTCTTCTAGAAAAGTCTTTTGAGTAAAACCTTAACAGTGTAGGATCGAATCATAACTTCTGGATATTCGGTTTAATGTAGTTTTTTTTAAGAGATAGACATTTATAACTAAATACACGTTTTCTAATATTTTACCTTTTAAAATTGTGATGATTATCTTTATTACGTTACTATTGTATTATGTTATGATAAAAGTGAAGAGGCAGCAAATTACAATCTTTCAATAAAGATGATACTTATATTTGTTTCTTTGTTATATACATTTCCTTATATTTTTTATTTTTTAAAACGTATATATTATAATTTGAATCCTCATCCATAGTTAATAATAAATATTAATTTTATATCAAATTAATACTTTATAATAAATTTTGATAGCATTTAGTTGTTATCTTATTGAGTGATAAATTTTGCATTTGGGTAGTGGTAATATGTGATTATGAGTTGGACTTTTATATATATATATATATATATATATATATATATATATATATATATATTTTTTTTTTTAATGAGTTTTTTTATTTTATTGATAAAGTGGGTTGAGTATGATGTGTTATTTTGTCACTATTTGAGTAAGGTAGTCAATCTTTTGAATCCATATTGATAGGTGTACCTAATCTGTCAACCTCACGGGTCACAAGCGAGGTGGGGTTGGGCTAGTCCATCAACCCATCATTTTTTATTTTGACATTTTTAAAGATAAATATCATGTCTTTTGGAATTAAAATTTGATAGTGATCAACGTTTTATATAAAACTTTATTTACATTAATTTATTTATACATCATTTGATTTATTCAAAATATTATTGATACTTATTTTATTTTATTAGACAATAAACTTTTATAGATCAAAATATTAAAATTTGATTAATTTTATTGTTTTTTTTTCTTTTGTATTTTTATTATTTTTAAAATAGGTGATATCAATTATTACAGTGAAATAAATAGATTTTAAAAAAATATTTCTTTTAAAATGCATAATAGAACAAATTATTAATTTCAACATATATAAGGCCAGTCCGGCTCATTATCTTTTAATGGACCACAATAGTAGGTTGGATGAAAATGGACCATTTATCTTTGTCAACCCTAATATTTTAGAAACTAAATTTGATTTTATAAAATATTTATAATGTATTTGAGAAAGAAAATTGTGGAGCAACTTATTTGTATGATAGGAAATATCTGAAGGTTATTTTGTCCAATGGAACTATGTGCTTCATATTTATATAAAACTAAATCATTTTTATTTAATCTAATGTTTTATGCTTTATGTTCAAATTCTTGATACATTTAATTTTGGTCCTCAAATTTCTTAAAGTTATTTTAATCCGTTAAATAATTTGAAACTCATCTATATGTAATAAAAACTGCTTTTTGAAATGTTTTTTTTGAAAATAATATAAAACCTGACATTCTGCAAATTTAGAAAATAAAAGAAATATTTATGTAAAGTAGTTGATTGAGTGTATTTGCGTGTTGACTCTTCCAATAAGGTTGACTTTAAAAGTAGGGCTTAAATGCTCTGCTTCCATCAGACTTCTCTACTTTTCATTTTCCTCATAATCTTTTAACAAAATAATTTTATGAAATTAATTTCAAATATTTATTAAACTTTTTTTAACAATACACAACATGAATATTTACATAAAGAAAAGAAAAATAAATAAAAACTTTTAATGGGAAGATCCGGACCTTTTAGACTTTTATGTGTATATTTAAAATGCAAGTGTGACTTGATTTTTTTAATAAATATTATATCATTGTTTGAGTAAGTATTTCGTATGTAATATATTTATTTTGATTGTTGTATTTATTTATAATATTTTATTATTATTATTAGATCTTGATTAAAATGTGTGTTATAATTAATATTCATATTATTTAATTGTTTAATTATAGTTAAATTTATGTTATTGAATCGGTATCAGATACGAATACGTTGGAGACGATTCGATATTTAATGGTATAAATATTATTTTCTTTTTATTCTTGTTCCCTTATTTTCGTTCTCATATACTTTGGTTTTTGTATAACTTCTATAGAAGTTTGATCATACGTTTTTATGCAACTTTTCATGATGATTGAACTTTAAAGTGACTCTTTTCTTTTAGTTGGGATATCAAAATCCATAATAATGCATGTGAACTTTATATATACATAATCAATAATAATAATAATAATAATTTGTAAATGAATAATAATAGTAATAAGAATATTATTATCATTATTATTTTGCAAATGTGAATTTATGACTTTTTTTTGTGTGTGTGTGTAGAGAGAGATGCTTAAAAATGCAGTCAAAGAGGCTGTGTTCCTTTTACATTTGACGTGTCACTTTTCTTTTACATCTTTGTTGGTTTTAGAAACTGTTCGTTAATGCTCTGACGTTGAATGAATACAAGTTCAGAATCAACAGTTTCATTGGGAAGTGTTAACTGGGTCAAAGTTATATATTTTAAAAGATAATACTTTAATAATAATTTCTGTGAGAAAATATCATATTTTCGAACTTTTAAGTCCCATAAAATTATTACATCAATTATTGTATAATTATTGAATTCGAAATACTATTTATTTTAAAGATCAGTATTTTATTACAGTTTTATTTTTATTTTTTTATTTTTGTAAATTAGTGAAAAAAAAAATATAAACGGTTCTTAACTTTATCTAAACACTTTTATCTCTCATCCAGAAAATTTATTTTTTTAATTTATTTTTTACTAGTTGTTGGGGGCAATGATTTTTTTTTTCTGAAAAAAATAGGAAGATTAATGTGATAAAGATGGTACTATAGTCAATGGTTAATAGTCAACGGTTTGCGTCTTGGGAGGAGGAATAGAAAGGATAAAATCTACTCGTGAATCACAACATATAACATGATGGTGATAACATTGACAAAGTCAAACCAATTAATCTAGAAACGGGTTATACATTATGTATTTTTCAGTTTATTTGATTAAAAATAAAAAATGAAAATATATTGTTAATCCTTATAAATATAACTCTGTATAGTTTTTAGTCTTTATAAATAACTATAGTTAATTTAATATAAAAATACAAAGTATTAATTACTATAATTAATTAACATAGAAGAAACATTCTAAATTGAGATAGTTATAGTTTTTATAAATATAATTTAATTAAGTTGTATATTTATTATTTAGTATAAATAAGGTAGTTACATATATTATATCTTATTTTTATTCAATATTTTAAATTAATAAAATAATTTAACGTTTTTAATTTGTCTCATCATCACTGGTTTTTAATAAATACTTTTTAAAATTAAAACATTGACAAAATATTAATAAAAATACATGTTAAGCTTTAATTAGTATTCTGATGATTATAATATCACTTTACGTTTATTTTTTAATTTATTTAGAAACATTCTATCATATATGTATTTCAGTTTGAAGAATTCATTATAACAGTGTCTGAATAGATTTTTTTTTTCTCAAATACATATTTACTTAGTTTTTTTATGGATTGAAAATACATGTAAGTTAATTAATTTTTTGCCTGTTTTTTGTTTTTAAGAAAAAAAATATTTTTATAAATAAACGAAAAAAACCCTTGTTTGGTTAATTATTTTCCAACTATCTTATTTTAAAGTTATTCTGAAATCCTAATTTTGAAAACAATAAAAACAATGCAGGAATACATTTTTTTGTCTAACATTTTTCTTTGTATATAAAGTGAACAGTGGAATCGTGCATTATTTCTAATAAGGACAAACACATATATGTCATTATACTCATATTTCGGGCAAAAATATAAAAAACAAAATAGAAAAAACATATTTACATAAGACAAGCATGTAATCTCAACAAAATGATCCAAAACATATCAATAACATATATGAACGAAACGAAAGCGATGTCATCATATATTATATACCGTTAAACAAATACGTAATGTAAACAAATTTACTTGATGTTTTGCCGAGGAAAATTTGTAATTTGACAAGAAAATCGCATTAAGTTATAATTAATTAGGTTTTCCAATAAATTTTTTAATATTAATAAAAAATTAAATATTTTATATGAATGACTAATTATTGGGTGGAGTTTCTTTCACAAGTGGTTCACAAAATATTTTACTGACTAAGTAGAAAGTAGTACAATATGTATCATTATATTTAGTTTGTAGAAAACTAAGATAGAACACCAAAAATCAACATGAATACTACAAGTCTTTAGATATACAAGCTATTTCGATTCGTTTAATGATATCAATAATAATTTAAATACACATTCTTCACATAATCATTTGAAACGTTTTTAAAGGACAAACGATGATGAAACTTTAAGTTCCAAAACAAACAATATATTGAATGCGATAATTGATTATAACGATGGTATATTAATGAATTTAAGATAAAAAAAATTAAAATCATATGTGAAGGATGAAAAAGTGATTATAAAAATGATCCCTCGTTCTCCCTATACCTTAATTGAAAGACTTATATTGCACCAATTAATGGTTAAACACATACCGGACAAAGCATATAGTTGGATTAGAGTTTGAAAAACTTCTTGTGCATAAGGTTAATGAAAAAAAGTAATTGTAACTCATTTCCTACAAACATAAAATAAGCATTTGAATATTTATTGAAGTACAAGATTAGTTTAGTTCATTCATTCTTTAAAGTTTAGTGTGTTTTTTTATATTATTGTAGATATTGTATTGAAGATTCCATATTATCTAAATATATAATTAAATTACAATATATAACTGAAAACAAATAATATGAAAGTTTAAAACAAATCTCAAAATTTAAATTCACTCACAACTATGAAAGTTATTATAATATGATATGTAAATAATTTATTTTAGGTTGATTGAGTTTGTTAATATATTTTATCATTAGATCTTTCTGTTTTTCATATTCAATATCCTTAATATAAAAAGATGTATAAAAGATTTTATATTAACTAAAAATAAAATAAAATATAATATATAATTTATTTTATTAAATTAATTTTATAAAATTAAGTTAAATTTAAAAAATATAATTCATAAATGAATAATACAGATTGAGAAATTAATGTACAGAATTTTGTTTAGTGGACGTGAACCCAAGGTATCCTAAATAAAAAAAAATTGATTGAATTTGGTGGACCACTTGAGCACTTTGTCTAATGCGCTTAAAGTGTTTGTGTTGTTTCATTAAAGTTACGCGTGCCATTTGTTTCAAAACCACTTCTCCCACTTTTTTTCAAACAAACTTAATTGCTATTTCTCACTTCGCCGTCCTTTAATATTTAATAAACAAAACACACCATTTCTCTAATTCACTCATTTCATTACATATTTTTTTTATAAAAACTTTTATATTAAACATTATTATTATTTAATTTACTATATCGACTAAATAAACACTTTAAATAACAATAATCATTTACTTTTAATCTAATCATTGATCGATATAATTTTTTTTATCATATTTTATACACTAAAAATAAAATATTAACTCCAATTCAAGATTAAACCATGACAATATAAGGTCTTTTGAATACCTAGCAATCATATCATTTTGGATAGTTGAGAGATTACTTTTAATACGTGATAGATTCGAAGAACCAAATTTTCTTCAAACAATATTTTATACTTTTCCAAGAATAAGATCACATGTTCAGAGCATCTTATTTCAGCACATTTTGTTTAACTTTTAACACACTTTAAGAGAATCCCAACGTTACTTTTATAATTTTATAATTCAAACAACCCTTTCCTTCAACAAACAACTTTAATTTGTTTATTAAATAAGTTCAGAAGTATCCCCACATCCTTACATTTCGTCTAACATTGATTTTCTTTACTTATTTAACATTAACTGAACAAAATAAATTAGTAATTAAATGTTCAAACAAGCTTTTACTTTTTGAGAGACAGTTTTTTAATAATGTTTTTACGGAGCCGCGAGAAACACAAGCAAATATTTTGAAAACGTATTTAGATTATTATTTGATTGATTCTAAATCAAACTAATGATTTCGTCATGAAGTTGAGGAAAAATATTTTTAAAAAACAATACAATCTAATGATTTTATTAATTGGTGTGAAGTTATTTTTTTTGTATATAAAAACAAACGAGAGGGATGTGTACTGAAAGCAAGAAACGTTAAAGTCTCATAAACGCGAATGCATAGAATAGAAAGAAATAAAAAACGAAAAGGCACATCAAAATTTGCTTCATCATTGAGCAGTTGCATAATGACAAAACGCATTGCACAACGCATTTGATGAAAACAAAGGAGTTATAAACAAGTTGATTGTTGAATTTCAGAGTGAAGGAATTAAATCGCCATTATTTTTCTACACAATATCTAAACGGAAGTAGTATTTTTTTTTTAATTCACTATTCGACTACCATGTTAAAAGATCCTATTTTTATTAAATTTGGATTGAGTATAGTTTGAAAAATATTGTATATATGAGGTTCAGACACTCATCTTGAATGACGTATCTGACAGACACATATATATCAAATACCGACACTCAGACACACATATATCGAATACTGACACTCGTACAATATTTATAGATATTCAATATAAAAAAATATTTGTTAGATTTTTAAAAATTCTTGCATCATTCTAATGTAATTTTAAAAATAAAAAATATATTAATTTTTTAAAATTCAAGATGTTAACTGCGGATGATTAAAAAATAAGAAATGAATAATTTTCAATCAATTATAAAAAATATTTTTCTAGTTAAAAAAATTAAAATATATTTATACATATAAATTTTTATTATCAATTTATATAATTAATAATTATATAATTAATATTTATATATTAGAGATTATACTATTTCCATTTCCATGTCATTGGTATCTATTAAAAGTTATAAGTTTTGACCAACTTAGTCAAATTCTAGGTTGAGAAACTGACCTTGTTCATTTAATTTTTAATTTTTACCTAAATTCGAACATCGACAAAGAAAAGCATGGAAGCTGTTAACTGTAAGCAAATCTGGAATAGCAGGATCCTAGAAAACGTTAGTGGTCCTTTACCCTTTTGACTATAAATATATTGTGCTTTCATAGAAGATAGTACACAAATATTCACCACTGAGTGTGTGTGTGTCACTACCACCACCCATTATTGCTTTATGACAGCAAAAAAACTGAGGTGAAGCCTGAAGCACCATTCATTTTCGCCTTCAGAGTTTAACAAAACAGTTTCATTGCCTGCATCAAATTCTCTCATTACACATGCCAAGTGTTGCAGCTGTGTTGTTATGGCATGTCATTGCCTTGCTTCTTGTGGCAAATTTGGGGTATGCTTCAAGCCATGATGCCAAAAGACTCAGGGCAGAGGTGATCTATGCCCGCAATGGAGCTGTTGCCACTGATGACCGTAGATGCTCAAGGATTGGGAAGGATGTTCTCCTAGAAGGAGGGCATGCTGCGGATGCTGCAGTGGCTGCTGCCCTTTGTTTGGGGGTTGTGAGTCCTGCCTCAAGTGGCCTTGGCGGTGGAGCCTTTATGCTTCTCAGGCAGGCCAATGGGGAATCCAAGGCCTTTGATATGAGAGAAACTGCTCCTGCTCTTGCTTCTAAGGTACCACCTACCCTCCTAGCTCCAACCACTCCAGTTATTATACTTTCAATTGATGAATTTGTTGCATGATTGAGACTCAGGAGAAAGAAAGAGAGAGATAAAACCAAAAGTATCTCGGTTTTTGTGTTTGTTTATTTTAATTCCTTTCATCTCACAATAGCCTTGTTATGATTTTTTGGCATTAAGGTCAGCTAGTATCTATAGACACTCACTGCTCAAAGAAGTAAAAGTAAAAGTATAGGTAACTGTTATATTGCAATGAAATCGTTTATGATTTTGAGAGATGGAAGTCCCATAAATGTATCTTTGTACAGTGAGGGGGTTAATTCTTGAGGCTGGTTTTCAGCATTCAAAATTGGCCAGATTTTATTTGGGAGGACAGTACGTAATATCTTCTCGAACTGGGTTCAGGAGAATGATTTGAACACTTTAGTCAGTTAGTCAACTCTTCCTCCCATCCTCTTCAAACAATTTTCTCATTCTCCTTTTGCTGCTCTACCTCTCGTTTCACGTGAACTCCAAGTTCGGATGGTATGTGCAAAAGACACTCCGATGTTCCAAGTAAGAATTCGGTATTCGACACTATTAACACTGTATGACGTACCTAAATCTTGGAATCTGTGTCTATTTATATGATTGTTATGGGTCTTTTGTTATTGGTCTGGATTAGGAAGTTAGTTCATGCTTAAGCGTGCTTAACCTAGAGCTTGATTGTTAATTAGTCTTTTTAATCCTATTTAAACGTAATGATTTTGGTTGTGTCAGTCGGTTTGTGATCACATAATGTATATTAGGAAATTCAGTGTGGATGATTATTCAATATTAGAAACAACTAGTAAGGTGTATTGAACATTGTATATCCATTTTTTCAGGATATGTATGGTGGAAATACTACTTTGAAGGCCCAAGGTGGCCTCTCTGTAGCAGTTCCTGGTGAACTTGCTGGCCTTCACGAGGCGTGGAAACAATATGGGAAACTTCCATGGAAAAGGCTTGTAAATCCAGCTGAGAATCTGGCACGTAGAGGGTTTAAGATATCAGCATACCTGCACATGCAGATGAAATCAACAGAGTCAGATATACTGCAAGACAAGGGTCTTCGTAGCATATTGGCACCAAATGGAAAACTCTTGAACATAGGTGACACATGCTACAATAAGAAGCTAGCTGACACTCTCAGAGCAATATCTGTGTTTGGTCCAAAAGCCTTCTATGATGGATTGATTGGTCATAATTTAGTTAAGGATGTTCAGAATGCTGGAGGGATATTGACTACGAAAGACCTCAAAAATTACACTGTTAACCAGAAGAAACCATTGTCTACAAATGTTCTTGGACTAAATCTCCTTGCCATGCCTCCTCCTTCAGGTGGGCCTCCAATGATACTGGTAAGTCTATCTGATTCACTACACTGGTTCTCTTGTTAATAGTTTTTTCCTTTTCTTTTTATTTAGCCATTGTTATCTTTTTGTTACAGCTGCTGAACATTCTAGATCAATATAAACTCCCTTCTGGCCTTTCTGGTGCCCTAGGGATCCATCGTGAAATTGAAGCTTTGAAACATGTATTTGCCGTGAGAATGAATCTTGGTGATCCTGATTTTGTAAATATAACCGAGGTTGTTTCTGATATGCTTTCTCGTAGGTTTGCTACAGTGTTGAAAAATGACATCAACGATAATAAGACTTTTAGCCCCACTCATTACGGTGGCAAGTAAGCTCCTAAGTTCCTTAAATTTACACTAATGTTTCATTCATGCCTGTGCTAGTTAATGAGATTCTTCAGATTCCACGTTTGTCTTCTACCTCATACACTAGGAACATTCAGCTTTACGTATGAATGGCAGAAAAAAAATGCAGTAACCGTTGACAAATAATGCATCATAACATGTGCCGCAAACTAGATTTGAAAGATTCAATGCTTTCAGTTTAGTGATCAATTGGTTGACTTTAGTTGTTATAGGCATTTAGTCAACTTGATTGAGGAAGTGCCCATACTTGTTTATAAAGGTTGACTTTAGTTGTTATAGGCATTTGACCAACTTGACTAAGCTCTTCATGCATATCTAGAATTGTATTTAACTTGACTAAGCATTTGACCAACTTGGCAAGGCTTATTCACAGTTAGAACTACAAATGCCATTTAAAAGTCAAGTGAAGTAATGCATTCAATCTTCACAAACCAGCGTATATCAGAAGCCTCACATTATATTCTGTGTTATGACAACGATGAAAAGGAGGTTGAAAATGTTTGTATGTGTGGTCACTATATATAGATCCAAATAAACAAAGTCTAAATTAATATTCTAAGTAAAATTATTTGTGGCAATACAGAACTCTCAGTTTTGCTTAATTGTCTTTGCAGGTGGAATCAAATTCATGATCATGGTACAAGTCATTTATGTGTAATAGATCTTGAGAGAAATGCCATTTCCATGACTACCACTGTAAATGCATATTTTGGTTCAAAGATCCTTTCACCAAGTACTGGAATAGTACTGAACAATGAGATGGATGATTTTTCCATACCTAGAAATGTTTCCAAGGATGTCCCACCACCAGCTCCTTCCAATTTCATCATGCCAGGAAAACGGCCACTATCATCCATGTCACCAACTATTGCTCTCAAGGTAATCAATCCTTTAACAAAGATTTGACTCTCTTAATTTGGCTATCTTTTTCCACATTATCTATGTCATCCACTACTGCCCAATTTCAGCCTCATCAATGCTTTTGAAATCTTTCATCATTTATTAGTTACGGTACTCATTGTTCACTTGCAATGATTTCTTACCATGTCCATTCAGGATGGGAAGCTAAAAGCTGTAGTAGGTGCAAGTGGAGGTGCTTTCATTATTGGTGGAACTTCAGAGGTTCTTTTGAATCACTTCGGTAAAGGACTGGATCCTTTTTCTTCTGTAACGGCTCCAAGGGTCTATCATCAGGTATCTTAAATTTTATGAGGTAAAGTGGGACTTAAAGTCCACTTTTTAATATTGTATTAGAGTCATTTTGAATCTATTTTAGTGAGAGTTTGTTTGGCTTATCAGGCCACCCACTATCTAACAGTTATCGGACCACCCATAATATGTTGTCACACGCATGAGCTATCACTCTCGGTGTGAGAAGGCGTGTTAGAGATCTCACCGACTAAAAATTAGAGTATTTCATAATATATAAGTGGGTGCAAACCTCACCTTATAAGCCAGTTTTATGAGCCAGTTTTATGAAGTTGAATTAGACTTAAAGTGATATATATATATAATAATGAATGGCAGCATTAAAACCAAGGAAAAATGTTATAAAAAATGTAAAACTTATATCGGAATAACAACCACATCTATATTTTTCACCTCACAATCTGTGTTCCCCTGGTTCAGTTCAAGTAATAAGAATTCTGTATTTATTTTGCTACTGTTGTTTCTGATGTTTTTCTCATTTGTGATTGTGACTGCACACTTGTCTCAAAATTTCCATGACTAATTAACTGAGAAACTCCCCATGTTTTATGCAGCTAATTCCTAACGTGGTTAACTATGAGAATTGGACAACTGTGACCGGTGACCACTTTGAACTTGGCGCTGATATCAGGAAAGTCCTTAGAAGTAAGGGTCATGTCCTACAGAGCCTTGCCGGTGGGACTATTTGTCAATTTATTGTTGTAGAGAATTCTGTGTCATCAAGGAAAACTAAAGTGACTGGAATTGAAAGGCTTGTGGCAGTGAGTGATCCAAGAAAGGGTGGTCTTCCTGCAGGCTTTTAAGATAATTCATTCACTCACATTGTGATATCTTCATTTTATCTTCTACTTCTTTTTTTGTATTTCCATAATGCGAATAAAAGATCTACACAATTACACTACGGGTTATACACTCCTACTCCTGCAGTTAATTGCATCACTTTGCCACGAGTATGATTAGATTTATCAAAAATCTAGTGTACATGTTGATATAAGTTTTAAAACAATATGTATTTTGTTAACCACATCAATTGGATTCCAAAGATGTTTGAAGATCCCACATGGAATATATTTAATAGACGACTATAAAGTTATTAAACATGGGATTATTGCTAATTACATTGCTTAAATTAAACAAATTTCAGCATAATTTTTCTGGAGTAAGGTAATCCAAGTTAACGCCCAATTAACAAAGAAGATTCCATGTCAATTAAAACTAGTTGTTTTTCTTTTAAGGAAAACTTAAAACTAGTTATTATATTGTATTAAGTTTCTGCATTAGTTATCACATGTTAATCCGATCACCAATACTCGCCGTAAATTAGATACACTGAACTTTTCACTATGGTAAGTGGAAAACCATTTTTCCACCCAAATTTTTTGTTTTGTTTATAATAAGTGAGTTTATTATTATCATTTGAACAAGTTTATAAATATACGTTAAATATAACAATATTTAATGAGTTTTTTTTACTGGAGTCAAAGGCTGAAAATGTTTATTTTTTATTTTAAAATATTAAGAATTAGTTTAATTAATGAAATATTATCTTGATAATAATTTTATGTATCTTATTTTACTTATTATGTTGATTGAAACTATTTAAATACTAATTAAATAATTAAGGAAAGTAAAAAAAAATTAATTTGATGCCATATTAATAAACTAGAAAAATATTAATTTAATTTAATATATAAATTCATAAGATTATGTTACACAAGAATTATGACCACACATTTTTTCAATCAGAAATAGGAGCAGGAATCTATATGATTAGAGATTAATTTTGAAAATCCAATTAATAGAAAGTTTATTAAATAAAAAAATGCTGAAATCAAGTAACAGTTACAAAAAATTAAGAATATTATGCTTTTTAACATTGTCTCTTACCATCAATAGAGCTTTCATTTAGTTGTTTCTAAAATAAAAGTAAAAGTGATTTTCATGTTTAAAATTAGTGTTTTGTAATAATTATTCATAAAAGATGTTTTGAAAAATTAATGGAAAGATGATTGACAGAGTGATAAGAGTCAAATGGTATTGACAAAGTACATTTCTTCAAGTTTATGAATTATGCTGGGAAACAGCTATCGTTGATGTTTAAGCCTAGTCGACGTGGGATCTCCAACAAAACAGCTATCTATAATTCAAATGTGAATCATATGGTGTGTAAAGCTCAACATTGTAGAGAGCAAGATGCAATATCTATTTGATGAGAATGGCAGGCGTTATCTTGATGCTTTTGCTGGAATAGTTACTATTTCTTGTGGACATTCCCATCCTGAAGTTCTGAATGCTATAATGGAGCAAAGTAAACTCTTGCAGCATACAACAACCATATATCTACACCATGCAATAGCTGACTTTGCTGAGGCCTTGGAACCTTAAGATCAATTTTATCTTCATAATTTGTGTTTCAGTTACTATTCCCAAAGAGGGGAATGATAATGATCTTCTTACATTGAATTTTCACATGATCTAGTCCCATGAACATTTTGCAAGATTGAATGTCAACGAGGAAAGATAAATAATGTAATATGGCAAGGCAAAAGGCCAAATTAGACATTGGTGTGCTTTCAAAATAGAACCATGTCTGCTCTCATTCACTTTTCATGGTTGAAAACTACAAAAATCACTACTGAATAAGGAAACAAGTCCTGCTAGCTGCACTTGTGTATGTGCTCATTGCTGTAGTGTATTTACATATTACCAATAACACTGCAATGCTCATCCCATTGCAAAGTGAAAATTCCTGTAAACAATTGACATATAAATTGAATGTGAATAGGTACACTGGTTTTTATGCTTGGTGTCCTAATATTTGTGTATGTATAAAATCAAATAAAAATATAGAGTCTTCAGCAAATCAATATTTTCTCAATCAGCATTTGGATAGAAACTCAAGCCTCCATCCCAAGAACGAATGATAATTACTTAGCACTGTCAATATCAGAACTTTGAGGAAAGAGACAAGTAATACCAATATAATGGGCCATACACCATAAAATTAGAGTAGAGAAAAGGAGTACCATCTGTAGTTTATAGAACAAAGATACAGCAAAACTGTATAAATACTCTATTTATAGAGCTTCTTAGAGTTTACAGCTTTTTAACAAAACTAACTGGTATTTCTAACAAACTACTCTCAATCATAAGAAAATAATTGTGTCCACTAAGAGAGTCTAAAAGTCGATTAATTTTGAAAAACAAACAACGTAACATTATATCAATTTTACATTACCAAGTTCCACACAGGCTCATGGCATATTCTAAATATTTCATTTTGCAACAATCCAATATACACCATGCGTCCAAAATAATTTATTTACAGACTCGTATGCATAGAATGAGCGAGCAGTCCTATTTACACCTTATCCATAACGCAAAACTGCAGGAAAATTGAGAGCAACCTGGACCCTCAGATGATGCATGGTTTTGATGCTCTTGGCCAAAGAAACTGACCAATATTTATCATCACATCACATTCATGTTACAAGTTTTGGCTCTTGTAACCTGTTTGTGAGACTAAGCAGGTTCACGGGGTCTGTTAGACCACAGTGAGCTCAAAGCCCTCAGGCGTTGGAAATATTCTCCCAAAGCAAGCAAGCACCGAGCCGCCTGACGGATTGTAAGTATTCGAGACATCTGCTGCAAGGTTCCCTGCCGAAGATGGTCAGCCTGTTTCACATAGAGCATGCTTTTAACCTTTAAATTAGTTGACAAAATTGTTGTTGTCTGTTTTTACTAGGATTTATTTATATCAGGAACTGAGTTTAAGCCTAATTCATTCTTACAAAACTAGCTTGGAAGGTAAGGTTTGTCTCTACTTATATAGTGTAAATTGGTCTTAACTATAGTCGATGTAGGATATCAAACATTCCTCCCTCATACTGAGGATCAAACATCTCGAGTGTGCGATTAGATATTTGTGGATAGTGCGACAGTAGATAGCGGGTGGCATAATAGATCCAACTAACCTTACTAGGATAGACTCTGATATTATATTAGGAAGTGAGTCTAAACCTAACTCATTCTCAAAAAATCTAAATTTATTTATAAGCTGAGGTTTGCTTCCACTTATATACTATAAATTGGTTTTATCCTTAGTTGATGTAAGATATCCAACACACCTTAGAATGAAAAGTATTGAAATTACTAAATTGGAACTGGCAGATGACATCCGTTAATTAACATGGCATGTTTTGAAAAGGAAAAGAATACTGAACTAAGAACAAATGTCCGTGGAAACATTACCTGGTTCACAAAGCTCACCAGAGCTTCCAACTTCTCCATTGCAGAAGTCATCTGTGGAATGTGGTTCCCTCCATGAACTGCCCAGCTGCTACACTATCAGCTAGTGTGTGCCGGAGTTTGTCCATACCTTGTGATAGGGCATCTTCTGCTTGCTGACATGATTGTCCTAGGTTATAGATATCCAACCGTTGTTTCTCTGTGAGGGGTTCAATCAGGGGCCCAAGAACCTGCAATTAAAATAAAGTGTCAGCAAGAACCATACTTACAAGCATACATAATGCCATAGTTGAATATGGCAATAGAAATAATATCAAGTTCATAGTGTCACAATAAATCCCTTTTAGTAGATTTAACATTCAAGTGCGGAATTTTAATTTTGGACCAAGTTCTTTGGGGCTCACTGACAGAGTGATGGACATTTTAGTAGAAAACATTCTGTAGATTCTGAACACATTCTACAAATAACATTTTATACTTCTTGCATTTATTAAATATGAACCATCACCTTTAGAAGCTCAGAGGGGCGAAAGCCTCCGATCCACAGGAAAAATCTTTCAGCTGTTGTTTTCCACATACCAGACATGACATAGAACACGTCTGCTTTTGCGGCAGCAGATTTCATGCGAAAGATTTCTGCGTAGTGGTTCATCATACCATCTACTAGAATCCTGAGTTCTATGTCACCAATATGAGCATTTAAAGCAGTTCTCAGTTCTGTGATTTGCCTATTTTGCTCGTTCACCCAGTGTCCGTACTCCATCTCAAAGGTTGTAATTCCTGCAAGCATGGTATTCTTAGAATGCAAGAACAGAGTGGAAAACAGATTGTAACACAATAAGAAAGGTACTCACGAAAACCAGGAAAACTATTACTCCAACCATAACAAACTATGGTAAGTTTACATGGCAACACGAAAATTTCTCAACAATTCAAGAGTTGCAATGCCAATAAGGCTACCAAAATTTGTACAAGTTAAGGTCACTCTCAAGGATACGTTGATTTTATATAGTAGCATGATAAGAAACCAACCTGAATTTACCGATCCAGAAAAACCCATATGATTAGAGTCCAACCCACCACCTATGTACATTCCCTGCAGTTTTGTTGCCTCAAGATATTAAAGAGAAAGGAAAAGAAAGGAAGTTGATGATCAACATAATGTGATCCACAAGAGAAACTACAAGTATATTAACTCATCTTCCCCACACCTGATGTCTTGCACGTTCGAGCTCTTGCTCCAACTGCATCAACTTCAAACGACTTGACTCTAACTGCTGCACATAGGCCTGTGGGGCAATATCAGAAACCACACGAACATTAGCATATCTAAACTCCAATAGCACATCTAACAATCCATCAATGTATAAACATGCAAACCTTTTTCCTCAAACGGCTCTTACGAGCAGCCTCTCGATTTTGTGCAAGACGTCTTTGTATCTGCATGTTTCATCATATTAGGTTCCTATTTGTTTCCACCATATATGGGTATAAAAGAGAGTAAGGACTGACATACTTTTCACTCCCACCCTAATTGTACACATAAAGGAAACAGAACTGAAAAGGCTGTGCCAGAACATTTCCAATAACTCCTAAAGGTTTGAATACTTCATTACATTATACAACAACACCCTACAGAATACACCTTGAACCTTCAAGATGACAACGTATCTAAAATGCAAAACATTTAATCCTAGACAAATGGCCCAATGAAAGAAACTTGAAATTGTATTACTCAAAATTATCCACCTCTTCATTTACAGGGAATTTGAGCTGACAATTCAATTACAGGAAGTATTCCAGAGTTCCCAAGTAGATACAGTTTACAGTAACAAAATCCCGCTAAGACATAACCCTTCTTTCTGTTCTTTTGTTTGGGGGAAAAGGGGGGCAAAAAGAGCCAACAAATTTGCATAACACGCTCTTACCTTATCAGTAGGTTTGTTAGCTTCTTGATCATACTTGCTAGGTGCTCCCAGAATACCGTGAGAAGCATCCTCTGACTAGTATTAAACAGCACAAACAAATTTGGTTAGTTGGCAGAATAGGCCTTCGTATTTGTCAATGAAACAAAGCACAGATTTCGTAGACTGCACCTGACTATCTAACTTCATGTCTGCATCATCTATTAAAGGCATGGAAGCACTTAAATTACCATTACTTTTGAAGCCTTCTCCCCACATACTAATCTGGTGGATTGGATCGTACACACTCATCCTTCTTGCGGAAACGAACTGTGGGGATGCTGAATTCATGCTCTTGGTACTGATCACTGCCACCACTCAAAAATAAGCATTCAACATATACATACCTATGCAGCAAACTGCTGTCAAGACAAAAAAAAATGCATTAAATATTATAAGCCAAACACATTCACTTCAAAGATTAACAGTAGAAACAGCAGTGATGAACAAAATAAGAATCACAAACATCTATTTTAAGGTTAAATAATAGAGCAGGTCTTCATACTGTGCTAATCCTACATCGTAACAGCAGGAAGTAGAATAAGATACAAAAGGGTAGCAGAGTAGATTATTTAGTTGCCACTGTTTCAACCAGAAGAAGTACTGTGAGAGATTCCAAGAGTGAAATACCTTAACTAATAGCTAAAAACACACGGCAACAAACAGAACCTTAAATCTCAAGAAAAAAACAGACATCACAAGGGCAAAGAGAAGCACAAAAAACCGCATGATTCATTTAATTAAACCGTGTTTTAGTTTCTTCCTCCACCTCATCCACGTTTGTACGACAACCGCCACAGACAACGCCTATGTAAAAGAATCTATTGTACGATTTTCCCATTAATAAGGTAACAAAGCACCTCATCATTTTTCGCAAATATAGGAAAGCAAAACCAAATCCTACATAGCCCCCTTTTTTTCACTTTTTTTCCCTTTTCCCAAAGCAACAAAAGTTTTTAGCAACCGCCAGAAGAAAGTACCAGTAATCATAGCAGTTCAAAGCAAAGATAAATAAAGGCATCAATCTCTCCAAGTATCTCTGCCTATTGATGTCATCATAATATTGAGTTGGAAAAGTACAACAAACAAACTTTGATCTGTACCAATTCCCATCCTCGACAGTTACACAATTATCCACAAAAACTGAAAAAACAAAATCCAAAAAGCCAAACCAAACCTTGTTATAAAGCCACTTTGAGGAAGGCTATTTACGTTGTCTTATTACTATTTTCCCGCTCAAAATCTTGATGCCAGCATGGCGTGGTGAAGAACCGCAGAACGCTACACCCTTCCTATCATTCCATCATTGCGTTGCTACTTCAGAAGACGACGCTTTCAGAGACACCTCTTCCTTCTATTTTTACTATATATATTAAAAAAAACATAGCCCCCCATTTTTAAATGGGGTTGCATTATTTATGTATATGCAAAAACAAATAAAAATGCAGAGACGACTTTTTGGTGTCTTGTTTTTAGAGAATGGAACTTTTTTTTTTTTCTGTGTCTCTGTGTTGTTGTTGTTGTTACTGAATACTAATTGCTTGCTTGTGTTGATCTACAGAGAGTCAAATATATTTCAGAAGCCAAGTGTCACAGTCATCGTCATGTTTCCACTATCGCTAATGTGCGCACCAGGTAGACCACAACCCTGTTCCTGTTCATGTTCCTGTTCTCCACACCTATCTCTCTATCTCCAATTATATTATAAAATAATATTTTAATGATGAATATACTTGGTATTTTTTGTATTTCATTATCTGTGCTATAAGCTATTATTGGTGTCACCATCCACGAAATTAATCACCCTTTGTCAAATGATAACCTTAGGAGAATGCGGGCACCAACAATTTTAAAAAGTCAAGAAATTATGAGTTTTATATGATTAATCAAGGGTGCTGTGGAGTGTTTCGAATAGAAGAAGACGTCACACCTTCACACGAGATTCGACGAAACCTAATCATTTCAATATTTTTTTTTCATGTCTTACCGCACAAATACAGGTATGGACACTGATACCAACATAGAAATACGTAAAATCTATAAAATGTAGGACACGGGTACACTGATCTATATATTATATAATTATGAATTATATAAATTAACAATAAATATTTATATGTACAAGTATGTTTTAGATTTTTTTGGAAGTAGGAAGATGTTTTTCATGACTAGTTCAAAAGAATTTGTTTCTTATTTCTATAATTATAATAAAAATTTATACAATAAATTTGAGTTTTTAAAAAATTATTGTATTTATTTTTTTCAAAATTGTGTTAAAACCATAAAAAAATTTTCATAAATCCAACAAATATTTTTTGAATTAAACACTTCACCGATAAGTGTCCTACGAGTGTCGACACGGATACGAGTGTCGACACGGATACGTGTGTCTGACACGGATACGTCATTTAAGATAAGTGTCTGAAGCTTCATAGCTTACATTATACACACATCCTAATTTTAAATTTCACATCATTCAGAAGTCAGATCAAAAAGTTTATATACCTCTTCCAAAGGTCTTACAAAACACTAATTTATAAAACAGATAATAATTCAAATACGATAATTAATACTGTGTTTTGAATTGAGATTGCTAACATTAACCAATATTTATACCTATGCATCCCTCTAGTTGTTATCAGTATTAGTTTATATTGAAATAAAATAGGATTCGCAGATCCTTACGTCTCCCTGTTAGATTGATGCTGTGTTAGGGTGGAGAATTGGAATAATTGTGATTTCATATACTTTTTTAACCATTCACCTCACCACCTCCACCATAATATATACCAAAAGCATTTGTGCCTAATAAATCAAAGCATCAAATGCAACTAACAAACCATCATGCATATTAATTCAACTCTCTGCACCCTAACTATAATACTTAATGCGTTTTCTATTTTTTTACGTTAATCTTTACTCATCTATACCACCATGCTGTCCCACATCGTTTTCTCCTTTAAAAATGCTCTTCCATCTTCCAATTCTTCTTCGTCTGTCATGTAAAAAATAAAACCTCTTTTAAATGGATTCTAGTATCTTAAAAAAATTAATCTTTCATATTCAATCAAAAAATATTCTCAATTAAAGAGTGTTTATCATTTTTTAAAATATTTTTATTCTCCATATTTAAATAAATAATTATATATCATTATCGTTGTTGTAAGGTCGGATCAACTAACATGATCACCACATAGTTCAGATTTCTGACTTCTCATCTTTCTCTCCTCTCGATTTCTAGTCTTAATTTCTTCTCTAATCTTAGTTTCAGTCTTAACTTTTGATTCGTCTCAATTTTGATTGAATTACTTGTAATTATATTTCAACATTTAAGTCAATTAATTAAAATAGTGATCTAATAAATTTTAAAGTAATCACATTTTATTTTTGGACATACTTCTATTTATAATACTAGAATTAACTAGGAAAGTTAATATCTAAGTAGGGACCAGCATCTCATAATTTTAAAATTGATTTATGTTTTGATTATTGTTAATGAAGTAGTTAGATCATAGTTACAAACTAACTAACTTAAATAACTATTCGTTATATTGATGATGTTATAACGAAGAAATATCAGTATTTATAATATATGTAGGACACAACAATATTGGTAAATGAATAACACATTAATTTATTTTAAAGTAACTAGTTGTCTTCCAATTTAAGTTGTCTTTAGAATAAGAATTAGGTCACCACGGATTATTCTTCCTACACTATTTGCAACCAAAAAAATATTATTATTAAATTCTTCTATTAACTGTTCGTATAAATTAGGAATGGTTGTATATATCAATACGAATATCCGCAATTAAGATTTTTTTTATCTAACTTAATATCCATGTGTAAAGCAATACTTAATATCATGATTCGGCCCTCAAAAATAAATCCGTACTTATGATATACCCAACTCAACGAGTACGTGCCCAAATCTATTACTACTATTTAATTCATGAAATCTATTCTCTTATCATGTATGTTTTTTTTTATTAATATTAAAAATATTGTTTTTTAAATTCAAAATATTTTATAAAATAGAAACAAATTAAATTGCTTTATCATAATTAACTAATAATTATGAAAAAGTGATCAATATTACATGTCCAATGCATTAAAGTTCAATTATCATTCTAATATTAAATTTATATTTATCATTTAATACATATTTTTGAACGACGGAGTTGGAACTAAGAGAATTATTACTCTTCTTCTCGGTCGATCAATTGGTCTTTTTTTCGTAAACTCCAAACTCAAATGATACCTGTAAAAAATACTTTGACGTTCAAATGAATTTTTGGTATTCCTTCGGTGCTCTTAGTATAGAATGATGACGTAACTAGTTTTTAAAATTTGTGTCTATTTATAATGATGACGTAACAGATCCTTTAATAATGAATCGGATTAGAGTTTTGGATAGTGATTAAGAGTGTATTATTTAATGTTTGATCATTGATTAGTCTTGTTAATTTTTTATTTAGACATAATGAATTTGGTTGTATAAGTTTTGATCGAATATTGGACTTCCAGTTGTACGAACCCGACATGTTCATTACACATTTGTCAAGTAAATATTATTTATATGCAATTAATATATTTAAATTTTATATAAGTTACGTTACGTGCAATGTAATGAGCTTATAAAAGGAATGAAAAAGGCATTATAATAATAAAAAGGAAATAGACCAGCACTAAAAAAAGAACACTTTAGTGTAAAATGGATGAAAACCCTCTGAACCAATGTCCCAGTTTTAATATGTGTTGAATGTAATATAATACTTATATTAGTTTAAAATGAAAGAATCATACAAGAGATGTGAGGATTTAGCAGGAGACCCACTTATTTTTTTTTATGGAAAGAGCACAAGCTGATAAATATTTTGTTATGCAACAGTTTCTCCATCTATAAGTGTGTAACATGATCTTGTTTGTAAAAAACTGTGAAAAGATAGGTAAAGGAGCTAGAATGCGTGTAGGATATATTTATTAATTAAGATGTAGATTATGGTACGCGCACAAAGTTTTCCATTGAGACAAACGAGTTCAAAAACTCTGTCGCTAAGTTGTTATCTACATGTCATTCTTTGTCTCTTTTGTCTTTTCATTTGATATTTTAATTACCAATCCCTTCAAACCACACACCTATTTTCTGTCACATATTTTGCCCTTTCAGATAGTGTTGGGACGAGGATAACCACATTTTTAAGTTCCCTTCTTAAGGAATCAACTTTTTTTTTTTTTTTGTCGGTTGCATAGTACATGTGTGTATTACTTGTATTCATCAAACATGCACCAGAATCATTTACACACTGGTTTTGACTCATAAAAATGTTGTCGTTGCTTCCGTGAATTTGCAGGATTCTAGAGCCATATCCATAGAAGTTTTCGTTATGATTTTGGCTTGGAAAAACTTGTAGAACAACTTTATCGTAAAAAGAGATGAAAAGGAAAAGTGACATTAGAAATTGTGTTACTAATAAAATGAAAAGAACTCGCATGATTGTGATCATTTGTCTGGTGATACCAAGTACACCTTGACACCCAGAAACTTAATTCGTCAAAAGAATAATTGTTTCTTTAACTTATCAAAAGAATAGGTTTCACTTTTAGAATGAATTACTTTCTTAATTAGAGTTTTCCATTAATTTTAAATCTAACAGTTTGTTTTACAATATTATGTAAGTGCTAGTTTGTTAGCGATATGAAAATAGCTGTAGATTTCGATTAGAAATAAGTATATACAAATCTAATTGTATAAAATAATTTTGTAAAGTTAAATTAGATTAAAAGTATCTTATTTAAGATTATATTAATTTTAGAGTTTATTCTAACCAGAGCTGTTAAACTTATCATGTAACTGATTATTAAACCATTATCAGACCATACTAAATATTTAGTCTCGTATAAGTTGACCGTCTAAGTAGGTTAAAAATTTCACATTGACTAGAGATAAAATCAATTCATAGTATATAAATTAGTACAATTATCACTTTATAAATCAGTTTTATAACTAATTAAACTTAAAATCTTTTTTTTTTTTAAATCAACCCAATACAAAATATGCTGAGTTAATATATATTTATCCTTTAAAAACATATTCTTACTTTTTGGATTATACATATTACTCAATAATGTGATAACCCCAAGTCATTGAAAAATTGTATAACAATGTTTTAAATAATAATGTAATTTATCTATTCTATATTTTTCTATACTAATAATTTAGTCACAAGTGAGTCATTTTGTATACTAATAAGGTTCTTCCCCTTTTCCTTAATTTATTGCAAGTTTACCTTTGCCTACCACTTTAAAATAACCCCTCTTTCCTAACTTGGGAATCCAAATCTACTTTGGCACACTTTTTGGTTCCAACAATATCTCTACAAGCCTAACACCTCAAGTAGGCCCAACATTCCTCAACTAATTTTTTTCTTTCCCATTTTCTTTTACTTGTTCTCTTTGTTGCTTAATTTTTCATAGTGACAAGATAGGAGAAGATCCAATCATACTTTAATCTTTCCCACAAGTCAACAATTAAGCAAAATACTACCCTTTTTAATTTATCTCATTTAGTATTAGGGATATAAACTATTTACTCTTATTTTTATTGCTACACTCTTGTTATCTAACTGCATCATAAAATTTATGTTATATGTTATTATAAGAGTACATATACAGTTGTGAATATATTTTAGCACAGAAAAAAAAAATAGAAAGAGTGAAGAATCGATTAGAATAATTTGGCTATTGTTTTTTAGAGTTTGGTCAATGTGGAGAAGTCCGAGTCAAAATCTGCACTAGGAGACGTATTCATTTACGCAACAATGGAATTAATAACTTGCTAATTAAGGAAAGGAAAATGTTGAGGTAATTTCTGCGAAATTGTGTTAAATTTTTGAATTTTATCAATAAATTTAATTAATATTTCATAAAATTGAGTGATCTTCGAGTACCTGAGTACCTAAATATTCATGTATTTGAATTAAGGAGAGAATTTATAAAGAAGAAAAGAGTGAATTTATGACACAATCCAATTTGTTAGACTTAATTCGACCGATTCAAAAATTCAATCCACATAATCGAATTTCGACTCGATCGAATTTCGACTCGATCGTACAGTAATATTATAATAAACAGTATTAAGTGATAAATACTTCATAAAATTAGTTTTTTTTTATGAAAATAAATCAGGACATACTTAATAGTTTGAAGGGTTTAATTTTGAAAACTTGGTTGGTTTAATTTAAATTTGTTCCATCCATTCTTGATTACATTATTTGGATAATGGTTATAGAAGTTAATGTCTATGAAGGAAAGGGCAGAAAAAGTATAACTGAGAAAAAGGAATCGAAAGTGTAGAATGAGGATTTGATGGAAAGTTTAAAATTGTGGGCACACTAAGAAAAAGGAAAGAAATGGATGAGAAAAGGATAAAGAGAAAGGGGAAAATAATGAATGAGAAAGAAGGGTGATTAGGGATAAACTCAACAATTAATTTTGTAAACATGCAAACACTAAAAATACATTTTAAGGTTAGTTAGAAGGATTAAATAAATATAGAAGAGGGAAAAAAAACACAACACTTTAATAACAGTAATAGATGTGAAAAAGATTAGTAATTACGACCAATCAATAACATATACATATGATATAATAAATATGAAACCATTATATTTGCTATTACTGATTTATGGAAGAAAAAAAAGGTTTTATGCTTAGACCACCACTTCCTTTAATTAAAACAATTTGAACATGATCAATAATAAAATTAAGCAAATATATCTTTCATATATTGCAATTTCAGAGAAAAAAAATACCAAATAAAAAAACAAAGGTCACTTTATATGTTACATAAGTTGGCCGAACTCATTTTTTAACATAATTTAGTAGAATATAAAAAAATTAAAATAAATAGAATAATATCTTATAAATAATATGATATAATGTAATATATATGCATAATATAACATAAATTAATTAACTAATTAGGGATTCACTTCTCCCTACAACACACACCTTTATTAATTTATATATATGTGTGTACATATTAATTTAATGAACTATGCAATTAAATTCATTTAATTATTTTAAAAGTAGAACAGTTTTTTATATGTTAATTTCGGTACTTTAGAATCGATTAACTTCCACATAAATAACCACTTACTTTTTAAAACTTATATTAAAAATCAATAAAACAAAAAAAATGTTTCTTTAAAGTGAATTAGACAAAAAAAGGTCTTTATAAAATAATTTTTTGTAGAAGCAAGAAAGATATGATTTTGAAATAATTACAATAATTTATTGATTTTTAAAGAAATTAAGAATATACTGAATATTTGTCCTCAAAAGGAAAATAACACAGTGAAATGAAGATCCAAGGCACCCACTAGACTACCCTATAGGAGACCCTTTCTAGATTATTGGGATCTAGCAGTTCTCCATTTCCTCAAATACAATAATCTAATAATATAAGAGAACATGAGATCCGAGTAAGAGAAAAAAATATTTATATAATATTTTTAAATGAATAAAAGAGGTTAATATAAAAAATAAAAAACCTAATTTAATCTAAAATATATTTGGAAGGAATGAACCATACGTGCATTGGAAAAGGCAAGAGACAATGATGAAAGCACAAGGGTCGACCATTGTACTTCTTCTGAGGGACAGTGGCTTCTCCTTCGTCAACCAAATAATTCTAATTCATTAGTTGTAATTCTTATTAAAAAAAACTATAATTTTTATTAGAATAATAGAGTTTTATCTAGGTATAAATTATTTAGGTATTTTTTTTAATATATAGATTTTGGTTAGCTTTTTTTATATGTTTTTTTTAATATAATAACAGCTTTTATAAAAAAAATAAGCAATGGATATGAATTGGATTAAGTGCTTAAGAAAAAGAAGAGATGTAAGAAAATATAATTTTAAGAGATTCGATCAATTTAAATAATTGTGTTCAATTAGGTGTGAGTGTCAAATGATGTGTATAAAGCCATAATGATGGTGGTGGGTGCATTTGTGAGTGATTTTCTTTTTCATATATTCCCTATTTTCTGTTTTTTTTTTTCTTTGAATAATTAATGATAGGTCAACCAAACACACCCACATTGCCTTTTTTATTTATTATTATTCCAAATTGCAATCCAAAGAAAGTGGGTTGTCACTAAGAATGGCTATTGGGGCCTCTCACCTATTATGCAAGAATTTAGATTCTCAAACACCACCATCTCAAGTTGTTGTGTATTTTGGCAAACACGAAAAAAAAAATTAAAGTAAGAGACAAGAACATTACGTGTTTAGAAAGAGAAGAGAGAAAAAAAATGAAAGAGGGTGTTAACTACTCTCATCATTTTGAGATATGTTCACGTAAACAAAAATTTTGCATGCTGCAAATTATGGATGGGAAATTTGGTTTTATGGCTGCTTCTATGTTCTATGGATCATGTTTTCTTCTTGCGTCACTGAATCTTCTTTTAATGTTACAAGTGATATCACACACAACTATATTTGGTAACACCATTTCAATTTGATGATGCAAACTACTCTTAGTCTTATTACACGCATATTTTCAATATTCAATTAGTTATCATATTTTTCTTAATCATAAAAAAGCTAATATTTAAATAATAATGATGTTTCAGACAAGAGTATTTACGATCTCAAACTTATAATATTTAGAGTAGTTAAGAGTATGAAAATTCTTAGCTAGTGTGTAATTTGTTTTTCTTTCTTGTGTATTGTGTATTCAATGATATATACTAAAATTTTCTCTTTGTTTCCTCTGATTTTGTTATTGGCTTATTCCAATAATAAGTGTTGTATCCTATTTGAGGTTGATTATTCCAAAATTGTTTAATTTGCACTGATACAACATTAATATCTTTAAATAAAAATATCGGTAGACGATCTCTTTATCCACAATATCGGATCTGATCCATGACACTACAAATGACATAAGAAGATAAAGAAATGGAGTTTGTAAAAAAAAAAAAATACAATTTTTTTTTCTAAATTATATTGATTAAATAAGCAAATTTCTCTCGCCTGATATAATTGGAAAAATATTAAAAAATACATGTAAATTTATTTTGATAATAGACAAGTTAATGAAAACTATAGCAATTATTAAAATTATTTGTTTATTTTGAACGAAAAATAAGATTATTAAGAATGGTCATATACTTTTTTGAAAAGAATAAACTTTTATAAAAAATAAACATACAGTTTAAGGGAATTGTTTTTTGGTTGATTCTTGTAGGAAAAAAAACTTTTTGTTTGATTCTTCATCTTTTGTTTCTTTGTTTAAAGAATAAAGACTGCTTAAAGAATTGGAAGATCTTTTAGTCGATCAGTGAATATTAGTACAATTAGGATTAGATTGGAGAGTTTTATTACAAAAAAGGAAAATAAAATAATGTATCAGAAGGATAGATACTGTTTGTTTTAGTTATCCATAATGAATATTTTATCACATTAAATAGATAAATAATTTACTTTTAAATTAAATTTTGAAAATCCTTAAAAATAAGAAATAATTTTATCGATACAATTTATTAAAAAAATGATTTTAATTTTTAAACTAAACTAAATTAATACTTACATTTTTGTTTAATTAAAAACATAAAGATAACTTTAATTTGATAAATTTTAAATTATTTTTTAAAATATTATATAGCAGGAAAAAGTATAAATATAAAATATACAAATTCTTTTGAGAATAAATTATAATTAATAATTTGTTACAAATTCTTTTGGTTATGTTCTTGAGCATAAAAATAAAACGGGACGGAAAATATATTATAAGAAAAACAAACTACATCCTAAATGACACATTTCGAATTTTTATTTTTTTTTGAAAAAAAAATGAAGTGAATAAAAACAACAATTATGTTTTTCCTTAAACAACATATCACATGCGCAAGGGGAACCCCACCTTATCCCTTGCCCCTTCTTTTTATGTTAACCATTCTGAACCTTTTTCCCTCTTGATTTGATACCATAAATTATTTAATATTTTCTGTTGTTAAAATTAAAATATTATAGTAAGTTGACACAATATAAAGAGTTTGAGCTTGTAAATTTTATTTTTTCTATTTTATACTTCAAATAATTTACGGATAAATTATCTTTTAAGTCTTTTTTTTTTTTCTTATCGAATTATGAGAAATTATGAGAAAGATAATTTCATTAGTTTATCAGATTGCTCTAACTCATCACCTAATCACCTAGCAAAACCTAGTATTTTATGTATTTTTTATACTTATATATAATAGTCATATGTTGGAGGTATACAATGTGTAAGAATAACTTATTTTTTTAATTATACCAATTAGTATTGAAGATAATTAGAATACACAATTTAGAGGAAAAAAAGAGTGTCAAGGTATTGTGAGATGTTGTTGTGAATTTTGAGAATGATTTTTTTTTTTTTTTGAGGAGAAGATAAGGACGTAAAAAATAGTTTTAGTATAGAAATGATATAATTTTAAAATTTATTATAAAAAATTATTTATAACTTGGTAGAAGGTTGTCAATATATAATACTCAATTAAAATGATATGGGGATATTTTATTATTAAAATAATATATAATAATAATAATAATAATAAGTTATTTCGATATAATTTTAATATGAAAATTATCTCTCTATATACTGTCTCATCAGAATATTTTTGGTTATGAGAATACCTTAAAAAAAATCAGAAAGGTGGAGGGAGAATTTGCTTAAAAAAATCAGAGAATATTTTTGTTAAACAAATGCAGTTTTTTTTCATGAACAGAGTAGTAATGAGCCCAAAACCTCCTTATGGTTTAAGCCCAAAAAGATTGAAGTCATGCTTTAAGCCCAAGAATAAGTCTTCTCTTCAATGCTGAGAGCTACATATTTATACTTCCAAAACAATCAGTATGCAATCAATGCTGTGAAAATAAAATTATTTACTGATAATCACTCCCAAAAAATTAATATTGCTCTGATAAAGTTATAACATCTTTCAATTTAAAAAAAAATTATATTCAAAACTTTAATTTGAAATAATATAGATGTAATCGGAAGAATCTTACATTTGATTTCTCTGTTTTCCAGTATAATACTTTGACACTTTTACGTTCACAAAACTGTAAAACTTATAATTAAGTTTTTTAAATAAAAATAAAAATGAAAATGAACATTTCATCGTTCCCAATCCAACGGTTCACGCATAACCTTGTTTACGCTGATAACGAAAACTTGAAAAAGCAATTCGCACTTACAAGTCAGAGAGAGAGAGAGAGAGAGAGAGAGAGAGAGTGAGAGAGAGAGAGAGAGAAGGATCAGTGAGATTCTTCTTCTTCTTCTTCTTCTTCTTCTTCTTCTCCTGAGTTCTAAATTGTAATCTAAGCCAAGGATGATGAATTAGAATTATGGTTTCGCGAAAGTAAAGTTGATTCAGCATCTCTCATTTGACATTTCTACCCTCTGGATTTCAATGGCCGATCACTCAGACTCTTCTCCTCTCGTCCCTCCCCTTCCTCTCACCGACCCTTCCGAGATCGACCTCGAAGCCGGCCCCTCCGAACAAATCCAATGCCGAATTTGTCTCGAAACCGATGGTAATTTCACTTCCATACTTTTTTCTTTTTCAATTTTCGATTTCAGGTTTTCGCAAGTTGCACTTTCATGGACTCAATAAATTGTAATTTCGAATTTTACTACTTCTGTCCTTAAAATTCCTTTTATTTGTCGATTTAAGAATTTAAGTATTCAGAAACTTGAATCGTGTGAGTTGATGAGAAGCACGTTATTCGCCTAGCTCTGCTTTTTTTGGTTCCGTTATACGGAGAAAGTAATTAATTATTGAATTTGAGTAATGCAGTACAGTCTGGATTTCATCATTGTTCATTGGAATTTGAATTTCGTTATTTTAGCAATTATGCGTGTACTTGCTCTTGGGACTGTTGTTGTTGTTCCATGTGTGGGGTATTGCAACTATGTCGGGAATGGTTGCTAATGTATGTACGCTTCATTATTGAATGTTGATCCCCGACTCTTGGAGTATATGATATATTTTATCAGCTGCATTCCGTTTATTTTACTCAGGTAGAGATTTCATAGCCCCTTGTAAGTGCAAAGGGACATCAAAATACGTACACCGAGAATGTTTGGATCATTGGCGAGCAGTTAAGGTAATGTTTTATGATTTATAACATTACACTACAACTTTACAAGTGATGATAGTTTTGTCACTGTTAGTAAGCGTGGCAAGAAGCAAGTGTTATGCTAAACTGACTGGAGGGTTCTTTGGTGTTTAGTAAACGTTTTGTTTGGTTAATCAATTAAACAGTGATTTATGTTATGCTCTCATTTGTTGATTCGATCTCATAATATTTTCCAATTTGTGTGTATTAACATGTGTTGGTAGCATTTCATACCTCTTTCAGTGGTTTTCTTTTGATTCTTACCCTTCAGTCATCTCTCTGTTTGCTGGCTATCCATTACCTATTTATTTTGGTGATATGCATTACCGATTATCCATTACCCATTAAACCATTTATTTTTTACCCTTCAGTTATCCTCCGGTGCGCGTGGTGTTTTGTAGAGTATAAAGTACTAACCACAGATGGAGAAACACCTGGATATTTGTATTATGCAGAGCTCTAACAATAATCTGTATTTTTATGATATGCAACCGCCTAAACTTTAGTCGTTAAAGTTGGCCCAATTTTTAGTAGCAGAATATTTTTTCCTGTACTCCACAGTTCCATGTGTAAAATGGTGTACTTTACCGTGCTTACCTAAGAAATATATGGATATTACTTAACTTTTTTTTTCTTTTCCAGGAAGGATTTGCCTTTGCTCACTGCACTACGTGCAAGGCTCCTTACCATTTGCGTGTTCATGTTGCTGCTGATAGGAAATGGCGTACCCTGAAATTTCGGTTTTTTGTCACCAGAGACATTTTGTTTATTTTTCTGTCTGTCCAGCTTGTAGGTGACTTGTTTCCGTTTGTCTAGCCATCTACATACTTGTCTGTTTGTACTTTATGAGTGCATATAGGTGATCTGATTCAGCCCCTTAATTATTTATGCAGGTCATTGCTGCACTGGCATATTTGGTTTATCTAATAGATGGATACCAGCAATATTGGCTTCGTCTTCTCTGGGGTTTTGATAGTGAAATGAGCTTTTACTACATATGTGGTAAATTACGATTAACTTGAGTTATGTCATCAAAATGCTAATGCAATATGGTTTTCTGCAAATTATTTTTTGACTCCATTGCCTCGAGTTCAATGTTTTCTTGTTCCAAAGTCGAAAAGATATTGGTTTTGGTTAATTTTTGTTGGTAATTTCTAATGCAGGAGCTCTATTATTTTTCGCATTGCTTGGCCTTTCTGGGTGCTTCATTACTTGTTATGATCGAAGAGTTCGCAATGATTTAGCTCAGCCTTGTAGAGAATTATGTCTTTGTTGCTGTCAACCTGGGTAGTAATCTTGATTTTTCACATTCACAAGCATCTGACATTGTTAGAACACATAATGGAACTCTGCATCTTCATAAGGCATCATTATAATGCTTGTTTTCTTATTTCATTATAGGATGCCAGAAAATATGCTAGGAGAGCAATATATAAGATTTAATTTATATATTGCAGACCCTTCTTTTAAGAACATTTTTTCAAAGATATATAAATTTAAGTTGCTAAATCATTCATGCTTGCTTATGCTAAGCAGAAAAAGAAGATTTGCAATGTTGTGTATGAAGTAGGTTACAGTAGCAACAAGTTTGTGATTCAGAAGGTTAACTTCTGTGTTGTACATGATGTTGCAGAGTTTGTGCAGACTGTCATTTGCCAGGCACTCTTTGTATGTGGACTGATTGCACCACTTGCTTTGAGAGTTGTGGAACCATGGCAACTGAATGTGGTGGTTGTTTGGGGGGTGCTGGGGAAGCAGGGCTGCCATTGTTATTCATAATGGCTTTGGTTGTTCTGGGACTTTTTACTGTAATTGGGATATTCTACAGTGTATTGGTGGCTACCATGGTAGGTCAGCGGATATGGCAACGTCATTATCACATACTTGCAAAAAGGATGTTAACAAAGGTGTGGCTGGTTTACTTTATGTTCTTTTGTGCCTTTGGTGTATATATATGAGCTGTCTAACCGTTTTGCAATTCAGCTGACAAGTAATGCTAATTCCTAACCAATATCTGCAATTAGCCTTTTAGCTGTCGCTTGATTTAATTTTTAGCATTTAAGCCCCATATGATATCTTCGCACAAACATTTACCAGGGATGGAAATGCCAAGAAAGTCAACTCTAAACTTTTATTGTTTTATAATTGACTTTGCTTTTAAGATTTTCTTGCATTAGAGTCACATTGACCGAGGCATTTTCTGATGGTTTTGCGAAAGTATATGTATTTCAGCTACTAGCTTACGTTTATTATGCGTTGTTATGTAGCTGTTGTGAACTTGTAGATGGAATTGAAAGGAATTTTGTAGTCTAATAAATGATAGATAGAGAACTGGATTCCATAATTTGGAAATTACTGCCAAACTCTCCTAACATCCATCCTTGTTGCTACTGATACGACAGTATTTATTATATTGATCAGATTTTATAATTTTGTACAAAAACTGGGTGAAAAAAAAGATAAGTACAGATATATGACAGACCCTTCAATTGGTATACTTTCTTCTGTCCAAACTCTTGCTCAGATGCTTATTTCACTTCCCCATTTCCCCAATTCTGCTCTCAAACCAAAACTCTTTTGTCCCACCTGCAGTGTGCATCTGTTACAAATCAATTCCCCAAGTTCATTCTCATTCACACACCCCTCCCAAGTACATGAGCATGCATTATGCAATCCCTTGCTACTCTTCCATTGTTTGCATAATTTAGCTAGGGTGGAAATGGGACACTTTGAAGGACTGGTGGGACAGCAAGGCTGATGTACCATTGTTGGACATGTCTCTTACATAGATCCTCTGGCGAAATGTTTGGGTATGTGGCAGGTGGATTAGGATTAGGGACGGATAGAGTGGGTAACTGGGGATGCCATGGTCACCCCAAAAAATTTCAATTTTCTTTAAAATTTTATATACAAAATAATTGTTGCCCCTCACTAAAAAGAATACATGAATTTTATATTGGTCACCCTTTTGAAACCATTTTGCATCTGCTGCCATTGATTAAGATCTTCTCTAGTCTGTGCAACAGGATGTTCTCTGCAGCCAAAATCTGTAGCATTTATTTTATTTTCTCTTCCGTAACTACTGTGCAATAAGCTATTGAAGGTTAAAATTTGACTGGATTTTTGGTAAATTCAAAATTTTCTGGAGAGGATGTGAGTTGACTCGGTTTGAAGATCTGGATTCTATGGGTCGTAACTGTTTGGGAGTTGCATTCAGTTAGTGTGTGGAGTTTACCATCTGGTTTTTCTTATTCTTTGCTATCCATCAGATATGATTTTATTTGAAGAATTTTGTTGGAGATATTCTCTCTCTTTTCTCCTTTCTTTTGTCTGACAGGACAAAGTGTTTTAGATTTAATTTTTCAACTCATATTTGTATCAGAGTGATTTGCTAAAATGGCTGTAGTAATTCGGCTTGATTTAGGTCTTGTATCTTGCTTGTTGCCTTAAAGCTGGATTTTGGGCCTCTTAAATGTTACTTTTCAAACAAAAAATATTTAGTCAATTGTTCTGAATACTACAAGTTCGTTATAACTCATTAGGGTCACCGCATCCTAGTGTTGTGTGTTTTGGAACTCAAAATTGTCCCCGTCACGATTTTATCCTTAAAATAGGTCTTAGTAGATTTGGGAGGAATGTGTATATAACTACTATTGGCTCTAGCTCCTAAATGAAGTGGTATTTTTAGGTGCTCATAACCACCCTCCTAGCCGAGGCTAAAGGAGCTAAAGTGGTTTGGGCCCCCCTTTACTTGGAGCTATAGACACATTAAGATTATTGCATATGAGGTATTGTCATTTGAAGCTTGAAGTTGGAACATTGACTTGCTAGGTAGGGGGAGCTAGGCCACTCTAGTTCATTAGACTCGATTGAGGGGTTTGTTTCAGCATATCTAAAAAGTTTCACATTTTTTAGAAGTCGAATACCATTTATATGCACCCTTATCCCATCAAAGCACCTTTTAAATACAAAATCGTGATAGAAATGCATTTGTCCTCCAAAGTAGGCAATAACTGGAATGCAATGAGCTGAATAATGTCCAATGGATTTAGGAACATTATATATGACAAATTTAGTAGGACGACATTTGTTATGAACCTTTATTTTATTAAAGACACTTATCATAAATTCATAATATATAAAATAGCAAAATTTTTATTATAAAGATTTGAATTTTTATGTTTTAGATATTTTGTAATGGGATTGTAAAATATTAATTTTTTATTTTACGTGACATGTTCAAGCTGTGTTGTTCTGTTTTTTGTTTCCAAAATGTGTTTTATCATGTCTGTATCTCTTTTCTTGTGTGGGAGAGGTTTTTGGGACCGGGAGCGGTTAGTAGTGAGGCATCTTCTGGCTGATATGTGACCATAAACAATTTGTAATTAGTTATAATTTATGAATAAGACCAATAATCCCATGTGTTAATTGCGTGTTTTATGAAAGCATCATGATGCCCTCAATTAAGCTGGCATCATCTTGAATTGTTGATTATGAAATTATTCACTTGTCATCATAGGAGTACGTGGTTGAAGACGTTGATGGAGAGCTGACAGGATCTGATTGGTCTCCCCCTGCTCTCCCTCCTGAGCATGTTCAGCAGTTGAAAACATTGGGCCTACTATGAGTTTGTAAGAGACACCACACATCTACTTGATGACAATAATGACAGTAGAGATACATTTGTCTTCCCCCATGTTTTGGTAAGCTGGTCCTTTTCGTGAAGACCTGCTGTTAATTGATAATTGTGTGATAGCCACTCAATTCAGTTTGGCTAGAGTTGTACACTTATGCTGAACTATTGATATGTGGAAAATTGTGAATGTCTGACACGACACGCCTACAGTCTACTTATGTAAAGAAAGTGAAAGAGGATTCTTTAATTGCCCAATAACCGATTACAGGTACATCGCCATTTCTTTTCCTTGATGCATTGCTGCTTGGCTAGTCATGTTTTATTGGTTGCTTGTTGCATTTGTTGTAAATAATTCTAGCGGTAAAATTTCATGCGTACAACTGCCCCGTGATACAAGCATAGTGTTTGGACTAAGGAAAAATGTTTGGTCTTCACTCTCTTTCTCAGTATTGTTGTTTCTTTAACTTTATTTCTTAGTCTACAACGTTTTTTGTCTCTGCTATATCTGTTGTCCCACTTAATGGAAGTGCATCTACCTGGCAATAACGTCATTAATCGATTCTTGAGTTGATATGTTGATTTCAACAGAGAGGGATTAAATTGATAATTTTGCATTAAGAAGAATTTTGGAGTTTGTTTGCTTAGGATCCTTATTTTATTCTTGGAGTTTCTTAGATTACATCTGATGATTAGTTCTCTCTATTTCTCTGGTTTCCATATTTCTTAATATTTCAAGAATTGTTTTCTTTTGCAGTTGTGATTATGAATAGCAATAGATATATTACTTTATCCTCCTTTAATACCTAAAACTTCACTATTTCAACGGAGTTCATTCTTTCCCATTTTGCTCGCTTACGTTTTACTTCCACACGGCTTTAGCCACCGCAAACAATAATTAATGTCTGGTGGAGGCCATGAGAGTTTGCATTGGTGGTTTATCCTTCTTTCTTTCCTTCACTTATTTTAGCAAGTTCATCATATTTACTTCCTTCATTAATTATAACAAGTACATCTGATTTACTTCTGCATGCTAAAAAACAGCCAATTATTCTTGCCTTTCATTAATATACATCTATAATGTAAGGTGGCAAATTCTAAAAAAAAAATTGTAAAGGAAAAATAAGGTGAAAAATATATTGACATGAAAAGGTGAAAGCGGAATGTATTATAATAGTGACAAGATGTAAAGTTTATAGTTTTGCTTTCCAAGTAAAGTAGAACATATTCCTATCAATCACTGCTGTTCAATAGTTGGCCGAACAAAATTGTGTGCATTCCGTAGGCAAATAAGTAATTGCATATAGTAATTCCGTAGGCCGAACCCATGATTTGCTAAAGATTCATTCGGTGATAGTATAACTTTTTTCTACACACAGTAGATAGAAGCAAATTCAAATTCAGAATAGTTTACAAAATAGCCACGCGTATAGTTTTGCACACGTCGCAGATGGTTACCTTACCGACTTAGATTGACACGTAAAATTATTATTGTTATAAAACTAAAGCTGTAATGATAAAGGGCACGTTTCTCTTACGTTTAAAACAAAGGATGTTGATGTTCATACATTTAAAAATATTTTTTGTTTTTTATCTTTTATTGCATTTTTTAGTTTCTGTGTTTGATTTTATTTTTGTTATTATACTTTCTGTATATATTTTTTTTGTTTTTCAGTTAGGAAATTCAACTTATCACTGGTAGTATATTTATTTATTTATTCATTCATTCACAGCCCTTAAAAATCCAATATTTTACTTAATGAGTCCAAGTTTAGTGTCAGTAATATGATTTTTTTATCGTTGTTTTATCTTATGCTCAATTTTTTTATTACATGACATACTATCTCTTTTTTTTTTTTCGGTTTGTATTTATTTTTTACACTTAGAAAATAGGGTTGGCAAAATTAAAAGTATTCAACATATATTTTATTTATTATTTAATATGATTTATTGTATTAGTACTTTTAGTTATATCTGCATTCAAAACCTATATATAAAAATAGGGCCCGATTTTAGGATTCCATAGACAATGATCCATTGTGAAAAAACTCAAAAACAGACACCGCCACAGGCTTGGGCATGTGCTTGTTCGACGCTAGTACCTACTGTCTCTGTACTATGTATTTAAACGTGTCCCACGTTTCAATATTTGTCATTTTCTGATTCCAAACCGACCACACATCAAAAAGTAATTATTTATTATTATCCATTTAAGGCATCAATAACTAGACCTGTAATAAAACACACGTTAAATATACTTTAGTTATATTTTTATTCAATTAATTCAAAAAAACATCTTTATAAAATTAATTTTTATTGCATAAAACCTCATATTAATTTTACACTTTTTTTTCTTCTTCGTTTTGTCTTTGTGTATTTTTAACTAGTATGTCATTTGTTTTTCTTTTTTTATTATTATTATTATATATATATATATTTAAATTTTCATCTTATTTTCTCCGTGTATCTATGAAGGGCCATTATTAATACTCTGCATTTCCTGTGAAAGTCTTTTTAGAATTCGGAAAGGACAGATACCATATTACGAAATGAATTTTAAGTACAATTTAATTTCATAAAATCGACTTATAGAGTGAAATTTACACTCACTTATATACTATGAAAAATTCTAATCTTTAATCAACGTCATAAATATCAACATATCAACATTGTTAGTGTTATTCTTTTAAATCACTGATTAAAACTTTATGAGAATAATATATAAAGATATGATAGCATCTAATAAAAAAGTATATGATATAAATGATTGAGGCAAATATAATTGTAAGAATAAGTATAAAATAATTAAATAGTGGGAACCTAACAAGAAGAAGGCGTGATCCTTATCCGAAACTGTTGACCGGCCACGCGTACCGAGTCTCTCACTATAAATAACATTTGCTTTAAACATCATTTCACAACAAACAAAACCCAGAATAGTGAGAGAGAAACAACCATGTCTGATATTGCGATGTTGGTAGCGGAGGAATATGAGAGGAGAACAAAACATTTTAAGAAAGGAGAAGAAGCTTTGCCAGCCACCAACTCCTTCCCTCCCAAGGACAAAATTGAAGTGCAGAAGAAGGAGCTTACCAAATGGGTTTGGGAACCCAAAACCCAAATCGCCATTGCTGCTTCTAACAGTTTCTTCTCTGCTTGAATTCCCTTCTCAGCTTCCTCATTTCTGCTTTCGTAATCTACCTTTCTCCCTCCTACTCTGCATATTTGTTTATAAAAATGCATATGAACATATGTATGTGACTTTTTTTTAATGAAATAACCAGCGTAGAAGATGATGATAATGACTTTTTGTTGTTGTGTGTCACTTTTTATTGGGATTTTTGGGTTATTTTTTTTTTATCAATTTAAAAAAAAATTTAGCTAATTCTTGTCAATTCGGCAATATTTCATATGTACAAATCGTTTCAATTTGATACGACTCTGTGACTTTATAATTTAACACTTCATACTGAAATGATGCCAACTTAACACGAATTATGTCCGAGATACTAAGTTTTGCCTTCATTTAAGCTTTGTCTACCACTTTTTGTTGTGAGAAAGTTAAGTCTCTTTTAGTTTTGTATTGCTTCTTACACACTTCCATAACATTGTGCAGAAGAACACGTTTTGGTGAACAATATTTTACAAGATTTATAGGATATGAACTTAGCATCATAGAAGGTACAGATAGCTAAGCCTTAGCTTTAGTTTCTTGTTTAGAGTGGACCTACCTGTTTCAAAATTTGGACATTTCTTCATACAATTCTCAATTTGTTTCTTTAAGATTCAACAGTCTGGAACTAAAAAGTGTTTTTTCATGATGAAATTTAAAAGCCATTTAAAAAAAATTGAATTGTATAATCTGAATTGTTCAATATGAAAGTTATATAGTGAAAAAAATAGTGATTGAGATAGTTTGATGTTTGTGGTTCCTTCTTGAAAGTCGTGATGCTAAGGAAGACGACGACATTGTTTGTGAGAAGTTTGAGAAGTTAAATATTAGAGACATTTTCTTCTCGATGAGAAATATTGTTGAAGAAGACAATTAAAATAATAAAAATTATTTTAAATTCTACATTGCAAATTTTTTTTATAAATATTTTTAAACTGTATTATTCGTAACATATTTTAATCTTCTAAATAGTACAATAGAAAAAATAAAATGAAAATTTTATGTTTATGAAAATGTGAAATAGGATAAAATAGAAGTTTTATGTTTACGAAGATGGAGAAGAAATGTACAAGGTGCATGAAGAAATGCTCTTAAAATTTACTTTAAATTTCTTGGGCAATCTCCCAGTAGTTGATGGCCACCTTTGGGAGGCTACTGCTTTCTTTGGGCTTTACGGCCCGTTAATTAATGATACAAAGGACTGTTTCTTCCTGCACCTCCGAATGTTCTTCTTTCATTTTCATAAATTTTTATTTTATTTTAAAAATAATCTGTAAGTTATTGAAAATAAATGTCAAATATTATGTTAACAACAAATATCTTTAACTCACTAAAGTTTATTAATATAATAATAATAAGTTAGTGTCTAGAATGAAAATATAAAGTAGATGCAATGAAAAAAAATTAAGTAACAAAATAATATTAAGTATAGAATGGAAACAATGAAAAAAAATTAAGTAACAAAATAATATTAAGTATAGAATGGAAACATAAGGTAGATGCAAATTAAAATTATTAAAATAATAATAATAAGTTAGCGTATAGAATGGAGACATAAAAGTATATGCAATGAAAAAAATTAAATGACAGAATAATATCGAGTTTAGAATGGGGATGCAAAATGGATGCAAGTTAATATTCTGTTACATTTAACTTAGGTATAGACGACACTAATATTTGTTTTTCGGGTAGTGTCCTCAATAGGTAACAATTTACTCACATTTGTTTTCTTACCTTTTAGTTATTGTTAGTGATCCCACATCGACTAGAGATTATAACATTTTATAGTATATAAATGAGTACTAACCTCATTTTAAAGTTGATTTTATGAGATTAAATTAGACTTAAAGTCAACTTTTTAATATCTTATTATAGTCATTTCAAGTATATCATAACAATTTCAAATATATCATAACGATTGTTTATTAGACTTATCTACCAACTAACTTTTATCGGACTACCCATAATAACTGTGGTGTACTATATCAATTATAACAGGAAGTTATAACTGTTTTATCAATTTTTGTTATTTTTCTTCTTTTATCTTTATATATGTTATATAAATATAATACTGAGTAACTACCATTCTTCATTAATAAAATATATATTCTTTTATTAGATAAGGTAGGTACACTAGTAATGACGAAAAGGAACGTCATATTTATTTTTTATTCCCATTGTTTTCAGTTGAGTGTTTTCACTTGATAGGAGAATTAAAATAATGAGATTCACATGAGGATAAACTTTCCATCTCATAACCCAAAACCTATACAAGCAAACCAGTTTCATATCTTGATTTTACCCCCTTTCACTCGTCCTACATGAGTCTATATAAACATAGGCCAAACGAGGGTGAAGAACTTAAAACACATGTTTTGAACATGTTTTGTGTAATTTTGACTTTATTAAGATTTTAAAATTTCCGTTGGAAAGAAGGAGTGAGTTAGTTGGAGTAGAGTGTTAGCAGGTTCTGTAAATCAATTATCCACCGACAGTCTAAACCGTCACATCGGTTGGTTCTCCTACCATTTTAACCACTACCAATATATCATAATACTAAAATCCACTTACTTTCTTTAATTTATTACTATAATTTATGCTATGCTTAGTACCATCCAAAAAGAAAAATGTTTTCAAATAGAAATCAAATAAACACTGGAATGAAAGAAAAATGGTGTAATTTCTAAAAGTTAATTTTTTCTTACACTTTTTTTCAAGAAAATAAAGAAAAATTCTCCCTATTCATGTTTTTTGTAACTTTTTTCTACCCAACCAAATATATCGTTAATTTAATACATTATATATATGTATGTATATTAATAAAATAATATCATTTAAATTTTTTGATTGTGTTTTTTTTAAGTTGTTGTGATTGGCTTTTACATAAAATTGTATTGGTTAATTGACCAAGCATCCTAAGAAATGTGTTGGAATTAATTAGATGTGAGAGTGAGAGACCATTGTTACCAAAACTTAGAACAATTTCAACACAGTTTGATTTGATGCATGCATTTGTCCTAGGATATTCAAATTCTTCATCTACCTCTCAACTGCATTCAATAATTAATACCAACTCTATTCTTCTACACAACACATCACACCTATGCCAACTTTTATTTCTAACAAAGAAAGGGTGAGATATTTTTTAAATTGTTTTAAAATGTAAAATTAGCTTATATATAATAATCTCAAATGAATACAATTATAATATTTTTTAAGTTTATTTTTAAACTATACATAAACTAGTTTTACTTTTTGAAAAAATAATTTTAAGTATTTTTTTAATTAAGATATTTGTGTTAGCTTTTTTTATTGCATTAATGTAATTAAATTAATTTAGGTATCATTTATCTAATTTATTATTATATTGGTTTGCATAGGGGTTTGAAAAAGAGGAAATAGGGTACTTTTTAAAGTAAGTTTGTTTAATGTGTAATCATAGAAAGAAGAGGATGCAAAGCGTAACTACTGTTGTTGTGTTTAATGTTGTCGTTGTCTTTTAATTTTGCATTCTTAACAAAATAAACATATTCATATTTAAGTTCACAATGGAATCTAATACGTGATAAACACGTCTTTTCATTGTGCATGCAAGGAGGGGTAAAAATGGCCAGGTGGATTTTCCAAATAACAATTAATCTTCATTTTTATTTTCAAAGTAAAAAATATATATATCCTATTTTTTAAATAAAAGTTAATGTTATTTTTTATTTCAGAGTAAAAATTAATCTTTATTTTAATATTAAATAAGTATGAATTTTCCTATCTCAGTCTCATTTTTATCTCACAACAGGAACCATTTTAAATATTAATTAAACAATTTTTATAAAAAATAAAATTTACAGTTAAAAAACGTAATATTTTTATTTAATATAATATGATACATATTTTATTTTCTTTAATATCAATAAAATGATTATAATTATATAAATACTAAATACGAGTATCAAATAAATATAAAATAATTATCATAAATTAAAAGAATTATTATATGTATGATCTAAACATAGTTACAAAATTAAGAATTAAAAAAAATGATATATTTTTTTTAAATTATTTATTAAATTAAATATATTTTAGTAATTTTAAAAAAAGAATAAGATGAGGAGGAGAAAATGAATGTCTACATATTAATCTTCGTATACGTATATATACCCATTAATATGAGAATTCTCCATTAAAATTGGCACAAATTCTGATAATATCCTCAATAATAAATTCTTTTGCCATCTCTATCAAGGTTTCTTCAAATTTTGGTTTAAGTTATGACAACATTGAATTACGTAAGTTGAATTAATATTTAACTTGTGAATATTTACTAAACTTAATTGCTCAATATTCTCAAAAAGACACAATGATTCATCACTACGTGATTATAGGGATGACAAAACTAATTGGTGGCCAAACATTAGCATAGTACAATTTCAGCCATTAACTTCTTTATAGTCAAAAGATAAAGGGAGAAATGATTTAAGATACTTTATTTGCTCAATGCAATACTAATAATTTATTTTCTTTTTCTAAAGCATGCATTTATATTAGTAATATTTTTTTTATATAGAGATTTTTCATATTCCCTCTCAATTTAGTTACATTTAAATATTCTATACCAACAAAATTTTGTATATTAAATTTAAGTTGTTTATATTCCAAATTTATTATTTTCCTTTTCGAGGTTTTTTCATATTTATATATTTAACCCACGTTAACCTAAAAACAAACCTTTTAAAAATCGAAAACAACTGCTTCTAGAAGTGGAACCATAAACTTATTCACTAACCACTAACCAATTTGTCATAATAGAAAGAAAGGTGTTCTAGACTATGAATAGATAGCCACAATGAAAAACAGAGCATGACTGTGTTCTCCACTACTTCCTTTGACCATCCAATTTTGAGTGGTGAAGAACTTGCCTTTCTCCACCACAATCACAATCTGTGGATGCTATGTTTCGCTGCCAAACAACCAATTACAGACACATATTTCATATGAATTTCTAGATCAGTAAATTCCAAACCCTAGCCGTCACAATTTTGTCGAATAAACATACCCTTACGAAGCAGAGGAGTGAAACAAAAACAAAAGAAACACACTGTCTCTGTTCTAATATCCCTGTTCCATAAACACAAGGTGTACATCGATATCAATATTCTTCTGTGGAATTAATCCCAGCAGAGGAAGAATAACAAATTTCCCTTCTCTAAAAGTTAGTTAGTTGAGGACAAGTTTGGGTAATTCAGAAGTATCTATGCAGAGTGTTGCCACGGCGAAATGCTGATAGAAAATAGAGAATGTTGTCATCGTGATTCCCATCAAAACCTTGTTCCTCTGCTTGACTCTGATGCAGACGGTGCTTCAACACGACATCAGGCGGCACCACTTGTTTCCTACAAAGAGGGCACGTAGCCCAATATTGTTGCAGCCACTTGTCCAAACAATCCCTGTGAAACATGTGATGGCATTGCAACTTCCTCACCTTCTCCCCTTCCTCCAATTCGCACAAGCATACTCTGCACTCTGCATCACAACCCTGTTCTGCCTTCAGCAACCTTTTGGTGTAGCAAATGGTGGGGTTGTTCTTCTCGATGAATTTGAGGTATTGGTGGGTGCTGATGGGACTTGACGAGGATGATTTTAGTTTCTGAATGAGAATGATAAGCTCTATTACGAGGGATGCTAATAGGATTACAATTTCCCCACAAAACTTGTGAAAGAACTTTGCGAGAGGTCTCATGGTTGGCTGCTAAATGCTCTCAGGATTTCTTTATTGCAATCATCTTCTTTTTGCCTTTATATGTAACGCATCGCCTTGTGTCTTCACTGCAGCACAGTACTATTTAATAAGAGTTTAATAAATAGGACAAAATTAGAACTAATTCTCTTTTAGTGGTGTAGATAGAAACCAGATACTTGGAAATAATAAGTAAAGAATAGAAAATAGAACAAAAGAGAAAATGACATTGATTTCTTCAATTTGATAAATAAAATATATGGAACTTAATGTAGAAAATTTCTTCATTATGAAAGTAGGATAACAACATTGGTTTCTTCCACTTTCAGGATAACATAGTTAATCTCATCCAACAAAGATAAAATATAATGTCTCTCTAGCATTTAACTAGGATTTCTAATATCAGACTATGGTGGATATTACTACAAGAAAATCATTAAATAAAAATTAATTTTAGAGACAAAAAATAATTAATCATTAACTAGAAACCAATTTTAAAGACAAAAAATAATTAGTTGCTTATTGACTAAATTAGAAATCATTTTAGAGATTAAAAAAATTATTTATTTATAAATTAGTTTATATTATTGATAAATAATTTCTAGATTTGTATTTAATTTAATTGGTAGTTAAAACTTTTGTAGCTAATTAGATAACAATTTAAAAACTATTTATCAATAATAGAAACTAATTTATAAATTAAAAATATTTGTAGTCTCTAAAATGATATCTAATTTAGTCACTATAACTACTAATTATTATTTTTTTTGTCTTTAAAATTGGTTTTTATTTAATGATTTTCTTGTATATCTTGCTCTTCTCCTTGCTTGCATTTTCTCTTTCTCATAAGTTTTTCTTTATATAGAAAATGAGTAAAATGTTTCCTTATGAAGAGATAATGAATAATTAACGCTTATCACATCTTTAAGAGATAGTTACAATTTCAAAACTTTTGAAATAACCATCATTAAATATATTCAAGAGATCAGTTTTGAATCAGTTATCAAAATTTATTGAACATAATCCATTAAAATAAATAGAAATTTCCAACTATATCTTATATACATAATCATCCTCAAGTGGCATGTGAACCATACAAAACTTATTTATATATAACGTGTTAAAATGTAGATAAATAGTAATATAAATTTGATCTAGCGATGTATACCTGTAAAACTAAAACATGGTCTTTTGAATTTTGGAATGATACTTTGGTTGCAGTTGTGAAGAAGGAAAAAATTATAAGATGATGGAGGAGAAAACGTTATAATAGCATATTAAAATGAAAGTAGAATTATAAAATTATTGGAACGAGTTGGAATTAAAACAGTACGAGCCAAATAAGAATTGGAAAATGGAATGGGGGTAGGTGGTCAGATTAAGTGGACAAAATTAGATGAAAATAGTAAGAATTAGGACATTATAATAAAAATATTGAAAGAAACAAGAATTGCGGAATGACGTTTTTGTCCAAGAAAATATTCCAATTGTTTTGGGTAGAAAAGAAAATAGAGAAAAAATGTTTGGGGTGTTGGGTCTTTGAGCTATAAAAAAAGAAGAAAAAAAGTGAAAGAAGAAGAAGAATGCTTACACGGAACATTTTGAGAAGATAAGGTGCACCCAGTCTTCATTCTCCTTGCAGTCTTTGAGCAGCCAAAAATAAAAAATAAAAAATAAAAAATCACATCAATCAACTATTAAGGCTAATAAATTTATATTTTGTATTTTTTAGACTCGATGGCTTTCTGAATTGGGCTTAGTCAGAAGTGGGACTAGATTAATGTATAGAGTGAAAGAATGTTTTTTTTTTCTGCTGTATACATAAAATATTTGTAATTAATTTTTAATTTGCATGTTTCATAATTTTTTTCGTGTTGTTTGATGTTTAATTTTTGTAAGAAGTATTGATGGTTATACACTATAGCACAAATAATGAGACACGAGTTCGCACGGATACAAACACAAATATTATGGATATTAATACAACATGGATATATATGGATATAGGGATGAAAATACAAATGGGTATGACATGGAACACGAATTTATATATCATAGAATTATAAATTATATAAATTGATAATAAAAATTTATGTGCATAAATATATTCTAATTTTTTTATAACAAAAATATATTTTTCATGAATGATTTAAAAGAATTTATTTTTTATTTTTATAATTATAACAAAAATTTATATAATAAATTTTTATTTTTATAAAATTAATATATATTTTTTTAAATTTTATTAAAATAATGTTAAAATTATTATAAATTTAATAAATATTTTTTGAATTAAACATTTTATTAATACATACTCTACTCTACCAGTATCATACGTGTTCGAAGTGTCCGAGCTTTTAGTAGTTATCCATAACATCAAATAATTGTTCAACTTTGATTTTTAGAGTTTTTGAATACATGTTGACTTTTTCTATAATTTAATTTTTTTGCAAATTAACAAGAACCGTTAAGGGAAAAAAACAGTTACGAGAATCGAGCGATGCCGCAAAAGCCTTCACTCACTCGCACACGTGTAAAAAAACGAAGCTATTTAGATAAGCTGTTTTATGCTTTAGAAAATGTATTTTTTTACTGATATACTATGTAATTTATATTTAACTTTGTTTTGATAAAAAAAATTAAAAACTATAAGCAACTCACAAGTTTATATATAGCTTTAAATAAAATATTTTTTTATTCATAAACAATATTTAGTTAGGAGAAACAACTCAAAAAATTAAACAACTCCAATGTCAAAATGTTTTAATGGAGGAGTTATTTAAAAACTTCAAAAAAAATCTAAACAACTTCTAAACATATGTGGTAGAATATCAATAGAAGTAAATAACTCACATATGATTAATTTATATTTAATTTTACTTCAATAAAAGAAGTCTAACTATCCTTAAAAAAGAAAAGAAATTTTTAATTCTATACTTGTTGGCATGCAAAAAAAAGTTATTTTTTCTTTACTATCTCTATTTGTTGTCATATTTTTAGCAATGAGTCTCCCTTACACTATCCAAGTTTAACTTCTTCTTACTTAAATATGCAAGACAAAATGAGTTTTATAAATTTGAGTATATATATTCCCAAAAATCTAGCATATCTCTCGTTCATCACTACAAGAAAATCATGAAATAGAAATCAATTTTAAAGACAAAAAATAATTAGTTATTATAATGACTAAATTAAAGACCATTTTAGAAACTAAAAAAATTATTGGTTTCTAAATTAATATTGTTTTTAAATTGGTATATAATTAGCTACCAAGGTTTTTGTTACCAAATTTATAATCTAAATAACTGGTAGTTAAAATCTTAGTAGCTAGTTAGATACCAATTTAAAAACTATTTAACAATAATATAAACTAATTTAAAAATCAAAATTTTCTTTAGTCTCTAAAATAGTCTATAATTTAGTCACTATAACAACTAATTATATTTTGTCTCTAAAATTGATTTCTATTTTATGGAACTTCAATTTTTTCTTTTTGTAATACCTTAGTCATCATATCATCTTCATTATAATTAATACAAATATTTTCTAATTCAAAACATTTTGTATACGTGATATCTCATATTAATATACTTATATCTTGAAAAAAAAAAATCTTCCTAAGATAAACTACATTATGACTGTCTATAAATATATTTTTTTTAACAAAATCAAGCTCATGTAAAAATTTATTCAGCCATAAAAACTCCTTGTATCCTTAAGTAATGCCAGTTAATTTTGATCCTATTATTATTGATAATGTTACACACCTCTATCTTGCAAAATTAATCAAATAGTTAAAAAATGAACTTATTGAAATCAACGTTTCTAGCCATATATGAATTTGAGTACCACACTTATTACCACTAAAACAAAGTTTCATGATAGTAGTATCATTACAATACTTTAAAATTCATTTCACAATATTCAAATTATCTCTACTTAGATTTGTCCAAAATCTATTAGTTGTACCAACAACTTGTGCTATATTGGGTCTTATGCACATGGTTTCATAAGACTACAATTATAGAAGTGTAAGAAACTCGTTTATAGTTTCTCAACTTTATTTTGTGGATTCCATTTAGAACTAAATTTAAATTAAGTAGTAAAAGAAGTGTCCACCACAGCCTTTATTTTTATCTAGAATTTCTTCAACACAATACAATTCTCATGACAAAATAAACTTCTTATCCTTTCTACAACACTGACCATTCTAGTAAATACGTGAAAAATATAATGATTTTTTCTCTTTATTTGTTAGCATATTTTAAATAGTGATTCTCTTTCGTACAATTTTAATTTGATTTCTCTCCACTTAAATAAGTGAGAGGTATAAAACTTTATAGAATTAGGTTTATTCTCTAAATATAAAGAAAGCCTAAAATTCTAAAAGTAAGTTATTAATTTAAGTGATATTCACTCTAGTATTCTTAAACAGTGTCCACATAAGTGGAAAAGGACATTACATTTTTAATTTCAAGTAAACTCCACTAATACATAAATATATTAATTATTGTCCAATCTTATGAACGGTAAGTTGATATAATAATGGAGACCATGAATTATATTACATGATAGAATTTATTTAATAGCCACCCAAGAAAAAGAGGAACTTAAATTAAAACAAGGAGGAATTAATGCAATATTCAAAGTGTTTGTAGATTGAAAGATAAACTCTTAGTTATTCAGAGACATGGTTTCATAAGAAGAGGTTTCGGCTTTATTCCACTTTGCAGCTTCTGGTCTCATGATAACTAAGCTGTCAGTTAATGGCTTATGCTTTTGAGATATACGTTTAATAATGAACATCTAAAAGCTTAGTTGGTGCACTGCATAATATTAAAACCCTATGTCAAAATGCTATAAAGAAGCTGCACATAAATAGTTTCCACGATTAGTGGTCATCAATTAAAGTGTACCGTGTATGAACTACTATTAGTAATTAATAAACAAAACCTTTTGGTCTCCTTGGATCTAATCCAACTATTCCCAAGTTTTACATTAAATACAAATGATTTTTACATTCCCTCTCTATTTAATTCTTTCCTTTGCGAGATAACATATAATATATTCATTCTAGATGCGCTTCTAACGTTTTTTTATCAACAAGAAAAAATAGAATAAATAAGATAGAATAAATATGGTTCACTGGGTGGTTCAACCCTTATATAGAGCAAAAGATACATAAAACTAAAAAATAACCTCAATTGCCTACCCTCTCAAAACTAGCTAAAAATGATTTATATTTTAAAGACCAACCATATCGTCCTATCAATAACTTTTAATTAAATACATACACTACAAGAAAATCATGAAATAGAAACCAATTTTTAGAGACCAAAATAATTAGTTGCAATAGTAACTAAATTAGAGACCATTTTAGAAACTAAATAAAAAATTAGTTTTTAAATTAGTTTCTATTATCGTTAAATAGTTTCTAAATTGGTATCTAATTAGCAACCAAGGTTTTAACTACCAATTATTTAGTTTCTAAATTTGGTCTCTAAAACTTTGGTTGCTAATTAGATACCAATTTAGAAACTATTTAACAACAATAGAAACTAATTTAGAAACCAATTTTTTATTTAGTTTCTAAAATGGTCTCTAATTTAGTTACTATTGCAACTAATTATTTTGGTCTCTAAAAATTGATTTCTATTTCATGATTTTCTTGTAGTGATATATATCAGATGAGAAACTCGATGATGGTATCTTTGATGAAATCCAAAACCAAACCTTATTCTATGACAAGGAAAAAACTTCTGAATAGTCTACCACTCCTCCATTAAATAAACTTTTATTCCTATGTTTCCAAATCTCGTTTAGTAACACAATTCGAACATTAATTCGAACATTACTCAAAATAAAATTAACTTGTCACATTAAAAATTTTAAACTATGTAAACCAGAAAAAAATAAGATTTAGTGAACTTACTGCTAAACAAGTATAAGAGAGATTCCAAATTAATCAAACTTCAACGCCTAAGTTTCATAAGTAAACAATTTTATATCACGTAACAAGTGAATGATAATTGTGATAAAATCCACTGGTGTGTAATGAGTATGGTAGCGGCATGCAATGCAATATGGGTCTCATATTGTGCAGCCTCCAACTCCTGCACAGAATATATTATCATCTGAAGCTGACTTGTCATCTGTGTGACAATAGTGCTAAATGTTGGGATGCCACACTAATTAAACAACTAAGAAGCCCACTTCTGAAATTTTATATTTAATGCCCCACACCACAATGTGTATTTTCAACAATATATAATTACAAATTGTTCAGTTGGAACCTTAACATTCTCTATCTTATATTTAGAAAGTTTGGAACACATCAATGGTGCGCGGACCAAAACTTCAATTTACATGCAAAGTATGATGACACCATGGCATTCTATCTTTTTATTAGTGTGTATTCCTCATTATGGTTGGTTGAAAAGCAATGCCACAAACACATTTTCATTAGAGAAATGAACGTGACTACTCATTTCACATGCTCTCGCATCAATCATCAATCTCAACTCCTATAAATACCGTCTTTGGCAATGCTAAATTCACAGAGCATTCTCAGAAGCCAAGCCTAATACTATAATTAACCAACTCTTTTGTAAGTAGCTTCTTGCTTTTGCAGAGAAAAACATGTCTTCCATTGGAGCACGTTCAGCTGAAATTTACATTATGGAGAAGAGGCAGAAGGAGAAGATGAAGAGAATGGAAGAGGAAAGAGTACGAAGAGGTGAGGTGAGTTCTGAAGAGAGAAAGGTGACAAGTTCAAGTGTGGGAAAGAACAAGATACATCCAGGTAGTGAAGAAGGAGGAACACCCGATAATGTTTTTAGGGCATAAATGGTTTTAAACTTTGAGAAAATAACTCCCCAAAACTATGTTTTTCTCTCTCACATGCACACCATTACTTCTTCTTTTTTCCTTTGAACTCTAGCTGTTATATGTGTGATTAAACTTTTAAATGTTTGTTTCAGTAAAAAAAGCAAACCCTGTTTATACGAAGTGATGAAACACTTTTTAAGGTTAGCAGCGTGGGGTTTTAGCTGTCTGTAACATGTATATCACAAAGTTTAATTAATGTGTTGTGTCAAAATAGCGCTTTGTATTATTATCAGAATAAAAGCGTCATTGTTGTGCATTCGTACTACAAATCTTATTTACACATCCTTTCTATTTTCTGTTTATATAACACTTATCCGTATTTTCTGTTCTATAACGGTCTTTTGGTTTCACAGTATAAAATTGTGCAGGAGATTGGATTTATACCAACTATCCAAAATTATATATATATATATATATATATATATATATATATATATATAATAACTATTATAAAGAAACACGTGTCACTTATTAAAAAAGAGATAAGAGTATCT
>Ga0123342_1000430_pt1 | contig 65907 bp, 27 predicted proteins | sample Turbeawhitnodule_FD_89960 | JGI IMG/M metagenome (GOLD analysis project Ga0123342, IMG submission 89960) | Root nodule microbial communities of legume samples collected from Mexico - Turtle bean Mexico white nodule | ecosystem: Host-associated > Plants > Roots > Nodule | place: Mexico: Nepantla... | reverse complement strand
TATTGTTAAATAGTTTCTAAATTGGTATCTAATTAGCAACTAAGGTTTTAACTACCAATTATTTAGTTTCTAAATTTGGTCTCTAAAACCTTGGTTGCTAATTAGATACCAATTTAGAAACTACTTAACAATAATAGAAACTAATTTATAAACCAATTTTTTTTTTAGTTTCTAAAATGGTCTCTAATTTAGTTACTATTGCAACTAATTATTTTGGTATCTAAAAATTGGTTTCTATTTCATGATTTTCTTGTAGTGTTAGGTAAGGGAAACTATTTTAAATTGCCAATAAAATCTTAGGCTAGAAGATCTGGATGTGGGGTGACGTGATCACCAGTCTCAAGTTTTCTTACAGGATTTCTTGTTTTTTAGTATATTGGGATTTGTTTGAGATTGAAATGTGAAAGTGTGGATATAATAGATGTTGTAGAATGTATATGAGTTTGGAATTGAATGAGTTATTGAAATGTATTTGAATAGTTTGTTGAATTAATTCAAATGAAATGTTTGATGGAAATTGGTTGTTTGATTTTAAATGATTTTGGTTTAGAAATCATATATATGTGTGTGTATTGACATAATAGCTAATTGACTCAATGAGAGTGTTTGTATAATGTTGAACAAGAACTGTTAATGTAATGTGTAGTTTTATAAAATTATGAGTTAAATGAAATTCTAAGCTTTGATATGATTTAATTGTGTGATTTTGGATATTGTGAGATGTGGAATATGATTTGTCTAGAAGGAGATATCTTTACTCTCCTGTGATAATGGAATCATATAGATGAAGTTATTCAAGTGGTGAGAGTCGAAAAAGATTCATATGAATGGGTGTGTTGTTTGAAAGATAACTAACTTTACCTGTTATATGAGTTACCCTGTCATACTAAGAGATATGATATTGAGATTATTTATGCATATAGCCGTGTGGATTTCACATTGAGATAGTATGACATGTGCATATCTATGAGTCTAAGTCAATGCACGAGTCTTCCAGAAGTATAATCAGGTGTCTATGTGTTATGAGTCAGTAGAATTCTAACATGTGAAAGATGAATTTATGAATTTTAATAGACACTTGATATGGTTTAAGTAATTGTATGAGACTTGATGAATATATGTTTATTAATTTGAAATTGAAATTATATAAAAATATTTATATAACCAACTTACCCGGATATTTGTTTGTGTTTGTTTTTTTATTTGTGATAATTGTGTTTTACACAAAAGCATATGAGGTTGCAGCTAATAGAGCTTCTCAGTGAACAAATGAAAGATAAGATAACTTTCATTTGAATATTTTGTTTTGTTTTGAAAACTTTTAATATATATATATATATATATTAAAATCTCTATAAAAAAGGATATCTTATTAAGATAGTTGTACATATTCACATGTTAATTACATATTATTTATTTTATTTTTATTTTATTATATATGGATAAAAATAAAAAATATTACAAAGGGTGAGTAATATTGTTTGTATGTCATTCATCAAATGCTAAAACATAATAGTTAAAATTCATTTAATAAATAAATCTTGATAATTTCACTAACGCATTTAAAATCATTTTAAATATTAACTGCATAATTAAAAAATATAATTAATAATAAATATAAGATGAAAACAGAAACTCATACATACGGATCATAATGAACAAACATTAAATTAAAATAAACAATAACAAAAACAAGAGGGAATGCAACAAGAGAGTGAATGCCTTAACTTAATGTTTTTACATTTCTTAATTAGAACAATATTTATATTTAAATATTTATTCCAAAACTTCATAAGAGAATAAAACATTATTTTATACACATTTTTTAAATTTAATTATTATTAGCCTTATTGTGAATGCAAATAATGAGTTTGAACTCAATTCTTTTGAAATTTAATTGTTATTAGCCTTACTGTGAATACAAATAATGAGTTCGAACACAATTCTAAGTTCAATATGCAATTTTTAAAACACAGTATTTTATGTCGGTAAAAAGTTTATGTTGCAGTGAGTTTAGTTTATAAAAAAATTAATGTAAATAATCCTGGAGTTAATATCAAAATAATTAAATATAGAGGAATAAAAGTTAATAAACACAAAAGTTATATATATATATATATATATATATATTCCTATATATATAAAATGAATACTTTAATTTAATACTGTGATAATTTATTTCACTTCAAAAATAAAATATATTAAATATTTATATGTCTTTGAAATGTAATTACATTTTTTTGTATTTTTAAACAATTAAAAATCAGCAGTAATTTATAAATACGATTTCAATTTCTATTCTTTAAATTTATATCATCTTTAGTGATATATTATAAAACTCATTATTTATAAAATGTTGAACTGGAAAAATATAAAGAATGAATATTTTAAGAATTCATAAAACAATTTAAATAATAAAAAATATTATATTTTAAATTTTTTGTTATAAAAAAACTTATTATAAAACCTAAAAATATACTTAAAATTATTGAAGAAAAAATTGAATAAAATTATATCTCACGTGATATAGAAAAACCTATTAAAAAGTAATATAAAATCTTAAAATAAGATATTTTCGATAAAATGTTCTTAAAACCACATATTTTTTAATTAAATATTTTAAAATAGTGTTGCATTATAATTTTTTTTTTCTTGATGATTTATTACAGAATATACGACAGTACTATGGTGACCGACAGAGTTGGGTTGCGGTGCGGCAGCGCGGGTCTCTAGTGTGACACCTACACACCTACTTACGTTTCTGACCTGCGTCAATACTACTTACTGTTCTACGTTCTACTTCAAGGACAAATTACCCTACACTACAAAATACTACCATTCTCTAGGATTTTTTTATTTTTTTTTCAGTTGAGGTAGTTATTTTAGATTAAAAAACTAAAAATAAAGTTTATTTGAGATTCTAACGATAAAGACAATTTTTCTATAATTAATTATTGAAATAAAATATTAAATTATGATAAAATAATAGTTTTTTAAAATATGGATTGAATAGAAGATTAAGATATCGTTGTACAAAAGTTAATGAAAGTAATTTATGTGTTATTATATAATGATTTTGATTAATGTATATATATATAATTTAAATATTTGATATTTAATGGATGTGTGATGTGTGAAATGATTGACGGATAAAATGGAAGTGTGATCAAGACATAATATTTTAAAAAAAAAAAAATATTGTGTTAAGATTGTTATGAATGGATATTTATTTGCAAGACTTTGTGAAATAGACAACCCTAACTCTAATAGTATCTTAGAATCATATAAATGAAAAGTATCAGGTGGTGACAGTCGAGAGAGATTTAAATAATTGAGTATGAGAATTGAAAGATAATTGATCAGAACAAATCATATGGATTTACCTATGTCATATGAGGATGAACTTCCTAAATGGGAGACTATGTCATGATGAGAACATGGTAAAATAACATGTGTATGTCTTTTAATATAACTTCAATACATTGATCTTTCAAAAGTATAGTCAAGTGTCTATGTGTGAGTGTCAATGTATTTTTATTATGAATTATATTGAACATATTGTAATGTGGTAATTATTGAGACTAGACTTTCTAATAAATGAGTTATAATGAAAAAATATTTTGTAATACAATTGTGAATATGTAAATTATATGTATATATTAGATAATATGATGTGAATATTTAGAGTGATGTAAATGGGATCATACAAAAGAAAAACTTTAATGATTATATCATTAATATTTTATTATTGGATTATTTATTTAATAATTATATTATAATACATGTTTTTATATTATAATAAAAAAATAACTAAAATAAAAACATCAAAGTAATAAATGAAAAATGGAATTAATTATTTTAAATTTAGGTGTTTTACAAAGTAATTTATTTTAATTTTTCTAAAATATAATTTTTTTCTTCTACTTAAATTTTATAATATTTTTTCTACATTTTAATTTATTTATTTTTTCAATTGTAATTCTTATTTTTAATTTTTTTCATTAAATTATTTTGTAAAATTATGAATATTAATTAGTATTAAATAATCAATAATGATTTCATAAGTGAGTATCATTCATAATAGAACATATTTTAACTTGAAATGAGAAAAAAATTTAATTATATTTCATTTTTAATATAATGATACTTTGGTTATATTTCTAAATATTTTATTACATTAATCGAATCATTCGTACACTTCTTATTTATTTTTCTTTATTTTTTACTTTTTTGTATTAATTAAGAAAATCTTACTCCAAACTTATTTATCTACTTTTCTATCCTAATGAGTAGAGGATATAAAATAGGTTAACTCCTTTCTTTTCTAACCAACTTACAAACTAGTTTGATTAACACAAATATTTCTTAAATATTTTAAATAACTTACTTTAAAACTTTTTATCTTATAAATTATAACTACTTTTAACTAATTATTATAACTTATAACTACTTTTAACTAATTAAAAGTTATAACAAATATTCATTAGATTAATTTATTTTAATGAAATGATTTTTTATTTAAAAATATACAAAAACAATGTGATTATTTAAAAAAATACAAATCATAATAATACGCTTTTATTTAAATTATTATATATTTTTAATTTGACATTCTACTTGACATATAATCCATGTTTTCCCTTGTTTTTATAGAGGAATTTTTTATTTGATTGAAAATAACGTGATTGTTTTAGGAAGAAAGTGGCAGTGGTTCTGAAAACTGCGCGTGTTGGCGTGCCTGGCTACGTCATCATCTTCCTCCTTTGCTTTCATCTCTCTTTCTCACCCTTTCTTACGAATCCCAAAATCTTTCTATTGCACCACCACCACTCACCACCACTGCACTGCACTTCCCTGTTTTCTTTCCCTCTCACTTTTCAAAGCTTGCCATGCTTTATCTCTATATTTTATAATTAATCATTATAAATCTTCTTATAATGCACCTTTTACTAAAAGATTGGAAGAATTACCCCGTCTCCATTTATTAAAGTATAGAAATAATTATATTACACCATAAATTATATCAATATAACAATTATATAATTTGTTATTTTTTCTATTTCTTGGTTTCTTTGTTATACACCGAAACAAATTTGTCAAAGTTAAAAGATTTGTTTTTCTCATTTATATTATCTTAAATTCATTTTGTTTCTCCTTTTTACACTTTTTTTTTCTTTTATCTCAAATTAAATACGTTGGACATCACACATTTATATAAATAAAATTAATTTATAAAATATAAATATTATTTTATAAGATTAAGTTAGACTTAAAATTTATATTTTAATATATTATTAAAGTAAAGAGTATTTATCCTAACAAGAGTTTATTGAATATATTGTATTCATTCTTTTGCATTGATATTAAACCACATATAAATATACAACTACAAATATAAGATAACCAAATAAGAAGATGTGTTGAAGTTCTCATATTTATTAAAAATAAGATCATTTATAGTACTTGTAAGATTGACGTATACTTAATTATTTTTTTTAAAAAATTGACATATTTCAATATCCAATACTATTTAGTTAAAGATGAGTAGTGTTATTTTCAACTATATTTTTACATTTCTTACAATTTATAAAAAAAAAAGTATTCAAAATTAAAATATATTTTTATATGCTGAAAATAAGAAATTCTTATTTTTTATTTATAAACTTAAAATTTATATTTTAATATATTATTAAAGTAAATAGTATGTATCTAACAAAAGTTTATTGTATATATCGTGTCATCTTTATTGGATCGCTATTAAACCACCTATAAATATATAGTTACACATAAAAGTTGACTAGTCTCAATATAAGAAGATGTGTTGAAGATCTTTATTTACTAGAAATAAGATCCTTTATAATATTTAACTCATCTTGTAAAATTGAGTTACACTTAAATTTTATTTTAAAAAAAAAAAAAAACATATTTTTACCCTAAACCAATGTGATAGTATTTAGTTAAATATGAGTAAAGTTATTTTGAACTATATTTTCATTTTTCTTATAATTTATAAATAAATATTGAAAACTGAAATATATATTTATATACTGAAAATGATAATTTTTTATTTATTTAATAACCAAGTGTAACAACGAAAGACCAAAGCGAATTATAATATTTCAAAGTTTTTAGTTTTAGTTGTACAATGATATTAAATAAAACGTTACACACGAGGCGTGCATTTAATGAAAATATGTAGTAAGAAGATTAAGGAATGTTTGTATACGATCTAGCAGTAGTGTTTGGGGTTGTAAGCACCTATTGTGAATGGTAAAACAACAGTGAAATGTTCGTACTCCGTTTCTTTAAATTAATACCAACATCTCTGCCACTTAATTTGCTCACAGTCAACTGCTTTGTGTCAAGTACATGTTGGGAGGATGCAAGTTGAACTGTTTTGAATGAAATTGTTACAGTGTGATATAATTGCAGAGAAAGAAAATCAAATCGAAAAGAAGAGCATGTGATTGTGATCCCGTTAGACCGTGCTCGCGGGTAGTAGCCCACTTAATATATGGTTGGAATTTGGGAACGGAAAATGGTGCATTTATGTAATGTGTTATTGGTAAGTGTGATGATAATATGTTGCAATGGGTCATGGAATTTTGTGGTTGAAAATAAGGGGTAGAGATAATGTAATGACAGGGACGAGTAGGGGGGTGAGCATTAGTTTCTATAAGCTATAAATGTCACCAAAATTGCCCCAAATGTTCTCTAGGGAAGTTAGTGATAAAAAGCATACGCATTAATAAACCAAAGTGGCACAAATGTTAATACAGCCATCAAAGTAGGGTGTTTGCGGTGGTACTATATGTCTGCACATTTTATGGGATATTTGGAAAATTATAAACTCAGAAATTTGGCAACAATCAAGGAGATGTGCATATATAGGCTTCGTTTGTTTCCAACCAAGGTGGGAGAGAAGATTTCAGCAATGAAATAAATGGTGCAGACTCCAGCTTACAATAACTCTGCCACATTTTCTTTTTATATAAGTCTATACTGGTATGGGACGAGACCGAGCTAATCGAGACTCGGTTTCCCTGATCAAGCTGATCGAGACTCCACAGACGACCTGATCGACTGACACACTTAATCATTAATGCTCAAACCAAGGTTAGTAAAGTTAAACTACCATTAAGAATTAGGTAATGCAACCATAAGTGTGATTCATTCAGCTAATCGGGCCCAATAAAATAAACTCATTAAAATAATATAAATAACACACATTTCAAGAAAAAATGTACGTCATTATCACTCTACATACCCAAGTATCGAATATTCTCTTTACTGATTTAAGCGTCGGAGTGTCTTCTGCAAATACTTTTCCATTTGACATTCACCCGAAACTGAGAGTCAAAGGAGTAGCGCGAAGACCAGAGGGATCACAGTAAAACTTAGCAACCTGTCCGAAAGAAAAGAAAAGACAAAGTCTTCAATAGTTTTGTAGGTTTCATCTTCTTAGAAGGAACATAATTTTTTCTACTCAATAAATTTTTGAGGTTTCAACCATCACTTTTTATTTTGAATTTCATTTTATAAAACTCTCTACGTAGTACTTACACCATCGTGATGAAAGATATGTTTTTGAATTTGATAGACAGAGATATTTTTGGTTCACGTTCATTGCAATCCTTCATGGAATCTGTTACTTATTAGTCATCACAATAAATTCGACGCACCAGATTAGAAAAGAGAGGGTCAATAACCGAATGAATTCATTTAACCCGTGCTACTATTAATGCCAATGGACCCATAAAGTTGCTTTCATTTTTCTGTTGAGTTTATCTTATCGTACGTCCTAAGTTTTGATGAGCAAGCAGATATACAGATAGAATATGAAGTAATTAGTGGTTGATTGATGGTTAAAGTTTGGAGCCAGGAATTGTGTATGCATATGTATTCAGTGACTGACACGGTGCAGGAGATGAGAGGTTTTGCTGGTCTTTGAACATGAAAAGCAAAGTACCATAATTGAGAGCTGGGGTTGGAATAGGAATGAACAAATTTACATAAGCCAACTACAGAAATTTGCAACAAAATGGAGTGAGCCAATAAATTCGCAATGGCTACTACAAGCAGAGCCTCACAACAGTGACCCAGTCAGAGGTTGTGCTATGCTATGTCACAGACAGATTAAACTCACTCATTAAATGCTCTTTCTGTAGCATGGTCCCACGTGACTACGACCTCTTCCCTTCCCATGCTACTCACTTCTTTTTAGTTTTTCAAGATAAACACAAAAATACACAAACTCTAGTAATGTACAATTATGAGGTTATTTACAACATCTATAAAATAATATATGGTTATTAAAATAACAATTTATCTTAATTGTGTAGATTGTATAAAATTATGGAGATAACACTTTACTCGTAAATTTATTCACAATGTTAAAATTATTAATGTGAATACTTAGTTTATTTTAAAAATTATATCATCAAACTTCTGATTCATACGTGTCAAGTATTCGGTGAATTTTTAATTTTTATAATTATTTTTTCTTTATCTAAGTAAAATGATTTTAATGTAAAAAGTAAAAATTATTGGTTGGTTACAAATTGAATTTTTAACATTGACTTCTTTAATATTAATTATTAGATGAAGTGTTTAACGTTATAAAGTTATAATTAATAATTATAATATAATTCTTTTTATTTAAAAGTGTATCATTTCAAATGTCATCATCAGATTGTGATTCAATCTATATGTTCTATCATACAATAATTAATATAACTTATAAGAAAATTTGTTTTATATAAACCCTTATTTGATACATCTCTACTTAAATAAGTAAGACCAATGAACTTTTCACAATTGGATCAATTTTTCATATAGATAGTGACTTGAAAAATCAACAAAACTTCCTTTATAACTATGCCTAGGTGACTATCAAATCAATAATCACACAATAAATTTTAAATCTTCCTCTTATTATCATTTATGTGAATCTATGTTATCTCTGATAACAAAGCATAATATATCCAATAATATCTCACATCAATATGGTTAAACCATAAATGAAAAGTTGTTATGATGATTATCTACAAATTGTACATATTTTTTTTTAACAAAACTAAACTTTAGAAATAATTTCTTTATCTATAGTAACTCCTTACATGTTTTAGTAATAACAATGATTTTTTATACACACCTTTGCAAGCTATAATTCCAAACATTGCTCCTTTTTGGGCTTTTCCATGTGAAATCTTTGAAACACTCTTAGTATATTTTTTTTTACAATCAAAGCTTCTTCTCAATCTTGTCATGTATGCCAATAATGTCTTTATCAACTCCTATATCCTTCATAGAAAATGGTTTATCCACCTACTTCTTTAACTTGCCAATCTTGTAAACATCTCTCCCAACAATAAACATATAATTAACCTATATAAAATAGGATAACAAAATTTTGATCAGGAAATTTGTAACAAAGACAATAGTCAAAAACATATTGTTATAGCCTACTCACACATAACAAATTCAAATTTCTTGTACCATTAACTTTTGAACTTGGTTAAAATCATATAAGTTCTTTCTCAATCTACACACATAGTCTTTCTTATCTTCAACCACAAAACCATCTGAATGCTCCTTGTAGATCCCTTTCTCCAAATCACCACGAAGGAAAGAAGTCTTCACATACATTTTTTCTACCCACAAATCAAAAGTAGTAGCTACATTTTAGACAACTTTGATGGCTGACATTTACGCAACAATTTAGAAAATGTCATTAAAATTAATACATTTTTTTTAACTAAAGCCCATCATTGCTAACTTGACTTTTTACAAGGGAGACATGGATTTATTCTCACACTTGACCTTATAGATCCACCTATTATCCAATACCCTTTTGTCATTAGACAACTTTACGAAATTAAAAGTATGATTATCATGTAAATATTTCATTGCAGTTTTTCATCACTCTTCATGACCTCTTCTTAACACTTATGTTATTTTTCATCTAGTAAGATCACAATCCCATAAGGAGAATACCTATTAAATGGTTGTCTCTCCCCTTATACCTTTTGAGTTGAACTTAAGGTAGTTCAGTAATATCACTAAAACTTTCATCTCATGATATTTCATGTTTTTCCTCCTCATCATCAATAAGAATGTATACCCTATCTTCAAAACCATGTCATTTGTCAATTGAAAAATTAATATTTGAATTTTACATAGGTTGTTGAATTGGTTCACCATAAGTCGTGTCACTAACTTCTTCTCCACCTTATTAATGTCTTCAATGACTTGGTATTCCACAAATTGCACACCGCAATCTCTCACAAGTTTTTTATGAATAAAATCAAATAACATGTAACCAAATTCATCCTCACTATAATTAATGAAGATATTGTCTTGAGTTTGCACCCAATTTTGATAGTTTATCCTTTGAAACATGCACAATTTCCTTACAACAAAAAACACTACGATGCTTATACTTAATATTCTTATCAAACCAAATTTTGTTTGACATCTCATTATCATAAACAAGAATATAAGTAAAACTAATAACATGCAGTAAAATTTAAGATGAACTTTTTATTTTAGTTTGATTATCATTCAATATCCACTTTACATTCATGCATCCACAAAATAGAAAGACCCAAATATTTTTTAATACAAAATTATACATAAAAAAAGGACTAAATATTCAAACCACCTTTTATTAAGTCTTAAACAAGTTCATGTAAGAGATGGAACTTGTAATGGCTCAAACAAACTTAAACATTTTGACAATAAAAAAACAAACATTTCATAAAAAAATAATATTCTTGAAAATACAATAACAAGAACAAAGTTGAGTAAAACACAACCATGTCACTATCTGTTTGCTCCTTTCATCACATCAACATGGATACAATATGCATTGCCATACTATATCACTGTGAAATCTACACAACTATGCACATAAATAATCTTAATATCATTTCTCTCATAGTATGACAGGATTAACTCATACAAGGTCAAGTTAGTTATCTTTCAAACAACTTATCCATTCATATGAATCTCTTTCGACTCTCCCCACTTGAATAACTTGATCTATATGATTTCATTATCTCATGAGAGTCAGGATATTTCCTTCTAGACAAATCCCTAGTCAATGCACATCCTAAACAATCTTAACACGGTATTTTCTTTCCTAAAAATATCATGTCTTGATTAAAAATCATATTTTGAATCTCACAATATCCAACATCAAACAATCAAATCATACAAAAATTTAGAATTTCCAAAACACACAACAATTCATTTACTAATCATATAAATATCTAATTAAAGAAACTTTCAATTAAATATACATAAAATAAAAGTTTACATAATTTATAAGTAAAACTATACAAAAATAAATAAACCAACCTTTTAAAAGCAAATAAAAAAATAGTTTTTTATAAAGAGTCTAGCTTGAGCGGGACCAAAATTCTCTCGCTTGAGCGAGAGTCAACCCGAAAACACCATAGTTTCATCATAGATTTTGCCTGAGATTCCTTTTTTGCTTGAGCGAGAATGGACCTGAGAGAACCCTATCTTTCTATTTTATTCTCGCTTGAGAGAGATATGCAGAATTTTTTTGCATAAACTTGTTTAAATTCAAAACCAACATTTCATTCAATTCATAAATTTATAAATCTACACATTACATTGACAGTTCCTACTCATATATGCTTTCTAAATCAAATATCACATTTAAATTACTTCATTAGACTATTCAAATACAGTTTAACTCGTTTATATTACCATTCAAACACTTTCAATTCTCAATCATAACACTTTCATTAACTTATTCACCTTAAAATTTAACATATAACATTCAAAATCAACCTTTTCGGTCAATATATTACTTTACTCTTAAAATAGACAATCTTGCAAGAAAATTTAAGATTTGTGACCACACCACCCCCACATCCAGATCTCCTAATCTAAGGTTTTATTGAAAATTTAAAAATAATTTCCCTTACCTTTAGTTGAGCAGATACTCAGTAATAGCTCAAAATCTACCAAAAGCTTAAAGGTCACTTAACTTGCACCAAAGAGTCATGATCACAAATCTAACTATACCACTAGGATCCCAAACTAATAGAGACTACTTCTGAAGATAAAAACATCACATGCAAGATTAAATCTAACTAAATCAAAACTAACTCAAAGGAAAAAGAGTCAAGAAAGAACTAACTTTATCTAAGATTTTGATAGGACAATTTTGTAGAGTTCATTGTCAGGAGTCCAATGACGAATTCCAATCATCAAACTAATGAGTGAGGAGGTCATAATCTTAAAGAGAAGGTAGAGAAAATGAAAAATGATTTTTTAAAAAGATGATAATTATTTTAAAATAAACCTGAATAACTAAATTTATATTTATATACTCTTTTAACTTTAATAATAAATTATTCAAGTACCATTTTAATTATACAAATTTTATTTTAATAATATTTTTCTAAGTCTTTACACTTATATTATATTGTTATGACATAATATTTTGTAATGAAAACAATTCTAATAGAAACAGTTTTTTGAATTCAAATTTAAAACTTGCTTTAGTAAACAGTCTCATCCACAAAGCCCAAGTACCATTTGTGTTTGATTATTATCTTTTTCCATGGAAATAGGTTGTTCTGGTGGGTGGGTCAGCAGTGTAATCAATTCAAATATTGCAATCGTGCGAAAAATGAAGGACATGAGGGGACATAATGAGATGGGATAGAACTGCATCAACTGAGCAAGAATTTAGAAGAGGATTGAAAGCCACCTGCAATTATTATCAGCCAAAAAGAAATTCAACAATGCGATAGATAGATAGATACTGCGATTCTTCTGACCCCTCTTCTCAATGAATTTAACAATTAATCACAAAGGGTGATTTATGCAGTGAGTTGTTAGTATAGGTTGCAAATTGTTTTATTTATCCATTAATTCCAAAAAGCAAGACTATAATAGACCCTTTTCTTTGGACAATAGAGGAAACAGTTCCAAAATTGTTGTATCCATTTTCTGTACCTTTTGCACTCACCCCGTTTTTAAAGGGTCAAAGCTACAGTTAAGTTCATGCATTTCTCATTGCATGTTTTGAGACAGAAGTGAATAGTTAACAAGGGATAAAAATAGCAAACTTATTTCATGGAAGACTTGTAGATATACTGTTTAAAGGTAGTGAAACGATGATACGTACGATACATTCGCTGATTCTTTCTCTAAGATGAATCTGTAGTGTATGAATTTCTCTTTTATTGTTTCGGTTTTGGGTAATAATTTTTTGATAGGTCAATAGTACAAGTCAATTCATGATTTTTATGACTTTTTAGATGTTTATACGATAGTATTTTGTACTGTTAACTCTGGTGTCTTGAGATATTTAATATTTTTATTTCATTTATTTATGATAAAAGAAAGTAGTTCAAAATTGATATCTTTAATTCCAATTTTAATATTTTTGGGAGGGGGTTGGTTTACAGGTAAATCTATTTAATAAGTAAATATCTATAATAATACTGAAATATTTAAATTATTTTAATATAAATTATAATATTAAAAAATATAATTATTAATAAATATAGTGAATAAAAACTAAAAACAATAATTCAAAAGGTGATTAAAGAACAACATATAATTAAAAGAACTAACATGATGTAAATTAAAAGAAAAATAATAATTTGACCGTGTGATAAATTTAAAAATAAAATAAAAAATAAATTTATAATTAAATTATATAAAAAAATTAAAATAATAATATTAAAAATTGTAACGTGTATAAAAAATGTAGATTTTCAATATATCATCACCTAAATTAAAATTTCCATTCTTGACCAGAACTAGAACATTTGTTGTTTCAAACAAGATTTAGTGGTATATTTTATTAAGACTATCAACGTTAGCAATGCCTACTACACTCTAAAGACCTTCAAAATCACACACTTTTTTAACCTGAGAAAGAAGAAATGGGAAAAATAAGAATAAAAGAAAAGTAATTATATTAATGAATATTTTATAAAAAAAAGAAGAAGAATTTGAAGATTGGATAGATAGTTGATGACACCCTTACAAGCACGAGGGCAATGAATTGGTAAGAAAAGATTGGATGGAGGCAATAAAAGTGTTTGATGTAATTATTGTTGCACATTCTAGGGTAACCTAGGATTAGTGTTGAATGCATAATAAGTATCACTCTTTAATTATTCTATTCTATAATGGGGTGGGCCTGTACCACCCGTGTGTCTATGTATTTTCTTTTGCTTATAAGCCACCACCTTATTCTCAGATCGGGATATCCTATCCTATCCCAAAATAGAAAACTTCCACAACCAAACACAAATACCACTCTTTTCTTTTATTTTAAAAACATCAGATAAGTAACTTTCCTATTCCGGAACCCTTTCTACTTTCTACTAAAAAAATTGGCTTCATTATTTAAAATTATTTAAATATATTCATGTAATATTCATAAAAATACTTTTTAAACTCCAACTAACTCATTGAATGGTGCCTATACACCATATGCTTCATGCTTCGATACGAATCTTGCAATTTATTGTATACATATTAAAGGTCAGTTAATTATTTTAAAGTCATCGTATACCATGTCAAATATCACATTACATTCTCATAGTAGAACACACCCAACAAATTAAAATCATTTATGTAAAAAAATACAAAAATTAGGAATGTATAATTTGTTATACCTGATATTTTTTTTGAAAGATTTATATTAAATATTTATCATTAAATTAGTACCAAATTTATTAAAATCATATTGGAAATTTGAGCATTGGCTTCATCAAGTTTGAGCTACCACATTCTGGAGCATTGACACATAAATGCATGGTTTCATAGCTTCCAAAACTCAATGCACCATTATCATTTATCACTGCTGGCACAACATCTTTGTCGTTTAAGAATAACTTGTCTTATGAGGAAAAATCTGTCTCATTCTCTCTCGCTCAAGTCTCTTTTAATCTTAGTTTAATTTTGTATACCATGTGCTTGAATATCTAATAATACATCAATAACATCTTATAAAAAATCAAAAGAAAAGACTAAAACAAAATTGAATCCTTAATTATAAATTGATCACTTATTCTCATATAAAATAAAATTTGATCTACTAATTTTTATCTTACTATCTTTTCAAGATTATATATTATGTTAGAACACTAATACTTTATTATTTTTTCATTCGAGAGAGAACTTAAAAAAAATAAGAGTTTAGATAAATATTTTTTTTAATAGAATAATAAATGAACGTATTATTATAAAAAATTATTAAATAAAAACTAATTTTAAAGAAAAAACAACTAATTATTATAATAACTAAATTAAATATTATTTTAATAATTAAAAAATTATTAATATCTAAATTAGTTTATATTATTAATAAATTAATATTAAATTAATTTTAAATATTAACTTTAAAATTTAAATAATTAGTAATTAAAATAATTTTGAATATTTTTCACTTTTCATACTATCATAATTAACACTCGTATATTTCCTTTCTTATCTCGTCACATAACGCAACTGTTTAGCAAATGGGATTGATGTTTAAGTGTTTTTTTATATATTTTAAATTTCAAAGTAATGTTATGATGAATACATTATTAAAATTAAATTATAATAGGAACTGTGATTTTTAGATTCAAAATAAATTATCATTATGATTAAGAGTATGCGATTATTTTTAAATTCAAATGAATTCCCGTTGTATTCAAATTTTAAAGCAATTATATTGTTTCCGCGTATTATGACTATGATCATACTTGTATATCTAAATTTAAATAAAAAAATAAACATTACTTCTGTAGTGATAGATTCACTAGAATCTATAACAATAGATAATAGCAATAAGTAGTGTTTTGGTTTTTATAGACACCTTTATCCTTCCATTACAGGTAATAAGTTATCTAACTTTCTTTACATCAATCAAACCTTTCTTTTTCTATAGTACACTTCTATTCCTTATATAATAATTTCCTCAATTACTCTATTTTTTAAAATAGAGAAATTTTAAATAGAAACAAATTTTATATTTGTCTCAACTTTATAAAATAGAAATTTACATCCACATAATAAAATATTTTTATCCAAGACTAATTTTAGTTATTAAATTGAAGTTATATGGTATATTTTCTTAAATGTACTAATTAAAAGTAAAATATTTTTTATAAATTATAGATTTTGGTTTGAGAATAGATGAAAAGAAGATTGGAGGATAGATTTGGGAAGTGAAATGGACATAAAGAGAATTAAAAGTAATTGGGTGAATGAATAGAAGTAAAAAATAAGAAAGAAAAATGAAGTAGCTAGAGGGTCTAAGTCAGTGACGTTAGTTTGTGGCTAGAAGGCAGTGCAATAATAATAATGGTAAGAATTTTGGGACGTATTTGCCGCCGAGAAAGGAAGCGCCGTAAATTGAGTAGTGGCGGTGAAGAGGATTGTGTTGCCAGTTCCCAGTTTAGATTTTCTTTGAGATTATGAGATGGGACAGAAATAAGTGTGTTGTTTTTAGCTTTATGAGAGTACCTGGTGATGGAGATGGAACTCAGGTTTTCTCTTTCTCTTTTCCCAAGTAGTAAGTAGTGTAGCAGGTTCCTCATCGATTGATTGAAATTAATGTCTTCATGGAAAATCACTGCCTCTTACTGCCACACAACTCACTTTTTTTAACACTCTCTCTAATTATATTATTACTACCGTTTTTTGCATTCCTAACTTAATCTCTATCATATATTTAGTGTATTTCAATGATTAATGTGCTTCTTCTCTTTATACATTAACTTGTTACATTGACATTAAAATGGTTTGTATCGGAGAGATTTCACATTGACTAAAGATTAGAGTTTTTCATTGTATATAAGTGTGTGCAAACCTCAATCCTATGAACCGGTTTTATGGGGTTGAATTATGCTTAAAGTCTACTTCGTAGTAATATGGTATCAGAGTCATTTCGAGCTTATCCTAGCGAGTGTTTGTTGGACTTATCAGGCCACCCAATATCGGATCGCTATCAGACCATCCATAATATGTTATCCCACGCACGAGTTTCTATCTATCACTCTTGACGTGAGAGATGTAAATAAAATATTTATAAAATTGAATGGTTTGTCTGTAAATAAATGGTGAAGGGATTGATGTAGATGTGTAACTGAGGTCACTAATTACATTTCCTTTTTAAGTTGTAGCTAGTTGTGGTGTGGATTAGATGGAGTAGGCGAGGAAGCTTAGAAGAGTGTAGCTAATTTGGTTTAAAATGGTGATTATATTTGGAGTTGAGGAAAAAAGATAGGATTAAAAAATGTAGAAATGATTGATAGTGGTGGTAGAGAGTGGAGAGGTATTTATCCAAAAACAGAAAAAGAAGAGAGAAAGAGTGAAAATGATGGAGTGGTGTATGGCAATTGAAGGGACAGGGACAGGGAAGATGTGTGTTGGAGGTCAGGATTCTGTGATCTCAATTTCAAGATCATTCACAACACAACACACAACCCACCAAACACATTAATTCCTTTAATAATTCCAAACAACCAGCCTGTGCCATCACCTATTTCAATTCAAGATGTGACACTCATTTTTGTTTTTTCTTCTCTCAATAACCCATTTCTTATACTCTCTATGGCCCAATACACTTCTATGGGCCCTTTTATGTACCTCTAGCCCATCAGTAGGTGCACCTTCACATCTTCACTCTAATTACCGTTACTATTTTAGATGGGCCAGGCCCATCTTCTCTTCTATACAATCATATCTGCCCAACTCGGTAACTACTGCTTCTTCTTAGTTGCAGCAACTCTTGTTTCTTCTTAATATTAGATTTCTACTCAAATGCATCTTTTATAACTTTCTTCCCAAAATTTCACCTTAACATCACTTCTATCCGCTTAACACTCAAAAAAATATTATTTTATTATAAATATAATATTTTATTTTAAAAAATATTGTTGAATGGGTGTTTTATATACTATTACAAATGACAAATTTAACGTGAGGCACTAACATTTTTTTTATCACATTCTTTAGCAATAAATGTTACTATTGATGAGATGCATATGATGTTGTAAATGTTTTTAAATAGTTTTATTATAGATAAAATTAAATTCATGTGTTGTATATTTTTTTTTAAGATGTTACTAAAGTAATACTTTTTTTTTAAATATATTATTATTATTTTATTGATCACATCACTTTTTCTTTTACTTTCTAAAATTTCTAAGGCTGTGTTTGCTTGTAGGCATGTATTGTTCACGAAAATGGATCCCTCTCGCTTCTCACTTTTCCCCTTACTTTCTAAAATTCTTGACACTGTGTTTGATTATTGTTCAGATGATGGATAAATCTTTTTGTTTGTTTCTGTTAACTTGCTGAGAAATGTAAGCAAAGAAAGGGAAGGATGATGAATATAGAAAGAAAGACAAATGTTTCAATTCATATTATAATTTTCAACTGAATGTTGACATTACCATAAAATATGCGTGAAATAATTGATTATATTATAATTTCATTTATTCTATTAATTTATGTAATAGTATCAAAAATTATAAATTTATTAAAATAATTTTTATTTTGTTTTCAAATAAATTTTTAGTAAAATTTATTAAATGTTACAAAACTATTAGTAATATTTTTATAATATTTCCTCTATTCAAAAATATTACTAAAGGATTTTTTAAATATTACTAATTTTTTAGTAATATTCTTAAAAAGGTACTTTTTTATTACAAAAAATTATTAATATTTTTATAAAATTATTTTTATATTAAAAAATATTTTAAAAAATTAATAACACTTTTAAAACGTTAACTTATTTAAAAATGTCACTAAAAACTCTTAGCAAAATTTGTGTATGTGTAACTATTAATACGAAAAAGATGTTATTTAAAGTCATTAATAATATAGAAAATACCTTGCATTTAATAAAATATAAGTAAACTATGTTAATAACATTTTTTTATGATTTAATCATATTTTATTTAATGTTACTAAATACAACATGTCAAGTGCTAGGAGTGATCATTTTGCAAGAAACTATTTTGCAACAAGTTACATATACAGTGTGCAAAGGACAAAGAGCTAAAGACATAGATGATGTGGGTGAGTGAAGGTCATTAATTAGTCCAACACATAGTGCGACACATATAGTGTTTTAGTCTGCCCTACGACCATTCCCAAAATGTTCACATCATGTCCATAGAATTCTTCAAAATTAGACCCTTATTTGGATTCATTCCCTTAATCCTGCATTTCACAAAATGCTTGATGTGTCATCGTGCATAATAGGAGGATCTATAATATAGGAAAATTCTTGTTCACATAAAATGATTTATTGAAAGTTAAAATACTCATCATTTTCAAAGTCGTGGATTCGACAATCCTCTGTAGGGATACCCTACAAATACACATACTGACAGATCATCAAAATTAACCTTTTGTATTGTGTGCATGGCTTAGGCAACCTAAAGTTCTGATACAAGAATAGGTGGGTGCCCTAGCCATAGCCACACACACCCTAGAAATTTGATGGCCAAATTTGCTTGTAAGACAAGAGTTTAAGTTCTGTTTATAATTGACCTAGGTTTCCTCTACAATTCCCCATTCTCACGAGGGGTATAAACCAGTAAGATAAATGATTCCATTTTCAACATAGTAATTGTTTAAAACCTTAAACTTAGTACACCACTTTCACTACTCATGAGTTTAACCTTTTGAGCTAACAAAAATATATCGAATACCATAAAAAATCATTCAAGATGGTAAAATAGATAGAAAGCACCACTATAAGAACATAAATGATAAGCACCCCACAGATAAAAATGTATGAATTCAAAAGGGTTGATAGTTTTATTATGATTGGAATTAGAAAAAAAATGTCTTGTTTGCTTAGCTGTGAAGAAGATATGAAGCAAGTTCATGCTTATCATTCTGAACAGTATGAATACCAGGTTGATTGCAATGACACCCCATACGTTGGGCCACAGGGTGAAAGAATCGATTCCACTTGCTTTATGTGTCAGCATATGTGTGACTAAGAAACAATAGTAGACCCCCTTAACCAATTCTCACCCATACCACTGTCTGAAATACCATACACAAATTATTGGAAATTAGATTTGGCACATATCACGTTTTTGACAAAGTTTTTGTTCCTTCATTTACTGCAATGACCTTTTTTTCCATGGAAGACTCCAACAAAACAAGCTGCAATAACCTTCTCAACTTAGGTTCATATCAGTGTCCATGGCAACCAAAAGTTTGTTCTCTAGCTCACCAGTAATTTTCAATGGACGATACATATGCATTCTGTGTACATAATATATATTTACACACTTTACCATATAGGATTTAACAATTGACTTCAATGGTTCATTTATTTAATGTATACATATACATTGATTAGTTTAATTTAAGGTTTCACATCATACATGAGTAACGCCAATCCAGATACAAATTGAGATCATCAAACTCATTGATTGCTCTTGTATTCAATTCTTCGAAGGGTTATCTTCCACCTTGTGTGTAGTTTGTATATTTAAAACGCAGCAAACCAGTAATGAATATACTATGCTGAACAAAAGAAAGAGATTAAGTTTCATGTTTTGTTGTGTTTATATACAAACCTACGTACGCGTGTATCAGTTAATTACATTAGGTGTACGTAAATCTTATGATGAGCATATTTAACCAAATACTAAAGTGAGGTGCTTTAAGAAATTGGGTCAAGTGAGGCACACCATTTATACAGTAAGCACTGAGGTCAAGGTCATGCTAGCCATACTTTTGCCCAAATGTTTTATTGTGGAATCTGCCAAACTTTTCCTGCACGCCTGCTTTTTATCTTTAGGTTCCCCATAAAGGGAAAAACAAATATTTTTGGACCACTTTCTTTAATTTTCCCACGTTGGGGTCCCTTTAAACAGTACTACATCCCAAAATAATAAAAGTAAGGAGAAAGAGAAAGCTCTCAACAAGTAACTTTACTCTTATATTCACTCAGATTTACCAATTTTTTTCTCAATATATATTTTTTTTCCTTTAATATTACTAACACTTCTTATATATTACAACATTCTTACTATACGAGAGAAGTTGCTAAAATTCTAAAATTTGAAAACATGAACACAAGTAATTTTGTTCATGTTGGAGAGTCTAAATTTCATTTTATAACTCAAATTTATATAAGATTTAGATTTAAAGTTCCTTTTTCTTGTGTATTAACCTGAGGTTGTGTTAGATAGACTAGAGATAAGGGCACAAATGACCTCACAGATCTGTTATATCTATTTTGTATATAATTTGTAGAGAGACAATGAAATACCACGAATAGGAAAAGTTGCAGGTGTGAACTTATAATCTCTCTCTTTCCGAAATAATGTTCAACTGTACCACGATGGAACTCTCTGCTGCCCTATATTTGTGACTTGGAACACCCACTTCTCACTAAAAAGGCATATATGATGAGATATTGCAAGAACAATGTGTCCAATTTCACTGCAACTGTACATTGGCTACGAATATAATCAGTAGCAGTAGCCAAGGGGAGCTTCCTCGTAGAATTAAGCTATCTGAGAATAAAACAATGTATACTAAATAACTAATCATGTGCTTAATGATAAGAGATAACTTAGAAATAATGTATAATCATGAAGCATCCTTCAGTTTCCATGAGATTGAAAAATGTTAGGAAAGAAAAATATAAGCAAGGTACAAAGATAGGCCAAGTCATTTAATTTGTATTTGTTTATATTTTGGGTGAGTGAAAAGAAAAGCAAAACCCAAATGCAGACCTAATCATACAGTTTTGACTTCACACACATTCTTACCATTCTCATTCAATGGTGGTGGTGGTGGAGCTGTGGATGAGTTCGTCATTGATATCCCAAGGTTGGAGCAATCCAAACCAAAAGCACCTTGAAGACAAATTTAAATTAATCTCAAGTTATTTTTGACGAATTTGGGAACAATGGAATTACAGATAAGTTTTTTCTGTCTAAAGCAGATTAAACATAGGACTTAATTCAAACAAAATGATTTAACTCTAACTGAGGTTTTATTTTCTTACATTCTCTGAAGCAAGGTAAAGCAGTGGCATTGAGAATATTGTAATAGCCAGCATCACAGATGCAATTATAAGAGAAAAATGATGTCTTGTTGCACGAGCCACCTCCACAATCAATCCAATGGCAAGCTACATAAACAAATTACCAAAATGTTACAACATCTTTACAACCACCCACCAGGGAAAAAAAGCTGAAACGTTTGCTGCAAATGATTATATTAGTCAATTACCATCAAATATTGATTCATTAGCTTTTCTTTCTTTCTGTTGAGCAGGAGCAGGGGCATTGGAGCAAGAGTGGTTCAGAGTACCTACATCGGGGATCATGCAAATCTTTCAGCGTCTGGTGATATACAATAAAATATCAGTAGTCATCAAGAAAAGGTGAGAATTGTTCTGAACAATCACAATTCAATTCTTAATCCGTGTGGAGGTTTTCATTAACTCACAATACTTTTCTTTTACTGATGAATTAAACTGTTTCACTTAACACTTTCTGAAGTTAAAACTTTATACTTGAAACAATCAACCAAATGCATAACATGGCAGGTTTAGGCAATATGTACTGATCCCACAATTGAAATAATTATTTCAATATCTAGTGTTTAATTGTTGTTTAAGTACGTGTTGTTGTGCCCATAAAAAAGAGTATGTGTTGTTGTTCTGCATTTTGAACTTAATGATTTGTGTTAATCACCTCTTAATGCAAATGAAATGTTGAACATATCATCACTTAATAGTATTTGTACTCCAGATTACAACATTACGTTGAAACTACAATGTTAGTAACTTCAGATTTATTATCTTTAAATTTAAGCAATGCTTGAGTGTCATAACACAATGTGATTTCACTATATTGTAGCGTACCAAATAGTTTCACCAAATAAATAAAAAAATAGTCACAAAAAAACAAACGAACAACATTGTGTTAATATATCATATTAGTTTTATATACTTTTATTTGTAGAGAAAGAAAGAATAAACATAAAAGAGAAAAAAAAAATCAAGAAATGACTGTGTTTTATTATCATGTCATATTAACTGAAAAATTGATATGAGAAAATATTGATCTTACAGTTAGGAACTACGCAGGGAAGAAACTTGAAGCCGTCATCATGAGAAGAAAGTGTTTGCCTCCAACCTGGATCGCAATCGCATTCAAACAATAAAGTGCCATTGTTAGAAGGCTTGCAAGCTCCCTTTCCACATTCCACTTCTTTGCACACATCCTCTGAACTCACCTCACATTGCAGACAGAACAGCAAGTCAAAACCAAATTCTCAAGTCTAATTCAAATTAATTGAAAAAAAAACATAACTTGAGAAGACCCAAAGGAATTAAAGTGATGGAACTTCAAGCCAGTGGCAAAAGCTACAAGTCCAGAACCCCAATAAAAGAAAATAAAAGAAGGGTCACGTTGACAAACCAGATAATGGAGACATCAGAGGAGATAGGAAATCACTTGTGGCCGAAAGAGATTGCAGAAGAACAAAAAGAATGACAGTTGAGAAGCCCATCTTTAACTATGACAATACTATCACGTTCTGCTCTCTCTCAAACTACAACAGCTGGTTTTTTGTGACTGTTTGCTCAAGATTCTTATGAATTGGTATCAGTTTTTTTACTGTATCTCTCATCAGCAAATAAGCGGCGGAAGTGGTGACCCTGGCATTAGAGTATTAATCTTGAACCAGTGCCCACGTGGTTGTCGAGTTCTGAAGAATTTATAAAGTCTTGGTCTCTCTCCTCCTACGTCCCAACTAACTTCTCTAGCTTAATTTTCCCAAAATTCTTATCACGAAGAGAGAGGGTCAAAATAGCAGTAACAATAGCTATCTAACAATTGGATACATGTATCCCACCTTTAACTGTTTCTACCTAGTAATTTGCAAACAAAGTCAATAGTCTTTGACTGTATTTAGTGCAATAATCTCATGTTTGATTTTAAACTGAAAAAAAAAATTACTTATTTGACAAAATAGAAATACGTGAAAAGGAAAAATAAATTATGTAATTTGATAATAAATAAGGAAAGACAAAAAAAAAAAACTGGATAAAAGATAACATACTATATTCTATTATTTTTTTTAAAAATATTTCTTCTCTTTTACTTTTTTTAGCCATTACTATTTTACACTAGTTCTCTTCCTTTCGTTTTTCTCTTTCCAAATATAAATTCTCCTACTATGTGTTTTGATAGTTTCTTTTTTTTTTCAAAATGACATAATTCCATTTCTTATTTTTTAAAATAAACAAGAGAAATTATTTTAGAATTGAACAATCGAAGAAGTTATACACTACTACAAGAGAATCATGAAATAGAAACCAATTTTAGAGACAAAAAATAATTAGTTGTTATAATGACTAAATTAGAGACAATTTTAGAGACTAAAAAAAATTTTGGTTTCTAAATTAGTTTCTATTATTTTTAAATAGTTTCTAAATTGGTATCTAATTAGCTACCAAAGTTTTAACTACTAATTATTTAGATTCTAAATAATTCGTAGCTAAAGTCTTTTTAGCTAATTAGATATTAATTTAAAAATTATTTAACAATAATAGAAACTAATTTAGAAACCAAAATTTTTTTTAGTCTCTAAAATATCTCTAATTTAATCACTATAACAACTAATTATTTTTCTTATCTAAAATTAGTTTCTATTTCATGATTTTCTTGTAGTAATATATGTGAAGTAAGAATTAAGTAAAATTTGACATAACTTGAATACAACTTCAGTTTAATATAAAAAATTAATATGACAAATACCATTTGTGTAATTTTAAAATAATTTTTTTATCCATTTAAAAAATTATCAAATAAAATTATATCAAAAAAATTATCCTACCAATTTATTCCACAATTTACATGATGAGTTTATTTTTGAAGATGTGATTTCAAGCTGGCATTGACAATACACATTGATTTGCGGGCCAATTAGGAAAAGAAGTACATTCCTCATCAATATTGGCCTTTGAATTTAATGAGGGTTGCAGTCATAACCAGCCGCGGCTAATGATCTGTTAGTTATAGTACATATGATTAGATAATAATTAATGATAACAAAATGATAAAAGTTTAAAAGTTTAATGGGAGTTTGTACTGTTGTTGAATAATTGAAATGCGCATCAGAAAGTGATACATTTAGTAGTTTAATTAATCAAACTCAAATAGGTTGATTTATGCAGAACGTAAGAGCCAGAAGTAGAATTTTGTGGTGGTTGTGTAGAAGTTGTTGGGTTGTGGTGTTGTGTGTATTTTGTAGTTTGTATTTAGAAAGCCCTTTTTCCTTGTTCAAGAAATCCACCCACAGCACCACGCCAAATATTGTTTTCTCCTTTCCCTTTCACTAATTAATTTTGTTCACAATTGATGAATACAAATTTGCAAATTAAAGAACTAACGTCAACATTGTGTACCCAATCTTCAGAAGAGAGAGACTATTATACGCTTTCTTTTGTTGTTATGCAAATCATAATAATTAGTGATTGGATTAGCTGCCAAACCCCTAATTAACTAAATCTAGGGGATTCTTTTTTTATTAACTTCTGTTTAAACACACTGGAGAGTCAAAATTATGTTAAGCAATAGTCTAATTATGAAATTTTTTATCAATTTATTATTAGTAAATGAAATTTATTTTGCATTCTTCTAATAATTTCAAAATGAACAAAGGTTTGGAATGTAAAAATTATAATACAATTGCACGCGCTTAAGATTTTCGTGTAGCATTTTCATAGGATTTGTGTATAGTAGTAATTGATAAAACAACATCTATTAGTATAAAAAAACTAGTTATTTATTATTATTATTTTTATAAAAGTTTTCACAGTTATTTATTATTTTATCTTAATATTTTTAATAATACCAAAGATAATGTTTCTATTTTTGTTTTCAAATGTTTTCTTAAAAAATACAAGAGATAATAATGATTAAAACTTGTTAACATCTTAATGATAATAATAATAATAATAGTAATAATAGAAAGTATAGTATTATACAAGACTGAAAGATTCACCAAATCAGTGTTTCATTTCCACCAGTTAAATATTAGTTAGAAAATTCACATGCTAAAATAGCAGTCATGTAAAATTTAAAATAACATTATTTACCAATTAATGAATAAAAAATGATTTAAAGAGAAATATTTTTTATACACTATATTAATATTGTTTGTTAAAAGAAAACAGTGGGAAATTTTATTTTTCAGAAAATATTATTTTTAATTTCTTTAAATAGCTAAGTTTATCTATATAATATATATAACAATAATAGTAAATGAAGAGAATTTTCTTATTGGTTTAATTGCTACTTTCTTAAACTTTTATTTAAACAGATTATTCTTTTAAACAAAAGAAGAGTTAAATGAAAAGGCTAAATGTTTAAAAAAAAAAATTAACTAATAAAATATATATTTATGATATTAAATTATAGCATATTTAAATAAAATATTAGGATTGAAATGGAAATATATAAAGTTCAAGAGAATTTGTGAATGCCATGTTTTAATATCTATATTTTAATTTAAATTTATTAAAACCCGAGGTTAATTTTACAAAATTAACATAAAATTTGGTTAAAATGTCATTTTTTTTTTATAAATTGCCTTATATATATATTTATGTAACCAAATAGTTTGATTACAAGAAAGGATAAAGAAATATCCTATGGAATGAATAATAAGAAAGTTATTGAAATAGTTACTCTGATGTCTTTTGTAGTTTGTATAAGGCATGACTCTTACCAAACCAAATTAAGTGTTGAGGCTTATAGGAACTGTATTATATGAAATCAGAGTTGGACTGCAGTTCGACAATAAGGACAGTGGGGATGGGTTGCAAGCCAGGGAAGAAGACATGCAGAATGATACTTGTGGGAGCATGAAAGGTTCATAACATGTTGCTCTTCCCCCAAATCTTCAAGACAAACAGCACACACTTTTCTCTCTTCCTTAACCTTGTTTCCACGCAATAACCATGAACTCTCTAACAACTTCCGACCTAATCCTCCATCTTTCTTCTGGTTACTGCTTTCCCTCACTTTTCCTCCTTTTTTTCTTGGATTCTCTTCTGACCTGTAATATCATGCACGTATTAGGCAACTGGGGTGGTTAATTATTCTTCCTCACTCACTCTTACTATCACATAAGTTATAAATAAAAATGCTTTTTTATTAATCAGGAACCAAATCTGATGTAATAAACTGTTTCAGCTAGTAACCCAAGGTTGAAATTAGCCTTGTGGCCTATTCAATCATAGGGAATTTTCTCTTACGGTAAAAAAACATGTCTTGGATTGTAAAATTGATCAAACTTGATCTTCACAAGTCTAGGATTCTCCTGAGTTTCACAGTGTATCACGTGGGTGCATCTAAATATTATTCTATTCAGACAGCATAGCATGTCTTTAGACCAGAAGGAATCATTAAATCTAGTTGTCAGTCAGATAGAGTTTGATTGCAAGGAAGCACATCGAATCTAACAAATAAAATCATATGAATCTCCGAATCATTGGAAGAGGAAAAGGAAAATTCCTTAATTAGGGAAGTGGCAAAAAATGAAAAAGTATTAAGAAATGCAGAAAGTGTAGGAGGTGGGAAAATATGTACGATATATATATATATACCTGTATGAGGAAAAGAAGTGTCCAAGCTTCTGGTGAAGCCTCTGCCTGGCCTTGAGGGCAGTTTCATCTAAGACAGTGGGAGTCCAAGGTGGGTGGAGTGATTCCTTTAGGTAATAGTTGTGTCGATTTTCATGTCTATGGTGGCTCTCTGTTCTCTTTCTTGCAAGCAAACCAACTCCAGGTAACCTACCAGCCATGAACCAACCCTCTTTACCTGCTCATTCTTATCTCAATTTATGGCTACAAGACCCTCAAATAATGCATCCAAGTTTCTTATGCTTACTTGGGTGTGACAGGTGAGGAAGAGTGAGTTTGTTGTTACCTCTTGGTAAATATGAAAAGTTAAGGGGCCCAATTCTCATCACTCTGCAGCCCTTTCTAATGATTTCAATTTATGTGCCATACATGTGCATTACATGACACCTGTGTAAGTGTATGGCTCTTGGAGGGCATGACAGTGTCGTCTTCTGTGAACTGGCAAATTGTTACATGTTCTTTGGTGCACACCAATTTTACTGGATTCATTTCATCCAGATTCTTTCCATTGGACTTTTAGCAGTTTTTTCCGTAAAGAACACTCTTTTCAATATTATATCCCCAATACCTCATTTCCCCCCCTTATTTCTCCCAATACCACTCTTTTGTACCACCGTGACCCAATTCTCACCTTCATTTTCTAGTTGTGGAAAAAAATTGTTGTTAGGATTTGGTTTCTGAAGAACCGAATTCTAAAAAGTATTTTTTTTCCGATAATGATAACTGGAGCGAAAAAAAAGTTGTGTTTGGAGGATAACTGAAATTTGATTTGTTAAAAATATAATTTTGACTTTGAGTATGAATGTTACTCCGAAATTAGTTATACAATAATGTTCTTAGAAATTGATTACCGAAGGGATAATTTCGGACGATTTTCAATTTTTATTTCTTATTTTTAGTGTTGTAGTAAAAGTGATGTGGGGTTTTTGGTGACGGATAATTTCTTTTTTCTTTTTTTTCTAGCATTGAAGTAGAGTAGGACGAATGGATGTGGTTAATGATAATAATTTAGATATGTATTTTTTTTTTAAAAACTTCATTCAGAATGAACTCTTGGGTGGATGCATTGTCTAGAATTATAAAATTGTTAATTTGTTATATTTTTAAAAATTAAAGTTATCATTATTATTTGGTTAAAAATGAAAAGGAATTAATAAATAAAAAAATATCATTAATATTGGATGAATTAAAAAATAAATGTATTAGTTGTAAAAAATAGAAGAAAGAAACTTAAAATATAATTATTGAAGAAAGAAATGTGTTTTTACGAAATAAAAATAAAAATAATACATTAAAAATATTTAGTTTAAAATTTATTTATTTTTAATAATGAAGAAAATAAAAAATTTAAAACTATTAATGTTATTATTGAAAAAAAAAATATTATTGATGACACTAAATTAACATAGACTATTTGAAGTAGAAGTTGTTTACTAATAATTTCCATTTTTGTAAACAACAACTTTACTGACAACATGAGAATATATTAGTCTATCTAATTATGACTAGTTCTAGTTCCACAATGGCAACAACGTCTCTTACATGATAATTGTGTTGTTATGATTATAGTTCACTACAAGAAAATTATTAAATATAAATTAATTTTAGAAACCAAAATTAATTATTTAAATTCTAAATTTTGTAGCAAAAATTTTGGTAGCTAATTAGATACCAATTTAGAAATTATTTATCAATAATAGAAACTAATTTAGAAACCAATAACTTTTTTAGTTTTTAAAATGGTCTCTAATTTAGCCACTATACCAACTAATTATTTTTTGTCTCTAAAATTGGTTTCTATTAACGATTTTCTTGTAGTGGTTGTGGTTGGTTATTCAATTCAAATTGTGGGGGTGTTGTATTCATTTGGAATGCATTGGAAGAACTTCCTATTTCATTGTACAAGTATGTTGGATGCATATATTGCATGTAATCATTAGCAAAATATGTAGGTGTTGTAAAAAAATAATGATTTTGCATTGGATTCCTTTATAAGAAACGATAATTATGTTTGAACCTATAGGATCTTGTAGACCCCTTTGTGTTAAGTTAATTCCTTTCACTTAATATTTTTATTTATGAATTGAATGGAAAAAACTTCATGACCTTTGTACTTCTAAGAACTCCAAATTGTGTCTCAAAAAGATCCCTTAATGAATTTTTGTACAGGTAGTCATACATAGTGCCTGCTTTTAGGTATAAACGAGGTCGAATCGTAGGGGACCGGTTAATTCCTTTCACTTAATATTTTTATTTATGAATTGAATAGAAAAAAATCTCGTGACCCAATCGTAAAAAAAAACATTTAATTAATTATCTTTATTAAAAATATCCCAACAATTTTATTTAATTTTTACTATTACTTATTTTGATATCTTTTTAACAAACAAAAAATATCAATATTATAATTTATTATAATTTTTTCATCAAATTTAAATTTTATTATAAAAATATATTTAAAAATTTATTATAATTTATTCTCCTTAATTCAAATTTACTATAAAAAAAACAAACTAATGTTACAATTTTATATTTATTTTACCCATAATATTTACTTATCAAAATACTTATAAAATATTTTATTTCATTCTCTATTGATACTATCCTTTATAAATTTTTATATTTTTAATTTTCAAATTTCAAATTTCCTCCTATTTTAATTTTATAAATATTTAAATTTACTACAATTTTATAAATATTTAAAATTTATTCTTCCTAATTTTAATTAAATTTTCAAAACATTTTTTACTTAAAAAAAAGTTTTATAAAAATATTTTATTTGTTACAAAATTTATTTTATATTTTTTTTTCATTCACTCCATAAAAAAAAATAAAAAAATATAAAACAACATCTCCAAATTTAATTCCTACATAATTAATTTCGGATAAGGCCAAAATCAAAAACTAAAAATCAAAATTATATTTTTTTAAAATCAGATTTTGATCTTCGAAAAACCAAAATCTCAAAAACCGTCTCAAAATTTAACCCATTATTAACCAATTTCTAAGAACACTCAGGAAAAGTCGAAATTATATTCTTGACAAATCGAATTTCAATCATCCTCAGAACGACTTTTTTCCGTTCATGTTATTTATCATCGAAAAAAACTTTAGAATTCAGTTCTCTAGAAACCAAATTCTCTCACCATGGCACAAAAGAGTGTTATTGGAAAAATAAAAGGAAAAAGATGCTATTGGGATATAATGTTGAAAAGAGTGTCATTTAGAAAAAAAAAATCGTTTTTTTTTTGTGTGTTTGCAAATGAAACACGTGGTTCCCTGTGACATCCTTAAAACGGACACACACATTCTTATGGAACTGAAGTTGTATTATAGCTTGATTGGGGAAACTCACTCGGGACATGTACTATTCAACACAAAATTTACTTGCAACCTATAGAGACCCTCAAAACATTTTCATTTCACATTCCCTAAAAATAATATAATAATATTTTACATTAAAAATAAAATAAATATAATTAAAATATTAGTTTAATGAATTGTTAGGTGTGTATTTTTTTGTGAAGAGTGTCATGTATTATCATCCAAACACTAAGTATCCTTTATACCATTTATTCTATTTGAATACACTACGGGGTTTCTTCGCAACTGGTATGAATTTGGATAAATAAATAAATATTTTGTATTTTTATAATAAATTTGAATTGAGGAGAATAAATTATAATAAATTTGTAACTATTTTTATAATAAAATTTAAATTGGATGAAAAAATTACAATAAATTATAATATTTGTACCGAAATTAAATCTTGATTTTTTTTTGTTAAAAGGATATTAAAATAAGTAATAGCAAAAATTAAATAAATTGTTGGGGTATTTTATAAAAAAAATATTAATTGAATGATTTAAAATATTATAAATAAAAGTTAAGTTATGTATATAATGATAAAAAAAATTAAGTGAATAAGTGTATCATTGGGTTTAAGAAAATGTATAAATTATAATTAAAATAAAAGATTATATAAATAAAGAATGAGTTAAGTATAAATATATATATTATAAAGTATAATAAAAAATATTATGTAATAATATTTCATTATAAATATATATAAGAAAATATAAAGAGAAATAAAATATGTTGTAACAACTAATTAAAATATAATTTATATATTTTACGAAGTTTTAGATACCAAAATAAATAAATAAAATTGATATCCAAATTATGATCTAATCATACTATCATATTCATAGTTTTATTCCAATAGTTTTACATTATTAATGTATGTATTGTTTAATTTTAATTTTGTAAAATTCAAAAGATAATTGGTATTCTCTATCATTCGTTAATATAATTTTAATAGTTTGTTTATCCTGTAAAACTTAATGGAAATAAAAATAATTAAATGTAAATTGATTATTCTAATGGGTCTTTGTATGTATCTTGTTTGACAGGTCAAGATCTCAAGTGGTCTAGAATCTACGATGTCATTCGATTATGGAGGATGGGACCTTTCCTTTGAAGTTTGAAGTGAGACTTAGAAAACCATTTTGTAAAAACTGAACAAAAGCTATTTTTGGTAAAATCAGCGGCATTCCATAAATCCACACGCATCATGCAGTGCTAATGGATAATTGAATTTCTTAAAAATCGGTTAAATTCATAATCATAAGAATAGAAAATGACTAAGATAATGGTAAGTAAGAAGATGAAAAAGAAGGAAGAATTTTTATTTTTTATTTACATTATTTAATAAATATATACAAGTATACATAGACTTTCTTCTTTTTATCATTATTAAATTAATTGTATATAGTGTAATCGTATAATATCATATACTATATTGCATATAATAATTATATATAATTAAATAATTTTTTTTAATGTCTTTAAACAAAATAGTCTCTCAAAAATAAGTTAAGCTGTCCTTCTTATTAAAAAAATTGTTAAGGCTGTCCTTCTTGATTAAAAAAATTGTTTTCTACGAATATGAAACCAACTATTAGTTTTGATTAATTTACTTACTGTTTTCTAAATGTTGTATATTTCGTTTACTATATATATATATAAAAGTGTTTTTGATATTGTGGATTAAATTTATGAAATAAAAGAAATCTATGTTTGGTTATTTTAGTTTTTACTTAACAAGTTGAAAAAGTTTATAAATAAAATTTGAAAGACGGAATACTCACCCAATTCTATCATTCATTTTAATATTTATATTTTCTATATATAAGTGATTGGAAGATCTTTTATAAATGGATGTTTTCTTCAATCTTCATTAATAATTTAGTGCTAAGTATTTGAAGATTCACCCTCGATTTTCAAAGAGTACCATCATTTTTACTTTGGAGAGCATTATTTCTTCCCACGAAAAAATGAATGTTATTCACTGGTAGGTTTAGATGTAAAGCGACGTTACAAAACTGCGTGAGAGATTGTTCTGGAATTAACAGTTTTGACTTTAAATACGAAAAAGAGAGGGGGAACTGTAAGATAATGGTTTCTGGTGTTGATTTCAACCACATTTGGATTTGTTTGAATATTTGATATGGAAAAATTCTTTACAAATTGGCACTTCCAATTGCCAAGTGACTGTGAATGATATAGTCATTTGTTAGGAAGGAGTAAAATATCTGATATTCCAACACCTACCTATCTGCAATTCGTGGTGGAGAATAGCTCGAAATTGTTGTTGATGAAGAGTGAGTGGTCTCTGACATAAATTACATGAAAATGATTGAGAAACCTACACTGCATATAGGCCACCAATGTAATTGTGCAGAACAGAACTGTTAGATTGTGACAGCTACTGAGACATGAAGAAAATGAAACATGGACTCCCATTTCCCTGGTCCATTAAGGTTTCCACAATGTGGTCAGATATTGCTGGGCTTTAATCCACTCTTATCTGCACTTCTGCAGTTTTTTTCTTTTCAAACTTATGTCTAAGGTTAGGATAAGACTACTGTGGGGAGGAATACAACAAGAAATTATTAATTCATGGTTTAAAATAACTTTGCCTTTAACAATGTTTTATGTGACATGTCAATAACTCTATGTGATCATTGTTTGTGAAAAAAGAGTTAACGTGTTGGTTGCACACTGGAGCTCTATCATCCTTTTAATACCATTCTTTTAATACAGACCATTACACCAAATTTTTTACTTTAATAGAATTGTTGAAAAATCCTACATATTTTGTCTTGATTATTTGAATGTATATATATTATGAATATAATTTATAGCTTCATATTCTTTGAACTCTATTTATAGTTTTATCATAACTAAGATATACAACTTAGGAAGTTCAGATACTCCTTTTGAATGATGTGTCCGTGTGTGACACACGTATTAGATACCGACACTCATAAGACATTCGTAGGACACGTATCAATGAAATGTTCGATTAAAAAAATATTTGTTAGATTTATGACAATTCTAACACGGGTCTAACACAATTTTAAAAAGAATAAATACATTAATTTTCTAAAAATTCAAACTTATTGTATAAATTTTTATTATGATAATAAAAATAAGAAACAAATCTTTTGAACCAGTAATGGAAAAACATATCTCTACTAAAAAAACTGAAACATACTTAGTGCATTTAAAACTTTATTGTCAATTTATATATTTCATAATTATATTAGATTTGTATATTTAGAAATTATATGCATCTTCGTGTCCGTATTTGTATAGTATAGTATACAACGTGTTCTCCAAATTAGAAAATATTAACTCGCAAATGGATTGAATTCCATATATTAACATCTCACATCTTTTTATTGCTTGGAGCCTAGAACATAATTATGGTTTCTTTGGGTACACTTTTCTAAATTTTTGTCTAAAACTTTGTTGTCAGATAGTGAAGTTAGGTTATAGGTTTAAGTTTGTGTTTGATAGTTGTTGCACGGATACCAAACATAGATTCACATGTTCCACGGAGAAGCAAAAGGAGTGATGATGGATTGAAATACTCAACTCTAACCTAATCACACCCCTAATTAATCCGTTTTTTTGTCTTTTTTTTTGGTTCTTTATCCTCCTTCCTTTGGCAAACTTTGTCAATGAAGCACTTTGCTTGATAGTTTCCTCATTATGTAAAGCATAACAAGTGAAGCATGTGCTTGCAGCTGTACAAGGACCATACATATAAAAAAGTTTAAAGAATCAAAGAATCTTATCTCCGATTAAACATCTTTTGCATGCATTGGTAGTGAAATATCTTTGAAATCCATGTGAAGAGCATTACAACCATTAATATAATCTCTTTAATGTTTCCCCCCCATAATTTTGTACTCTAAGACTCCTTTTTTATTTTGTGTTGAGAAATCCTCGGCATACATTCAAAAGTTAAAACACCAAAAGTTTACTTTTCTATTATCGTTTAGGTTTGTGTTAGAATTTAACTTCATTTCTTACCCCTTAATTCTATACCCTCTAATGAGTTCAGCTGTAATAAGTTTTTTTTATCATTTATTCTTCATTTAATTAAAATAAGTTGTTTATGATGTATGAGAAGATTTATAAATTGTTATTTTTTTCTTCTTTTATCAACAGACTACTTGAGTATATGTGAACACTTGTAATCATCTTTTTTATTGAATGATAATCTACAAAAGTAATTCTTTGTATAAATTTGTATTCATCAGATTTGTTTTTAGTGTGAACCATCTCTTCTGACAAAATATATATATATATATATATATATAACATTTTCTTTTCCATTTTTTATCTCGTCTTTATTCACCAAAATTTTATATTTACTTTGATAATTTCTTTCATTGTTAACATTTAACATGCAATAAGAACTTAAATGTTCTCTGAGGGTTGTGTGAGAGAGAAAAAGATGTGAGAGAAAAAAAAAACTTGAAAAGTTAGAGAGAGAGAGAAATCATAAAAAAAACATCTAAAAGAAATATGGTATTTACCATTTGTTACCTTTATCATTATTTTTTTTTCTCTCGCATATACGAATTATATAGATGAAGACTTTGTAAGATTATATTGAAAAATTGTAATATTCAAACTCAATTATCTAAATACCTCATAGTCATACAATTCAAAAGACACAATGACAAAATGGAAAAGAAAGGAAAAATACTTTATCATCCAAACAACTTTATATGTTGATATTTTCATCAATATGGTGACTCTTAAAACTGTTAGGGAGCTTACATCAATCGAATAAAGTTTCAAGTGAGTGATAGTACAAAGATCATGCATATTTTAAATCCAAAAAGAGGGTTTGAAATTGTTAAAATCAAAGATAACGATTTTCTCAAAAATTTAGTTTACTCATTGAATTTTAAAGGTGGTCACTTCTATAATGTTGTTTGGAGAAGAATTTAGTGACTACTATGTGGTGGAGAAAAATCATCTTGTTTTGTGAGAGGTTTGAATTAAAAATATTTTTTTCATAAGATAACAATGATTCCTCCAAAAATAACGTGATATAGTTAATGAATGTTTAACAAGGAACTAAACACATGCTTTTAGTAAGAAGGAGAATATGGAAGATAACTATAACCTAGTAACACCCACCAAAGTTAAAGTCCAACAACGAAAAAGTCAATGGTGCTGAGAAAAAAAATTGAAAAACATAACAATAGGGGTAAATGTTTTGCTTATAGAAAAAAATAGTAGTATTTTTTTTTCCAATCCTAGAGTTTATGACCAACTTGGACACACAAAGATATCTAGTAAAAACAAACAAAATTAGTAAGGACATATTGTTGATGTTTTTTAACAATTTGTTGCAAGTACTCAACAAGAAAGATAATAAAAGTTTGATTGGTTTATAAACCATGCACAAATCACATGACTCAAAATGCTATCATCTTAAAAGCTCTACACAAACATACATGTTTAAAGTCGCTATAATTAATGGAGAACATGTGACACTAAAAAGAAAAATACAGAGTTGTGTTTTTTGAGACTTCCTTGAGTACAAAATACATGTCAAATATTCTATTTGTACATGACTCATGAGTGTATTAAGTTAGACAAATGATAGAGAAAAATTATTCTTTAATTTTTTTTAAAAATAAAGTGTAAAATATTTGATCTATTTAAAAGTGAATTAATGACCTACTAAATGAAAGATAAAAGTTTTCCAGTTAAATAAACGAAAAAAATGAGCATACTTTTGCAAGTATGGCAAACAAATCACATTTGTGACGGAAGAGATTTGGTCACTCAAATTATTCCACTCTAATACATAAGAGCTTAGGTAAAATTATTTGAAATAGTTTCAAAATTACTAAAAGTACTAATGCTTGTGAAGTGTGTGAATATGGAAATGGAGTACATTACCCTTTTCCACTTGTAGCAACCTGGAGACTGTATTCCCCATGTGGAGAAATCAAGGCAGAAGATAACTAAAAGCTAGAGACACTCCTACATGCCCCCACCTAGAGGATCTTCTCATCATAGATCATATTAATTAAATTTTAGATATTGATGTTCTAGACGTGTCTTTACATGTTTCATGTCAAATTCCATAATTTACATATTTTCCTTCTTCAGATAATGCAAGAACTTTCCAAGAAAATACATCATTGATGTCATATGATCAAGTGCCTCCCTATGGTTTTGGGTTGGATTCATTGAATCATCCTTTAATTAATATTTTAACCATAACAAGACAACCTTCTTCAAAAAACCTTATCACCAATCAAAATATTGTGTTCTGTTTTTGTCTCCTCTGTCATCTTATAACTTAATTATCAATTATTAGTATGATGTTTGATCAAGTTGAGTGCCCTAGGATCATATATTCGCTGGAATTACTGATAGTATTCCGTACTTTTTACCTTGCTTTGTTTCAGTTAGACTCATCTGCATATAACAAATACTCTGTATTAGATGTTACAACAAAGTACATCTACTGGGCTGGTTTTGGAATTAGAATAGGAAATTTACTTTTTCTGATTTCATCTATATCTTTTGATTTAAATATATTCATAAATGGCTATCACAATTTACAAGCAGAGAACTGGTGAATTTGTTTGGTTATAACATCCACTAAAACGCTGATTAAGAAATCAAGCAGAGAACTGGTGAAGGGAATGAACCAAATCCCAAGATGGTGTTTCCCTTAACAGAACACCAAGTCAAATGAGGAGCATATAAACATGCCATGTGATTGCCAACTCGTTGTATGCTAATGAAAAGATATCATTTAAACAATGCAAATCATCTGTCTATGATGGCTAAGATGGGCCCTATCCCTATTAATTTCATATTCATGTACATGAACCACTGCTTTACATCCATGCTAATTCACCTTTGGTTAGAATGCATTATTTGCGTGCAGTTTATCAAATCTTAATCATAGTTTTATTCATTCACCTACTTCCATATATGCCATTAGCCAAGTAAATAAAATGATGCGGATAATGCTTCCTCTTTGTACAATTCAGCATGAAAATCACAATTTCTTACATCAATTTCTCAATATGAAAAACCACCCTTTATAAGCTATTAGGCTATACTTCATTTTCAACAGATTTTTGACAGGTGAATCAAACACTTTACTGCATTCAGTCACCACCTAAGCCAACCAATTCAGTTGCCTAATAAAGGTTGTTGTCAGTGGCCCTCTGACTCATATGAGTATACTCCCCCATGCACAGTCCCAAAGTGAAAAATAATTTGATTTGACTACTTAAAAATGTAACTGTGCTTGTTTAAGTTCATTTATGAAGTTTTGCAAGTTCTTTAAACAATCTTGCAGGGAACCACTAGGGGATTCTGCTCGACATTGTAGCATAGAAGTTCTTGAACCCATGTAGTAGTAGCCTTTGCTTATAGGAAATGTAAAAGTTATGACTTCTCTCAAGGGCTTGGTATCAGGACAAAAAATTGGGTAGGGTCAACCGGGAAAACAAACAAACCAACTTACTTTTTTGTAGAAGAAAAAAAAGGTTAACAAAAACAAACACTAGAACAATAAATAACCCTATGTCTTAGCTAAACGGGGTGGACACGTGCACATCTTCAGGACCCCTACTCAATCATTTATCAGTGGATCATGCAAGGTCTTTTAACTTTCTTTAGTTCACGACCCCTGTAATGGACCCTCAATTGAACACTCTCCTACCCAAATATGAGTATTTTACACGGATGCTGCATGTTCTTGATCTACTATCACATGGTTTCTGATCTATCCCATTCCACATTAACTGACATAGTAGATTACTAAAACACCCTTATGGCCACTGATGAGGAATAACTACCTATAGGGATAGCACGGGAAAGGAAAATTCTTTTTCACTTTAGACTTTGGAGGGCAAGGAATCTTATTATCTTAATCAGTAACAGTTACATAATGCTCTAGAGTGTGGCTTATGAAGGGGGCTTCCTCTTGGCTTTTTTTTTCACACAGCCAGGCCTTACCTGTTGCATGGCATAGAGACCCCCAAAAATATATTCTCAAATTGGTGGTTAGTATTTAGTACGGAAAAGATGTGATGAGACAGTGAGTTTAAGCTGTCAAATAGCGTTATCTATTTTTAATAAGGGGACCATGATGTTGAAAGCAACTTAACAAATGTAGATATGAAGAGATCTACAGATCGTTTTTGTTACTTTCTTTAAGTGTTGTTGCTACTTGCTAGTATCATATCAGCTTACCAGGTGTTTGAAAGAGATGGGGAAGACAGGAAAATGGCTTAGAAACTTGTTGACAGGTAAGAAAGACAAGGAAAAGGAGAAGGAAAAATCTACATCTAACCTGATTTCTTCTTCAAATGGAACAGAAAACTCAGCCACTCCAACTTCCACAACCCCAAAGGAGAAAAAGAGATGGAGTTTCAGAAGATCATCAGCCACTTCCACAGCCACACCAATAGCAACTTCCAAGGAATTGAATTTTGTAGAACCAAATGCCACTGCTTCACAGACAGTGCAAGCTGACAATGATAATCAGAATGAGCAAAGGAAGCATACCATGGCTGTGGCTGCTGCCACTGCAGCAGCAGCTGATGCTGCGGTGGCAGCTGCCCAGGCTGTAGCTGTTGTGATCCGTTTGACTTCTGCTTCCAATGCAACATCTAAAAGCTTTGAAGAGGCTGCTGCCATTAAAATCCAATCAGTCTTTCGGTCTCACTTGGTATTTCACTTTTATGGAAGCTAGTTTTGTCTTTCATTCAATCGTTGATATTTGAGTGTGTGGTTGTGTGATATGATATGTATCATTGTTTATATGACAGGCAAGGAAAGCATTGTGCGCTCTAAGAGGACTAGTGAAATTGCAGGCACTGGTAAGGGGTCACTTGGTGAGAAAACAAGCCAAAGCAACACTGAGATGCATGCAGGCTTTGGTGACGGCACAAGCTAGAGCTCGTATTCAGAGGATCCGAATGGGTTCAGAAGGAATTCCTAATCAACAACAAAGAAAAGCCACACATGATGATTTGTTCATGCATATATATAATGTCAGTATCATAACTGCTCTCAGTTATCTTTTGACAGTAATATGATAGTTCAAATTGAAATTTCAAGCGTTTATGGGATATATAATGTACATGATGATGTGAAATTCTTCGTTTATTTGCGGTATCTTTTCAGCATGATAACGAAATTTTGCACGGAAAGAAAGTACAAAAATTTAATTTTGAAATATATGCTAAAGCAGTCTAGGAAATGTGTGTAACATTGATATGAAGTATGGGTTTTTGTACATATAGGAAATGGAGAGAGGCTTGGAAGACAACATCAAGATTGTTGAGATGGATGTTGGTGAAAATAAAAATAACTCCAGAAGCAGCAGTGTGTATCATCATGAGCATCAAGAACAACATGACCACAGATTTTCCACACATTATTCAACAAATGGTTCCTACTCGAAGGAAGAAAACTACAAGGTGTCACCAGCTCCATCAGCATTGACAGAGTTGAGCCCAAGAGAATGCAGTGGCCATTTTGAGGACTGTTTCAGCACAGCCCAAAGCAGCCCTCAGTTCCACTCTGCTGTGTCAAGAACAGAAAATTCAAAGCACCCTTTTTCTTTCCCTAGGCCAGCTTATGCAGAATCTATCTGCTATGACTACCCTCTGTTTCCAAATTACATGGCCAACACTGAATCATCAAGGGCCAAAGTCAGATCACATAGTGCACCGAAACAAAGACCAGATTCATTTGAGAAGCAACCAAGCCGGCGAAGAGCTTCAGTTGAGGGAAGAAATGTCCCAAGGCCAATGAGGATGCAAAGGTCATCTTCACATGTGGGTGTTACTGCTCAAAACTATCAATATCCTTGGTCAATCAAGCTTGATAGATCCGCAGTTTCACTCAAAGGCAGCGAGTGTGGCTCTACAAGTACAGTACTCACTACAACTAATTATTGCAGATCTCTTGTTGCATTTGACGTGAGTACTTTCCATTCTCATACTCATCTCATACCACTTTTTTTTATCATACACTTGAATACTAGAGTAGAGATAAACAAGAACAATTAAGAGCAACCATGTTTGCTGTTTAATAATATACATGCTTATATGTCTGTATATTCTTAATATCAGTTTGTAACATTGTTGTGTCTGACCATGTTTTTTCGTTGCTTGCTTTGACTGCAGCCACGTGGAGATAGTTACTGAAGACAGTTTGCAAGAACCTTGTCTTAAATCAAATAAAGACAGTTTGCAAGATGACCAAGTCTAAACTTAAGAGTTTCAGTTTCCTGAGTTTTTCTTCTTTTAGATTTCAAAACAAAATAATAACTTGCTTTTACAACAGAGTTGTTGTGAGAGAGTTGTTGATTTCCAATGGTTATAGAGTTTCTTCTTCTATTCATTCTTTGTCATGTTTGTTGATTAATTTGTAATAAAACATTGTAACTATTCCTGACCTGTATAAATTTACCTACTCAGATTACTACAGATAAAAAAAATATATAGAAAGAATATCACAACAATAGATATTAGTTGGCTTTTTTATTTACCAAACTCACTCATACTTAATTATTATATTGAAGCTAGTAATTTTTTTATTATGCTGATATTTTTCATTCTATGTAAGTTAAGGGTTTTTACTTATTTATATAGGAGTATATTTTTGTCAAATTTATTTATTAGTCAACAATAGTCCAAATTTGTGATCAATGTCAACAGAATTATTTTAACTATATTTTTTATAAAGATATTTTTGTTATCGTTTTCGACTCAATATCTACTTTCTTTCTGGATTGATGTAATTTTTTTGTCCAAAGCCACTTAGAAAAAAAAAATGTTTGTTGAGAAAACATTTGATCAATTTTGACTATGATCGTTTTGGTCACTATCACTTGAGGAAATTCTTTTAACCAACATTACAAAAAAAAAGTTAACCAAAATGTTGACTAACTATGTCAAAAATTTTACAAATTTGACTAAAAAATAACAACAAAATGCGATTAAATAATGTCATCATTAAGTATCACTACAATAAAATCATGAAATAGAAACCAATTTTTAGAGACCAAAATAATTAGTTGCAATAGTAACTAAATTAGAGATCATTTTAAAAATTAAATAAAAAATTGGTTTTTAAATTAGTTTCTATTATTGTTAAATAGTTTCTAAATTGGTATGTAATTAGCAAACAAGGTTTTAACTACCAATTATTTAGTTTTTAAATTTGGTTTCTAAAACCTTGGTTGTGAATTAGATACTAATTTAGAAACTATTTAACAATAATAGAAACTAATTTAGAAACCAACAAATTTTGTAGTTTCTAAAATGATTTCTAATTTAGTTACTATTGCAACTAATTATTTTTGGTCTCTAAAAATTGGTTTCTATTTCATGATTTTTTTTTTTGTAGTGTATGTTTAATATTGAAATAAAAAATTTATTTTGTGGTAATTGAAATATTTATCTAATAAAAAATTTAGATTCAATAAATTTAAAATGCTTTATTCAAATAAAAATGAAAACAATTAAAATTTAGAATAATTGAATTTCTTTAAAAAAAAATTGTATCCGAATGATAAGAAAAATAAGTATATCTATTTTAAATGCAAATAAGATATAAATGTCATACGAAGTCAATATAAAATTTGACTTGGTCATTCTAATAAAAAAAGTCAAGTGCATTAAAGTTTGATAAATTATAAAAGTAGTATTATAGAACAAATTTTTTCATAAGTCTTAATCATAAAACATAAATTACACGTTACCATATAATATATTCATAAAACACATGTTATCCGTTATCATATAATATATTAAAAAAAACTAAGTAATATTGATGTACCTTAATTAAGTTTTAATAGTAATGAAGTACTTTATAAATTTTGGTATTTTAACAGAATCTCTATTTAAAAAAATATTCTTAAATATTTAAAATAAATAATTTTTATTTCTGTTTAATTATATTTTTGTTTGAGTTTCTTGTCAATGAAATGACATAATTATTAATTCATCTTGTGGCGGTGGAAGTTAGAGGTGGAGATTAACAGAGAAGGAGAATAAGGCGCTCAATGGAAAAGAAGAAAAAGAGGATAAAATTATGATATCGTTTATTATGTGGAGGGGAGGAAGAAGGCATGGAGGTGCAAAAAGAAAATATGGAGGTGCAGAAAGAATTTTCCCCAAATTTTGGTAGATTGACCTGTTTCACAGGCTTATTAATCAGCTCATTTTCTTAAAATAAAAATAGTTTTAAAAATATTATTTCTTTTGTGTTTTATTTGAAAGATTCAAAATATGTAATAATCATATAAATTAAATTATTAATATTTATAAATTACATTTTAATTATATAGAGTAACTTAGTATTAAAGGTAATAATTATTGTAATTTATTTAATTAGATATATTAATTAATTAAAATCTTAGAAAATATTTATATTTTTAATATATATATGTATATATGAAAATACAAAATTAAAAAAATTGACAGTCTAACTCACACACTGTTTTTTGGCAAGATGTGTTAAGATTTTTAACTTATTTTACTATCTCATCAACTTTGTTACCCCTAATTATTCTTGGCGCATGTTTTCTTAACTTAATTATATAACATAAACGCTATTTAATAGACTGCAGTCTAAGTTATAGATTCGCAGTTCTAAAGATTTTGATGACACCTTATGTGTATAGAAAAAAGTTGGGTTGAAAGATTCTTATGCTATCTACCAACAAATAATGTATAAAAATGAAGAAAAAAAGAAAGAAAATTAAGAATGTCTAAGATCGAAGCATTTTCATCCTACTTTAATCACCTCCTATCCTAGTTTTCGCTTTTCTTATTCAAAATTTCACCTACTCAATACGACAACGACAACTTTGCGTTTACTGAACCCATAATATAAATATATGAATCTGTCTCAAACTTCCATAACCTTTAGTGTGGTTTTATAAATTCTTTCACTTACAATTGTTTATTGGCATATGTTTTTAATTGGAATTAAAAACAAAAAGAGACTTCAAATAATATATCAGACACCGTGTTGCTTGTGTTTTACTTAGTCTAATTCGTTCTGGTATGCTACATTGACTTCGAGGAAGCAAGATTCTAGAAAACATAAGGCAGTATATTCTATTATAAACCTTGTCATTTTCTCTTGTTTTGTGCAAAACAATACAAATACTTTATATAGTTTATCCTGTGATATCTAAGTTTCAATTAACAATAACTAAATTTTGTTATGAAACATAATGTATTGTAATTTCTGAAAAATGTGTTTTTTTTCTCCCAACGAAAATCTCATTATTTTTTTTAAATAGAACTATAATACATTTTTTATAAGGATTATTTGAGATTATGGACGGCCATTTAACATATATGGCAGGGCAATCTTCCTGTAATAGATATTATTATATAAATGACAGTATGATGTGGTTGGTTCATCAGTTTTTATGTTTTTTTCTTTGTATTAATAAAATAAAACGATGAGAAGTTATATCTTCGTTGGCTATTTTGTTTGACTTTTTGGCTCTCTATCCTCTATGATAAGTATGCGATATTACAAGTGGGAAAAAAATTAATATTCGGGTTTCTTATCAGAGAAAATGATTTCTACATAGATTTTTTTTACTTAAATATAAAGCATGCTTGAATTGACCATGTAGCTAAGTTTTATTCTGATATTGAAATTCATTACATATTCTACCGGCTTAAGTCTAACTCATTATGAAGACTTGGTTTCATGATTTCACTGTGAGAATTTAAAAGAAATTGAATGCATTATATTAAGTAAACGACACTCTATTTATGGCACTTGAATTACATAAAGTTGTCACATTAATTGAATATAACAAGGCAACAAATGTAGCAAGGGTGATTCTAATTTGCTGAATGAAGAAATGAAAAGAGTGAAAGATACAAGAAGAATAGGGACATATGATGAAATCGAAGGGAGCCAATGAAAACGCAAAAACCATTTGATAAGTTCTAACTTATCAAACTCACAGCTTTGCTTTCAGACACAGCATAAAAAATTGTTGACTTTTTGGTACACATTCACTGTACTGAAAGGGGGTTCTATCACACATCATTTGCCCAACTTCACAAACCACCATTAAAAATGTCATTTATATAATAAAGCTTGAAATTTCGTGTAGCGTGAGAATGTGAGAACTTAGTTATTTACATATTTTCTCACTTTGATAAAAGTTAAATTCTATTTTTTCGTACTATTAACAGAAAAACAAAAATGACACTTTTATGAGTACTTTACAAGAAAAATACTCATTAGGCAGCGCTTACATTTAGTTATTATCCTTTAGATTACATTTTCTTATCCTCATTGGTATATTTATTTATAACAAGAATACAATTAACCAACTATTGCTTTTGGGAAGCAAGTTGTTGTTGTTAAACATGGGTTGAATTTATAATCTAAACAAAATGCTTAGTCATTAATAATTTAAACGCCAGATAACATAAAAACAAATTGATTATATATATTATATTATATATAATTTAACTTAATCAGGACTTTTCTTAATAAATTATTTAAACCAAATTTGGCAAATGGTTTATCTCACAGCTAATGTGAAATTAGGCAAGGCCCATTTTCTAGGTTAATTAAATGCAACTGAAAATCAATTTGCTAATGGCTAGCTAGTTTGTAGTCAAAGGGTATAAAAATATATAATTTGATGATAAAAATAGGGAAAATATGGTAAAAACCGTGTTTTTGGTGAGATCAGGCACCAACAAAACATCAGCATTTGCTATAGTTTAGAATGCATGCCAGTTCATTGGCAATTTGCCATGATGTACTATTAAAAAAGTGTATACAGAATAAGAAATATACTTTGATTCTAGCTTATTGAATTAGGATTATAGTCAAACCAAACCATACAAATATAAAGTGCTTTGTAAAAGTCGTAGGCATTGTTCCATATTGGTGTGTATTGCTTCCAACTATCCACTAAGTTTAAAAGAAAAAGGATCAACATAACAGTTTTTTTATCAGTTATTCTTTTATAGTTTCAATCAAAATTAGTGTTTTTAATACCATTTCTTATTATATAAAATAGTTATATGTAGTTCTAACAAAGAGCATTTGATAGAGAAAAAGTATTTACCTATGAGAATTGTGTCGTGATTTATGTATAATTTGAGCAAGTGGAATATAAAGAAGAAGAATATAAACACCAGGAAACGAACCTATATAATAGAAAAGAAAATGGGAAAAGAATGCAACTAAAAAAAGGGGGAGAAAGAAGAAATTGTAGAAAGCAAGAATGTGTCACATTCGTCTATAATTATCAAAAGTTGTCTAGAATTTAGATGTAACGTAGTAGTCCATGTAAATGCCAAACCAAAACACTGTCCCAACATTATTTTATGTCAATTTGCATCTCACCAAACTTGAGAAATTTCTCTAACACCTTTGCGTATATAAATCCAAGCTCCCATGACACAAAATCACTAGGAAAGTAAAAACCAAACTCAGCATCATTAATGGCCTCTCATTCTCCCAAGAGAAAAGGTCCTTATCTTAATGAACTATCCCAAGTTTCCCTTCTTCTAATTCTCATCTCCTTGATCAACCCTTCACAAGCTCAACACTCTTCTTCCCCTCTCCCCCCTCTAAACCCAAGGCTCTCCAAAGCCTACACAGCACTCCAAGCATGGAAACACAAAATCACATCAGACCCTAAGAACTTCACCTTGAACTGGTGTGGCCCCAATGTTTGCAACTACACTGGCATATACTGTGCACCTGCCCCAGATGACCCTCACATCTACACTGTTGCTGGAGTTGACCTAAACCATGCCACCATATCTGGCTCATTGCCAGAAGAACTTGGCCTCTTGACTGACCTAGCACTTTTCCACATAAACTCCAACCGTTTCTGTGGCTCCCTCCCCAGCACCTTCGACCAGCTGAACCTCCTGCATGAACTAGACATAAGTAACAACCAATTCTCAGGACCATTCCCCGAGGTTCTTCTCTGCATCTCTTCGTTAAAATACTTAGACATCAGATTCAATAACTTCTATGGCAGCATTCCCTCGCGCCTCTTCGATCTCAAACTCGATGCCCTTTTCATCAACAACAACAACTTCAAATTCTCCCTGCCTGACAACTTCGCCAACACTTCTGTTTCTGTCCTTGTGTTTGCGAACAATGACCTCAAGGGGTGTCTCCCTTCGAGTTTGGCCAAAATGAAGGGTACCCTTAACGAGATTATCATCACCAACAGTGGCTTAACGGGCTGTTTGCCTAGTGAGATAGGGGATTTGGACAAACTGACAGTGTTTGATGTGAGCTTCAACAAGCTGGTTGGAGATTTGCCCGAGTCCTTGGGGAAAATGAAGAAGTTGGAGCAGTTGAATGTGGCGCATAACATGCTTTCTGGAACGATTCCCGAGAGTGTGTGCATGTTGCCGAAGTTGGAGAATTTCACGTACTCGTACAACTACTTCTGCAGTGAGTCACCACTCTGTCTCAAGTTGAAGGATACGGATGATACCAAGAATTGTATTCCTTATAGGCCATTGCAAAGGTCACCTGATGAGTGTGAAGCTTTTTATAAATATCCTGTTCATTGCAGTGCCTTTGGTTGTGTATCTCCACCGCCTCCGCCTCCGCCTCCGCCACCTCCTCCTCCACCACCACCTCCGCCGCCGCCGCCGCCACCTGCAAAATACCACCACTATCCTTGATATGAGCCATGGGAGAAGTAAAAGTTTGCAATGTTTAATTTACTTTTTTCTTTATTTTTTTGGAGATTGGAGAATTAGCTCAGTGAATATAATCACAGATAGTTTTCATTTTTGGTCATACATTTACCTTGTACAAATAAAAATAAAATAAAAAGTGTGGAAATTAGCTATGTATTTCCACTATTTATTTTGAAACGTGTTTGGTTTGATTTGAGAACATTTGGGTCGTGACTCGTGACATATATTCTATAGTATTATAACGAAAACATAACTTTTTTTTAAGAAAAACAGCTATCAAGAATAGCGTCTTTTCCTTGTAAGTGGAATTCTAGAGTTACCTTTTCATGTTTGCTGGTTGCTGTAACAATAAATATAAAGGGAATTTTTTGTTGAAAGCGATGGAGAGGGTCGGATATTCGTGATTATGATCTTCAAACCATCATTTTAGAGGTAAAAGAACTATTATTTTGCTGCGGAAATTGATTACTATAGTATGAAAAAAATGAAAAGGAAACAAGTTCGACGAAGAAACTTAGTCTCTGAGCTCTGTTACTTTCCTTTTGAGTTGTTTTACTTACTCAATAACAAGTGGCTATAAGTATCTTTGTTCATCATTTCATGAAAGATTTTCTTTGTACTATATAGCATTGTTTTGATATTAAAGACAATTGATCCCTTGCCTAGTCAATGAAAATGATTTGTCTTCATATTATAAATGTCGGATGGGAAGTCCTTATCAGTCATCACCATTAATTCTCATTTTTTTTTATATTTAGGTTTCAAATTACATAATTAGATTTGATATCCACAAATAAATCTAAAACTTACTCGGTCCAACATTAATTATTTCCAAAATTATAAATACTTGATAAATCACTTTCTTCCTTTGTATTTTAAATTTGTGGAATATGTTATTCTTGCTACGTTTATTATTATATATGTACAAAGTAATACTAGTTGTGTTCTGTTTGAACTTTTTGAATTAGAAAGAATAACTACTACGTTTAAAGGGTTAATAAAGATAATAATAATACAAATCTAAGTTATTGTCTATGATTATCAAAAGTGGCGTAATAGAACTGATTGGGAGTATTAATAGAACTTTAATTATAATACATTTTTTTCCTTCTAAAAAATTGATTTTTTTAATATTTATGATCTTATGTAAATACTCTTTAGAGCTTATTTTATATGATTTTAGAGATAATTTTATATATACATTCTACTAGTAAAATAGGTTTGTAATCCTCCAACTTCTATGAAATTTCAACTTCAAGGGTTAGGTTAATGAGAGGAATTGAAATCTTTGGAGTATTTCCAAGATTGTGACAACAATTTAATACCTTTATAATATCTTGCCTTAAAGTACTCCAATTTTATTTAAGGAAGTTAAATAAAGTCATCCTAGACTTGTATGATCATCACATCTCCACACAACTTTCTTGGACTCTTCATATGTAATTCTACTAGTCAAGCAACCATTGTCCTCCAAGCTAATGATAGGTATGTTATCCAATATGTTTGGTAAATAATATTTCACATCATAAATTTATCAATTAAATAAGCTAAATAAACATAAAATTTATTTTTTCATCAAATAAATATATCAAAGTTAAATATTGTAGGAATAAGGAAACATAAAAAGAAATATTATTATGTAAACTTCTAACAAAAGTATAATAAATATTTATCATAATGTTTTGACTTTAAAAATATATGTTTTATTGTTCTATTCCAACAACATTGAAAAGAATGATTTTTGTGTTGCGAGTTACGTGATCAATTCGTCTCATATCATTATTGATGTAAATAGAATATGAGTTATGTATGACGAGTGTAAGTAGGTAAGTTAAAATAATTCGTCTATCTCACACTTTATTTAGTGAATTAGGTCTACCCGCATGATTTAACTCACATTGTCATACTTAAATAGTTAAGTACTAGATTTTTTACTCTTTCACACTAAATTTTTGATTTTATAAGCTTATACAATAAAATACATATATTTTGCAAGATCTAATTGAAGATTGAATAAAAAATTACATATTTTTAAAGTTTGAAAACTAAATTTACGAAGAAAAAAATCCAATTAAAATAGACCAAAATTTTAATTTAGAGAAGAAATGGGAGAAACAATGGCTTGATATTTTTTTTTCTTATGCTCTGGATTAGAAAGTGTACGACTTCTTGTGGTCTTCCTGCACCTTATCAATTCAAACTGGCACTTGATTATAGACTTGAAAAGACAAAAGTGCCCTTAATAAATTTTAAATTAGGTCAAGTGATGAATGTGAATTAGAGACCTGCACCCAACTTCACTTTTGCACCGAACCCACAACCGCAACTCATTTGCACCATCTTCCTCTTGGTTTTCGCAGGGAAGCACAACAAGCCCTTTCGTTCTATTTGATTTCGGCGACAGACCATCAGTTGTGACGACAAAGGAGCCCTTGAACGGAGAGGAAGCTCGGAGTGGACGTCGGAGAAGACAAGGTAAGTGACTTGCGGATATTTTTGTTCGAAATTATAGCTTGCGGAAAATAGTCAACTATTCCGGATATGGATATCTATAATTCAAAAAACAATTACGGATATGAATATCCATAATTCAAAATACAACTACGGATATGGATATCCATAATTCAAAATACAACTGCGGATATTTAAATCCATAATACAAAACGAAATTTTGGATAATTATATCCGTTATACAGTGATATGGTGCAGAAAATGTTACTGACTTATGGACGCTTACATCCGTAAGGTTAAAAGAAGACTTCTGGATATCGGTATCCGTCATTACCTGAGCTCGAACAAAATGCGATAAAAAAACTTAAATCGGTTCTTACCTCTCAAAAACAATGTCAAAGTGCAAACAAACCCGTCCACCACCACTGTAAATCCACCTCCTATGCAACTCAAAGCACCACCATCACAGCTTTTCCAAAGAAACATTCACAGCTTTTCAAACTAAAGAAGACATGGACATAATTGGATTTTGAAAATTTTTCGGGTGCAAGAAGCAAATGATCAAGTGCAGGAAGTAATTGCCCCTTGTGAAATGCTTTCTAAGATGGGCCTTACTATCTTGAGATGGGCAGTTTCTTCCTGCAACTCACATTTTTCATCCTACACCCCCACAATGTTATGCAAAGAACAAACTGTCCCTATTATTTTTTTTAAAATCCTAAAATGCACTTGAACTGTATTTATTTTTTTGCATTCTGGATTATGGAATCCAGAAATTTTTTGGATTGGTACTTCCGATAAAATTTCGGATCCACCATTACGTAATTCAAAATATGCATTTCACATTCAAAAATTCATCATTCACAAAAAACATTCTGGATCTACCAATCCGTAACAAAATTAGACTTCCAAATTCAGAAATCCGAAAATTAATAATTTATACAAAATTTGCTTCCAGAATACTCCTCATCCAGAAAAAAAAATATTCAATCCCGGATTGATTAATCCATAGCACACTCTCATATCCTTAACTGCATTGCCCTTTTTCAAATAAAAGGTCAATGCCAGTTTCGGGATTTAGAAAATTGTGGGAGTGCAGGAAGAAAAGCGTAGGGGTGCTGGAAGAAGAAACCCTTGAGATGAGGTCCGTGATTTAAAATCCCAGTGAGGCTGATCTTAAAGAGTCCAAGCCCATGCAATGTTGTCATGAGAAAAACCCTAAATTATTCATAATGAAGATAAAAGGAGAGAGGTATATAAAAGATTAGGGTTTGAGGTTTTTTGGTGCCATTGTTGCTCTTGTTGTCATTCGCTGCTGCTGTTTCTCACACCGCACGCAGTGAGCCATGGCCGTTGGAAAGAACAAGCGCATCTCCAAAGGAAAGAAGGGTGGCAAGAAGAAAGCGTTAGTATCTTCCATTTCAATTCTTTGCCATGTTTCTTCTCTTTTTTAGTTGCATTAATTATTCAATTGAAATATGGATTTCGTTTGTGAATGAATTTGCAGAGCTGATCCCTTTTCCAAGAAGGATTGGTATGACATTAAGGCTCCCTCTGTTTTCCAAGTAAAAAATGTTGGCAAAACCCTTGTCAGTCGTACTCAGGGTACCAAGGTATTTCTTTCGGAATATGTACACATAATTGGGATTTCACCATTTTAGGAAAAAATTATTGGTTTTGTGTTGTGGATTTCTTGTAATAGGTCTTCATATTTTGAACTTTCGTTCTGATATAGTTTGGACATGAATGGTGATACTGATGAGTTGGCTTTTACATATGTATAATATTTTACTTGGGGATTTTATTTCTTTATAATTCTGGTACATTTCATCGAACGACTGGTTCCTATGAGAACTGGTGGAGTTAAACAGAATAAGAGTTTCCTTTTTTTCTTCTTCTTAGGTCTCTATAATATAAGGGAAAAATAATATTGGTGTGAACTTTGAGGTGGTTGCTTATTGCATTTTTGGTTGTGTTGGGGTAACAAGTGTCTATGAATCATCCAAGGGTCTGCTGTCTATCCATCTGTCTATCCATCGACAGTTGCTTATCTAAATGCGATTTATGGACAGTGATTTGGTGTGTACAACCTTTTTTATGCTTATGTAGACCATGGTTGTTTCAAATTACAGATTGCTTCTGAAGGACTCAAACATAGAGTATTTGAGGTCTCGTTGGCTGATCTTCAAGGAGATGAGGATCATTCATTCAGGAAGATTAGGCTGAGAGCTGAAGATATACAAGGGAAGAATGTCCTGACGAATTTTTGGGTATGATAGGTGGCTGCAGCATTTTTTTTCCATAATTTTATCTTTCGTTTTTTTTTTATCAAATTTGAATCCTTTAATCTTTGAATTTCTAGGGTATGGATTTCACCACTGACAAACTGAGGTCATTGGTTCGAAAATGGCAAACTCTAATTGAAGCCCACGTGGATGTGAAGACAACTGATAGTTACACATTGAGGATGTTTTGTATTGGATTTACTAAGAGAAGAGCAAACCAGGTGAAGAGAACCTGTTATGCACAATCAAGCCAGATTAGACAGGTATATTAACTAACTTTGTAGTCAGATTCTACTATTGAGCAATATTTTTTGTTCATTAACATGGAGTACAGAACATGTTCCTGGTTGCACTTCTCTGTATACAGTGCATATTTATAACGATAAGGATGTAGTGGATTTTTAACTCTAGATTTTGTGTTTTTGCTACATTATTGCAGATTAATAATTATAATTAATATCATACATTTAACTTTTCAGATTCGTAGGAAGATGAGAGAGATAATGAGCAACCAAGCAACATCCTGTGATTTGAAGGAGTTAGTCCGCAAGTTTATTCCTGAGATTATTGGAAAAGAGATTGAGAAGGCAACATCTAGTATTTATCCTCTGCAGAATGTGTTTGTTAGAAAAGTCAAGATCCTTAAAGCTCCTAAGTTTGATCTTGGGAAACTGATGGAGGTAATTTTTTAAAATAATTTTCTTTTCATCTTTCTTGTTTTTCTTACTTCATCATAAATATTTCACAATTTCTTTTACCTGAATAAAATTTAATATCTAGTGTGCGCTTGCTGTTCCGTTAGGAGATCATACCTATGTCCAGGGTTTTTGCATTCTTTCCTCTGAATAGATGTATCAAATGAGCTAGTATCCGCATGTTATATTGTTTTAATTTATAAACTAACTTTTGCATTTTCTTATGTATATTGAAATGGATTTTACCGTACTTTGATTTATTTCTGATATCATTATTCCCTTTACAAATCTTATGATCCTCCCAAGAAATAATGTTTTCACTGTCATAAGTTCATCACCTTTTAAGTGGATTAGTTTGATGGCTATGCTGTTTGGCCCTTGTAGGTTCATGGTGATTACTCAGAAGATGTTGGTACAAAGGTAGACAGACCTGTTGAAGAAACAATTGCAGAGGAACCCACCGAAATTGTTGGAGCTTAATTCAGTGATACTGCATTCAGTTTGTTGTAGTTTTCTGTTTCTGATGTTATCATTGAAAGTTAAGTTTAAAACTTCAGTCCAGTGTTTGTGTAAGCCGAGTAACCCAGTTTTGTTTTGACAATCAGACATTTTTTTTGCTCGTAATACATCTGGGTTTGTTCAGAACCCAAAATTAGATTTGGTTGCTTAGCGATATTGAGTTACTGACATATTATGTTCTTTTTATTATCTTAATTTTTTTCTAGAATTTCAAATCCGTACTTAAGTTGTAGTTGTGTAATTTGTTCGTAGACACCCCTTCCCCCTCCAAAATAAGCGTGAGTAGTTTTGACAAATAGTTATTGGAACTGAAACTGATGTTGGTTGAAGAGCCAAACTGATGTTGCTCTGTTACCCTATGCATAACTTTGAAAATTCTAGACTCTCATCCACCCATCACTATTCAATTGAAGATCCTTTGAGTTATATCATACTTGTTGTTTTGATCATGGTTGTAAAATTGTATGAATAACAGTTTGTAAAACTACATCGATGCTGTTTTTTAAATTGCTTGAATCACAGAATAATTGCATACTTTGACTTTGACTGATTTGAACCAATCAGAATATGCATTAATTTAAGATGGATCATGCATAAGGAACCCATGTTAGAAAAGATAAGAAAGATGACATTTCTTGTTAACTACTCGGGCTTCCTTGTTGAAAAAGAACCAAACAGCCATAATATTGAAGTCCCTAACACTGCCCAAGCGCCAATCTTGAATTGTTACAAAACACCAATCCAAAAGATTTATTAATTCCTCAATTAGTTTAGCTCTTTAACTCAAAATTGTAAAAAAATATCATAATTCATTATTTAAATATATTTTGATAATAAAGTTAAATTTTACACATTTAGAATAATTTTTAAATTATCTTTAACTATCACTTCACTCACAAACTTTAATCAACTATTCTCACCAATTCACTCTAACATTCCTTAATCCTAACAATACATTTTTGCAAATTCTCCTCTACCACAAATATCCTCTCCCAATTCAAACACATTACATTTTTGCAAATTCTCCTCTACCACAAATATCCTCTCCCAATTCAAACACATTGTGAAGGTAAAGATTGCAGAGGTTAACAAGAGAATCAATTCTTTTAAAAAAAAATAACACAAAATCGATTTTCATGTTATATATATTGTATGAAAAAGCGATTTTACCTCTCCCACTTACTCTTTCACAATTAACGTTGTTGTTCCTCAACCACTAAAACAAATTGATTTCTCACATAGTGCCATTGTCTAAGAGGAGTGTCATGTATGCATAATGTTAAGGTATGAAAGTGAAATGGTATTGTTCTACGTAATCAGCGCTAATCCGTGTTCATTTGAGAAGAAAGGAAAAAAAAAAAAAAAAGCATAGCACCACTCTACATATGCACATTCATCTTCAAACCACCTAAACCAAATGTAAGTAATCCGGTCGTGAATCCACACAACGCTTGGAGAGCATCAGCGGAAGTAAACATGACATTAATGATCGCATACACGCCCTCCCTTTGAAATCCAGCCTTCTCTAGCACCCTCTCAGAACCCCCATTTTCCACTAAGACCAGACCTTCTTTTTATTTATTAGAAAAAAAACTACATTATTTAAAATGCTCCCTTGAAGTATTTGTTGTCATTATTTTAAATAGAAATAAATTAATCTACATTATTTTCTGATAAGACAAACCTGGTTTTTCTATCTCTATTCGAAACTCACTTTCAACAATTTTATTTCAACAATGATGATAAATTTATCTATTATTTTGTTAGTGGAAACTTAAAAGTTCTATTAGATTTATCAATCTGTCCAGTAATAACCCTTGTTCTATCATGCTTACTGGCTTAAAACCGGTGAAACTGTAGCATTTTATTCACAACCATTAGATTTTCCATGAAGAAGATTTACACGGTTATTAAATAAGGAATTAGGGATGGTGTTTAGGAACTCAAAAATGTAATATATAATAATTTTATACTTAAATATATTTATAAAATAATAGGTACATAATTTCATTAAAAATTATATAGTAAGAAAATCTTGAGGGATTCATACTCACATTACAAGTTTAAGATTTAGGTTTTATTAACCTCTTTTATTAGAATATGATATAAAATTTTAAATAAGATAATGGATTATAAAAATAAATAATTGCATAGTTGCATGCATAACCTCACTAGTTATGTCATGAAGTAGTGCAGATAACAACATGTGAACATGTTAAGAAACATTAAACGTTGAAGAAATAGTGAAAAGCTTTATTTCCTGCTCTGTGCTTTCACAGCTTAAGCATTGTCAAAACCTGACAGCGCAACTTCTTGGCTAAAATGTGGATCGGTACATGTCCTTTGAAAGCTACTGTGATCAGATAAAGCCTAACAACATTTTTACCAGCTAAAATTAAAAATTATTATGCTAGATTAGACACATACCAATCAGAAAAAGTACTTACAAGAAAATGGTTCTAAATTTTCTGACTTAGTTCTCATTAGTTGAAGGCCTTGAACACCCACAAAACCCCTTGCTGCGCTTTTTACTACTTTTATTCCCACTGTGAATGAAGTCCCTAAGCAAGATCACTGTTTTTCCAGTGAATCTGTTCTTCCCTTTGATCTTTTCATCAGCCAACTTAAGCAAAGAGTATTGGATGTTCTCCACCTCAAACTGCAACCGTCCTATCTGTTCAGAACCTTTTCGTGCCTGCTCGGTTACTCTTTTTCTCTGGATGAGTCTACTCTTTTCCAACTCAACGGAAGTCTCCCTATTCAAAGATGGGGCACACTCTTCAACATCCTTTGTCAGTTGATCATTAGTATCTGCTAATTTCACAACAGCTCCCTCAACTTCTTCTATCTGTCTCTTAACTGTTTCATATTCAGTGTCGTCTCCCTTCTTGTTTCTCTTCTTTGTCTCCATTTTCTGTTTCAAATCTAGCACGCTTGTCTTGAGAATGGTTAGTTTCTGCGAATCCGAAGCAAGCCTCTCCAGTATTTTTCTCCTCTTGCCATCTTGAGTTCTCTCTTTTATACTTCTTGACAACTGAAGCCTGTCAACACCCAATTCCTTTTCTACATCCAATTCTGAAGAGGTATTTTGGAATTTACCTGAATTGTCTGATTGATGGTATGTAATAACATCCTCTGTTGGTACAGAACTTTGTTTCATTGCTTCATTATCCATGGAACTATCACAGCAGTCCTGCTCAGCAGTTTCCCATAATTCAAGCATCTGATCATCAGTCCCACTGTTCCCTCTCCCGCGACTCTTGGAGGCTGGAGTGTCTGAGATATGATCAAGTGGAATGTCTTTCATCAATGACCCATTTTCAGGTTTTGTTCTCCATGAGTTAACGTTACAAGTGCTCCCATCCTTGAGTACCTTGCCTTCTTTACTGCTGCCATTCTCTACATATGGTGAAACTTCCACATTTGGCACCTTTGTCAGAGCTCCTGGGTTAGCTTTAGTGGTTACATTTTCTTCCTTCACATGCCTCTCAATCTCTTGCACCAGTGACATTTCAACCGCTCTAATCCTTGCCTTCATGCTCAGCAAATCTGAAACCCCATCTGGTATCAAAGTGCTTTTGTTATCAGTTGAACTTTGATGGCCATTTTCTTGGAGACAAGTTTCAATTACTGCATCCTGGACAAACAAACATTCATGGTAAACAATAAGTAGTGCTCATTTAACGAGAAGAAATAATAAAGAATAAAACAGAAGTTTAAGATAACAGAGTCAATACAGAATACTACCTTTTGTTTTGTATTGCATTCAACAGGCACTTTCTTTATTCGAAGCAGAGCAGTGTGTTCTAAAGAAGCAAAATCCTCTTTCAAAGAACTAATGACAGGTGTATATGCAGATAACTTCCCTTTCAATCCTCCAACTTCACTTTCCAGTAGACTGACTCTTTCTGTCATCTGTTTAATCTCCATGCTTTTTGCATCGCTTTCATCTTCAAGTTTCAAGCAAACTCCAGAAAGCTCGTTGACCTTATTTTCCAGCAGTGCTTCACTTATAGACGAAATCTGAAGATCAAAATAGAATGTAGCAGCCTCAGCCTCCCAAATTTCAAATTCGTTTGTTTTATCCAGCAGCTCTGAACTCAATGTTTCCTCCCTAGCCCTCTGTTGGTCAACTTCTTGACGTAAGGACCTCATCTGTGACAGTAAACTTGTGTTTGCTACCGTAAGGTGTTCAATTTCTTTTTTGTGATTCATGCAACCTTCTGATAGTTCAAGAATCTGCCTCTCAAGATTCTCATTGATCAATATTAATTGTTGTTTTTCTGCCTTCAATTTCTCAATATTCCTGCAAAACTCTGCGCTCAATGTTTCTGCAGCCTTTAGCCTTTCCAACATTTCTAACAGCTCCACATCCTTCTTCTCGAGAAGATTCTCTGAACGTTCAATTTGACAATTTAAATGCTCATTTTCAGCTTTGGATTCTTGCATATCTTTGCCCATCCTCTCAACTGACTCCTTCAAATAAACATTCTCAGCTTCTTTAACCTCAAACTTCTTCCTTAGTAGACCAAGCTCCCGTTTAAGGCCACTGTTCAAAGAGTGAAGATCACTGAGATTTTCAGCAAGTGCACGTTGTTCCATGACCTTCTCTGCGAAAAAGCTCTCATAAACCAAACTAAGATTTTTCAGAGCCAGTGCCTCGTGGAGCATTATACTATTCTCTTGTTCTGTGGCAGACTTTGCATCTTTAAGGTCCAAAACACTCTCCAGTAGTGAATTTTTCTCCTCAAGCAACTTACAATTTTCTTCCTGATACACTAGACTAGTTCTCTGCAAATTTATCAAGTCCAGATGAAGGGCTTCTAATTTGGACTGTAATTCATTCTCCTTTTCTTCTCCCTTCTTCACTTCAGACCTAAGCTGCATGTTCATCTCCAGAAGTTCAAGCTTAACCTTTTGCAACATTGCAAGCTGCTCTCTTGTGTTTTCAAACTCTTGCTCTAGGATCCCTTTCTCTGTCACTAGTTCTACTCCCTCAGATTCTTGTTGCGAAAGTACAGTTAGGAGGACAGAATTCTCTACAAATAGCTGAAGCTTCTCCTCTTGGTTTTTCTCAAGGGATCCTTTCAAGCCCTCAATATTATTCAAAATATGAGATATAGGCATTTCCTCTTGCTTGATCCCTTTGCCATGACCACCTGAATCAACCTGAAGGGCTGCAAGCACTTGATGAATCCCCATTTTAAACTTTCTGATTTCATCCAACAAGAACTCCAGCTCCATCTGTTGTGTAAGGTTTTCACTCTCCAACTCAGAGATAATTTTATCAGAAAATTTTGATTCCTCCACGTGTTTTTGACATTCAAATAGTAAACCCACATTCTTCTGCTCCAAGTCTTCAACACATTTTTGCAAAATAAACATCTCAACTTGAGCATTTACAGCTTTATCAAGTTCTTCTTCAAATTCTATTTTACCCAATTGACGTTCTTCTTGTAACCGAATAACGAGATTCTCCAAATTTTCCATTCGGACCTCACTTGAATTTTTATGATTGGCGTGCTTTTCTTTCTGTGCCAAAAGCAGCAAATGGAGTTCTTGTACTTGACTGACTCTACTTTCTTTGTCTTTCTCCATATCAGCATATTTCTCTTCCAGTTTTGTAAACCTTCTTTCCAGATTACCTAATTTTGCTTCAACGCTCTCTAATTGAGATACCAGGACACTCCTTTCATTCAAAAGATTGTGCTTTTCATTATTCAGTAAATTGCAGAATTCTTCCAAGCTACTTGATTTTGCCCTTAAACCTTCAAGCTCAATTTTTGCATCACAAAGGGACTTCTCCAGCAAGGTATTCTTTTCCAATTGATTCTGCATACTTTCAGTGATAATTTGTAACTGTGAAAGTATAGCTGACTTTTCAGCAGCAAGAGTGGATTTTTCTTCCTGCAGAACACCACAGGATTCTTGAAGTTTCTTCACCGTAACACTTAATCCATCCAACTCATCATTCAAATTTGACAAGGAGGATTCCATAAATGCTTTTTCACTCAAAAGCTTAACCATATCCTTTGACTTTTCACGAAGAACTTCTTTTTCATCTTGCTCCATTTTGCACACCTCCTTTAGCACTGTGATCTCCTTCCGTAAATCCTTCACAGACGCTGCAAAAGATTTAGGATTTAAACCTACAGAGCCTAGTTCTTCCAATATAGTCTGGTATCTATCATTCAAGACCTGGATTTCACCCTTTATTTGGCCAGATTCCTGTTGGAGGACATTACTCTCTTCAACCTTTATGGCAAGCTCCCGTTCAAGTTTCTCTTTGATCCTCTTCAACTCTGAAATTTCTGTCTGCTGATTTTTTAATGAACTAGTAGAAGAGAAGTTAAGTTCATGCAAAGTCCTGTTTTCTTCCACAATCTGTTGCATTTCTTCCTTAAAACCTTGTTTGGAAAGCTCCAAGTCCCCCAATAGCTGAAGGCCATGTTTAAGCTCCAAAGCAAGAGATCTTTGATCCTCTTGTGATTGGGAATACGACTTCTGTAGAGTATGCAGAGTGGTTTCAATTTGAAGAAAACGAGACTGCTCCTCATGCATCAGAGTCTGCAGTCTCTCTAACTCAGTATGGTTCTCTAGAAGCTTTTGATCTTTCATAGAAATCTTCTGCAATAGAACATCAGCTTCTAGCTGAAGAGATTGATTTGATTTCTCCAACATATCACAATTTTTTTCAGCAGTCTTCAGTTTTTCAGCCCCAATCTCAATTTCTCTATTTAAGCGTTTAGAAATTTCTTGAGCATGCAAAATTTCACTCTCCATTGTTGATACTTTCAGCAAACACTGTTTGTACAGGATAGCTACAGATTCTTTCTCTTCATTCAGATCAGCAAGACTTTTCCTCAATGATTTAACTTCCAGCTCTGTTCTTGCAATTTGCTGATTTAGCTTCATGGAATTCTCCTCAGCATGGATGATCTTGGCCTCCAAAACAGATATCTTTTCAAGACATTGCTTATATTGAAGATGAGCAGCATCCTTCTCGGTCTCTAATGTAGCAAGCTCTTTTCTGAGATTTTTAGCTTCAGCATCTGCTTTAGCAGCCCTTTCATCATTTCCATGTGCATCCATCTGGGCCAGATATAACGTAGTCTCCAGACTAGCTATCCTTTCCACGCACTGCTTGTACTGAACCAGACCAGCATCCTTCTCATATTTAAGCTCAGAAAGGGCTTCTTTCAATACTTTGATTTCAATTTCAGCTTTGGTTGCTCGTTCATCAAGGCCACCAGCATCTTGTTGTGCCTTAGTTAGCTCTCTTTCCATTTCAGATAACTTCTCCAAACTCTTCTGATATTGAAGAAAGATAGAATCCTTGTCAGACTGTATATCTTCCAGTTCTTTCCGTAAGGTTTCAACTTCGCTTTCTGCTTTCTGTGCACGCTCGGACTCAGAATGGTTCTGGGCCTTCACATTCTGATTTTCAGCCGATAATGGAGACAACCCAAACATATCGTTTAGCTGCTTTAGACCCTTTCTGCTAAGACCGCTTGCAGATTCTTCAAAAGTCTCTCCACTCGTTTTTGAAGTATTTTGGATGGAAGAAAACCCAAATGCATCTTTCTGTAAGACAACTGACTCCAATAATGAACGAATTGGATGTGGCCCTTCGGGTGTGTGTGGCTCAGCTCCCGTGCCTGAAGAACCACATGGTGAATCATCATTCAGCAAGTTGGGGAATGCTTCTGAAATGGTTTTATGGACCTGGCGTAGATCCCCTGTCGCATGATCATACCTCTCTGCTAAAGCACGGTATGCTCGATAGAACTCCTCAACTAATTTCATAAGTTCTGGCCGCTTCTTATAGTACATCTCTGCCCTCCTTGCAAATGAGTCCGCATCTTCTTCAATAAGCTTGATCATTGCTTTTACTTTGGCATCCATGTCTGCTTAAAGTATAAACACTTAATACCAACACTTAAAAGGCTACAGAAGCAAGGTTTTTTATGAATTTTGTTACTGCAAATCACTGTATTTGGACGAAATTTGGCTTAAGAAAATGAGCCACAGCTCAGTGTGCACAACAAAATGAAAAAAGTGAGCAGCCATTGCGATCTCAAATCCTCAATTCCAGTAAATTTTTTGTAAAACTAAATCGCAGTTTCTCGTTTACAAGGTTTTCAATGAATAAGGTGTACAAAGCAACATACAAATTCTTCTAGCAAAACGGTAGACATATAAGATATAGAGGAAAAATACATACCTGTAAGATTCTCCTGAAGCCATTTCGAATTCTTTGGGCTAATGTGGCTATCCCACCACCAAGAATATAAGCGCCTGGACTCAGAATGTAACAATGTTGCCATAACTCCAGCAAGGAACAGCAGTAAAGCTGGATTTGATTTGGCAAAAGCTTGATATGGGATCCAGGCCAGACTATCAGATTATAGATTTCCACCACCAATGTTGATATAATTTCAGACTCTTAAGGTCTTCTCCATTTATTTCACCTGACATCATACAAATGATCACATAGTTAATTCAACAAGAATACCTCGTATTCATGAAGTCCGACTTTACTTCTATGGTTTAATCTTTAAGAAAATTGACTGTCGCACCACAAGAATGTTTACTTGTATTACCTGCTCAATTGGGTACGCCTCCACCCCTTATTGTTTTATTGGATTTTTTGCTCCAGCAACCCCAGTTCAAAATCAGATAAACTGTCAAAAACATAAATAAATATCAGAAAGAGTTCAAACAAAATTAACAGTAAAATTAGAGGTAACACCAAGCCCCTAAAATTTACAAAACATGGTTCCCCAAATCCGAAAATATACATAAAAAAAATTGCATTTTTCTTCGACATTGCCTTTTAGAATTATCACAAACCAAGAGATCCTGAAGATAAACAGCAAAAAATTCACGCAACAAATGACCAAAAAGCACTAGTTACTCGAAGAAGAAGAAGAAGAAGAAGAAGAAGAAGAAGAAGAAAAACTCTACAACAAAGGTTAGTAGAGTCCAAAACGAAATATTTAATGATAAATTTGTTTCCACTAAACCATGACATCCACAACACGATGAAGCACAGAAGAGAATGAGAGATGCTAAAAACACGGAAACGCAGGAACAGTGAGTGACATCAAAAGGAAGAAAAGGCATTGCTCGCTCGTGAGTTATGTCAGGATCAAACAAAAGATAACCTCGGCAAAATAAAAAAATAAAAAAACAGAAACACCTACGAGATCAAGAATGCGTCAAGTGAAACGAACTAGACGAGCAACCCCGACTCCACCGACCACTGAAATGAGAAGAAAACACAAAACTAAGCAAATGGGGACGGAGAAAACCACAAAAAGCACTGAACTTTAGTCCATTGCAGATCAGTGGCACCCCAAAAACACGGAATCTTGCAATGAGAAGTGGGAAACTCTATGAAGTTGTGATAACGTTACCCCCATTTTCTCTCTCTACATCTGTAACCCACAAAGTCGAAACTTTTCTCTCTCCTGGATGGGCTCTTGGCATTATATTCTGGGCATGCAGGTTCTGACACTCCAATGAGTCCTTCACTGTAAAAAAAGTACAAGTTTTGAGAGAGAGGAGCCAAAACGAGTAAAAGAAGAGTTATTGGTTTGGTTTTGTGATTTTGCTAATTTCTCTTGTTTTAGAAGAGGGGAATCGGTGGGCAAGGTGAATCCAACAAACCACACTGACTGTGGGATTACGCAGTTAATGCTATCATTATGTTTCAGTTAAACGTAAAATAACTTTGATTGTTTTAAGAAGGAAAAAAAAAACGTATTCCTCAGGTTTTTCGCTGTCTTTCATCGTTATTTTCAAACTTTGTCTAGGAAATTTCCAAATTACCCTTAATCCCCCATTCTTATTTCTACCCGTTTTTCTCGCTTCACCTTGTGTTTCTTTTGCCCACCATTTCCCTCTTTCATCCCAGCTGTAAAATATTTTTATCACTTCCCTTTTATTGTTTAATAATAAAGAATACATTGCTGACAGCTAAAAAAGTTAAAGTTAAATTCCACTAATTATAAGTTATTTGATTGTTATAATTATTTTAAAAACTATTTAGTTCCTATTGTTGACTTTATCTCATGTTTTAACGTTTATTTGTGAAATTTTGTGCTGATTACTGACTTTATTTAACCTATTCATATAAATTCGGATTTGTTAATAACGAAAAATAGGTCAGGATTAACATATAAAAGTCGATAATAAAGAAACAAAATATATTAATTATCTACGTCTAGTTATATATCAAAAAAATTTAATCGGCTGCATTGTGGTTAAATATATTAATTTAACATCAAATTTCTGTAAAGAGGGTTTAGTACTAAGCAATGAAATAAGGATTATGAAAAAAAAATTATATAAAAAAAATTATATAAAAAAAATTATATGAATGACATTATTTTATTATATGATTTTAATGTTTTTAATATTTTAGTGATTTTTTATCTGGATCTCATAAAATAACTGTTGCTTATGAATATTTTATACCATAATTCTTACAGTTGAATTTAGATTAATCACTTTTGTTTAGCTAAAAACCACTTGTTTTCAATCAATAAGCAGAGTTTCGAAGATAACAGACTAAAACAATTATATTTATCACTAACTGTATAACTATATGGGTTTAAAAGTAAATGAAAATTAGAATATTGAACTTGTATTCCGTTAAGTACTTAAAGTTAGAGAATTATAATTTGATTAGTGAAGTTTCATTTCAGTTGTAGATTGAAAAGAGTTTAAAATAATTGTTGAGATGTTCGTGCACACTCACCTTCATGAATAAACTTTTTACAAAACCGACAATATGGGCGGTGTTGTGAGGAAAAAAGATAACATATCAAATCAAATATCATATTTGTAATTTAATTAAAAAGTTATCTTGTTTTATATATCTACACATTTTCCATCATGCACCATGTCACCTTCGCAAAGAAAATGACTGAGATAATACCAACAACAGTATAATGTAATAATTGCATATTCAATTTCAAAACTTTGTACACATTATTTGTACCAAATATTCATAAAAAAAAAAAAAAAAAAACTGTTTGTAACAAAATATTGATGACAAATTGTGATATTTATCTTGGAGATATCTGTTACACAAATATTTTGACATATATAAAATGTATTTCTGATGGGGTATTGTTTATATATTAGATCCTTTCTTATATTAGTAATATTGAATTTGATGATAGAGAAGAGTGTTTGGTCGGAAAACGAAGGTGTCTTTAAGGAAGTAGAATTGGTGGTGGGTCATTTTGTGAGAAGGGGTGGCCATTAGCCAACCTTTTGCCCTCAAATACCATTATGATTTGCACAAGTTAAAATCACAATAAATGCAATAAGAAAATGCATGCCCAATAATATATAAACAATGGAAAAGTAAATAACTTAAAGGTTGAATTGTTAAGGAAGGAGAGTTTGACTTTAGAGGCTAGAATTTTTTTTTTCACATTCCAAAATCGTAAATATTAAAAAAAATATTAGAAATTATTATATTATGATCATTTAGTTAGGAAATATTATTGAAATTTTTTTCTACAAATTTTAAAGAAATAAAAATTAATATTTTTTTACTGAAGTGTTTAACATATTATCATTTTTAATTATTTAATAAAAAGTAACACTTTGTTTTCTCATTTATATAACATCTCATAAACTCAACTAATATAAATCAATATTTACATCTTAAAATTATTACAAAATTTTTAATATATATATATGGTTTTGTACGAGTTAATAGTAAAGATAATTTAAATATATATTTAATTATCCAAAATGTCTTTTAATGATAAAATTGTGACATAATTTCAAGTTCTAAAGTGAATAATATCTCAAATGTGATGATTAACTATAACGATATTGTCTTAGTGGACTTGAAGTCAAAACATTAACACCATCTATGAGAATAAAAAAGTATTTTTAAAGACGAATTTTTGTTCTCTTAGCCCTCAACTGAAAGGAATAGAGAAGTAGTTTCAAAGACAAACTTTTATTTCCCTTAGGCTCTGTTTGGATTGAGGAGAGGATTTGTGAGGAGGGAAGGGAGCGGATTTGTGAGGATTAGAGAGGATGAGTGAGGATATGTGAGGTTGTTTGGATTGAGGGATGATAGAGTGGATTTGTGAGGATGGTTTATTGTAAGTTTACAAATTTGTCCTTGTTATTAAAAT
>Ga0123342_1000429_pt1 | contig 65929 bp, 22 predicted proteins | sample Turbeawhitnodule_FD_89960 | JGI IMG/M metagenome (GOLD analysis project Ga0123342, IMG submission 89960) | Root nodule microbial communities of legume samples collected from Mexico - Turtle bean Mexico white nodule | ecosystem: Host-associated > Plants > Roots > Nodule | place: Mexico: Nepantla... | reverse complement strand
GGCGACTTCATCAACTCCTGAGCCACACGCCTTCTCTCACTTACTCTTCCTTTGCCACGTGTCCTTCTCAAGCACGCCAACAAGGTTGCCTCATGCTACGTCATCACACTCGATGACGATACATCGATGACCGATGATCATCTCTCTCACCAGATGACCAATCGGTTCACGATTACGTTTCGCCCTCTGCTCCCGGGTGCTCACCTAGGCGTTGATCACGCACCCTCTCTGACCACCCCCCTGATCACCGATCACCCTCTGGGTGACTTTCTCAATGACTCATCTGCTTCCTTGGCTCACGTGTTCCGCTAAGATCGGTTCACGTGGCTATCTGTTGCTAACATCATCGACTACCGATGACCGACCGGATCAATAAAATTGTATAATATCTTCCATTTTTGTTTTAGAAATTTTCTATAAAACATTGAGATTCTAGCCAATAGATAAAGTTTTGTCAGTAAAGCTAAATTTTAAGTGCGTTCTTTAATTAGATTAGCAACAAAGTCGTTTTTTTTTTATTAAATATTCTCAATTTTATTAAGAATGTTAGATTTAAAAAAAACGTTTGATGGTTTACTGATTCCAATTAAAAAAACTGACTTCAGATTTAAGGAAAAATCATTAAAAAAGAAGAAGAGAATATCGGTTTCATCTATAGTACGTTAAATTGATGAGTTAGACACATCATATCAATACAAATTAACAAATTCAAAAGATTGACTTGTTCATCTAGATGATGATGGATTGATGTCGAAATCAACCCACTTTCTCGTTCTTAATAAGTTGATTAATATAAAATATATGTTATTATTTAAAAGGTTGATAAAACTATAACATACAATAAGTTTTACAATATCAAAATAACTAATACTCTTAAGTAGAATCACAAAATGTTGTATCAGAGAGTTTGTTTATGATATTAAAAAAAAAATTATTTAAAAAGTTACTCATATAGTATCATCCTCAAAGTATTAAGTAAGTTTTCTAGTTCAGGTTTAAGGGGAGTAGATTTCTTCTAGCGGAAGGATTTGAAGCACATTTTTGTCTTCACAAAAGTCAGCCTCACTATTTCGACTTCAAGTCTGGATAACATCATTAGGGTCAATCATCGTATCCGAGGTATTGTCTGTTTTGGAGGTTGTTACTCCGTTATGATTTTGTCTTTAAAAGACATCTCAATGGATTGAAGAAGAAAGAAATATATAAACTGTTATTCCTCTCAACTCCTAATGTGAGATATTGATGGTAACATAAGATAATAACTAGATATTATTGATAAAATGTAAATGTTAGTTTTTTTTTATTAACCAATCAGTAAAAAAAAAGTGCTTTTATTGCTAATTTTTTTCAGATTTCTTGGATACCTTCCCCAATGGCATTCTCTCTTAAATGAATATTGACATTACAGTGGTACTACAACCATAACTATATTAATTCCCTCTGTCACATTTATTAAAAATATTCAACACTTTCAACGTCTATGTTGACCTCTTTATTTTTCGTTTTTCCACAGCCTTCTTCTTTATTTTATAAACAAAGTTCAATGATTATAAAGAAAATAAAAATGGGATAGTAAATTAGAGTTTAATTAAAAGCGACAAAAAAATGATACAAACAAAACTAAATGAAGTTAATTTTTTAGGAATTAATACGTATTTATGATATTAAAGAAAATGGTAAAATTTATTGAAGTATTAGGATAAAAATAAAATTAAAAACAACATCAAATTGATATAAAATACACCACATTGATATTGAGCTTGATGATGGATAATATCATATTCAATGGGGAGAATACACTTGTAAAAAATTTAAAGAACAATTGGTGAATGTGAAAAATTAAAATTTGTGGAACAAAGAATGTGAGTTGTAAAATTAAGATTCAACAAATAATAAATATAAAAGTTCAAACTATAAAGTTTAATCAGTAATGAATGTGAATAAAAAAAACTTTAGCAAATTTTCAATATAAAAACGTTGAAACACCTCTAAATATTTCGTTTTAATTTAATTTATTTATTTATAATAAAAAATAAAAATAATTTTTTTTATTAATTTATACAAAATCATTCTTTTGATAATAAAAAATATAAAGAAAAAGAAAAATGGTGTATTTAATAATCCGAAAGGTGTAAATAGCAAAAGTCTAAAAGTTTTGGGTTGCACTTTTTCTGAATGGTCCAATAAAACATAGAGATACTGTATATTTCAACCCACAAAAAAATTAGAAAAAAGAACATTTGAATCATCTTGATGACAGACACAAATTAATATAATCACATCGAATTAACTAAATAAGACATTATGCTAAATACTCTTTAATTTATGAGAGGAGAGTGAATAGGAAGAGAAGATGCTAAATCAATTGATAATGATATCGGATTAGAAGGTGTGCAGATAAATTAGTATAAACTTTAGGTTTTTCAACTCAAAATCTTTATATAAAAAAAAAAAAACTAACAACTCTTCACATTTTTCTTTACAAAAAGCTCTCAATTACTTGATAAAAACATACGGGTAATGGGATCAAAAACACCTATAAAAAAAAAAAAAATCAGAAACAATTTTAGAAGTAATCCAAAATCATACTTTTAATTGCACCAAAGAGAAAATTTCAGAAAAATCGATCACTCTATCTTTAAAAATGTATTTTTTCATATGTTTCTAAATTTTACCATCAAATGCAATCCAAACACTTTTTCATAAAACATCGACAATAACAGATACATTTAAGAGCTTAAAATTTTAACTAGAGGTGGATTAGGAAGAAACTATATATGGCTTGGAATGTGATGGTAGAAGGTGAAACCTACAATCCTATGTGTGAAGAAGAGGTAGAGGAAACAGTGTATCTTATTCAGCTGCAGAAGGTGGACAACATATACAAAACTTGTTAAACGTGGATGAATCTAGTGGCTTTTGCTCACAAATACTGTTGAGGGTTATCTATGGCAGCACATTTATGGTATGATGGAATTAATAATCAGAGTTATAGAACGATCCTAATATTAATTGAGTGTCTTTTCTAATTATCAATTGTTTAGGTTTATAGAGGAGAATAATTTAATGTCTTTTCTAGTTATCAGTTGTTTCTCTTTATAGAGGTGAATAACCTTGATTTTGTCTTGTGTGTTATGATTCTAGTATTTAATTATTGATTTTTTTCCTCTTTAGTTAAACCTAGAATGAGTGTACTACTTGTATATATTCAGACCATTTGTTTTGATTTGAATACCAAGAAAGAAAAGATATTCATTCTCATATCTTTTGTCTTCCGTTTACTCTTAAAAATTGAGGTTCACTTAAGAGTTGAGGTAAAAGACAATTTATATACTTTTTTTTTTTTATAGTACATCGAGACTTTTTTAAAGACAAAATCATAAAGGAATATTGACCTTCAAAACAAACAATATCTCGAATATAATCTTAACAATGTTATCTCTCGAATTTGAGGTAAGAAGAACTGGTGTAATAGCTTATATGGGAATGGAGCAAGATAAGGGGAAGGTTGAGACCAATGTGAGAGTGTAATCATAGACTTTTCTTGTACATTGTGCCCATTGGAAGAGAAGGGGTGTTCATGGGATAAAATAGTTGTGTGAACCATCTTGAATGAAGAATTTGAATTTCCTGATTTTGAAGTTCTCTTCTACTTTTCACTTCCAACGGGATTCTGGTGTAGGATTGTTCTAGCTTTTGGAGTAATTGAATTTAATATGTGGGAGATTCTTTTATTGTTTATAATATATGAGTTGAACGAAAAATTGTTTTCTGACAGATTTTTGTGATCTATATAAAAAAAAATAAAGGAAAATTGTTCATTGTGTTGTTTTCTTTTTGAGTATTAGCAATTATTATGGGTCATTTTCCCATACGTTTATCTTCGTCAACCATTGCATCTTTCTCAGTGATCCATTTTTCAGTCCCAATCAAATATTGTTCCATCACCAAAATGCATACATGCATAGATTTTTCTGTCTCCGTAACAATAAAATAAAATTTTATAACTGAAATCAAAGTTTGGAAGGAGACACTTGATCGTTATTTATTTAAAAAACATGCAGATAATATGTTGCATCACATATATCAAATAGGACTTCTCAAGTGTAGGTTTTTTTGTGTGTTAATTAGTTAAGTATGGAGAAACGTTTCAGATAATAATTTGAAATATACGTAATTCTTTTAAATCTCGTAGATTAAGTTGGAGTTACTTTTTGTTACACATCCAAACAAGTTTTTAGAGACAAAAAATAATGAGTTGCTATAATGACTAAATTAGAGATTATTTTAGAGATTAAAAATTTTTTGGTTTCTAAATTAGTTTGTTAAATGGTTTCTAAATTGGTTGTTAATTAGACACCAATTTAGAAACCATTTAACAATAATAGAAACTAATTTAAAAATCAAAATTTTTTTAATCCTTAAAATGGTCTCTAATTTAGTCACTATAGCAACTCATTATTTTTTGTCTCTAAAAATTGGTTTCTATTTCATGATTTTCTTGTGTTGAATGGTGTGTTCGTGTTGGACACACGTATTGGATACCGACACTTGTAACACACTTTAGGACACGTATCGGTCAAGTGTCTAATTCCAAAAAATATTTGTTAGATTTCTGATAATTCTAACATGGTTCTAACACAATTTTAAAAAAGAGAAATACATTAATTTTATAAAAAATCAAATTTATTGTATAAATTTTTATTATGATTATAAAAATAATGAACAAATCTATAAAAATAAGGAACAAATCTTTTTGAACCAGGTATGAAAAACAACTTCATGCTCCAAAAAAATATCTGAAACCTATTTGTGCACATAAATCTTTATTGTCAATTTATATAATTCATAATTATATAATTTATAAATTTGTATCATCATGTCATACATTCTAGAGATTATACATATAAATTTGTGTTCACATGTCATACATTATAGAAATTATACGTATTTCTATATTCAATGTCCGTGTCGGTGTCTGTACTACATTGAAACATCCTTGAATATTTGATGTTTATTTATTTATTATTTCCCTTGAAAAAAAAATGCATAACATAACCTAATCCCCTCAATTACATGAGCTAGTAGTATAGGGTTGAGATGAGATACCCTTAATTCCCCTTTAATATCACAAGAACAAAGTATGAGCATTAGGTGTGTAGCTACCCAGAGAAGAGAGCCAAAAAGTACTATAAATTATATGGTGTTGTCTTGTAATTTAGGGTTTAGGTAGTGAAAGGGATAAGCACAAAAGTAGTACTGAGAAGGAAGTGCATATTCAAGTTCTCCTACACCTACCCAATTCATTGTCCCTAAACTTGGAAGGTGTATTGTTAGCCAAACTCAAGTTAAGATCAACACCACCATCACCATCACCATCACCATCACCACCATTAATAGTATTGTGTACTTTCCTCACTGTGCTAATGCTAATTGCACCTGCACCCATTGGCCTCACTAACCCAACCCTATGATGGTGATGATGATCACGTGGAGCAACCAACGGTGTTGATCCTCCGTGCGGAAGCACGATCGGAGAATGAGTGGGTGGTGTGAAACGTTGATGGTGGAGAAAGTAAGTGAAGGGTGAGAGAGCGGCTTTCTGGCGTTCTCTCCTGTGGGCGTTCTGGTGGCCACCGAGAGCTTGGGAATTAGCGAATTCACGGTAGCAGAAGTGGCACTTGAATCTCTTGTGAGGGCAATGAGGAGAAACAGTGCTACTTGGTGGGGTTAATGGAAAACCGAAGAGTTTCAGTGTTGTTGATGATGAAGAGGAATAAGAAGAAGAAGAAGAAGCTGTACCTTCATTACTCTCATGAATAGGGTTTTCTGATGCACCACTCATACTGCTTTCCTATGCTTCACTGGATTGCTTCACTCACCTTCTATCTGCATATATAGCAATAATAATCCTATTTATCATACTTAAACCAGAAAAACATTGTACGAGATTAATGTTTGTGTGCTAAAACAGTTCATACACTGTTACTTAATCAGAAAACTCGTCATTAATATTATTTTTGAGATTGCTACTGTAAAAATTAATAAAGTTGTCATATAAATTTTTTCCTAATTGTTACTCAGGTCAATCTGAACAGATGAGAGGTTGAGAGTAATCTTTACTGTTTATGCAGTGTGTCAGAAGAGTCGACAAATCATTTGTTCTTTGACTGCAGAGCTATTTGACTAATTTGGAATCTTTGTTACATTTGGTTAGAAGTGAGTTCTGTAGATCTTCTTTCCCCTGATTCACATCTCGAACAGTTTAATATTTTAACGCGTCTACTTTAGTTAATCTTATTTTGGATAATGTTTAAGTGAGATTTAGAGAGAGAAGAATAAATGTGTATTCAATAGAGGAGTGATAGATCATTCTAAAATTTTTTCCTTGATACGATTTAAGGTTTGGTCTTCAAAGGTACAATCAGTGAGTTTCTCGTGCACTGACTAGTCTCTAGAACTCCTGGTATGTGCTCTAAATAGTACCTAAACTCCTGTTAAAAGTTGCTAATAGGACGGTGGGGTTGATTCTTGAACTTCCCATTACCTCTAGTTAGTTTTGACAGAGTAGACCGTTGGAGTTTTTTTGAATTTTAGTTTGTGTAAGGGAAGACAACTCTTAAAGTGAACCATATATTTTTTTTAATAAAAAAATGTAATTAGAATTTTTCCTATTCATATATATAATCAAGTGTACGAAGAAATTGGTTACTATTCATTTTGAACTTTGTGGTCATATATGTATAGTTTTTTATATTAATTTGAGTGTGAGAACTTATCATAATAAATTAAAACCCTTAAAACCAAATTGATTTGATTGTGAAAGAATATATAAAACTAAATTTATAAATAGCAATATAACGTACAAAAGCTGTTGATAAATATTTAGGATCCATGAATAGGACAAAACTAACCCTCACTGAGTTCTGTAAATTTCAACATTGTTATTAGTCTTGCGCATAAAGTTTTGATGTGACACTGCAAAAAGAGTAGAGAGAAAACCGAACTGGGGGCAAACCCTATGTTTCCAAAAACCTACTTCACCATGGCTAATATTTTCTATTTTCTAAATAAACAGTATTATCTTATACTAAATTATTTTAATTTAGTTAGTAGTTTAAAATTTAAGTATTTAATATTAATATACAATTATGTCAATATTGGACGAGTTTTATTATATACAATTAATGGAGTTAAATTAGCCCATTTATCTTATATACAATTAATGGAGTTAAATTAGTCCATTTATCTTGTTTGAATTCGATTAAATAGGTCCGGTCCAGTTTAGGATGATTGGTATCTTTATTCTGTAGATTATTGGTCCTTGTGGGCTGTTGGGTTGACAGTTGAGTTGGTGGCTAAGGTCAGTTGTTATATCTTGTCCTTTGTTATGGTTGTAGTGGGTTTGCTCTGAGTTTGCTTTGAGATTGTACCTATATTATATAGATTTGTACAAGTGTTGAATCACCCTTTAAGTGGTTCTTGCTGTTTAATTCTTATTACTGATAAAAAAAATGAGCTAAATTATTTTTCATAAAAAGCAATTTGTGATGTTACACTATAAACATTGAACACAATATTGTTCGAATTAAAATATTTATTACTTACTAAAATACTCTTTTAGAGAGAGTTTATATGTATGTATGATGAAAATTTTCTTTCTGAATTACATCTTCCAATGAAAATTTAGGTGTTGGATATGGAATGTGAAAGAATCAGCAGAAATGTACATAAATTCAAACTTTGTTTCCCATCAGACTGTTGCAAAACATGTTAGACAAATGGAATCCTAAGTCCCTAATTAATTATCACATATGACTCCTAGTGCAGATCAAATCAATGGGGAAAGCTAGCTATGCCTTTGGCATCATATTAGGTTTTTTAATTATTAAATACTTACCTTTAATTTGAAATGAATTACATCTCTCAAATGTATTTAAGTTGCATTGGTTTTAAAAAAAATCATTACATTTTATTGGAATATATACTACTTTTATATTTATATTCTTTCTCAATCTCAATTTCGTTGAAATAGTATCACAATTGTCATTTAAGGTATTATCTTTTTGAAACTTGAAGTTCGATAATGATTTTATTTTTAAAATATGTTTCGAATGGTTATGGGAGGAAGATGTTTTTAAATTATCATTTACCTTGACTCTTTAGTGATATGATACTATTGGACGTAGTGAAACAAGTCTCCTAGTTGATGGCTAAGGGAACGAGGGTTTGTCTTTGTCCATTCCCAGATAGAGCGTTAATGTTTTAACCTCAAGTCCATTAATAAAACATCTCTAAAGTCAATCACTGCATTTCAAATATAGTTTACTTTCGAGTTTGGAGTCCCGTCACGATTTTGTTCTTAAAAAGCATATCGAAAAGTTAAAGAAAAAATATATAAATTGTCATTAACATCGACTCTTAAACTATATGAAACAATGTATTGAAACATAAACATATATTAAACAAACATTAAGTTATTGTTTCGATTTTCCTGGATATTACTAGAAATTGCCTTATTTTCTATTTAAGATATATAATTTTGTTAGAATGCATAGTTTTCTTTTTGCAGCTCCTATGCACTATGCATTAAGGGGTGAGGTATAGAGGTTTTTGAACTTTTTTTTGAGTGTAAGGATTAAAACATGCTTTTAGATTAATTTAATTAATTCATTGTTAAAAAAAAAACAAACATTAGATGAATTTTGACCATAACTTTTTTTTTATAAATTTAATTTGATTAGAATTTGAGTTCGATAAAATGTTGTAGCAAATTTTAAAAATAAATATATATTTAGCGTAAAATATAATACTCTTTTTAATCATTGAAACAATACATTTACGTTGGAACTTTTAGTCATTTGATTTATTTGTTGGCAAAATAATATGCATGAATTTCTTCTTACACTAGTAAAAACTGATTAGGTTTATTTCTATATTTTAAAGAATTATATATATATATATATATATATATATATATTCAATTAGATACCCTTGATTTTAAATTGTACATATTTTATCTTCTAATCTCTTAATAAACTTTTTTTATCAGTAAAAAAAATAATAAATATAGAGTATTTTAAAATCCTTCAATCCTATTTAGCTACTTACTTTAGTATTTAAATAATTGATAGTTAAGTATTTACATGGTTTAGATACTGATAATTCTTTTAATCTCTAATATAGTATTTAATTTAGTTCATATAATAATTAATTATTTTTTATTTTAAAATTAATTTTTATTTAATGATATTTTAGTAACGAATATAATTGATTTTTTAATAATCAAGATTCATACAATTTAATTCTTTTTGATAAAAATATAACAAAGTTAATCTCCATCACAAATCAGCACTTTAATATATTCCTAATCCAATTTACATCCCACAAAACTGAATTTCGTACTACCAAAATGTATCATGATTCATACAATATAATGTTTTCTTTAATGATCAAAGAACATATATAAAATATATTTACATGAAAAAAATTTAGATAATTTTTTAAATATAAACTTCCAAAAAGAGAATACACATTTCATATGTCACGGTAAGAATCTTCATGCATTTATAATACAATTTGGTATTTTGCAAATCATATTTCTTTTAAAAAAAATATTAATTATATTTTAAAAATTAATTAAATTTGAAAAAATTGTGTTACTCGTTAGATTATCTTTAAGGACAATAGTAGTCAACCATCACTGAAAGAAAAATACTTGACTTGCCAATAGAAAGTACAAAAGAGAGAACAGCAACAAATATATTTGTGTTTTAACTAAGAGAGATGTCTCCTTACTAGAGCATAAATATTCTAATCAAGAGGGATGTCTCCTTACTAGAACATACACTTAAGTCAGAAACCGTGGTTTCTAACCCTAAAGAATGTTGTGCGTTGATGATAGGTCTCTCTTGTCTTTTATGTCAAGGTCGTTCCTTTCTGTTTTCTAGTCACATTAAGTCATAATATCTTTGATCTTGCGTATCCGTCAATTATCATGATCTCCGTCTCATCACTTATAAATATTATGATCAGGAATGATTCTCCCATACCATACCGAGCTCAACCCATGACCATATAGTCCCTCAGCATCTGACGCAAGCCAATGAGACTTAAAAATGGTCAGGAATAATTCGTCCATAACCATGTCGGGCTCAACCCATAACCATACAATTTGTATTAAAGAAATAGCCATATTTATTTCCACAATCTCACTAAGTTTTTCTATCTCGTACTGTTTATCAAGGAAGATGTGAAAAAATACCTTGCATTAGTAAGTGTAAAAAATATTTTTACGCCTAATATATTTAAATATTATTATTATTATTCTACATTTATGCTAATTAAAAAATTTATGTAATACCTCTCAACGGTTATCATTTCTCACTCACTCCCTCTTTACTTTTTTTTCTAAAAATTTCACTATGCTTCTAATTCTAATTGGTTGTTCCATTACTTCTTAAATCTTCCAAAACCACACACACTTACCAACACGTAAAAAGGACTTTAGTATAGGAGAAGTTTTTTATATGTAAAAAATTATTAGTTTTAAGAATATTACATATCACGAATTTTAAAGTTATGAATCCACTTACCATATTATACCATATTTGAGATATCTCAAATCATTGATTTTAAACCGTCTATTTTTTTAGAAGGAAGAAAATTTTTAGATAGTGTGATTGTGGCCAATGACACTATTGATGATGTAAAAAGAAGGAAAGAGAAGTGTATTATTTTGAAAATAGATTTTGAAAAGGCATATGATTATGTAATTTGGGACTTTCTAACATATATGATGAGAAGATTAAGTTTTAGTAATAAGTGGGTCACGTGTATTTTGGGGATGTCTTGAGTCATCAACAATATCTATTGTTGTAAATGATAGTCCTATGCAATAATTCAAGTTAGAAAAGGGGTTAAGACAAGGGAATTTGTTAGCTCCTTTTTTATTCTTAATTGTAACAGAAGGTTTAGTTGGGACTGTGAGGTAGGTTGAGAATAAAAATATGCTCCAATGAATAAATGTAGGTCAAAATTAATATGTTGCAATTCGTTGTCGTTGATGACATTCTTTTTCTTTGTAAACCCTTCATTGAAAATATTTTGGTGATTAAAAGAATGCTTATATGTTTTGAATTAGCCTCGGGCTTACAAGTTAACTTCCTCAAGACTAAAATAGGTGGAATGGGTGTGGAACATTCAAAGATGCTTAAATTCTCTGAGATATTAAGTTGTCGCACAATGAATATTCCCTTTATATATCTTGGTATGCCAATTGGGGAAAATCACAGAGCTTTTTGGAAGGATATGATTGAAAAAAAAAAAGATTAGCCAAATGGAAAGGAAAATATATCTCCTTTGCAGATATAGTCACCCTAACAAAATATGTGTTATCTGCTATACCACTTTACTATCTATCAGTATTTAAAATGCCTAATAATGTATCAAAAGAAATTGTTTGCATTCAGAGATATTTTCTATGGGTAGGGGCCATCAAGGCGGGAAAATATCATGATTAGATGGAATATCATATGTAAACCGAAAAATGATGGTGGTCTAGGTATTAAAGAGTTGAGTTGCTTTAACAAAGCTTTATTAGCAAAGTGGGGTTAAAGATTAGGAAAAGAGGCTAGGGGGTTGTGGGTCGATATTATAAAATCTAAATACGATTCTTGGCAATCTTTAATGGATTGTAAAGATAACAAAGGTGAATCTATATGGTGGAGAGACCTTAAGAAAGTATGTGGTCATGGTGAAAATGGAAAATGATTCATGAATAATATCCTATGGCAAGTAAGGGATGGTAATAGGATTCTTTTCTGGGACGATGTGTGGTTAGAAGATACACCTTTAAGAGATAAATATCCAAAAAATATATAATAACTTTGAGGAAAAAAGGCTCAAAATAAGGGACGTTGGTTATTGGTATGGTAATAAGTGGTCTTGGACTTTTAGAAGGAGGAGACAATGGTTTGAATGGGAAAAAAATTTGGTTGAAGTTTACAATATTGATGTCAAGTTTACAATCTGGTTTGACAATAGGGGTTCTATTTGCTTTCGGACAATAAATATATCTCTATGCATCGTTATTGTAATAAGATTGAAACACCCCTTAAATGTTCAAATTAATTATTTTTTTTGTTTTCGATTAAAAAAAATAATCCTCGTACCACTATTCTTAAAATTATGTATGTTAACAAAAATTAAATAATTTTTTCTTGACTGAAATCAAATAATTATAAAATTTTCTATTTTATAATATATGTTTGCAAACTATGTTGGTAGCATATAGCCTTTATAATTTTCCTATTTTAAAATGTGTCCCCACTTTGTGGGATAAGATCATCTCTCAAAAGGTGACACTACTTTTAGATCATCATAATATTTCTACTTTCCAATAATAACGACAGAAAATAAAATAAAAAAATTATTTGAGCAATGAGCACCTCCATAAAAGCACTAAGAAGCAAATCTAGATCCTCATGTGGGGGACGACTCCTCAAAGTGTCTACATATCATCATATAATAAAGCTACTCAATTGCCAACATATAATGAAGTTTGGAGGGTTGTGATGGAAAAAGATATTAACATTATTTAAAATATTAACTGAAATAAAAATTTAATCTTAAAATATAATTTAAATAAAATATAAATAATAAATAATGTATGTACATTTTTATTTATTTAATTTGATCCATTTTACATTAGGGTTTTTTTTATAACATATAGGTACAATGTACAGATATAATTTTCTTTTTATATTTATTTTTTGAAGACATTATTTATTATATATTTTCTATTTTTATTATATCCTAATTCAATGGATTTATACTAAATGTGTGAATGTTCACCATTCTTCCAAGTCCTTAAAAAGGTAAAGGGAGGACAAAACATATCATTTCTCATTTTGTTTGAATTCAAGAAATTGATGTTAAGAATGAGTAACTGTTGAGCATTATCTCCACTCCAAAAAGGGAAAGGGAGGTGACTGTGGGGGACAAAACATTTTGGCCACACATGAATAAGAAAATGGTACTACCTAAATAAAATGTCATTTTCATCCTCTTTTTTTTTCTTTCACAGATGAGGGTGAATACTAACAACTAAAAAAATCACTAAATAAAAATAAATTTTAACATTTAAATTATAAATATTTTTAAATTGGTATATGTACTGTTCGGTCGTGCTCAGATTTCGACCTAAACACTTAAATATAGTTTTTGATCCACTTAAATGAGTCTTAATAGATAAAGTTCGACCCAAATAAATAGCAAACCAATGGAACATGGAACGCATAACTGAGTTAGTTGATTATATTTATTTAACATGATTTCAGCAAATATAAAACTATCGGACACTATGCTTATCAACCCCCTAAAATAAAGGAAAATATTAATAAATTATTGTATGGTTACTACTCTTGAAGGAGTAAGTGTTATTCTAGACACTAAATATTACACCTATAATTTATGTTCTCATTGACTTAATCGTCAGAGTCTTGTCAACAATTGGAACTCCTCTTGTTGTGATTAGGTATCTAACTAGCTACCAATTATTTAGATTACGAAGTTACAATTAAAATCTTGATAGCTAATTACATATTAATTTAGAAAGTATTTATTAATATAAACTAGTTTAGATACCAATAATCTTTTTAATCTCTAACATGGTATCTAATTTAGTCAATACGAACTACAAGAAAATCATGAAATAGAAACTAATTTAGAAACCAAATTTTTTTTAGTATCTAATTTAGTCACTATAGTAATTAATTATTTTTTGTCTCTAAAATTAGTTTCTATTTCATGATTTTCTTGTAGTGTTAAGGGTGACTCAACACTTATACAAGAATTAAGAAAAGAAATAAGATATAGGACCCCACACCTCAACCTATTTCAAACTCCAAACAAAAATGACCAGTTATTCCTTACCTCAAACTAACCAAAGAAGTCAGCTCTTAACAAAAGTCACTTAAAAACCTACATATCAAACATCGAAATACATAAAAACATAAACAAAGTACCAAACATTAATCCTCCAAAAATATTAGATTTTTATTTTATTTTAAATTCCTACTAACACTTAAAAATACCATGAAAAAAAAAAACCATACATATGTTGAGAAAAAATCTATATTCCTACTTTCTATGTATAATTTTTTTTTTTGGCACTATCACAAAAAAAAGTAACTATTCAGTTCTGTTCCACTATATTATATTTAAATGAAATTTGTCAAAAAAATTGCAACAAAATACTTAGGTGGTAGCCAATACCATGTTCCTCTTCACCTACCTCTGTGTTGAAGACTGGTATTACAGTGTACGGTATTCCTGGTTTCAATTAAGGTTGCAAAGTAAATGGTCCAATGGAAGTTGGAAATTTGACTAATGACAGTTTGAAATGATCTTTAGGTTGAAGATTTATGTAAGTTGAAGTAGGGATCTTCATTAACAATGTCTACAAACGATTGGTAGTTATAACTTGACAAAACACAACTAAGAGATAGTAGGGGACGACCACCATGGAATTAGGGTTCCATGCTTCATGTTGGATTAGACAACTTTCATATATATTAAGAATTTGAATTACTATTAAATATTGAAGAGTTTAGGTTGATTTGATGTTTTTTTTTTGTGTGTCTTTCTAGAGAGAGTTAGCTCTTGTAATAACTTTGTGTGTTAGAGAATTTTCTGTGTTAGAGAATTTTCTGGTTGATGTTGTGTATAAAGGTTAGATCACCTCTTAAATGAATCACATTTATTTATTTTTTCTTGCTGATAAAAAAATAATATAAATATTTTTTTAACTTAACTCATCTTCTACAAATAAAAATAGATTATGTTAATCAAAATAAACCGTACTTTGAATGCAATAATATTAATGATTATATAAAATTGCATAACTTATAAGAATAAACTCTATACATAATCTATATATTTTTTAAGTAAATTTTTAATTGAGATTAAATTTAACTATATATCATTTACATGTTTAATTACGATAATTTTTTATTAAAAAACTAATTTTAGAAACCAAAATAATTAATTACTAAGATTAAATAATCATTTTATTTTTCCATTTTTGCTTTTGATAATTGATTTTACGTTAATTTTTTTAATATTGATTATAAGATAACATATTAACATTCATAGCTATAATTTAATTTTCTTCTTAAACATTATAAATTTTTGGATTTATCTTTATTTTTTTAGTTATTTAAACCTTTCTTTCATTAAAATGAAATTATTGTATACGGGTTTAGGGTTTATTTAAACCTCTCATTAATTTTATTTTTTATCTTATTAAAAAAATATTTTAAAAATTATATAAATAGTAATTGTGTAGTATATAAAATTTACATCATTAGATCTATGTATGGATGAATTTTCTTGCAAAGAGTGTGCATAGAATAAATATCTGAGGCATATACCCTAAATGGAGTGCACAACATTGTGTGGTGTAAATTAAAGCAGCCCACTACATATAAAGAGAAAATAGAGTAGCAAAAAGTGGAAGAACATGAAGAAGAAAAGTTGGGAACAATACACACACAATGGGGCAAATTTATTCCTCAACCAATTCAATGATCGGCTTTCAAGTACCATGAAACATCCATGAAAAGATATTATGTTGCTCATGCTCATTCCAATTACATCTCAATCCAAAACCTTTTTAGATATAAGCCCTTATTTTATACACTATCAGACAAAAACCTTTAATAACATTTCAATATTTTTTGTTTTCTTTAAAATTAAGTAATATTATGTTCTATTTGATGAATACTTGAGTTTAATAATTTTTTTATCAGGAAATAATAAATAAATTAAAATAAAATACTTTAAGGACGTCTTAATCCTTATACATAAAATATGATTAGGGTCAACCTTTCCAATATCTGATCTACAAAATTTCAACTGACTCTACAGACCAACCGATTAATCCTCTCACATACATAAAATAGGTCACATCAAAATCAAGACCCTAATAACCAAATTTCAGTTAAAAGAGGACAAAACACAATACATACAAAAGATCCTCCTAAAACCCACAAACAATATTTAATAGTAAAATTCGTCAAAAAAAACAAATAAAAAACATTATCTAGAATACACTTTAAGTCTAATAATAATGTGATTAATTGTTACGCTTAATAACCTGATAAATTCAAGATTTCTTCAAATGAACATTAATATAGATTTTTAAATTTTAAAATAATTTAAATTCAAATGCATTTAACTAAATTGAATTTAAATTCCAAAAATATAGATTTAAATTTAAAAATAATTTATTAAAATAAAATTAAAACGATTAAGACAGGTATGATTATAAAAGAAGTAAATAGGAAAAGCTGATTTTTTTTTTTTTTAATTTATGTTGTCTAATTTAGTTTTATCTTTAATAGAACAACACTTGTAATAGTTCATGTAATTCAAATGAGTCCTCCAGAAATGGGAATTAGATTTAGTTTGGTTTAATTTGTATGATAGTTCCATTTGTTGGGTTTAGTTTGGTGTGTAGAATATGAGTGTGGGTAGCAAATGCAAGGCAAGTTCTGAAAAGGCAATAAAAATTGTAACATCTTCTTTGTTTACTCTTGTTTGCACTTTTCCTAGTTGGTGCTTTGTCCCACCAACCAGAGAACATCATAGTTTCGACACCATTTTGGGTATTCCTCCTCTTTATCGTACTACATGTGTTTTTCTAGGTCACACCCTCTAAATATTTGTTATTATTTCTAGTTATCTTTTTACATATTTATAACACTGCTCAATATTACTATAATTCAAGGGTTAGATGTGCCTTGGGTTATTGTAAGACTACATCGGGATATCGTAAAAGATAGAGATATTGGTTTTGCATCACGAATTCATAGAGTTTAGGGTTTAGTTTTGTTGTTGCAATTTTTTTAATAACTTTTGTGCAATCGTCTTGATTATCTTTGAGTTCTTCTCGGACGTGGGATCCTCTTCTACAACTCACGATCTATATTAAGGCAGGTGTTCCGCATGTAAGAGTCGAACATTCGAAATTTTATTTGTTTTTCTTGAGACTTTGGAGCTATGACAGTTTTAGGACTGTTATGTTTTTCCTACTCTATAAATAAGGATTTTGTCTGTCTCCTCACTTTCTTTCTCCTTTTCTATCATTCATTCTTTATCTTTTCTTGTTCTAAATATTTTATGTATCTTGGATTCTTATTTTATTCTTTTAAGAGTTGTTTGCTAATTCTTGGTATTTTTCGAGAAGTTCTTGTTGTCTTTTGAAAAACTTGCACAATACACCGTGAATAAGTACTTACGAGCAGTGATCACGAAAGCATAAAAAAATCAACATTGTATTTACTACCTGAATTAGATGTAATATTTACTACTTGTAGGGTTTTGTTGAAATTTTTATTGATAGGTATTGAGTAGTTTAGTGTTGGTCATTTTGTATATAAAGATTGAAATATTTATAAAATATTTCATTTATTTTTTGTTGCATAATATTTGTAATTGGAACAAATTATAAACCTTTAGCAGTGAAAGGGGTATAAAGTGGGGGCAAAAACCATACTTTTTTTCTTTCGTTTGTGACAATAAAGATAGTTAATTATATTCAAGTTGATGGACTCATAACATTCTATTTTGGTACTACTATTTATGTGACTTAAAGTTGTTTTTTTTAGTGATGTCCAACAAAATTGTTTAATATATTATAATTTAATAAATGTAATGATGATCAATAAAATTATTTAATATATTTTGTTGGCTATAGATGATTTTAAAGTTATGTACCTTTAACTAGTTGTTAAAAAAATATCTTTAAAATATTTTATATTAATTTATTCTTTTATTAATATATTAAGATTGTAATTTAGATACTTGATTTGACACATGATGAAACCAGTTCTTAAGTTTATTAAATAATAATTATATTTAAAAAAAATATTTTTTAAATACATACGTGTGTTAATTAATTTTTAATTTTTTAACTTTTAATTTTTTTTAAAGCAGACCAAAATAATTCATTAGCCTGACATAAGGTCAGATCAAATTAAAAAATTTATAACCCATTTAACATTAGACAAGAATAAATCGATATAAATTTTATAAATAACTGTTAAACCAGGTTGAGTCCAACCAACTCAACTAGTTGATAATGAGAAAATATGAGATGAAACTTTTAATAATATAAATGGTAAATTTGACTTGGTATTTTAAATTAGTTTATGATTGGAGTTTTATCAATAAAAAATAATGTTTATAACTAAATGTTCTCAGTCAAATTTTTCAATAAAAATTATTTTACTTTTTTATACACTTACTGTTAATATATTCGAGGAAGGTCCTCTTAAATTATTAAACTTTTTTTTATGTATTCTCAGTACCTTTTTTAACGTGTTTTAATTTTATCTAAAATCTGTATTCTTTAAAACGATACAAATACAAAATAATAAAGGACATGTATGTATTGTATAAATAAAAAAGTACATTTGTGTGTAAATTATCTAATATAACACTAAATCAGAAGACACTAAATTAGGTAGGTAAATTGGAATGATGCAACAATCTTTTATGGAACCATCAACAAAACCTAAAAAAGTAAGACAAAAAAGAATAGTAAAATTTGTTAGAGAAGAAGAAATCCAAAATATATTCACAAATATGAAAATATATTATGGATAAAATTTTACTAATCTAAATACTTAGGGATTACTTGTAATGATTTTTTTGACTCAACAATTTGATAAATTTATATATCAAACCATATAGAACAAAACTTTATTGAAACTAACCTGATTATTGGAGTATATGTTTAGAAGCAAGTGTACCTTTCTTTCTGCACCACCATGTTTACTACCTATACCTCCATAATTGTCAAAAATTTCATACATAGCCTTGTGTAAATAAATGTGTTAAATGGGTATGTGATGGCTAATGGGTGTTGGTGGTTAAGGTTGTTGTTATGGTGTATGAGTTTTCAAGATTTTTACTATTTTTTATTATGTTTTAGTTTATATTTTGGAATTTGAAGATTTTTCAAATTATATAATTGAAGACGTAAATTACCGATAAATTTAAATTTTATAATGTATAATCTAAAATATAAATTTTATATCTTTGGAATATTATAAATTATATGTTATGAAATACATACCATTTTTCATTTTTAACTTTTAGTTTATATTTTAGATGAAGATCTTTCGAACTATACAATTCAGAAAGTAAATAACTAATAAATTTATATTCCATAATGTACAATCTAAAATATAAATTTTATATCTTTAAATACAACATTTGTATTCTAAATTATATGTTGTGGAATACATAATTATGAATTTGGTGTAATTTATAACGATGTTTCAGATTCAGAAATGCATTTTTAATTGGACAATCTGAAATGTATAAAAATAAAATGCATTCTGAATTCATACAATCTAAATTTTTTAGAGAAAAATCGATTCAATCAACATGACTCTCTAACAACTATATGTAAAACAGTTTATGATAATGACAAAGGATAATCCAATGCCTCTAGGAGCAAAATTGCAAACACAGAGAAAAGGGAGTATGGTGCTAAAGTGAACACAAAGAAGATGAAGTGTTCATTAAGAGTATAATGGGTATTTCACCACCCCATAGGGTGTATGTTGAAACAATGGGGTGTAGGCAGAATGAGCCCAAACCAAGTATTTTACGAATTTTTTTTTTGAAAAAGCTACATAATTGGATTTTGATCTAACGGCCAATAAACAGTCGATGCGCTCGATAACACTGTGCATCCACGGCGCATGATAAGATTTGTTACCCTGTGAATAGTTATCGTTCTCCATGGGATGCGCTTTACTCCTCAACCCTCCCCGCCACTTCTATCTTCATTTCTTTTTCTTTGATTATTTTTTTTTCCGTTCTCAAAATTTTGTAGTTTGTTATTGACCGTTGAGCCAACCTCGTATTCCCAACGATTCTACATGGTATGTTTTATGGCCATTTTAGTGTCATGTTCAATTTTCAATATCGAAAACTGAACCCTTTTTAAATTTGTTTTATCACCTGTGATTGATTACTGGTTTGAATTTATTTACTCGCTGTTTTTCATTGTGGATTTCTGTTATTTGGTTTTGGGTGTGTTTCTCAGTGTCTGGAATGGTGCTGGGATTGACTGAGATTTTGGATAAATGGCTTTGGATCTGTGAGGGTTAAGTATGAGTTCATTGTTTTGAGAATTTAAATTGTGGTATGTGGCAGTGTTTTTGGGGAGACCCACATGAGAATCTTGGACATTGGTGAATGATATTTGTGTGCTAGGAAGTGGTAGTGGAGAGTGAGAATAATAGTTGTTATACTAAGAACTATTAGCAGATAAGTTCAGTTTGTTAGTATGAACTCTGATTGGTTTTTGCATAGGGATTAAAACTCACTTTTACTGAATGGAATGTATCTGTAAATGAAATATGTTAAGGGTGTGTTGTTTAAAAGTTCTGTTACTTGCCTTATACTGGGAGCCCCTTCCCTCTGGTCCCTTCTATTGTTATTTATCCTTGTTTGGTGCTACAATTTTCCATTTGATTATCCTCTTCATTAATTGTTAATCTCAGTGCTAGCATATGAAAAATATAGCATCTAAACTTAACTGTATTATTGAGTATTTAAGCTAATTTTTCTTATATTTGGAGGCATGTCAGCTTAATGACTGTATATTATGCTGATATCTTCATCTGCTTGTCTCGTAGGTTTAAACATCTGCAAACCAATTGGGCTGTTAGTAGTACTGGCAAAAATGTCGGAAGGAACCAGTTTGGTCCTGGAATCATCTGAAAATGGCACGGATTTGTCTCAGGACGACATTGACACCATTGAGGAAACAGCAGAGGAAACAATTTTGTCAAGACAAACTTCTGTCAACCTTGTTCCTTTTATTGGTCAAAGATTTGTATCTCAAGAAGCAGCTTATGAATTTTATTGCAGTTTTGCTAAACAGTGTGGCTTTTCAATTAGACGACACCGAACTCGAGGGAAAGATGGAGTTGGAAGGGGAGTTACAAGGAGGGACTTCACTTGCCATCGTGGTGGTTTTCCCCAGATTAAACCTTCTGATGATGGAAAGGTGCAAAGGAACCGCAAATCATCTCGCTGTGGTTGCCAAGCATACATGCGTATTGTGAAAAGGGCAGATTTTGATGTCCCTGAATGGCGTGTTACTGGTTTTAGGAACATACACAATCATGAGTTACTAAAATCCAATGAGGTGCGCCTTCTTCCGGCGTATTGTCCGATATCTCCTGATGACAAGAGTCGTATATGCATGTTTGCTAAAGCTGGAATGTCAGTAAGGCAGATGTTAAGGTTGATGGAGCTTGAGAAAGGTGTCAAACTTGGTTGTCTTCCTTTTACAGAGATAGATGTAAGAAACCTGCTGCAGTCTTTCAGAAATGTGGACAGAGATAATGATGCCATTGATTTGATTGCTATGTGCAAGAGGTTAAAGGATGAAAACAACAACTTCAAATATGAATTCAAAATAGATAGTAATAACAGGCTTGAACATATTGCGTGGTCCTATAGTTCATCCATTCAATCATACGAGGCATTTGGCGATGCTGTAGTTTTTGATACCACCTACCGAGTAGATGCTTATGACATGCTGTTGGGATTTTGGCTTGGTGTGGACAATAATGGCATGACTTGTTTCTTTAGTTGCGCACTTCTACGGGATGAAAACATATTGTCTTTCTCATGGGCTCTAAAGGCAAGAACCTTGTGATAATCTAACTTGATAATCTTGTATTTGATTTCTCAATTGCCTGCTATGTAGTGTAGGTTTAAGTTACTGTCCCAAAACCTACAATTTGTTAGCTTTTGATAATGTTTTTGCAAAATAATATGAGACCAAATTTTTTAACTGTATAAATATAAATTAGTAAGAGCATCTAATAATAATAGGGTTTGGTTAACATGTGACCGCAAGTTAAGAATTAAACATAGCATTAATGTTAAAGCAGAAAAATCTTGTACGTAGTTTTTCTTTTCAGTGTCTGATTCTTTGATGGGCATATTTCTTTTTCTTGATAGTAGAATAACGATGACAATCCATTGACTGATACTTTTGTGCAAATTTTTATGCTGCAAATTTCCTTTACATGATATTTATGAGATCTGTTTCATTTGAGTTTTTGTTTTTAACTTAATAATCACTATGCAGGCTTTCTTGGGGTTCATGAAAGGAAAGGCTCCACAAACAATCTTGACAGATCACAACACTTGGCTGAAAGAAGCTATTGCAGTTGAATTGCCTGAAACTAAACATGCCTTTTGTATATGGCATATTCTTTCTAAGTTCTCTGATTGGTTTTCTTTACTTCTTGGATCACAATATGATGAGTGGAAAGCTGAGTTCCACCGGCTCTACAATTTGGAACTGGTGGAAGATTTTGAAGAAGGCTGGCGGCAAATGGTTGACAAATATGGACTCCACACAAATAAACATATTATTAGCCTGTATTCGTTGAGGACATTTTGGGCTTTACCATTCTTGAGGCGCTACTTCTTTGCAGGATTGACCAGTACATGTCAGTCTGAGTCCATTAATGGTTTCATCCAACGTTTCTTGAGTGCCCAATCTCAACTAGACCGCTTTGTGGAGCAAGTCTGTGATATATAATTTGTTTCCCTTAGTCTTATTTATTGATATGTTATGCCCTATTTAAATATCAGTTTCTGCAGGTGGCTGATATTGTTGATTTTAATGACCGAGCCGGAGCGAAACAAAAGATGCAAAGGAAACTGCAGAAAGCTTGCCTCAAAACTGGTTCACCTATTGAATCCCATGCTGCCACTGTACTAACTCCTTATGCCTTAAATAAACTTCAGGAAGAGCTAGTTTTGGCGCCACAATATGCATCCTTCCTGGTTGATGAAGGTTGTTTCCAGGTCAGACACCATTCTCAGTCAGACGGAGGGTGCAAAGTATTTTGGGTTCCTTGTCAAGAGCACATCAGCTGCAGCTGCCATCTGTTCGAGTTTTCAGGCATCTTATGTAGACATGTGCTACGTGTCCTGTCAACTAATAACTGTTTTCACGTCCCTGATCAATATTTACCCGGCCGATGGCGAGGCATCAGTTCATCTTCTGTTAACCACTTCCGGGGTGCCACTAGTAGGGATCAGCCTGAAAGGATGCAACTTTTGGAATCCATGGTTTCAACATTTTTAGTGGAATCCATTGAAACTGAGGAACGTCTGGATGTTGCTTGCGAGCAAATTTCCATGGTGCTATCACGCATCAAAACTCTTCCCAGGTCTCCACATGGGGTGAATGACATTGCTTTTAGTTATCCATCAGATTCATTAATCCTCCCAGAGGTAGAAGATGCTGATGGAATGATTCCCGGCTTTACAATCACAAATCCCCATGATTCTATCACTACAGGAAAGCTCAAGGAAAGAAGGGCTAGAGATGGAGTCGATCTCACAAGGAAGCGCAGACAGTTTTCTGCACCATTGTGTGCTCAATATGGACATGATGCAACTGATTGCTCAATAATGGCGACTGACAATATGAGTGGAGATGCATTAGGGTACTTGTAGAGTGGGTGGAAGCAGTATTGCTGTACAAAGTAAATGCATTTTTTTGGGGGGGGAGGAGGCACATAAATGCAATTTTTTTAATTTCAGATGCATGTAATACATCTTTTTTATATTTTCCTTCACTCCAGTGATACACATGTTGCCTCCCTCTTTTTACATGAGCAAATGTTTCGGTGCTTCTTGCACCACTGTATGAGCATGCGAATTTTGATTTACTTAAATACATAAATCTTTTTGCTTGTACTTTTTTTGCATGTGTAGATGGAATCGTTGTTTTTTGAATGTTCTGCCTTCAATCATGACGGCTGTGGTCATGTAGGTTTCACCTTGTTCATAAAAAGTTGTAGTTGACAATAAAGTGTTTTTTTTGGGTGTACTCGTAAAAGGTGTTATTTAGCTTGATATGTTTGAGTTCATAAGCTGCATAAAAATGTTGTTTCTGTGCATATTTATAAACTGCACGATATTTCACTTAATCTCTCTGATTACAAATATACATACGATGGGATTGACAACTATGATGGTATCAAAATTTCTATTATCGTTTATGACCATTAGAGTCTTTCTTGAATTTGAGCAAATGATATTTTTGTCTTTGGAGCCCCTTCAATAAATTGTTTCCCTAAATGATAGTAACGAAATCATTATTGGTCAATGATCAGTTGGGGTAATTTATTATTAGCTATATTACAAAAAATTCTTGATCATTTGTACCAATCAGAGTCACTGCCACACAATTTGTTTGCAAATGAATCCTGATTATTGCTAGACATATCTAGAACTTGTATATTTACATTCCATGCTATCAATCATAAGCTAGCATTCTGGATGCTTCCTCTCTTATTACAATATGGAATTATACATTTTGGGCAGTGCCTTACCTATCTATGACTTATTCTGCAGAATCTTCTCCCAGAGAAAGTTTACTTAGCCTGCTTGGCAATGATTTAGCACTGTTACTTGCAACTTTTCTTCTCCCATTTTTACGTTGACGAGATCTCAAGAGAGCTCTCCAGGCTAGTTCTTTTCCCATGTTGGATTTGGTGGAAGGGATTTCTTGGGAGGTGTTTCCTTGGCTGTTGCCAGCATCAAAAGAGTCCTTCTCAGAAGCCATTAGGATGTTCAAGAAGGGTAGCTAGGACAGTGAGATGGTGGATATTGAGGAAGGGTGATCAAAACATGGTAGTAGCGAAGTAGGTGTCAGATTTTAAGGTGGTTTTTGTGACAGTCTCCACTTATAATGCACCACATGCAAGAGAATCTATGTTGGATGGCAGCAAGGTTAATGGGGTGCTCAAGGAATCACTTGCAAAAGTTCATCACTCTTGGAATAAATTAAACAAGTGTGTGCTGTCTTGTATATGAAGAAACTATTTTCAATTATAGGACGTGGCATTGGCCCTGCGGTCATTCACCTGTGCTGTAGACAATATGCAGAAGATGCTCATACAGATCTTTTTCTTGTTTGGTTACAGCTTTGATCAAGATCCTTTAATTTAATCGGCCACTTCATGGTCGCAAGAATAAAAGGACTAAATCATCATAAATGGTAGCCATTTGAAGTGTCAAATTGAAGCAGCTATATGCTGATAAATTTATCATTATTTTGCATTAGTTAATAGTTAGTGTAATATAGATTTAAATTTTTAAGTTAAGAGTTTGAGTGTTTTTTCACTGTTTTCCTGCTATTTTTATATTATGTGATGAGGTGTAGTTCTAACACCTTTTATAAACACTCTTAACACTAAGTCTTCAAAAGAGTGTGAGAATCTGACAGAGAAAAATGTATTTTCAGAAGAAAAACAAATATTGAACAAAATATTCTACGAGTATGCATACTAAGAGGTATAAGGAGTTTAACTCAACTCTTTCACATTAAAGAAAATTGATAGCAAAATAACCGTAGATATGACATAATCATGTGTTAAAGAACAAAACATAGTTAGAAAAAAAAAAAATTATGTACATTCATTTTCCGAGGCAAAGAAAAACTATAGTAGCACAAGTAATGGAGGAATAAAAATAATCTCTATCTGCATAATGTTGCAACGAGTAGAAACTACATAAAACTGTTGGTCTTATTTAACATGAAAATTTTTATAAAAAAAATCATCGTGTGTCCAATATTTTTCCAGAGGCTCCTCAAATAGTTAGTTATGCATAAATTAGGGTTTATTTATCTTTAATATTATTTATTATAAATTGTTTGTTGATATGAGATTTTGAACTCACTTTTCAAATACATAGACATTTCATGTATGAAACTATATATTTGTAGGTTGTTTGAATAACAAGTGATATAATAGATACAACAAAGCTTGTTGAGATATGCTCTAATAGTATATTAAGAAGTGAGTTTAAGTCTAACGCATACTCATAAAATTGACTTGTAAAATAAATATTGTCTCATTTATACACTATAAATTAGTCTTATCTTCCAAATTATCATCTCACGACCCTATTCATTATTCTCTTCATATCCACTTATCTTGTGCATGCTTTTAGATATTTACCATTTCTCAATATTTGAGAAAATTTTGCAAAAGTGTTTTACCAAACAAATTGTTTCATTCATCAAGAGAACTTCCATTTTCATGATTTATTCATCCAATAGCCTATGTGATTCACCACCACATCTTGTTGTTTTAAAATAAAATATAATTTGTCATATCTTTGTGCTAATCATTCATCATCTAATCATTTGCCCTTCTAAACACTTGATGTGTGAACCATTAATTTCCTAACTCCTTATTAAACATGTTATCAAATCACTTTTGATTGATTGTTCTCACCATAAACCTTGGAGAGATATCTCTACCATATAGAAGATTTTGTCTTACTTTTTCCTATAATTAGATTTTCCTACTACCATACTTAGATTTCAACACCTCTCACAAAGACCTAATTTGTAAGTACATATTCCATCTCTATTTAGGTGAGAGAGCTTCATTGAAAGACCTAACATGATCCTTAGAAGTGCATAGTTTTTTTTTCCATTTCAACACATCTATTTTTTTTTCACTCTTCAACCCTTTATAGAAAGATACTTTAGATACCCTCCAACTTTTTTGCCACAAATTTAGGATGCTTGAGATGTTTTTTCTAGATTTATTTTATTTGCTATACTATGTGAAACAGAAAAAAAAAGTGTTAGAGTTGTTTTACATCAAATAATTCAACTAGAAATAAACCTATAATATGATGGAAAAAAAAGTGTATATACAACTACTATGGTTGGAAAAGAAATAGATAACTCAACAAAGTCCGATTGAACTAAGTGAAATTTTTTGATCGGTGTAACCCAAAATCTAAATAAACCAATAAATTTAGTTTGCCATGACTCTATATTAGACCAACAGACTATTTTGATCCAATTTAATAAATAAAAACAAATTAATTAAAAAAATAAATGTTTTTTAAAATCAAAGTAACATAAATAAAATTAATTTTAATTTTTAAGTATAATAATTAGAAAAATATATATTCAGATGTATATATTTAAATAAAAATATTATTTATTTTTAATAAATATTTATTCTAATTAAAACTTGTCTTATAAAAACAATTATTAGTATTAAGAAATAATAATAATAATAATAATAATAATAATAATAATAATAATAATAATAATAATAATAATAATAATAATAACAGTTATTATTATTATTATGAGAGTTGAACGAAAATATGCATGACATTAAGGCTTTGTTTGGATAAGGAGAGGAAAAGAGTAAAAAGTTATCTTGTTTGAATTTGGAGAAAATGAGTAGATTTGATTAGAAAAATCGTAGATGATATTATTGATATGATTAAAATGTAAAAAAAAAAAGATGTTTTTTATTAATTAACCAAAATACTTTATGTCATGGAATTGGGAAATTTTTTAATTAAAATAAAGATAAATATTTAGATATATATGTTTATTTATATATTTATAAAATTAGTTTCAAATAAAAAATAATATTTATAATTAAAAGTGTACATATTTATGTAATTATTGTTGTTTGAAAATTGTAATTAAAGAAGAAATGTAACTTTAAGTTTTTTCAACCAATATTTTTAAGTAAAGAGAATAATATTGGTAATCGTAATGCATATCGTGTTGCTGAATAATTAAAATTCTTAATACTTCATGAAAAGTTACCATTTCAGGTTGAAAAAGTCTCGTTATGCTTCCTTCAGATATTCTAATTGGGTTTTGAATCCAGTGGATTGTACAAGGATGGTAATTTAATGTTTTTCTGTGGTTAGTTTGGTTGTTCCTTAGATAATCAGGTAGGCGTGGTAAAAGTATGGTAAGGTGTTTTCCTCTTTATGCATAAAGATTGAAATTTTTATTTTTTTTTATTGGATATAAAAAAAAAGTTTGAAAACATGTTTTGCGGCAACAAATTACTGAGAACTGAAAAAGCTAAAACTTGTAACTTCTTTTATTCGCAGTGAAAAATCACGACCCTGATTCATTTTGAAGTACACTATTAATCATCACAAAACTACACACTGAAAAAGTTCAAAACAATTACTCAATTAGTGTTGAGTATTTTTTTTCCACTAACTTTTGAATTCGTATGTTTTGATTATTTCAGTTCTTAATTTTCTTATACAATTGAATAAATAATATTAATTTTTTATGACAATTAATCAGTGCATAAGGATGGATCTCTTTGAATCTTTAAAAATATAGAACACTTTTTAGACAAAGTGTCTGTGACACAGATTGCATTTTGGCATTAAAGATAAGGCTAGGAAATGGGCACTACAATTATGTTGGGATAACTATGAAATGCATTTTTGTAATTAATTATTGTGGAAATAAGAACCATTAAAAGAATTATTAAATAAAAATAATTTTAGAGATAAATAATAATTAGTTGTTAAGTTGATTAAATTAAATACTATTTTAGAAACTAAAAAAAATTATTAATTTCTAATCAGTTTTTATTATTTGATAAATAATTTTTAAATTGATATTTAATTAGCTATAAATACTTTTTTACCAGTGATTTATTGTTGTTAAAATTTTGATAACTAATTAGATAACAATTTAAAAATTATTTATTAATAATAGAAAATAATTTAGAAATCTATAATAATATCTAATTTAGTCAATATAACAACTAATTATTTTTAATTTTTAAAATTAATTTTTATTTGATGATTTTTTTAGTACTGAACATAAAGATTTATTTTTAAAAAATAAGAAAAATTCTGTTTTTTCTCTTTGAAAAAACCAAACCAACATGAGGAACACTGTTACCACCGACATCAGAGTTCCATTTGTCAAATTGACCTATTTGGTTTCTTTTGGTGACTATTTTTGTCCCTCTCAGCATCAACTACATTTTCCACCTCAGAATAGCACTTTTTGGAGGTTTGTTGTTATGCTCAGCACTTAGGTTTCAACCAAGAATATCAAGTTCTGGTGAAGAAATAACAACTCTTCATCTTTAATGCTTTACCCCAAGTCAGAAGCAGAGAATTCATTCCTTTCTAATTAAATTAACACTTTGTGATTCCTTTCCTTTTTCTGTGGCTTTCTCACATATAAAGACTTGTTCATCAAGCATTTTACACTTCATAAGGGTCAACTTTATCTTTTCCTTGGTAAGAAAAAAAAAATATATTATTAAGAAGTGGACTAAACCTGACTCAACTTCATAAAATCAGTTTATAAGATAAGGTTTGCACTCACTTATACACTATAAAATGTTCTAATATTTAATCGATGTAAGATTTCCAACACAACCCTCTCACGCTGAGAATAGTTAATGTGTGGGACAATATATTATGGATGGTCTAATAACACCCCGAATGACATAATAAACCCATCAAACAATCGCTAAGATAGACTCGAAACCATTTGCCTTGCTTCTTTGTCTTCTTTTTTTCTTCTTTATTTTATCTCAATTCTTTATTTATAATATATATTATCATCACAAATGGATGTAATAATCATATAACTAAATGAAGGTTGTATTCAATATTTTTCTAAAGCAAATATTAAAGAGGTCTTTCTTTGCCAAAGGTTTAAAGGTGAATCCAAGTTCAATGCCCCACGTCTCTATATATGTTATGCAAGAACTATATAACATTTACTTTCTAGTATTTGAGGCAATAAAAAAACTGAATTAACTGAAAGGTACTCTGCACTTTTTTTGGAGTGAAATGGCCATAATGTACACATTTTTTATGTGTCATGACTCATTAGCACTAACTTTGTCTTCATCAATGAGTACACTTCAAACACAAACATATGGTGCTAATTTACAATTGCCTTTGTGGGACTGTTTGGTATTAAATCCCACACACAGTGGGAATCTTTGGCCTTTAAGCAACCTTTCCTCCAAGCAATTCTGAAACTCTTTCTTCCCTTTTCCCAATTCTTTCCTTCAAAAACTTCAAAACATAAAAACTTCATCTTCTCCCCTTCTGTTGAATTGCATCATTTTTCTTGAGCTCCCAAAAAATGGCAATCACACATGCTGACCTTCAACCAAGCAGAAGCAAGACAGATTTGAGCAGCAAAACTGGTGCCTTCCTTATGGTTCTCACAATACTAATAGGCCTCTTCTGCTTCATCCTATGTCTCATAGCAGAAGCCACACGTTCTGAGGTACATGTTTGATATGTTTGCAAAATTACAATTCTTTTTTTTTATCGACAAAGAATAAATAAAATAAAATTAGACACTTCAGAGTGTCTCAACCCTTATACAAACACTTTAAAGGTATCTAAACACTTATGCACAAATGGCCAAAACCAACCTGTTCAGCACTACAAAATTTCAATTTTGCCAGATTGTCCCCTAAGGGAATGAACCTCTCATGAAGTTTAATGCATAATCTGGTGAATGATATGATATGATTTGGTAGGTGACATGGATGAACACAGGTGGAAAAGAAAATGGAGCCAAATCAGAATGTGCTTACAGTGGTAGTGGGAAAGTACCATTACTATGTGCTGCTTCTGCTTTTGTTGGACTTGCATTTGCCATGGTCATGCAACACACTTACATGTTGATAGCAGTGAGCAAATCATCACCTTCTTTGCTTACCTGGGACCCTCATTCTCCCTCTGCCAAGTCCCTAACATGGCAAGCAGCGTTTTTCTTCGTTACAACTTGGTAAGAGGAACACCCTTTTGTTCTCATGTTCTTGAATATCACAGAAAACATAGCTCTTTGTTCTAGTTTGCCATAAAATTTCACAAACCTTATCTAATTTCCAATTCAAAGATTTTACTAGTGGACCAAATTGCTTTGAAATTAGATAGAAATGAATTGAGATGGGGTAGAAATCAAAACTCTGGGGAAGACAGTGGAAAGAAAAGGAGGGAATGAGAGAGGTTTGATGACACCAAAGAGAAGAACAAACATAAACATAGGCTATTGCATGGTCCCATCATGGATCAATTATTTGAAATCTTATTTTCATATGTTATTATCTTTTAGCAGACCAACTTCAGCCTTGTATTATTAGGAAAGGAGCATTATCTTTCCACCTAACTATTCTTAATTTAAATTAATCAAAATCCTAATTCAATATTAATTCCTGCATATGTTAATCATGTGATGTAATAATATAGGTGCTCCCACCAACAAAGCAACAGCTCTGATTATAACACCTTTGTTTAACAGTAATGGATAACTACATGTCTAAGTTTAGTAACCATATGTTTAACAGTTTAACATCTATCCACATTTTATACTATCTACTGATACAAAAAAATATTCATCTTTTAGCAATCAAATAAACCAGAAGTAAAAACATGTGAATTGGAATTCCTCGTTTTTTTAATGGAATCATAACCAATGAATCTTAATAACGGATCCATTGAATATATTGAGTGATGATTATTCCAAAAGTTTCTTGAAAATGTGATAAGTTTTAATTATCTACTACCTTTTTATGAGGAAACCTTCCTCTCATTCTCTATATAACGAGAATTTGTGAGGAAAAAAAAGTACAGGCAAGTGAGATGAGCAACATAGAAAGTAAATAAGAGAATAGATATCCCCTATAGTGTGAGATTAAAAATCATACTAAGAGGCTAGAGAGACATTGTATTTCATCCTTGTTGGGTGAGACTGAGTGTTATCCTTACACAGACAGAAACAAATATTGTATTTCATCCTTGTTGGATGACATTTTCTGGACTAGGTCGGTCGGTTTTAATTTCTGAAGTTGAGGAGGTTTTTCCAAGTTAAAAATTTTCCTTTTATTATTCTGTTTTACTTTATTTTCTCTGTTTATTGTTTCTACAAGTGTTCATTTTGTATCTATACCAAAGAGTGAGAATTAGTTCTGATTTTTCCAACAACATTGTAGGATTTGTTTTGGAGTTGCAGAGATTTTGTTGTTGGCAGCACTGGGTGTAGAGTCAGGCCATCTGAAGAATTGGTGGAAGCCAAGAACAGGTTGCTACAACATCAGAGAAGGGTTGTTCTCTGCTGCAGGGGTGTTGGCTTTAACCACAGTTTTCTTGGCTGCTGGTTTATACCTAACAGCACTACGTGCACAGAAAATGGTAGAGGAAGTAGCAAGTGTTCGAAGAGAGGTTCTAGAAGCCTCTGCCTTGTATGCTTCTCCACCAAGATCACCCCAACCACACTATATGTCAACCGTTTCAAGGGAGAACCCCACAAGCAGAGAGAACCAGAATGAGCTTCTCTTATCTGTGTTTCCAACTCCATTTGTTAAATCTTTCGAGTTTGCATGAATCCACAAAAAGGCTTCAAATTCATTTCTTTCTGTAAATAACTTCTCAATATGATTCACTAGGGCCACCTATAACTTCTGTCTAAGTTGCAGAGTAATTCAACAACAAAACTTACTATTATCTCATTACTTTACTTAATTATTAAAGTTAAATTTTAATTTTTATTAAAGGAAGTATAAAAATACAAAGATGACTTAAGGACTTCAAGTAAATTTTATATTCTAATTTGAGGTTTCATTACAAGAAAATCACAAACTAAATTTAGAGGTCAAAAATAATTTGTTGCTACATTGATTAGATTAGAGATCATTTTAGATACTAAAAAAATTATGATTTCTAAATTAGTTTTTATTATTAATAAATAGTTTCTAAATTGGCATTTAATTAGCTACCAAAGTTTTAACTACCAATTATTTACATTTTAAATTTGGTAGTAAAAAACCTTGGTAGTTAATTAGATACCAATTTAGAAACTATTTATCAATAATAAAAATTAATTTAGAAACAAAAAAATAATTAATCCCTAAAATAGTTTTTAATTTAATTAATATAACAATTATTTATTTTTTATATTCTAAAATTGATTTCTATTCAATAATTTTCTTATAGTGTATGATGAATAATCCTAAATCTAAAGCACACTTCCTAAAAGTTACTAAAATAAATACTTAGTTTTCATAATAATTAGAAATAAAAAATAATTGATCGTAAACTTTATTTATAAATCAATTTTATAAAATTAAAATAGACTTAAATATTTTTTTTCTTTTTCTCAATTTAAATCATTTGTAACATTTTAAAAATATAAAAAAGTACCTAATTTACAAACATGTTATTAAATATTTATATATCTCTTAATGTCATTATAATATGTTTTCATGTAAATACATGAACATAATATTATTATGTAATATAACGCACAAAATATACAATAAAGTAATTGAATTAATTCAATAGTCATACAAATGACTAATTCAAAATATTCATTATCATTACTTATCAATGTTGAAAACGCATTCAATTATTATTTAACATAAACTGTATAAATAATTAGATCATAGAGATTGTATTCATTACTAATGCTAAACAACAAGACATGTATGATTTTTGCTGACAATTCAGATTATCAATATGGTAGTTCTGAAAATTGTAGGAGACTTAAGACTTAAGATTTCTTGAAAACAATCTCTATTTAAGACTTTTTGGAAACAATCTCTATCAACTTGTTACCACATAATACTTTTATCTACTATGTGATTAGGAGTTATCAATTAAACATGAAATATCATTATATTTAAACTAAAATCAACACTTACATTATATTGTTAAACATATAATTTTATCAATATGTGATTTATTTTATCTTATTTTGTGAGAACATGTCTTCTTTAGAGGGGTGATGTATTTGTATTTTAATGTGATCATGCCTATATCAGTCTTGTCATGTCTATATTACTCTAATTTATGTTTTGTAGAGCATGTTGGATTTGCAGTTGATTGAGTGATAAGAAGTTTGGTATGAGTTTTTGTTTATAAGTGTTCGGATACCCTAAAGTGTCTCATTTTATTTTGTTTATTATTTGCTGATAAAAAAATTAATATGTGATTTATATATTTATCTGTCATATTAACACTCAATCAATTATTTATAATTTCTCATGAATCACTCCCTCTGATTTATCACTAATAGGAATGACAACGAAGTGGAGTGGGTGCGAATTTGATTATACATGTTATCATCCAAACGTAAAAATTTAAGTTTAGCCTTACCCCTATCAAGTAATAATTTGCACTCTTACATGTCTAAATATTTATTAAATGATTTTGTATACAACAATATCAAAATAAAGGAAACATGATATTATCAATACTATAATGTCAAAAGGACACAAATTTTCTTCTCTTTAATGTCGAATAAAAATTAAAGAAATTATAATTATATAAATTTTAAAATAAAGTACAAATAAACTAAGGATGTTTTAGTATTTTAAACGGGATGAGTGGATATGTATATATCCATCTCTATCCTTGTATCCAATTTTAAAAATTGGATATTACACCCATATTCATGCTCAATCAATATATATACATTTTTCATCAATATCGAGACAAATTCGAACAATATCGTAGCTACTAATTTATTTGTCATCCATAATGACTAAATCATTGATCAATGATTCCTCAAAAACTCGTTCTCATTTTCAAATAATTCATTTTATATAATAAAACATTAAGTATCATATAAAATTTTAATAAACACAACACCTCATATGAAACATTATGAACATCAAAATTTATAATACATATATTTATCAAATCTCATTTAAACAAAGAAAGTAACAAGTTTTATCAACACAGGTGGTCGCTTAAACGAGGTATTCTCACTTGAGTGATGTTCCTTTAGGATAAATAATTGACTCGACTTCTTCCTCTCATTCAAATGTTCAGTTGAGTACCCAAAACTTGTTATTTGAGTGTTATCAAAACGGTTGAGCAATTAAAATCCCAATTTATCTCTTGTTTGAAAACGGTCATATGTCACTTGAACAACCAAAACTCGATTTTGGTTGTTACATTTCTTAAACGAAGATCTCCTCATCCATACATCAAACGAGGAACTTCTCATTTAATCACATTTCTAGAACAACATATGGTCACCTAAGCTCACAAAACAAAATTCACAAACTAAAATTTATTATTTCAATTGAACCAAAATAAGAACTCTTCAATCTAAAATAAGTTCTAAAAGCATTACTCATACATACTTTGTTTTAATTCAATTGAATTTAAAATACACAACCTATTAAACAATATAGCATTTAATATCAACTTGACCTATTCCACAAATTAAAACAACATCAAAATTACATAAAATAACTCAATTTCAAACTAATACATCTCATCAAGCACTAATACTTTCATGACCACAATATAATCACAAGTCACATACATGTATACAAATCAATTTCATCACCAAAATTCACATTACTCAAAATTACCATAAAATAACTCAATATCTAATTTCAAAAACACAAACTAAATCCACAGATTGTCTATCCTTCAAGACTTCATCATCATTTCCAAATTTAGAAAAAAATAGAAAACTCTTAACTTATTTCTAGAAAACTTAAATCACAAACTAAACGTATCATTAAAAACCTAAATTATTATAAATTCATTTATTCTTCTCAAATCAAGCATATAACTAAAATATTAAGACCATTATCAAGTATATAAATACTTATTAGTAAAAAAGTACAACATAATCAACTATATCAATTATAATAACATAGATGTACAAAATATTAATACACTATTTATAACATAATCAATTATATCTTCAATGTAATTTATTATATAATAAATAATTAATTATATTTTCAAACATAATAGAATATATGATTTTTTTATGTGAGCAAGAAAAGTTTAATGCACATCTTTTTTTTCCTTATTTGTTAATTTCTTTTCTTTTTCGTGTTTTTTTTACTTGTTCCTTTGTCTTTATGCTAACTTGATGATACTAAAACTTTCTTCATTTGTGAAAATAAGGTCTTCTTATATCTATTATTTGTGAGTCAATCACTGAATGTTTTGTTTAGTGAAAAAATTATACTTTGATAATCAAAATAGTTATATATAATTATTAATATGAAAGTTTTAACAAAAGGAAATTATAATAAAAAATAAATTTGTAATTTGTACCGGTATGGACGAGACCGACACTTGGACTCCCTGATCGAGACCCACTTGACTGTCCGAGATCTGGTTTACCTGACCGAGACCAGAGAAACTTGGCTGAGCCCTGATAGTCCTGGCCGAGCCTTGAGAGTCTTGGCCGAGGCGACTGAGACCTAAGAAACTTGGCCAAAACCGTATAAGTTTGACCAAGACGAGTGAAATCATCACGGCCGGCCGGCCCGACCGACCCATACTACCGTTAACACTCAAACTAAGGTCAATAAAGTTAATCCATCATTAAGGATTAGGTAATACAACCCTAAGCGATGATCCACTTTGCTAATCAGGCCCAATAAGGTAAGCCCATTAAAATAATATAAATAACACACTTCCCAAGGAGAAATGTACATCATTTATTACTGTTCACCTATCATATTACTAATCACCCGCTTTACTGACTTGAGCGTCGGAGTGCCTTCGCAGTTACCCCAATCCGGTGTTCACCCGAGACCGAGTGTCGAAAGAGAAGCAAGAGGACGAGAAAAACCTTAGTTCATCACCCAGCAACCTGACCGACCAAAGGAAGAAAAATAAGATTTCAATAGTTTTTTAGGTCCATCTTCCTAGTAGGAACATAATTAAATAATATAAAAATAATTAAATTAATAGAATGTCTGTTTTAATAAAGAATATAATTTTTTTTTTATTCTTATTGTTGAAAACTCTCAATTGCATGTCATCTTCCCACAAAAGAAAAGTCTCTTGCGAATTGTATCACTAAAATTAATTTGTCTTCTAAATGTTACCTTTCAACATGAATAAAACAACATTATATATAAAAAAAATACAATAAAATAAACTTATCGTAGGTTTAGAAAAATCATGATAAGACAATTATTTTAAAATCATATTTATAATAAAATGCTATTTAAAATTTAATAAAAAATAGTTAAATGATATTATTACCGTGAAAAGAAAATAATAAACATTTTAAAATAACCACGATAACAAGTATCTGAAAAATAGTAAAATAAAATTAGAATACTTTGAAATATTATAAAATAATTATTAATGAAGTCCTTACTTAATAAAATACTTATAAGTCCCTATCAATAACTTCTGTTATTTGCACAAAATAATTACTTCTAATAGATTTTTTTTATTAAGAAAATAGATTGAGTCAACCACCTCATGTATTCTGCTGAGTCAACCATTAAATAAAGGTACTCAACACCAAAATTCAAACTTCAAGCAATATTTAATTGTTTAATTAACCTATAACTATAATTTTTTTATTATTTTATCTTTATTAATATAATACATTTTACTAATCTTATTATTTCTAATAATAATTATCTTTAAATATCACATAATTATAATATTATAAAATTAATAAAAACAGTATTTATTCTGTATTTTTATAATATTTATTTTTGTTAATTATACTTATTTATAATATTAATTAGGAGATTCTCCTTTTTATATAAAATTTTATTAGTTTACCTTTTCTTACTGTCTCTTAAATTTTAATTAATTATCCACAATAATAAAATTACTAAAATTATTTATTTCATAATTAATATTATAAAAACATTTTTTTTAAATCTAGTATTTTTTATTTTAATAATTTTTATTTTTTATATTTTATTATTATTCATAATACATGTGATTTTACTGATTAAAATAAAAAATATAATTTAAATAAAATATGAAAAATAAAAAATATATGGTGGAAATTGAATATTCTTGGAGTACCCATCCAATTTCATGGAAGTATCGATATGATTGAAGTGAGGGCCCATCACGGAACCATAACCCATAACCGGTTCGAATGATAATGGTACGATCCATTAAAAAAATCGAAAGACCTTTGATTATTATTGAGGAGAAACGGGCCTGGATCCGACCCGAAAAACCGTACCCGAATCCAGAACCACAACCACCACTACACGCAACGCGACCCCAGACCCCACTCCATACACACCCCACCGCTATTTAAATTTCATGAGAATATTGTAGAAACCATGTCCCTCTAATTCTCAATCGAAAACCTAGGGTTTCTCCTTCATTTTCAATTCCGATTCCTTTGATCTTTGATTGTTCTTAGGGTTAGGATTGTTGTTGTTGCAGTGAAGATGTCGTTGAGGCCAAATGCTAGAACCGAGGTTCGTCGCAACCGTTACAAGGTGGCGGTGGACGCTGACGAGGGTCGGAGGAGGAGGGAGGATAACATGGTGGAGATCCGGAAGAGTAAGCGAGAAGAGAGCCTCCAGAAGAAGCGCCGTGAAGGCCTTCAAACTCAGCAACAGTTCCCCACTCCTCTTCAAACCTCCATTGTCGAGAAGAAGGTATTGCCGTTATCGGCATCGCATAGCAGGAAATTAGAATTCCACTGTGATCTGGGGAATTTCAGATTCACGTGCTTTAAATCACGTGGTTGTGATTTGATTTGTTTGAGTGCGATTGGAGATTACTTGGTTAGTTAGGGAATAAGTTATGATGGTTGCTTTTGTCTATTTGTTGGCCGCAGTTAGAAAGCCTTCCTGCGATGGTTGCTGGAGTGTGGTCAGATGATAACAGCCAGCAGTTGGAAGCGACCACGCAGTTTCGGAAGCTGCTTTCGATTGGTAATTGTGGATTGATTTTGTTTGATGTTATTGTTGAATTGTTGTGGTGCTCTGGTTCTGTGTGTTAACTTTGTTTCGTTCTGTGTGGTTTATTCTATTGTGTAGAGCGCAGTCCTCCCATTGAGGAAGTTATTCAAGCTGGAGTTGTGCCTCGATTTGTGGAGTTTCTTGTTAGAGAAGATTTCCCTCAACTTCAGGTTTTGTTTTATTCCCTGCATTTGAAGTTTTCGTGTGGCGTAGTGTAGTTTGGATGGAATTTGATTTCTTGATTGGTTGCTTGTGAAATTCGTTTGTTTGGTTAGTTTGAGGCTGCATGGGCTCTCACGAACATAGCATCTGGAACTTCTGAGAATACCAAGGTGGTGATTGATCATGGGGCAGTTCCGATATTTGTCAAGCTGCTTAGTTCGCCCAGTGATGATGTTCGGGAGCAGGTATGTTGATACAAGAATGTGGTAGTGCTGGCTTCTCCTTTCTTGGAATTTTTGATCTAGCTTGCTGGAATAATAGAACTCTGAAATTCCAGGCAGTGTGGGCGTTAGGAAATGTTGCTGGTGACTCCCCCAGGTGTCGTGATCTTGTTCTTGGCCATGGGGCGTTAATCCCACTGTTGGCCCAGTTGAACGAGCATGCAAAACTTTCAATGTTAAGAAATGCAACATGGACCCTGTCAAACTTCTGCAGGGGCAAACCACAGCCTCCATTTGAGCAGGTAATTGTCTTTTCGTTTAATTGAAGTCAAACCTGTAAGAGAACCTGTGCTGGCCTATAACTATGAGAATTTTTTGTGGACAGGTCAGGGCAGCACTTCCAGCTCTTGAGCGATTGGTATTTTCCAATGATGAAGAGGTCTTAACAGATGCATGCTGGGCGCTATCATATCTTTCTGATGGAACAAATGACAAAATCCAAGCTGTTATTGAGGCTGGTGTATGTGGCAGACTGGTGCAGCTCCTTCTGTGAGTACTATACCTGGTCAACAATTGTTTTATTGTTTCAATTAATTGTCTTGACACTAAACTTGTTTGTTTGTTTTAAAGGCACCCATCCCCTTCAGTGCTGATTCCGGCACTCCGCACAGTCGGAAATATTGTAACCGGAGATGATTTGCAGACTCAGGTAATGACTTGTAAACAGTCCTGAATAATTAATTGGTACCGAAATTTATTCTTATTCAAGGTTTGTGAAGTAATAGAAGTTGCTGTTGCATAACTAATCTTGAAAAATTTAAATATTCAAGTAACTTGACCCGAAATTGTTGATAGGTTAATTTAGCATGTTTCATGTGCTCCAGAAATCGTGAAAATTTAAATTTAAATATTAAAATAACTTCACCCAAAATTCTTGATTGGTTGAGTTTTCTAGTTTAAGAAGATAATATGCTGCTGCTATAATATGAGTGTAATAGAAGTGTACACTAGACAAAATGTTAGTCTTAACTTCATAACTTTGTTGGTGAATTTGTTTTGGCTGACTTGAGTGGAGTGTTACAGTTGGTCGTTCTAGTTTGGTATTGAATACAATGCTTTGAGGGTTTGCGGAGAATAGAGTGAGAGCTTGGGAAGAGTGAAAAATTCATATAATGATATTAACTGTATACATTATTCACTATCCACTGAAGAATTCAATTTTGCACGTCTCTTTTGACTTTTAGCACTTTGACTTGCCACTGTGACACGACCACTGCTCACCATGAATATAGGTTTTGCTTCCCCAATGCATATTGCTGAGGGTTTCCTGATTTTGGTGTAACTATTTTCATCAGACTATCATCAATCATGGTGCTCTCCCATGTCTGTTGAGCCTGTTGACACATAATCATAAGAAAAGCATCAAGAAAGAAGCTTGCTGGACCATATCGAACATTACAGCTGGAAACAGAGAACAGATACAGGTAAGCCAGTATATCCAAATCCTTTTCTTAATCAAATAGGCTATTGATATTTTTTTTATTGTGTATCCTTTTCTTTAGCTTGATGTTTGTTATCTCCATGCATATTAAATTGGATATTTCAATGGAAATATTGTACCTCCTAAAGTTTCAAGTCTCTTCAACCATTATTGAGTGCTATAGATGCTGTGGCTTTGTAATACGTAATATAGAGAAGCTAGATGATCTTGAACATTGATTCGTGGTGCAATTAGGGATGTCAAATATGTGGATAGGATAAATTCCATTGGATAAAATAGTTCGTTAATTTATTTTGATCCACTAATAATTAATTTAAAATTTTTAATCCATCCATGACCCATTTAATAAAATCTATCCATATTTTAAGAATTAAATATGTTTATAATTATAATATTATCCCCTTCTTTCGTCCTTCTCTTCCCAGTGCTGCAGCATCTCTGAAAATAAATGAAAGAGTGGTCTATTTATTGATGAAAGGTGAGTGTGAGGAAATGCGGTAAAACTATCTGAGGAAACATAATGGGATAAGATAAAATGGGCCTGATAAAAAAGGTTGTATCGTTACACTAGTAAAAGGATAAAAAAGTTGGTTACAAAGATGAAATGCGTGATCATTGATAGAATAAAAGCCTTTGTACTGATAGAGTGTGCGGATTTTGTGAGATTCAGCTGTGATCTTCATGAAATAATGGAGTCTCAAGGTTCTTCAAAATACATTGTCAATTCAACTGTAATAATAAAATACATTGTCATTGAACAACAAGCAATGGAAACAAATTAATATTTGACTAGTCAAAGTATATAAATCTCCGATGCATAACCTAAGCATTACAAAATAGCATGTTTATGTGCTCGACTGCTCTTTTGTTAAGGTTTTCTATTCTACATTATAAAATTGTAGTACGAAGGAAAACACGTATCACTTGTGAGCATTGGTATTTTATATTATAAGCATTATACTCTGTTTGGGACCTTGAGATGTTCTATTGGCATTTGTGAAGGATTAAGAATACAATTTTTAGGGTTTATACAATAGGTACTTTGGACTTTATACACTTTATATGTGATGTAGGCTGTTATTGAAGCTGGTCTGATTGCCCCACTTGTCAATCTTCTTCAAAATGCTGAGTTTGACATTAAAAAGGAAGCGGCTTGGGCAATCTCAAATGCTACATCTGGTGGTACCCATGAGCAGATTAAGTATAACTTTCATATTTTTTATTTTTTTAATTCCACTTCATAATGATAAGTTGGTAATTATTTGAAATTATGTATTGACTAATCATATGTGGTTGTAAGGTATTTGGTGAGCCAGGGTTGCATTAAACCTCTCTGTGATCTGCTTGTTTGCCCCGACCCAAGAATTGTCACTGTCTGTTTAGAAGGTCTTGAGAACATTCTGAAGGTTGGGGAAGCTGAGAAGAGCTTGGGTAACACTGGAGATGTTAACTTGTATGCTCAGATGATAGATGATGCAGAAGGATTGGAGAAAATCGAAAACTTGCAGAGTCATGACAACAATGAAATATATGAAAAGGCTGTTAAAATTCTTGAAACATACTGGTTGGAAGACGATGATGACACACTACCTACAGGCGATGGTGCTCAACCTGGTTTTAACTTTGGAAACGAGCTTCCAGTCCCATCTGGTGGATTCAACTTTAGTTGAAGACTGTTGTGTGGGTAAATATGCTTTGTCTCAGTATTCTTTTTTCTATCGAAAATTTCCTATCATTTTTTAATATAAATTCCACAGTTCTCTAAACCAAATTGGTTTGAATAATTGTAGGAACCTGGTTGGATGGAGCAGGGTTGATGCTAGGGTAACTGTTGGAGTCGAGTCTGGGGTGGGGTTGAGTTGGGTTGGGGGGCAGGGGGTGAGTTCGGTCAGTTCGGTCCATGCACTTCATGGTGTCTGGTTTAAGTCTGGTCTTGTGTCCGTGGTTAATGGGGTGCTGGGAAGGGTCAGTTTAACTACCATGTCCAAATAAGGGTGGTGGTGGGTTCAACAGCAGCATAATGACCTTGTTAGCAGTTTATGTTGTGTTAAAATTATAAATATACATATATATATGTGCTGTGGGCATAACTATTGGAAGGTTCTATGTTGCAGTAGCAGGGACCGTATTATATGGCAGTGGATGGGTTTTCTCGAATGCGGCTTTTGAGTCCTATTTTTTATTGAGTCGTGTAGTTGTATTGGTAATTTATTCATACAGAGTCAGTATTTGATTTGAGTGGATACACAGTATTCAGAAACCGTGGTTGTATTCAAATGAAAGAATTAGCATATTTTTGTGCCTGCATTTCTCCTTTGGGCTATTCTGAAGCCTTTTCTCTCGCACAATTCACATCAGGAATGCATAGTGTCAATAAGAAGCGAAGCCTAAATCGAGATTGCTGCCTGAAGCACTAGAACTCTCATTAGGAAAGCTGCAATGTGTATGCCCCCAATGGGAAGAATGTGTATCAACAAGTGTAGTCAATTTGTCAAAAAGTATGTTATAACGATTTGTTATTTTTGTGAAGTATGTCTTTTTGCTTAAAGTCCGTGCGATTTCTTGACAGCTCTTCTTTGTGCTCTTCTGATTTGAGTTTTAAAGAAAGATACGGATATTCAGTAAGTGTTCAAAGTAAGTGTTCAATTTAAGGTTTATTCGGTTGTCGAGGGTTCCAGAATGGCAAATACTAAACTTTCATAATTGCTCGACCAGACCAGAAGGATCTAACGCTTAACTTCTTTAGTTTCTCATGTTAATTGTTCATAGTTAGACTCATTCTGAAAGGGGTGAGATGCTGAAGAAAGTGGAAGTCGAATAGTACTATCTAATATTGAAGATACTAAAATAGCTAACTTCTAAAAGTGGTTTCTTTCATTCGTATCATCTCTAAAGTGTTCAGTGGATGTCATATATGTATGGTTGGTGTTGTGTGCATGTAAATATCAATATTGTGGTGCTATGAAGTTTTTATAATAATCATCATTGTTCTAGTTCAACTCTATATACATCTTGTTAGATGTGACACTGATTTTACATTTTTACATTCTTCAACATATGCAGTTGAATACATTCATTAATTCAGATCAGTATTACACCCTACATACTTTTTCATGTGGATGAATTACACTCTATATACTTTTTCTCATGTGGACGAAGGTCGTCCACATAATTCAAATAATGCTCAGAATATTATCGTCCAAATGGTGAGAATATATTTGTTTAATGAGTAATTTATCTTATTTTTATATTATTATTTACCATAATTATTTGTTCTCATATTTTTCTTAATGATACAACTAAATGTTAGATGCTAATTAAAGTTAGAGTATTTTAATTAAATAAAGTAAAAATATTTAAGACAAAATTATGTTTTTTTCTTATAAATAAGAATTGTGAAAGTAAAAAATTTAATATATTTGAAAGTTTTAATCAATTAATTATATTTATATATTTGTGAGCGTACTATTTGTAGCATCCCATTTTTATGGATATTTTTATTTTAGAATATTATTATTTAAAAATAATTATAGAATCCTTATAGAAGTGTCGTACCATATAATTTACAACCACAAAATGAGTTCAAGGACTCCATTTATTATTTAAAAAATTGTAAGAAAATCATAAAAAAAATTATTTATAAAAAATGAGAGAAATTAAAATGGGGAAATGAAAAGTGTAATGATATGAAATAGTAAATGGAAGTTTGCTATGGGTTGGCACTGGAAAGACAAATAAGGAAGAGAGAGAGATGGGTTGGATTTGGAGGTGAATGTGAAGAATGGAAAGTATGAAAGAGAAGGAGGCCCACTTCACTATTCTTCATCATAATTACCTTCTACCTACTTCCTCCCTTCACCCACCTCCACATCTCTATATATACTCTTAGATATATCACTTACATAACACTCTTCTTGAATAACGTATTAGAAATACGTATTGATCATTGATATATGTAGAATACATATTGCTTGGTTAAGTGTTCAATTTAAAAAATATTTATTAAATTTTTAATAATTTTAATATAATTTAAAAAATAAACATTAATTATTATAAAACTCAAATTTATTGTATAAAATTTTAATATGATTATAAAAATAAGAATTAAATCATTTTGAATAAGTCATGAAAAACATTTTTCTGCTAAAAAAAAATTGAAACATACTTGTACATATAAATTTTTACTGTCAATTTATATAATATATATATATATATATATTCATATATCAGTGACCTACATTTTAGAGATTATACGTATCTTCGTATCTGTGTCTGTATCTATCTACATACCTTACAACTCTAGGTATACTCTTAAACATACAAATTTCAAAATATATAATGTACATTCAAATTTAATTACAAATTATTAATTATTCTTTAGAACATTATTAGGAATAATATATTTTAAATAAAATTTTAGGAATGTATGTTAGAAATTATATGAAATTGCAAGAAAATAATCATATATATATATATGAAATACTCAAAGTTTAGTTATAAGCTAAATTTCATTATATTATTTGGTTAGGTTAGGTTAGATATTTGACCATAAAATTAATATGCGTTATTATTTAGTTATGTTATTCAAAATTATGGTATTTGACTCTAATTTATATTATAAGCTGTAAGTTTATATATAAAATTAATTTAACGGTATTGGATTTGGGAGGTGTATCACCCAATAAATTGTTCAATAATTTATATTATAGATATTATTATTTTTATTTCAATTGCAAGTTATAATCGATATAGAAGAATTCTTCGAGTATACAATAGTTAGATCTGATTTTATATATGGATGTTTATATAAAAATTCTCTCATTTCTACATCAATCATATATAAATTGAATTTGCAAATCCATATAAAAGATTGAAAGAAAATATTCTTAAACATTTATAAAAATTGAAAGATTGAATTTTTTATACTACTTACACCTTTTAATTATTCTTATTCAATCAAATATTCTCATCATTTTTAAAAAATACATTAATTGTAACTTCTAATTATTGCATACTAAAATTATTTACTTTTATAACATTTATTCATAAAATTATATCTTTGACTGTAACCTCTAATTAGTGTAAACTTTTATGCTAACTATTAGATGAGATTAACGATTATGAACTGTCTGAAAAAAATATTATTAATTAGTTAGTTAATTAAAAACAAAAAAATCCACTAAAAGTTGTGATAAAAACCATTTGAAAAAGATAATGATATACTAACCAAAAAGTAACCATCACTATAATAATATATTAACCAAAGTTAACCATCACAAATTAAATAAATGGACACTCCTAATGTCAAATTTATATATAAGAATTGAGACATCAAAGTCTTTGTAACACCCTTTAAAATTTTTTATTTTATTTTATTTATTTATTATTAATAAAAAAAATAAATAAACGGAAATTATTAAAACCTTCTTCAATTTATAATTTTCTCATGGTAATCAAAATGAAAAGGCTAAATACAGTTACAAATAAAATTGCTGAAGAAGCTACATTACATAGAAAATGAAACAAGTTGATGCTACTCCAGGGGCAAAATGGGAAATAAGATCACAGTCTTTGCAGTGCAGTCACCACTTCACTTTCCCAAGATCTGCTGATTTCAGCATTTAATCCCACAATTTTCCTTTTTTCTCCTTTTTTTTTTCTTTCTACCGAAGCAACGCAACAACAAAAGCTAACAACGAGGTTGCCCAGACCACCGAGCTTTTCACCGGCGGAGGAGCCGCCGTGGACGGCGGCGGAGGGGTGTGGTAGTAAAACGGAAAATAAGGGACAATTGGGTTCGGCGGTGGCGGCGTGGGGTAGTACTTGTTTGGCGGCGGGTAATACACGCCGCCGCCACCGCCGCCGGATGATGACGGCGGCGGCGGAGAGGAGTAGATGTATTGAGAGGGTGGCGGCGGAGAGGAGTAATAGTAAGTGCCACCGCCACCAGGGCTTGAAGGAGGGGACGGCGGGGGAGGGCAGTAGGTGGTGGTGGGGGCTGGCGGCGGCGGAGAGGGTGGCGGTGGTGAGGGAACCTGGCCGCAGGGGGTGCATTTGATCTCATCCTTGGAGGAAGTTTGAAGGCTGTGTTGTGCAGCCATTGTTGTTGAAAGAGCCGTGAGAGACAGAAGAAACATGATGAAACAAGAGCACAACACTCTGGTTCCCATGTTGTGAGGAATGAGGTTGTTTTTTGCTTAGAAAAGAAGATGAGAGAGTGGAAAGAAAGTGTGCAGAGAGAAAGAAAGAAAGAAAGAAAGAAAAGTGAAGGAAAGGGTGTTGTGTTGCTATTTGAGGTGTGATTGGAACACTGTCCTCTTCTTTTCATCTTCTGGTGAGCCTTTCTGTTTATTTGTATTGTGAATAAAATAACAGAATAAAAAAAGAAAGTGAAAAGGGAATAATAATAAAAAATGGTGGACACCGACACGTTTTTACTTTAACAGAAAGCAGCCATGTTTGAAGTTTGAACATGGTTAAGAAACAAGAAACGAGGTTAATTTAACTGTCGAAAATATATATATACATTAGTTCTTTGTTTCACATTACCATAATGAGTGGTGTATTTAGGTTTAGGTTTAGGTTAGGTTAGGTTAAAATGTAGGAAGTGGATGTAATAGTTGGAGATAAATAGTAAGAAAGTGTGGGATGGTCCTAACGAGGAGACGTAAAGGAAACGCAAGAAGAGATTGAGGGGTGCCTTGGATTCATCTCATTCTTTAGATCTGTGCTATACAAATTGCTTCTTCTTCTGTCCCTTTGTCCCTTTGTGCCCTATATCTTCTTTATTGCACTCTTGTTCACGAGGCTACACCAAATTATGAGACTCTTACATGCTTTTTAAATGGTGTATTAATGGCGTGTTCAGATCATATCAAATATCGATATTTCTACGATATTTATATGACACATATAAACTTGTGTGCATAAATATTTATTGTCAATCTATATAATTTATAATATATGGATCCGTGTTTTTGTGTTTTATATTTTAGAAATTATACATATATTAGTATTTGAATCTGCATTGTATCAGTGTTTATCCTACAAGAAAATCATGAAATAGAAACTAATTTTAGAGACAAAAAATAATTAGTTTTTATAGTGATTAAATTAGAGACCATTTTATAGACTAAATAAATTTTTGGTTTCTAAATTATTTTCTATTATTGTTAAATGGTTTCTAAATTGATATCTAATTAGCAACTAAGGTTTTTGCTACCAAATTTAGAATATAAATGATTGGTAGTTAAAACCTTGGTAGCTAATTAGATACCAATTTAGAAACTTTTTCACAATAATAAAAACTAATTTAGAAACCAATTTTTTTTTTTAGTTTATAAAATAGTCTCTAATTTAGTTATTACTGGAACTAATTATTTTGGTATCTAAATATTGGTTTCTATTTGATGGTTTTCTTGTAGTGTTATGTCATTGTTTATTTGTTGTTAATAAAGCTACATCAAATTATGAGACTCATACACGCTTCTTAAATGGTATGTCCCTGTCAGATCCATGTCAAATACATGTATCGAACACCGACACTCGTACGACACTTATAAGACACATGTCAACTTACTTGTGTATATAAATCTTTATTATCAATTTATATAATTTATAATTATATAATATATATCCGTATTTCTGTATTTTATATTTTAAAAGTTATACATATATCTGTATTTGTCCGCATCGTATCAGTGTTTACGTAAATATCAAATTCACTAATCCTAGAGTTTGATAGCTTTGTGCTAAAACCATGAACCATTTGTCAACGGCAAAGGGTGTTAGAAAGCCATTTTTTCCATTAGAAATGCCCCTCCATGCTTCCTTTCCAGCCTGGTTAGCCTTAAATAAATAAGCATCACTCATTCATCCTTCCATAGGCTCCACCACCCAACAATGCTTTCTCTTTTAACATTCTCTTTTTTCTTTTTCATCTACTCAATCATTCTTCTTTTCGGTTAGCACCTACACTTTTATGTCACAACTTCACAATTCACTTGAAAAAATGTGCCCAAATTTTAAAAATCTCCTACAAAAATAATGCTATTTTTATCACAGTTTGTGTCCCAAGAAAATAATACAGTCATAATTGATTGAATTAATAAATTGGTCTGCGTCCATCTCATTCGAATTCACAAAATGAATTTTTATTCCGCATATATGGGGTACTAGTTTAACATTAGTGAACAAAAAATGACATGATTCAAAAAGCAAAGAAAATGAACAACACACACATTTATATTGTCTATGATATCATGAGCGTTAACGCACATAATAAGGCTTATGTTGTTTATATTATATCAGTTATCAGTTATCAGTTAATTTCATCCAACATAATAACTGTTAAACTTATTATAACATATGTGGATTAGACATATAACAATATATTATTATTATTATTATTATTATTATTGAATTTTACTGTTATATTGATAGTTGCATAGTTTACCTTTTGTTTGTGTTAATTCCGGAAGGTTCCATTGGTCAGACAATTAGGGGTAGAAGGGAGTATAACAACATACAAGGTGTAATATGATATGAGATTCGGATACTTTTTTAAATGGTGTATTCGTTTTGGACACACGTATTTAGATACCGATATTTGTACGATATTTGTAGGACACGTATCGGTGAAGTGTCTAATTCAACAAATATTTGTTAGATTTTCAACAATTCTAGCACGGTTCTAACATAATTTTAAAAAAAAGAAATACATTAATTTTCTTAAAACTTAAATTTATTTTATAAAATTTTATTATGATTATAAAAATAAGAAATAAATCTTTTTGAACTAATCATAAAAAACATTTTTCTGCTAAAAAAAAACTGAAACATATTTATGCACATAAATCTTTATTATATTATCAATTTATATAATTCATAATTATATAATATATAATTATTTGCTTTCTTGTTTTATATTTTAGAGTTTATACGTATCTTTAAATTTATATTCATATCATATATCATATCTGTATCGATATTTATACTACAGAATTAAATAACTAAGAATGCAATCCTAACTGATCTAATAATATAATTGAAAGGAGATTGGTTTATTTTGAAGTTACATTACATAAGAATCAACAGATTATTATATATGATAGTAAAGTCAGATTTTTATTTATGATAGTAAAGTTCTATCATGTTGTTGTGATTCATACATTACATATATTTTTTACTTATATTTCTTTCTATCATTGTCACAATGGACACCTTTTTTCTTTTCTTTTAATGAGTCTCTTCTTTCCATCAAAAAATACAATCATATATTCCTTAATCTTAGCCAGCACGAACAAGCAATGCATTCTTCACACTTTCAGTTGCTTTTATGCTTTTTCAATGGCTGTTCTTGTCCAAGGGAATTTCTACCCTTTTTCATATATAATAATGCTAATGTGTACATGTTTTTGCTTTTCAAGCTTTAATATTTCATGAAATTGATCATCTACCAACGATTGCCAACGATGTCGAACCCTCAAATTTTGGGGCAGTTTAGTTTGTTTTCTTGAAGATAACATAAACATGCAATAAAAAGTTCCAATCTTGTGCATGCACCAAGATCATAAGTTAAAGATCATGATGTGGGTGAAATTTAAGACATTGGGTCTTGAATAATTATAATTTCATCAAGAATTTGCTCATAAAAAAAATAAATTAATCAAGAATCATTTAGATAATGATAGGTATATGATGGTGGATCATGTCCACCTACCAATAACGAAAAAAAGGTTTTTTTATCATTAAATTGTGTAAAAAATGAGCTTAAGGAGTGCTTAAGTAATAAGTAACATGAATTTGGAAAAACACGAGGGGATGGGCCACGAGTTCTGGCCCCATTGGGCCCTTCATAAACCAACCAGCCCAATTAAGTTTCTTTCCCAAATCATTCGTGGGTGGGTCCCCCTTATAATTTTGTTCCTCAATGAATTCTGCTGGGCACGTGTATTTTCCCATGTGACATTCGCTACTGATCTTTCATGTCATAAAGTATTATTTTAATTTATGTAATTCCTTTATGTTACATCATTTTCAAATCCTATTATAATTTTTTAATATAAGAATGTTATAAGTTTTTATATATTATTGTACCTATATCGTGATTGGTATACACATTTATTTGGTGGTGGATTTCTAATAATCAACCTAGAATATAAGAGGTTTTGATATTATATTATATTACAAAGTGGACTTTACGTCTAATTCAACTCCATAAAACTAGTTCATGAAGTGAAGTTTGCACCTACTTATATACAATGAAATGTCTTAATCTCTAGTCAATGTGGGATCTCCAACACACCCCTCACGCCGAGAGTGATAGCTTGTGCGTGAAATAATATATTATGGGTGGTCCGATAACGGTCGATAGCGGGTGGCCTGATAAGCCCAACAAACACTCACTATGATAGGCTCAAATTGACTCTGATACCATATTACGAAATGAACTTTAAGCTTAGCTCAATCCCATAAAACCGACTCATGAAGTGATGGTTGCACCCACTTTTAAGATAATATTTCGTATAAAATAAAGAAATAATTTAACAAATATATTAAAAAAGCAAGAAAGAGAATGAAATTGAGGGTGAATATTAAATAACAGCATATTTAAAAAGAGTAAATTATAGAAATTTGAAAATATTTATGGAGTACAGCTAAATAGGTGTGTGTGAAAGAGTGATGTGGGTGAATTGAACCTGGTGTTTTTTGAAATGGTGTTGGTCAATCATATTAGAATGTTCAGACTGGGATTCAAGTTGGCATGTGCAGCTGATATATAGTGATTTACAATAAAGAAAGTGGATGATGATAAATATAAGTTCATGCAATGGTTGGTCCAAGAACTTAAATAGATACATTTACAAAACCTTTTACACGTTTTGAAAATGCACAATAATATATAGCCAAGTTCATACCTACACACTGCACTTTATGATTTCTAGAATTGTATAGTTTCTGAAATTCTTAAATTAAATGGGATGTAGCAAGAGCTCAACATCTATCTAGTGTTATATAAAATATTATTAGATAAACAATTATTTTTAAAAATAAAAAAAATTAATTATATATTGATTAAATTAGATAATTTTTTTAAAAATATTAGAAAAATTGTTGGTATCTAAATTAATTTTTATTATTAATAAATAATTTTTAAATTGATATTTAATTAGTTATTTTTAGCAACTAATTACGTTGTTAGTTAAAATTAATTTAAATATTAATAATTTTGTTAGTTTTAAAATAATATTTAATATAATCAATATAGTAAATAATTATTTTTTAGTTTTTATTTTTATTTAATAATTTTCTTCAAAACCTTGAACTGGAATTCCCAAAGGTAAATGGATAGGTTTCGAAATCAAGAGTCCTCCTCATTGAATTTTTTTAAAAATGTTTTAAAAAAAGTGGAACAAAATTTGTTGCATTTCAAAGGACTAAAGAATAAACCATACTTAATCCTAAATGTGGTACTAATTAACTGATGAAAATAATTTTTATGATTAATTTAAGGCTTGATTGTGTTTCCTATTTTTATGTTTAGTTCAATTTTATACAATATGTTATAAGAGTTTACTTTAAACGATTTAAGGTAAATGATAACATTGTTACATTTAAAAAATAATAATAGAACCAAATTATCATTTTAAATTTTTTAAAGTAAATCGAACTAAACATAGAAATAGTTAAATAAAATAAACTTTTAAATTTTAATTTGAAAAGACTAAATTAAGTGTTTTCAAGATTTTCTGTACTTTAACATGGAGTTTTACTACCATTTCCATCAAAATCGTGAAATATTAACACACTAGATACACAACCACAAGTCAATGAAAAGATATGAAAAAAAAAATCATCTTCATTGTATATTAAAATTTACAAGAGGGGTTTTTGAATTTGGAATTAAAGGAAGGAGTTCACACTTCAGAAGTTAACATTTGAACAACAACAAACTTTGTAGTATTAGCTTAAAAAAAGTTTGTCATGGTTGAGTTATGAAAGGTAATGTTGTTGGAGTTTTGTTCAAAATTTAATGAACAACCTTGCTTCCAAAACTATATTATTAGATTTTGATGAAAATGTGTGCTTATTATAATATATTTGCACAATTCAAGAATGTCTCTTTGTATGTCATGGATCTCGACACCAATGCGTTAGAGAGTCGGTTGTTTGATATGTTCAATCAAATAGCTCAAGTGATTCCGATTAAGCTTTGCAAGGACCAGATTAAGCACTCTCCCAACTATGCATATGTCAATTTTGTCAATGCTCAAAATGTGGCTATTGCCATGCAACATTTGAACTTCTCTCTCCTCAATGGAAAACTCATTTGTATCTCTTTGTAATTCAAGCATTAGGAAAAGTGGATATGCAAATGTGTCCATTAAGAACCTGGACACGTCAATAGATGACAAGGCAATGCATGACACTCTTGCAGCCATTGAAATTTTGTTATCTAGTATGATAATAGTCGATCACAATGGTCAATCTAAAGGATATAAATTTGAGTAGTTTGACAATGATGAGCATGATAAAAATGCTATCAAAATATTGAATGACATCTTTAATGGATCACTAAAGTAATGGATCACCAAAGTTCATGTGTACATGATTTTTTTTTTTAAACATACATTGAGGAAGACCTTAAACAACTCTTTAATGTCTATGGTACTATAACAAATGTTGTAGTCATGAAAGAAGCATATGGAAAATCCAAATGTTTTGGTTTTGTGAATTTTGAAAGTCCAAATTCAACCGTTACTACAATTAAAAGAGATTTTTTCTTGTAAGGTAATGGTTGATGCTCTTGGATGTAGCAAGGGTTGCGGTGATTTTGTTGCTTTCTCTACTCTTGAAAAAATCAGTAAAACGTTGAATAAATGAATGGAAAGATAATTGGAGAAAAGTCTCTCTGTATTATTTTTACCAAGTGATTATTTTGACAATTGAATTAATCATGGATAAAATTATAATTTCACCAAGATTAAAATAATTAACTTTAGTTCCTATAAAAAAAAATTGGTCATATTTAAATAGATATTGATTTTTGGAAATAAAATAAATTAATTACAAGTTTTGTAGTCAAATTTTTTTTCTTGTAGATAACACTTTAAGATCACCACAATTATAATTATCACAATCATAATTACTTATGCAATTTAAACGTAAAGGAAAAATCATTTTATACCCAATATTAGTTAATTACGATCATTATAGTCAATCTAATAAAACTTGTGACAAAATTATCTAAATTAAGGGATAAAGAAATGTTGCATATTGAAAGCTAATTCTAGATTAATATTTCTAAATGAAACCTTAGTAGAGTTCTCATAAGCACATTTTAACAATTTTATAAATTATTTAGAGATGTATATATTTTTATAATCATATCATAATTTTTATAATTATTATAACACAAAAGAGGCTCACTAAATTTAGAAGGTTTACAAAACAATTACATTCCACCACACACAAAAAAATTGTAGGTTGTTTCTTCCGGCATCCTTACAAATTTCTTCTTGCACCCCTTCATATTTTAAGAAGACTGTTTTACCCCTATTAAAAATGACTTCCAGATTGTTCTTTTCAAAATCTAAACCCTAAATCCTAAACCCTAATTTATCAATCTGGAAATACAAAAAATTTATTCCAGAAAGGATATTTTGAAATATTTTTTGTCTTCTGAATTTCCTATTTTGGAAACACTTTTTCTTATGAAACCCCTATTTCGAAAACATTTTTTACTTACATAACCTCTATTCCAGAATCACATAAAACTGAGAAAGGGTAATTTCGGTATTTTAAAGAATGTAGGGGTGAAGGAAGAAAATGTAAGGCTGCAGGAAGAGACTCCCAAAAATGTAATAACTGATATCCAATAAACTGGGCCATATAATAGGTACTCGCTTTTGGGCTTCGTATTCTCACTCCTTTTTTTTCTTAAGTTCACGCTAAACTTTTATTTTTGTCTAAAAATTTTAAACAGATATATGAGAAAAATATGTTTCCATGTTACATCCCCGTAAATCTTGTAAATACACACACACACAAAAACGTGGTTGAGGTATAAAAGAACATTATGTTTAATCAAAATTAAATTAATCATAATAAAAAAATATCATTTTACTAGTAATTAAATGAATTAGATCACAATATAACAAGAAACAGTGAAAATTTGGCACATAATAAAAACTTGAGTGTTGATAGATTCACAATTGTGCACCAAGTTACAATTAAAAAATGAAATAATTTTTTACTGAAATAGAGTAATCTGAAATATTTATTTCACACTCAAAAAGAAAACAACATATATTTAACAATAAACCAATTATAACAACTTTTAAAATTAAAAAATAAAATAAATATAACTAAAAATAATAATTTATTGGTTTGTGAAGTGAATACTTTTATTCTGTAGGATGCTATGTAACATAGACACTAACACACGGATATACGTATAATCTCTAAAATATAGAACATGGTCATACAGATTTATATATTATATAATTATGAATTATATAAATTGATAATAAAAATGTATGTACACAAGTATGTGTTCTACAAGTGTCCAATACGTATGTTTAACATAAACACATCGTCTAAGAGGCGAACACACCGTCTAAGAGACGTAACCGAACTCGAACTCTAGTAGGATGTTAAAGTATTAATCAATCTATTTTAAAATTACATCGATCAAATTACAATTATAAAATCTATTTCAACAAGTTAGGGCTCTGTTTGGTGAATTCCTCATGAAATGTGAATACAGCATGAATGGCAGGCAACAAATACCTCTTCTCCCTTTCACCTTTCACTTGGTCATCCCTTAAGAATCAGCAAAGAACAAAAAGTCTTACATGATTTATTAATATGTACTTTCTTCTTTTATAATTTATTAATAAATCTTGCAATAAGAAAATTTCCTAAACAGATAAGTGTTCATTGGTTGTTGATGATTGCATGAATATTATAAAAACCCAAATTCCAATTCCAAACTACTCTCAAATACCGTTTCAACTTAGTAAGCCATTTGGCCAAACAATCCTTGTCCTTGACTATGTCTGTATCCAAACATACATAAACGCCCAAAACCAAAAACCTGTCACATTTTAGCAATCCAAAACTATATAACAAAACTTTGATGAAGCAATAACACAACGCGCTATGTCCCTTGAATCAATCAACTCAAAGACCATAACAACCTTAAACATTAATATTCCTACATTCATACCATGATGTTCTAACATCTAACACCGTTTTTCTTCTCACTCACTTTGTTCAGAGTTCTTAGCCATGTCCATGCATGTCCACGTTTTCTTCTTCTTAACGGTTGCCATTTTTTCGGCAACTTCCTCCATGTCTCAGTCGCAAACCGCAGCTTCCTGCAATGGAATATTCGTGTCGTACGTCTACACTGGCGGCGAGAGGCTGCCGCCGAACGTGTCCGACACGGCGGAGCAGCCGTACCGGTTCGAGTCCACGCTGACAGTGCTGAACAACGGGTTGGAGGAGCTGAAGTCTTGGAAGGTGTTCGTGGGGTTTCAGCACAGCGAGTGGTTGGTGTCGGCGTCGAACGCGGTGCTCGCCGACGGTACGAGTCTTCCCGCTGCGGTTGGGAACGGCACCGTGTTGAGTGGGTCCACGGTGAGGGATCTGAAGACGGCGGTGGCTACCGCCGGCGATTTGACCCAGATGCAGGTTCAGGTGGAGTTGGTGGGGAGCTTGCTTGGGGTGGCGCCACCTTCTGTGCCGATGCCTCGGTCGTTAACTTTGGCTAACGATGGATTTTTGTGTGGTCAACCCTCTCGTGAAGGTAGTTTTTACTTGTTTATTTTAGGAAGAGGGAAACAAAATTTTCATTGGAATTATAAAATGATGTGTTTGTGTTGAATAGACGCACACTGATATTCCTATAACATACGTATACTTAAGTGTTCAATTCAAAAATATTTATTGGATAATGTCTGATTCTCTCCTACATAGGTGCGACTTGTTGATATGGATATAGTTTGAATGTTTGATTTGATGTTCAGGGAGCAATGAAACTCATGTGTGTTGCGCAAGGGATCCCAGTTTCAAAACAAACATGAGCACAGATGAAGAGTTCTTACCCCGTGAGAAGGGTGACCTTAGCATCACATACGACATCATCAGAACCTACGATTCCAATTACTGGGCAGAGGTTACAATCGCAAACCACAACTCTTTAGGCCGTCTTGACAACTGGAGACTAAGCTGGGACTGGCAAAACGACGAGTTCATCTACACAACAAAGGGTGCATTTCCATTGAATGTGGATTCCTCTGACTGTGTCTTCGGTTCTCAAGGTAATTTCTACAAGGAACTCGACTTTTCCAACGTGTTGAACTGTGAAAGAAGGCCAACCATAGTGGATCTTCCTCCCTCAAGGTTCAACGATTCAGAACTCGGTCAAATCCCATTCTGCTGCAGGAATGGCACCATCTTGCCACCAACCATGGACCCCAGCATGTCAGCTTCAAGGTTCCAAATGCAAGTGTTCAAAATGCCACCCAACCTTAACCGCTCCACAATCACAGCTCCTCGTAACTGGGAGATAAAGGGTACCTTTAACCCTCACTATGAATGTGGCCACCCCATAAGGGTTAGTCCAAGTGAATCCCCTGACCCTACTCACTCTGCATCAAACAAATCATCAATTGCAAGTTGGCAAGTGGTGTGCAACATCACAAACACAAACCGTGAAACACGCAAGTGCTGTGTTTCCTTCTCAGCTTATTACAATGAATCTGTTATCCCATGCAAGACGTGTGCTTGTGGATGTCCAAGTAATCCGGAGAGAACATGCAGCGCAACTTCACAAGCCATGTTGCTTCCACCAGAGGCACTTCTTGTCCCTTTTGAGAACAGAACTCAAAAGGCCGTTTCTTGGGCTGAGATACAGCGTTTACCTGTGCCTAATCCCATGCCTTGTGGTGATAACTGTGGTGTGAGCATAAACTGGCACGTGGCTACAGATTACCGAAAAGGGTGGAGCGCGAGGGTGACACTTTTCAACTGGGGTGAGACTAGTTTTGCTGACTGGTTTGCTGCAGTGCAGATGGAGAAAGCTGCTAAGGGGTTTGAGGAAGTGTACTCCTTCAATGGAAGCCTTTTGGAGAGTGTGGAGAACACGATCTTCATGCAAGGGAAAGAGGGGTTGAATTTTCTTGTGGCGGAAACGGATGGATCTAACCCTCGAAAAGATCCTAGGGTGCCGGGGAAACAGCAATCAGTGATCTCCTTTACCAAGAAGGAGACTCCTGGAATCAATGTGGTTGGTGGGGATGGGTTTCCAAGTAAAGTGTTCTTCAATGGTGAGGAATGCTCTCTTCCTTCGGTGTTACCAAGCAGTGTTGCGAGACCGGAGGTTTCATTGGCTACTATGATGTTCTTAGTGATGTTGTTGTCGATCATCTTCATGTCGCAATAGTAGCACTGTTTGTTCTGGAACAGGATTTATGTAGTCACATCATCGAGCATCATGTGTTGTATATCCGTTTTTCCACGATTATTTACAGGGTATTAATTGTAGAATTGTGTTAGATTCTAGAGATATACTTTTACTAATCTTTGGAAAGTTCGTTATTTTTCTATTTCTACAGTTAACATTTATGAATTATTCATAGTTTTGGACATAAAATCCCATATGGGCAAGGTGTGCATATCATAATGAAAAAAAATGAGGAGATTGTCTACAGCAACAACATGATTGAACAAGTACTATCGAGGTAAAGAAAAAATGCACAAAAGATTGGGCAACCAAATGGAATATTTACATACTTACAGCAGTCCTTCGATCAATTTGAAAAAGAAAAATAAGAAAAGAAGGAGCAGAGGAAAAAATATTTCATAAGGGGGTGTTATTAAAGTTAAAAATGCTCCTACGAGTCTGCAGTTGTGTCAAAACCTTGCTTCTGCAGTTCTGCCCTAAATCAATGTCTTCATGTACACTTCAACAATGGACTTTTGCAATCAAAAGCAGCCAAAAACTTGCAAATATGCCTTCTGCATACATGCATTTAATGTTTGTTATTATTCATCTTGATGGATCACTTAACTGATCTTGAGCATCCAGACTAAATCATAATAGCATACTACTCCCTGATGCCTGAATTTTTTACACAAACTAAATTATATCTGTTGAAAAATTTAAACTAAGGAACAAACTAACTAATTGCAGAATGATTTGGTTCATATAGAACGCCAACTATTTACTTTGGCGTCTGCAATTAGAAAGAGATCTGGCGGGATCTGTTCTAAACCGGAATGTTGTCTAAGGAATATCCATCAAAGTCTAACTCATTATCAGATGGTCCTACACCTTCTTGCTGCCAGAAAAACAGAAGAAAATGATTAGCTTATAAAGGAAAACTATGTGCAAAGATATGTATACAGAAAAGGACCGACCTGTTTCAGAAATGCAGTGACAAGATCCTCCTGACCATACTGATCAGAGAAGAGGTTATTAATCTGGGAGCTTGGATCATGAAATGTTTCAGCCTTAACCCTTACTGAATTTCCAACAAGGTTATTGAGGTGTTGACCAACATTTTGGACAATACCTGGATGTATGCCTTCCCCTGTGGAGAACATAGGTTTTCCAATTGAAGTGGTATCTCTAGTTTGTACAGACTGTTGCATACAGGGAAAACCCTGATGAACCAAAACTGATGGTGAGACATCAACATTGCCTTGTAAAGGATTTGCATGCTGAGAAGAATCATATGTTATGCCTGTGTTTGTTAAGTCCCAATCATGGGACTTCTGATGGTGGAGTTCATTAAACATGTCATAACTTGGAACAAATCCACCAGGTCCTTTAATGCCTGAGGCACCTTGTTCATGAAACATACCTTTAGCTGGGATACTAGTTATACCTGGAGTGCTTCTAAGAGGAAAACTACCCAAAGACATTTCATTGGTTTGGCTCATGGGAAAACTCAACAATGAAGAGTTTTGTGGAACTGTATTATAAGCAGTAGTTAGGTTGGTGGTGCCAGTAATCCTATTTCCCAAAACACCATTAGAAATACCATTTTGTACTGTAGGCTGGACCAAAGATGATGGAAACCTGGCTACATGAGAATCAGCATTTTCACTTAGCATCTGACCTCTTGGTTGAGACTGAGCCATCTGCATCAACAAGGGGTTGTTCTGAGCAGCAGGAGCATTGACTCGCATGTTCAAGTTACCAAGGGTTTGGGTAGATTGGTGCAAATTGACAAGTTGTTTTGGCTCCATGTTGGTGGGAATTCCATGAAGCAAGTTTATTGGTTTACTGTTGCTTAAATGATGCAGTGACCCTTCTGCAAATCTTAATCTTGGGTTCTCAAAACTGAAAATGTTCTTCTGATCAGATAGAGGCATAGGCACACCAGCTTTAGCAGTTGTCCTGCCAAGTGCTGCGGCTTGAAGCTTGGCTAGACTTTGTGCTGGAAGCTGACCAGCAACTGCAAGAGTTTGAAGATCAATTCCATTGATTGAGGTTGCCCCAAATGTTGCTTCTTGTGAGCTGAGGAAGGAGTTGTTCAAGCTACCCTGCTGCTGGGAAACTCCACTCAGTCTTCGAAGATACAAACGGTATTTCTGTACCAAAAAATAGGTGGAAAAAAGAGATAACTCCTTCAAATCAACTAATACTAATCCCGTAAATCACCACAACAAAATTTTAAAGCATGGTTAACATCAATTCCTGAATTTCTCCCAAAGTATATGTTCTATTAAGCATAATAGTATCAAACCTGGAGGTGGCTAGCAACATTTTCTCTAGTGAGCCCAGGAACATTCATCAACTCCAAAATCTTTTTAGGAACTGCCTCTGTATATGCATACCAAATTTAAAACATCAGAAGAGGCATTTATATTTGAATAAAACTCTAATGAACCAGGCAAGTAGATATCACCGAAACTCTTCATATATTAGATATTGTGGGGGGTGAAAATGAAACTAATTCTGAGATAAAAACAATTTTCTAAAGCTAAGGCCACTCTAGGATCTTGAATGTGTATTAGTATTTGTTGAATATGGTTAAAACATGATATAGAGTTAGAAAACTGGTTTCCTATTTGTGAACAGTGATGAAAGGCTAGAAGGGGTCATCCCAAATTAGTGCAATCTGATATGGAAGATGCAAGTAGTAAATGTGTGGATTTGATGCTTTCACGATTCTTAACCAATTCAAGATTAGACATAAAGAATCCAAAGATCAAAAGTAGTGGGAGGCATTGTTTGCTGTGTCAGACAAGACAGCATGGAAAAGCAACAGAACATTTTTTGCAAGGAGGTGATTGAGGGACACATACTATCAATTCCAAGTTGATTCACAGCAGCCATAAACTGCTGATGAAGCTCAACAGACCAAACAACTCGTGGCTTCTTCAACGTGGAGGAATCATCCCTCTCATCTCCTTCCTCCTCCTCATCCCTCCTCTTCTTTGAACCTCTGCCTTCATTCACTGAAGATGAGTAATCTCCATCATCACATCCTTTCAGAACCCGATCTCCTTCTTCCACACTACCCGATTGCTCCACATCTTTCAACCCATTCTTCCTCTTCCGAATCACATGCTGCCATATGTTCTTCAAAGCCTCAATTCGCACAGGTTTAATCAGGTAATCACAGGCACCATGTGTCACCCCTTTCATCACAACACTTTTTCCATCATCAGCTGACATCACTGTAGAAATCATTCACACACAGTTTGTTAGTTCATATCAATGCAGTGTCTCTCAACAGCCACAAACCAATCAAAACCATGCTTACTAATAACCGGAAGGTCCATCTCCAACCCAATAAGCTCCAAAAGCTTGAATCCATCCATATCGGGCATATGCACATCGCTCAAAACAATATCAAACCCGTTTTTGTTCTCTCTCAGAAGCGACAATGCAACCTCAGCCCTCTTGCATTTCGTCACTGAAATGAAATAAACCCACCAAGCAAACCGAATCAAATCACAAATCACAAATCAAAATTCAAAAAGGGAAAGTAAAAAAAGAGACACAATTCCAACTTTACTTTAGAACCAATTCCAAAGGTTTGAAAAAACAATTAACAAACAAATCTGTCATCACAAGGTGAAAACAAACACCATCAATCACTTCATTTAACCATACCAAAAAAAGCATAAACTTGAAAAGATAGACGGCTGCAAGAATCCAAAATTACAGTAAATACCGTATCAAACAACATGCTTGGAGCAAAAACTCCATAACAGAACACAGCTGGAGGTGATTGACAAGTACAAGTACTATCCATGACCACATAAACATTGAAAAAAAGCATTTTTTTTTTTTACCCAAAAGAGAGAAAGAAAGTGATTAAGCACCTTCATATAGACAAACACGCAGCATCCTCTCAAGTATCCTGAGGCAAGTGGGATCATCATCCACCACCATGACCCTGAGACCCGCCGGAAACTGGTCGGAGACGGCATCCCCGGTTTTGAGAGGAGAAGTGGAAGTTGATCCCTTGGCGCTGCTGAGATTCATGTTTGCGAAGATCCAAAACAGTTGACAACAAGAAACACGGACTCAAACAGCTTCACATGGTTGAAAGTGGCATCATGATGAGAGTGTTAAATATAATAACAGAAGAGTGAGTTGTTTAAGAGTTGAGGCGAAGAAACAGAGAAAAGGGTAATGGAATTTCTTTTGGTTGCAGATAATATAGCATATAAATAATGGAAATGATTGAGGCTCTGATTCTGAAAGAGTTTTTTTTTTTCTGTTTCAAACTGATGCTTAGTTTCTGGCATATTTTATTACTTTCCATAAAATAATGTTGTCAAAATAATAATAATAATATTATTATTATTAAGATGTTGTGTAATTATTTTGACATTTTGCAATGTTAATATTATCATATTTTAAGGTTACTCAAAGAGTGGATCCAGCTCATTGGTTGGATTGGATTAACTAACCTCGGATCTCTAAACCACTTCCAACGCTGTCACAAACTCACAACACTTCTAAACTTTGCTGTCTCAAAATCTTCTTACTTTTTTTTTTTAATAAAATTTATTTTCTTTTTTTATAAATAAAATATTATTTTTTAATAAAATAATAAAAAAATTTATGTTAAATGAATATAAAGAATCTTGGACATCAACAGTAAAGTGTCTAATTCAAAAAATATTTGTTGGACTTCTGATAATTATAATACAATTTTAACACAATAGAAATACATTACTTTATAAAGAAGAAATACATTAATTTTCTAAAAACTCAAATTTATTGTATAAATAAGATATAGGTTTTCATAAATTAAATTTATTTACATTTTCTTATAAATAAAATAATACTTTTTTTTTTATGTTAAATGAATATATTGATTGTTGAATGTATCACTACTTTTGTTTTAAGGATCAACTAACTAATAAGAAAAATATTAAATAAAAATTAATTTTAGAGACTAAAATAATTAATTACTATATTGACTAAATAAAAATATCATTTTATAAATTAAAAAATTGTTGGTATCTAGAGTTATTATTAATAAAAATTTACAAAATAGTTTCTAAATTAGTATCTAACTATTAGTTGTCAAGATTTTAACTACTAATTTTAGAGATTAATTTAGACACTAAATATTAGTTGTTAAAACTTGGTAGCTAACTTAAATACCAATTTAGAAATTACTTTTTATAAAATTTTATTAATAATAGAAATCATATTAGATACTAATAACTGTATAGTCTCTAAATTAATATCTAATTTAATTAATACAATGATTAATTATTTTTTATCTATAAATTTAGTTATTATTTAATTATTTAATGGTTTTATTACAGTGAATATTTAAAAGGGATGAAAAATTTACTTATTTTTGTAGGTAAGAAATTTACATGTTATAAAATTAAGTAGTTGATGAATTCAAATGGATTATTCTATATTAATAAATAGATATTTTAGTTAATGCTTCGGTTATATCATCTAAATGTTTCATTAAATATTCTAATTTTTTATGAGAGAACAAGATTTAAAATTTGTCTATATTTCCACCTAATAATACTTTTCTTGTTTATCATTTATTTTCTTCATTGGTATGAATATTTGATCCTTTTTTTTTTTTAATTTATACAATTATTTTAATTGATACAGAAATGTTTAATTAAATCTTTAGTATAACTATTATTTTTTCAACAATAAATATTTATTGTATTTTAAATTTATCATAATCAAGTTATAATTTACATTTATAGTGAATACTTTAAATTATGACATAAATTCATTTTAATTATTAACAATTTATTTAAAAAAATTATCTAAATTCAATTTAGAAATAAAAAATTTAGAAGTTTTTTTTATAGAACTGGTTAATAATGTAATTGTACATGTATATAGGTTTTCACATTTTAAAAATTTATTTACTACAGTTTAAAAAATATTTATTATTATAATTACAATTATTTATGTGTGTTCTTAATTATTTATTATAATTACAAGGACAAACAATTGCTCACATATATAAGAGTGTATTAGTCAGAGTTTATAATTAAGTTTATTTTATGCATTCATCTCTATCATTTTTTGGGTTATTATTTATGATCTTACACATTAAACATGTAATTAACTTAGTTGTAAATAGTTTTTATAAGTATATATATATATATATATAATTTATTGTCATCCCTAAAATACAAACCATAAGTTTAGAAAAATGTTCCAATTTCTCACTTTTTTTCTTTCCAAGCTTTCCTCGAGGTAAATTGATTTTTTTTTTAAAGTTTTTTCCTCAAGGTAATGTTTAAAATTTATTGTGAAACGTGCTTAATTTGAGGTAGAATATAAAAGCATAAACTAATTATATATAAAATGAATATTTTATTATTAAAAAAAATATATAATCAGTTAATGCATTGAGTGTATATTAATTAAAGAATGTTTATTAGAAGAGGTATTTACATTTAATATTCAACGGTATTCAAGTAGAGTTACTTCCAAAAATAATGTGTAGAAATAAAGCAATTTATAAATCATTAAGTATTTTAGTTTTTAAAAGAAAAATTAAATAATTTTATAATTTGACCTAATAATGTTTTCGTTAATATTTTCTATTTTTATTTTTCTAATCAGTATGAATATTTGAAAATTTAAATTATAAAAAATTACACGAGTTTAATTGAGATAAAATTATTTAGTTATATTTTTATACACGGTTAAATGTCGAAAACCATATTTAAAATAATATGTAAAGTTACAAAAATTGTGTTAATTGTTAAATATATATTTAATATAGTTTTTTCACCATTGGAAATTTTATAAACATAAAATAAACCCGTTCATAAGAAACCAAATAATGATAAAAATATCAAACACCTCATGTATGTTTAAAAAATGAGCTCATTAACGTAAGGAAATCAAAGTTAAAAAATTATTTAATAATGAAATACTGAACATTTTAATTTTCTGCTCTCATGAAAATGTTAACTTAAACATATAATTGATAAGAAAACAAGAAAAATTATATAAAAAAATATTTTCTGACCTATTTTTATATGAGAGTCTAATTACGTAATTATACAATTTAAGCAATTTAAAGTAAAAGTAAATGATACAAATGATAAGAAGAAGAAATGTTTCGTCTTATGTGTATATTACATCACTGCATGTATAGTAAATATATAGGGAGTTTCTCTCTCCAAATTACATTCTAATTAGGTAGGATACTAATCATGAGATTCTATAATTATTAAATTAATTGCATATAATTGGGTTTCCTTAATACTCCCCCTCAAGTTGTGGTAGGTGAAGATCAAGAACCCCAACAATCGTTCCTTACCCAATGCCTTCGTAAGAATATCTGTGAGCTGATACTGTGTCGGTACATAGGAAGGACTGATTATCCAGCTTGTAATTTTTCTCGCACAATGTGGCAGTCTATCTCAATGTTTTGTGCGTTCATGAAATACTGGGTTTGCTAATGCCGCTTGATTGTCACATAAAAGTTGAGTTGGCAAGTTACATAGCACCTTTAAATCCTGCAACAGATATCGCAACCAAACTATCTCTAAACAAGTATTGGCCATTGCGCGGTATTCTGCTTCCGCTGATGATCTTGATACGTTTGTCTGTTTTTTTGACTTCCATGAGATAATAGAGGAACCAAGAAAAATGCAATATCCAGATATTGATCTCCGAGTTGTCTGACAACCTCCCCAGTCTGAGTCGCAATAAGCTTTCAATGTCAGATTGTTTTCGGATGGCAATAGCAATCCTTGTCCTGGTGATCATGTACTTTAGTACTCGAATTGCGGCATCCCAATGAGGTTTTCGTGGATCCTGTATATATTGACTTAGGGTCCGAACCGAAAATGCTATGTCAGGCCGAGTAACCGTGAGGTATATAAGTCGTCCCACGAGTCGCCTGTATTTGACTGGATCCTTTAATAACTCT
>Ga0123342_1000428_pt1 | contig 65976 bp, 29 predicted proteins | sample Turbeawhitnodule_FD_89960 | JGI IMG/M metagenome (GOLD analysis project Ga0123342, IMG submission 89960) | Root nodule microbial communities of legume samples collected from Mexico - Turtle bean Mexico white nodule | ecosystem: Host-associated > Plants > Roots > Nodule | place: Mexico: Nepantla... | reverse complement strand
TGTATTTTACTCTCTAATACACAAGTAAATAAGAATTTCTTTTGTATTTTCTTTTCTCTGCCTTTCTCTCTTTTATGCTTAAGTCATTGTCTCTTTTTCATTTGCAATTAGGGTTCATCAGAACCTCCCTTTCTTCATTGTGATTACGTGTGCTCAATTTGATACACCACATCAGACAAAGAATATTCATCTTCATTGACTATAATATGTAGGTGTATTGAATATTTTTATGTGAACATGTAGGGTGAAAATGAAAAGGTTTTTTTTTCCAGAAATATATGTAAGATAGAAATTATATATAAGGTACAAATTGTCGTTGTTTTAAGAATCCTTATCATGGATCGAAGTTGATTTACTTTTATGTTGGAACTGTGGAGTGAAGTATTCTTGGAAGAGGCTGTGACTAAACAATAATGTAAATGAACTGTTTTGGGAATAATATTTGATGCATGAACTGAATCATACTAAATATCAATGATGTTCAATCTTAGAGGAGGAATGGTTGTTCAGAAGTCATCATGGATGATATGACGATGTAAGACGTTGAATAGAAACAATATTAATGGTGAATTCTAGTATACACAACACATAATACATAATGCATTATAAGATTCATTGATAGGAAAAACAATTCCTACTCATCTCGCAAGGACTTGCACATTGTTTGGAAAAGTAACATGTATAGGTGTAATTTCATGATGATTATAAAGAAATAAGTGGAATAAGTTACATGATCAATGACACCAATATCAAGAATCCAAGAGTCTGTAATGATATTATATTTCTTTGGCAGTTGTATGGAACATTCACCGATGGTGTTGTGGATTAATTTTTCTTTATTGTTTGAAGACTGAAAGATGTAATTGCTACAAATATTAAGTAATTAATGTACCTATACTTTGATTATTAAAAGATTGATTCTATAGAGATCGAGTTTTGTTAGTGACATATTCTTCACTGCTCTCAATAGCATTGGTGACGTGATTGATTTTTTGTTTCATTCAGGGATGGAAGTTGTGCTTTGAATAACATTCACTTAATGTGATTTATCTTGTTGTAGTGCATTGCTTACTAAAAAATCTTTCTACCACTTCCATAATTTCTCTAACTAGAAACCATAATAATATTCTTACCATTCATTCTTTGACTCTGTTGACCAACAAATTTGATTAATACCTTTGTTTCTATAGTAATATTCTCATTTAGTTGTCTTTCTTGTTGTAGAACCAAAGAAAATACCTGATTAATACCAGGTAGAGGCTCCATGAACAATATATGAATTTTCACAATGTTGAATGTTTGTCACAAACCTTTAAAGAAACACATGACATGTTCAAATTTCATGTATTCTCACTACAAAAAAAATAGTTAAATATAAACTAATTTTAAAAACAAAAAATATATTAATTTAGAGACTAAAAAAATTATTAGTATCTAGAATAGTTTTCATTATTAATAAATAGTTTCTAATTGGTATCTAATTAGCTATCAATGTTTTAAATCTAATGTTATTTTAAATTTAATAAGAAAAAATATATTTATTATGTGTGGACATATAACATAAAATAATAATTTTGTTCATAAAAATGTGATAAATACTAATAAATTATTTGTAATGCCAACAATCTAAACATATAATAACATTTTTAATAGATATGAATAAAATATGACTTTATGATATGATTAAGATGATCATTTTAAGATATTCGTTATTATTATTATTTAAAAATATTCATGAGTTTTAAATTTTGAGTTTGAAATTAAGGCATAAAACGAATTAGGTACATGATGAATGCAATAGTTATCATTTAATACTTTAGAATAAGTTGTGATAGTGTGGTGATATCCCTACATACACTTGTGTTGTGATCACTTACTAATAAAGGAAATAATGTCTTTAAGTAATGCATAATATGAAAATCTTAATAATCTCACTTCTTATTACGTAAATATATACATCCACAAATAAATGATAATTAATGAAGATAATGACATAACATTAGGGATCCCAATAATATCACTTATAATTAGATAAAGATATCCTTATATAAATGTTAATTAATGAGTTAACCTATACTATTACAAAAATCCTATTCGTGCTGCTATTTGTTAAAGGAATAATTGTATGTATAAATTAAAAATTAGAGAGAAATCAATGATAAAGCCCTCTAATTTGGACATAATCATGATCAATAAAGACAAATATCTTAAAAATATATCAAAATCCATAATTCAACACTGAATAAAATTTGAATTTGATCTCTCAAAATAACTTGTAATGTTATTCCTAGTTTAGTTATATACACTAATTTGTTTATACTGTCACTCCACGTGCGACATGAGTTGTTGGTAACATTTTCATCATAAAAAATTGCAAATCCAAAAACACGTATCATGGTACTGTCTTCAATGTCAGTGACTCAACGGAGCCATCACTGTTGAGCACAAATAATTATTATTTCTTCTAATAATTTGAAAGCATTAATAATATTTGTAGATTTTATGTGACACACATTCAACAAGTTCCGGAGTTTACGTTAAATACCCTAGTTTGACTGTCTTGTTTAAAAACTATATTTAAAAAAAAAACATTATTCTGAAAAAGAAAGAAAAGATTAACATGTGACGACAAACACTATTTTGACTGACGTGTTAAATGATCAACCATGGGAACAATCTAACTTTATTCTATCTCTCTGTACATTTTTCAATAAGAAAAAGAAAAAAGAGATCAATAGTTTTTTTTAAAAAAAAAATATTGGATATCTCAAATCAACTAGTGATAAAAATAATTTATTGTATATAAGTGGGTGAAAACTTCACCTCATTGAGCCGATTTTATGAGGTTAAGTTAAGTTTAAAATTCAATTTATAATATAATATCAGAATCTATTCTAACATAATTTATTACACTTATCAAATTATCCGTTATCGGATCATTATCGAACTACCCATAAAAAAGTGGGTTGGAGACATGATTTTATGATATTATTTCTTAATAAAAAAATATAAATAAAAAATTAATTTAATCGATGAAAAGGTGGAAAATTAGTCAACATGATATGCACGTGTTTTGAAATTGATAAAAAGGTGACCTTTAAGTAGCATATGATTTCGTCTCATTGATTGTTCAGTGAAACCGACCCCACCTACCACCAATGAGTGGATATGTATTATTGTGTATATTTTTTTGACAATTCTAAAGAGATAAATCTACATGCATTATTGTATGTTTAAAGTAAACTTATAACTAATAACATGTATAAATATAAACACATTTATTATTAGAATCAAGGTTATGAATATTCAAATGAAAATAAAAAAATTATAATTGAAAATTCATATCGACAAAATAACGTAAGTATAAATTTTATTTTCTTTATCATTAAATTTATTCAATATTAAATATATTATTTTGATATTAAATAATTCAGAATCATACATAAATATATATCTTATGCACAAGTTGGTTAATCTAATATAAATATATATTAATAATCTACATAAACTAAAAATAATTTATATAATTAAAATAAATAAACAGGCTTCTTAATATTAACATTTTTAATATTTTTTAATATTAATATTTATCTTTTGAATATCTATATGTTGACAATTTTGGTTACAGTTAATTTTTTTTTAATAAAATATGGATATGTATCTGCAAATAATATAATCTTGAATATTTGTTATCTTCATTTAATTTACATCACATTTCACATGGTAAAGGATAGTAACAAAGCCACGCGTATTACTCTAGAAAGTAGTTAATATTTTTGTAGTTTTTAGTGTAAGTTTTCTATGTAACATTTACGAACTCGGATATAAAATAATAGTTCATCCCTGACCTACCTTTGACCATTAATGTTTTCAATTTCTTCAGTATCTGTACTGTAGTATAAATTAACAACAATGATTAACAAAATGAAGAATACTTGAATAAACTAAATTAACAAATTTCACAGCTAGTCTAACATGAGTCACGTATATACTTCATTATTTTAGCTTAAGCTAGTCATTAATTAAGATCACCATATCCTAATAAATAGTGTAATTTTTGTCACAAAATTCAAGATCCCAACTATATCTCTCATTGTTTTCTTCTTCAAACCCACCGAAACAATGGCGTGGAAGCTTCAAACATCAAGCCCATGACAGGGACAAACAACCTTAAAACAGAGTCATGTCTACTTAATTATTTTAGATACTAGAAGTAAAAAAACTTAACTAAAATAAATTGATAAGGAAGTGAATTATATATATACAAAAATTGAAATATTTAAATGAAACTTAACTAAATTGTTATTTTACTTTAACTTTTTAAAATTGTTCCTACTAGGGATATGAGACCTAGAGAACTATTGAAGTCTTCGTCTTTCCTTCGGGCAGGTTGTTAGGATTTTACTGGGATCTTTCTCGCCTTCGCGCTACTCTTTCAGCTCTCGGTCTCGGATGAATGCCAAATAGGGGAGGTACCTGCAGAAGGCACTCCGACGCTCAAGTTAGTAAAGAGGGTATTCGGCACTCGGGTGTGTATAGTGATAATGACGTACCTTGTTCTTTGGAATGTTTGTTATTTATATTATTTTAATTGGCTTACCTCATTGAGCCCTGATTAATGGAATTAATCAAAGTTATAGTTGCATTACCTAATTCTTAATGGTAGATTAGCTTCACTGACCTTGGTTTGAGCGTTAATGGTTATATGTGTCGGTCGATCTGGCCGTCCGTGGATGTCTTGATCAGGGAGACCGAGACACGTCAGCATATCAATCGGTCATACTCATACAAAAATTGTTTAAAGTTTAAAATAATTTATAAATTACATGACAATCCAACACTATAAATGTTACTTTTCACAATTGTATATTGAAACATCAATTTATAATTGTGATTTGATTAATATAATTTTTTAAAAAATATTTATTTTTTTAATTGTAATTTGATAGAGAATTGTCAACATAACACTATCCGTAAAATATAATTTTTTTTATTTATAATTGTTAAAATACCAATTTTTTTTTTATATTTTCTATTTCACACTCAAATTCAAGTTTGATTTATGCATCGTAATCATCCATCTTAATCTTTCAAATATCAGAGTCAACACAAAGAATCCTTTAAAATATGCCAAAATTGAAAATTCCAACAAGAGTGGCACCACAAAATTGGAAGAGGCTTTAAGAATTCAATAAGTGTTTTAATTTATTATTATTTAGAGTGAAGAAAGTGATTATAAATAAGAAGAATGATTTGAATGGTTATTCCACAACACACTTGTCGATCTTCAATACCTTAAGAACTCATGCTAACGCATGCGCATGTGCTGCTTAACTCTCTTTTCTGGGTTAGCTTTAATAATATATCACCATCAATAATATACGTGTTATCACCATTTCAAATCCACAGCAAGTTCCACAACTTTGGTAGGGACAAACTGATACAGTAGTACCTTTTTCTGTTTACTATTCTCAATAACATTAATGTATAATATATGGTTAGAAAAATGTTAATTTCACAAGTATTTTTAAAAGCTTTAAAAGCACTAGTTTACGATTGTCATTTAGCAAATTTAATTTTAAAATTGTTTTATTTCAGTAAAGAAAATCCTCTTGTAATATAGTGTGTATTGTAAATAGTAGAATACACGTAACAGTGCATGAGTAATCAATTTGAGTCCAACTTCTATTCATCTTGTGGTGTGGCTTTCTTGGCCTTTTGTTTGGTATGGTTTAAATGTTCATCTTTGCTTTTCCCTCTCAAAAAATGTGATATGATATCACACACAAGGAAAGAGTGGTCTTGGTTACTCTATATCAGAGTATCAAATTAAATTGGGTTTAACTAAGTTTATTGATTTAAGTTTAAGTGATATTTATTACGAAGAAGTTGATTTTAAGTCTAACTCAACTTCATAAAACTGGTTTATTGAATGAGGTTTGTATCCATCTATATATAATGAAATGCTCTAATCTCTAGTTGATGTGAGATTTTCAACAACATTATACTACAGTTAAATCATTTTTAGATGTTATCCTTATTTTAAAAAATATCCTCCCTGACCATTGTCTCTAATAAAAATAACCAAAAATAATTTCGAAATATACTCTTTATAAAATAAAAAGAAATAAGATTTAGAGAATAAAAAATACTTAATTAACTTTTTATTAGAAAGCGAGTTTAACTTAATTTATCTTCACAGAATAATAATAATAATAATGGTGCATATGAAGAAGGTTGTGGCTTTGCAGTGTTAGCAATTTAAAAGTTGTGGATATGAATTGATTTTGTTTCTTCCTCGTGTCATAATTGGTAGAAGTAATAAAATCACTATCTGTCATACTCATGTTTGATAAATCGCCCACTAAATGAAGAAAGCAAACAAACCTTTCAAAATTGTAGAAAAATGTCGAAGAAGATTAATGAAGGACAAATTTTAATGCTTTAATTTTTTTTTAAAATATTTTTTTTAAAGTTCATGTAGAAAAAAAAATCGATTGCTGGAAGATTAATTTCAAAAAGTTCATTTTATTCTTTAGGTTATGTATATCCTCCAAAAAAATCATATTCATTTATTAACGACTACAATTTTTTGTTCGAGTATTTAACGCAACTCTATATTTAAAGTTTAAATTTAAAATAATAATAGGAAAATATGGCAGCATCCCTTTTGTTTTTTAAAATTTTAATGACTTAATTTATTTTTAATTCATAAAAATAAATTATATATTTATTAAGATTATTACAACGAATATAGGTGACAATTAAATTTAAAATACTGTTTAACTTTTATTTTATATTACATATTACTTAATTTATTAAATTTTATACAATATTTTTATGAGAGTGGTGATGTTTTTATAGTTATAGTCTAATCTTATATGGAATTGGTTTTATGATTATATATGTATTATACTTGCATATTTTATAAATTCAATTTAAATATTTTATAAAAAAATAAAAGTAAAAAATAGTCAGTTATATTTTTTTTTACTTGTTATTGTTATTTTGTATAATAACTCAGGGCAGCTTGATTTCAAGAAAATTGATTTGTGTAGGGACTAGATGTTAGTCAGGAAATTCTTTCTTAAACTTGGAAAATATTTAAATTATTTTTTAACATTTTTATTAAATGTTTTTTATTTTGAAATGTAAAATTGGGAGATATTCAATATTAAAAAAAATTAAAAGTTAAAATTTGTGATTTTTTTTTTAATTTGAAAAAAAAATATATTATATAATGTCGAATCTTCAGATATTATAACCCGATACAATGTATTTGTATTGTGCTTAGGCAAACAAAATTTGTATTCCGTACTTATATTATCACAATCTAAAATACAAATTTTATATTTCATATTATAAATTAGTATTTAAAATTGTAAAATTTAAAATGGATAATTTTGATATTTTTTAAATGTATGGGTCAAGAAAGAAATCATTGAAGTGCAGAAAAAAATCATGGAAGTGCAGGAAGAAATCCCTCGAATCATTATCTGACCCTCATAAGCCCATTTCTGAATGGTCCACAGCTAAAATATTTGATATTTCTTGAGGACGTTCTCCCTGCACCTCTTTATTTTTCTTCTCGCACTCCTACATTCTTCACAATGTCCAAATTATCCTTAATAATTTTGTGTGATTTTAGAATAGAGATTTTTCATAAACAAGATGTGTTTCTGGAAAAATAAATCCATAAGACAAAAAACTCATTTCAGAAAAAATAATCTGGAAGTCATTTTTAAAAGAGATAAAACAGTCTTTTATGAAAATAATGGGGTGCATGGAGAAATATTTTCGGGTGCAGGAAGAAAAACTCTTCTTTTGATTTTTGCAGTTTGGTTTGGATCTTCATATTCAAAAAAGGCGCATTGAGAATTATAAAGAAAAAAAATCTATGCAAGAGGCCCATTGAACTCTACTGAATTTGATTGTAATAAGTGATTCTCATAAATTTAATTGAACTTTGACCTTGATTATAAGAAGGAAGCACTAGAGACATCTTCTAATCTATCTTTGAAACCTTTTTCTATGTTATTTTTATGTTTTATGGAGAATATCATCACAATAATAAGGTCTTTAGTTTTTTCATACTTTCTTGTTAAATTTTATAAAAAAAATAACTATTGTATAGTATGCGACTGTCATATTTAACTGTCGCAGCTAAATTCATCATTAAATAGTAAAGATTGACAAAAAAATCTATAGACTTGAGAGAAGAAATAATTCTCATTCATTTGAACATATACAACATAACTATATAAGCAACATGAAAGAAGAATGGGTAATGATAAAAAATCATTTTTCTTTATACATTCACTTACAATCTTCAATACTATTATTTTAATATTTTTTATATGATTTAATTATCAATTTACTTTTTATTATATATATTTATATCTAAATAATCACATAAAAAAAATTATATAAAACTCGAACGATTATCAAAGTATCATTTATGAAAAGAAGAAACTCCACAAACAAATACACAGTTAACAAAATTATAAAATAATTTGTCCAATTCAATATTATAAAACAACTTATAAAAGAGTTTTGTATTCAACTAATGTGTGATACTCCTTTAATGTGTAATACTCCTTTAGTGATAGAAGGGAGATAATTGAAACACCATGTTGAATAAGGACTTAGACAAAGATGTGAGATGATTCATGGTGACATCTGACATGAAATTGAACCAGACCAATCAAACTCACTATTGAACTACTTAATACCTAGAACTTCATAGTACTGAATGTCGTTATTATTTTCTAAGTTTGGACATGAATGGTCCCTTGCTGGAGTTGTGGCACTTGAGCATGCCTGTTGTTTACTGGTTTGGTTGTGCTGGATTTGACCCAAAATTTACCAAAAGACGAATCCATTTCTTCAAGAGTTTTACCTCGTGTTTCAGGAAGAACGGTGTAAATGAAGAGCCAGCCAAAAGCAGCAATGGCAGAATAAAGAAAGAAAGCCCCACCAATAGTAATCGCTTTAGATAAGGACAAAAAAGTGATGGAGAGAACCCCACTCGTAGTCCTATTCACCACCACTCCCACAGCCATACCTTGTGCCCGCAACCTCAAGGGAAATATTTCAGAGCTGTACACCCACGTCACAGGTCCCGCACCAATGGAGAAGGAAGCCACGTACGATAACACCATCACCATGCTCAATCCAATCACCCATATTGGCTTTTTCTTGGACTCATGAATCACAGTGAGAGAGACAGCAAGTGTGAGAAGCGATAGCAGCATCCCTCCAAAACTCGACAGTAGCAATGGACGACGCCCCACACGGTCCAGCATGAAGGTAGCGACCAAGATGAACATGGTCTTAACGAACCCAACGCCCACTGTTGCAAGAAGCTTGTATGTGTCACTGGTGATCCCAGCCTTTTCGAAGATCGTGGGGCTGTACAAAACCACAGCGTCTACTCCAGAAGCTTGCTGAAAGAAGTGAATCCCAAGGGTAGCCATTAACATGTGACGTATTGCAGGCGTTGAATCGAGGAACAGCTCTTTCCATACACCTTCGCCTCTGTTTCGCTTGCTCACCTCAACCACCTCGCCTTCTTCGTTCTCAGGGATTCCGGCGGCTTCTTTGATCTCCGCTAGTCTCTGTTGAGCTTCTTCCTTGGTGTCCGAGGTTTTGTTGAGCACTTTCTTTGCCTCTCCCAAACGGCCCCTCATCACAAGCCACCGTGGAGATTCAGGCATCGCCAACACACCCACCGTTAAAAACATCGATGGAACTGCACCGATTCCAAGCATCATTCGCCAACCTAACTTCAGCGTCATCTTTGATAATGCATAGTTTGATATGTATCCAAGTAATATCCCTACATTGATAAACACCTGAAAAAGAAGTTGCATGCATTGAATTAGCATGTTTCAATTCATCACTGTATATCAGTTAACTTACTATCAAAGAAGGTAGAAAAAGTGAAGAGAATAAAGCAACAAACATCGGTGAAGGAAGTGAGGAAGCCACGAGAGGAGGGTGGGGAGAGTTCGGCTGTGTAAACGGGAGCAATCATGAGAGCGTAGCCCATGCCGACGCCGGCAACAAAACGGCCGAACATGAGAAAGGCATAGTTGGGAGAAAAGCCCATGAGAATGGCTCCGACGAAGAAAATGGCGCCGGCAAAAACAATAGTGTACCGACGACCAATCCAGTCAGAGGTTCTTCCGGCGAGGCACGACCCTACCAAAGAGTAGAGGTTGAAGATTCCGACGAGAATCTCGATTTTGACATCCGACAATTTTAGATCTCTTTTAATGTATATGGCTGCTCCACTCATGACACCGATATCTATAAGATGACAGTGTATAAGTTTGTGCAATGATTAAGATTATATTGTGTTGAAAGAGTAATGGATATGACTGACCATAGCCAAGCAAGATTGAAGTGATGGAGGCCAAGATAGCGCAGGCAAAAGTGTAGTTGTTGAGTTTGAGGTTCTTTGGAGTTTGATGAGCTTCTTCACTTTCTACTACCTTTGCTTCACTCGTCATCTTCACTTACTTAAACTATGTGGGAGATACTTTTGATAAATAAGTTAAAGAGAGATAAAGCAAATGGTGAAGGCTATTATGCTTTTATATAAACCATGGCCGGCCAGAAGCGGGTGGCGGCTAAAAAAAGTTAAATTTTAACATAACTTAAATTCTTCTTCTAGGTGGATATTAATCTTTTTAAAATTTGAAGTAATTCTAAGTGAGTTATAACTTCAATTCTTTAGATAACTTAGACTTCCCACACATCTATACTTCTTTTTAGTTGTAACGGTTGAAGATCGTACATCGACTAGAGATTAAGACATTTCATTGTATATAAATTGGTGCAAACCTCGTCTCATGAACTGGTTTTATGGGGTTGAGTTGGACTTAAAGTTCACTTCGTAATAGTAACATTTTCATTTTTTACAGATTGATGTTTTATAGAACAATTTCATCATTTAAACATATGTAAGAAGATTGACAAAAAGATTTGTTAGATTTGGCGTCGATACAAAAATAATTTTTATTTGAGTTTTGTACTCTATATTTACAAATGTGTTCATATTTCTTTTTCTACGTTTTGTAACTTAGAAAAACAAATGAAAACATAACTACTAATAAAAATATCACAAAATTTACCTCAATCACCAGAATCACCATCATCTATCACAAACAATTAATTGGAAGAAAAAGAAGAAAACATCAAACTTTTCATGAAGAATATTGTTGAAATTAAAAGAAAATATAAAATTATAATTAGAAGGATATTGTTGAAATTAAAAGAAAATATGAAAGTGTGGAAAGAGGTAGAAAGTGTATGAGAGATTTTTTCGTCACATATGTCTAAATTTTTTATTTTTATTCTTTTGTATTATTTTTTAAAACATGAAAAATATCTCATTCCATTAACACAACTTTTAATCGAGATTCATGTTTTAAAATAAGACTTTTAATTTGCTCGCAGCCACAAGATGACACCAAATCTTCAATATTTTTATGTTTTATTTCATTAAAAATTCGTTTTAACTTTCATGTTATAAAAACTTCATTTTAATTTTTCTATTTTGGTCAATGCTTCCTTTGAAACAGTGACTAATTTATGCGCACTCATTAGCCATCGATGTTTCTCAGCAAAAGTGTTAAATATTTGTTGGTTGTCGTTTCACAATCACATCCCTACGAAATAGACACGTACAGATAGATACATTATTCATGAAGTTTTTTAGGATGGCTTTCATAGTTTAGTTGAAAAGAATAATACTCAACTAAAATCTTGAAAAGTTCTGTAATTATTGTAAGATTCAATCCATGAAGCACGATGTTAAATATAAGAAGACAATTTAAGGTTTTTGTTTATGTTTTTTTTGGGTCAATAACATTGATTTTCTGAATTACTTATATTAAACATGCCATCAAATATCAAACACCAAGACTAAAATGTTTACCCAAAAATGCATCAACTCTCTCTTGATACATTGTTTCAAATATTTTTCTTTCCTTTACAACATAGTAATAAATATTTAAGAAATTTCTAAATAGCACAAACATTACCATTAAGAATAGAGTCTAATTATAATTATTTTGATTGGACAAATTAATTTGATGTGTCAAATTTCTATATATAGGTTTATCTTTTATAAAATTAGTTGAAAAGATTATTGAAGATATTCAAAAGCTGAAAAATTAAGAATCAAAAGTTTTATTGGTGATTTCAATAAGAGGATATACTAATTTTATAAGTTGAAGCTTAGAGAAGAACTTTAAAAGTTTGTGAGGAAATATGTGTATTTTTAAAGTTGAAGGTTTTGATTTTATATATTTCTTAAGCACTATTACCATTATATTTAGTAACTTTATATTAACAAAATCAACTATTTGTTAGCTTTTAACATGTATAATCTCATTTTTTTTTATATTTGGACATTGGTTACTATTATCTAATTATACACTAATTTTATTTATTTATTTGTTTTATAGCAATTAAACAAGAGTCACTTGAATCGAGCGAAACAAGATTGGAATAAGAAAGTGTAAAATGAAAGGACAAATTTGGAATCTCCACAAAAATTACCTGTGTTAGGTGCAATTTGAATTAAGCCCAGTGTTTGGAGTGAAATTTTCACTAGGGTTGAGTGCCACAAACTTGAGGTTGAGTGTCATCTCTCAATGGTGATCTACGTTGGACGCCACATGAATTGCAATGAGGACTAGTCAGAAAGAGAACTACTTTTCATAGACACGTCTAATATGAGATAAATTGCATTGGATGTTAGTTGGACAAAGAATTCATTGTTGGTTGTGCCTAATGTGTAGTGTCTAACATTAAGGGTTGCTTTTTCTCACATGGCACACTTGGCTTAATCCTTCCGTTTTTCAACTAAAAAGGAGATTTTTTGTTGGCAGAAATAGAGAATAAGATTTTGAAGACCATTGGAGCTATTAGGGTTTTCTTAGCCCATATATTCTCTTTGGTTATCCATCTTCCTCCATTATTCATATTTTCTTTTTGAGCTATTCATGAAGAGCTAATAATTTTGTTAGGGTTATCAAACTCTCATGTAATTGATATTGTTTTACATATATAAATGTTTTTCCATTGTATTTTATTTCTATGTTTAATTTTTGTTATGGTTTGATAATCCATATCTTGATATTTTCATTGAGTATTGAAAAATATGTTTGTAATTTAAACTTGAAGCTAAATACTTGATGAAACTTGCCATCGTAGTTTTGATTTCAATGTTTGTGGATCAACTATTGAGTGCAAAGGTTGAGAGAGTGAACTTATAGTGAGTTCGTAGTTTTACAAAATAAGAGTGTAAGGAAAAAACAAAAACAAAGGGTGGTTGGGGTTGAAAAGTATATAATAGAACTTAAGCACCAAAACTACACTAGAGTAAAATATAGGTCAAACAAACTCTATCTTCTTTAGGTCTTGTTTGTTTCTAGGTGAGGAAAGGTAAATGTCTATTGTGCAGAGATGAAACACGAAAAACGAGGTTATAAATAATAAAAAACATAAAAAAAAAACAATTATATGTTTCAAACTTTCTTAGTCTTGTAGAAAAGAACTATGAAGAAAGTTGTATATAAGTATTTTTATATAATCCATTATTTATAATTTACTTAAATAGCCTTTATTTTAAACTTAAAATATTATTATTTTTATTTAAAATAGAATTACAATTCAAAAATAAAAAATATAATTAAAATTATAAAAAAATAATTATTGTAAAAGAACATAATTAATCATATTATATAGTAAATTATAAATATAACTAATAATAATAAATATATTTTTAATAATAAAAAATAATTTTATATAATAATGATATAAATTATAAAAAATAAAGATAAAAAATAATAATGTTATTTAATATAAAAACAAGTTTTTATCAAATATTTAAATATTTTTTTATCAAATTTTATATCATTTTGTATTTTTTCCAAAATTAGCTGTAATACATTATCGAAAATAATATTTCAATGGAAATAATATTTTAATTAAAAATAATCATAATTTATAAATAAATAAATCAATCAAATTATTTTTTTAAGAATTTTTAATTATAAGGGTAAATTTGTAAATTTACATTTTTATCAATTAAAAAAATATAATTTCAATCATACCTATCACATCACTCACAAACTTTCATAACATTTATCTACACTTTCTACTCTATTTATCTTAATCCAAACAACCTCATTTTTTTCATATTTTCTCTTCAAATCATCTCAAATCTACTCCCTAATCCAAACAAAGCATTAAAGTTTTCATTGTTGAAATGTAATCAATTTCCTTAAGAAAAAGTAAGAATTTCTTAAATGGTCGAATTCACAACTTGAGTGAATGAGAGATAAAGATATTCACTTGTTTGATGAAGAAAAATCACTCATGTTAGAGTGTATCCCTCAAGCAACATGCCTTTGTTTTGCAAATACATGTTATTATTTAAAACTTTAAATTATATTTTATAATTATTTAAGCTATATTTTATAATTCTGTGATTTAATAAATACACACATAATGATGTTATGATATTGACTAGCATGAAATAATTAGATCAAAATGAGTAAGTTTAGTGAAAAAATGTGATGAAATTAATAAACATAAGAGAAGTGAGACACATTAGATAATTTTTTTTTATCGACAAAGAATAATAACATTAAAATATAGCATTTAAGGAATTGCTCAAACTCATGTACAAAACCAGGCTTATTAATTTTCTAAGTTAGTTCCATCAAGTTACAATACAATCTTAACTAACAAAATATCCCAACTTACAAATATAAAAGAATAGTTTAAACCCTTTTTTTCAATTTTACAAAGTCTTCCTCTCCAATTTAAACACCACATTACTACAAAATTTTAACTAACCAAATACCTCAACATACAAAAATAAAAGAATAGTCTAAATTTTTTTTTTTCAATTTTACCGAGTTTTCTTCCCCAATTTAAGCACTTCCTAACACACCTTGGATAGTAGTGTATTTAAGTTTTGTTTTTGGTATTAAATAAACGAATATTAAGAAAAATAAATATTCCAAATTAACTAATAGTCTAAGTTATATAATTAAAATATTAAGAAAGTAAAAAGAATTTGAATGGAATTTTTGCATAATCTGATAGTATCGTTATAGGAAAATTATCGTGACTTATATAATCAAAGGCTGGATTATAAAAAAATGTTTATGATTTTTAGGTGTGAGCTTTTAGTAAAAACACTTTATATAAATATTTTAAAAGACGAAGTTAAAACAAATACTCTGATCTCATGAGATATAATTAATAATTTCTACTGTAATACATATAAGTCAAGTGTAATTTATATTTATTATGACTTTATTTAGGTTTAAGATTGTTGGACAGAGAAGATAACAACATGATGTGATTGAATTATACTATTTGTTCATCTTAGTAGTTCACTTTTCTATGTTTATGTTGCAATCTTACTTGATATGAGAGCAAAGTATATTAGAAGACAAGACAACCATTTTAAACAAAAATAAGAATATTATTTTATTAATCTTTTATTATTAAAATACTAAATGTATTTCTTTTAACCCTGATATTTTTCCTAGCCTAAAGTTTCCAACTTTCGTTTTTTTTATCTGCAGATAAAGTTCCCCTCTTTCGTATATTGGCTTTACCTTTACCTTTATCTTTACCTTTTCCAGAGATTTGTTACCCGTCATTCTCGGTTTCTTCACCATCAAACCACTTCAAGCTTTCTGTTTCTGTTCTGAGATCAATGCAGGTTGGTTTGAGACCATTCCTTGTTGCTCCCAATCTATTTCTCCGTCCAGCATGGTATGCTGTTTCCCTTCAATCATATTTTCTTAATTCTTCTATACTTCACTAAAAAAACATATTTTTCGTACTCAACACCAACTTCAGTATATTGGGTCACTCGTTACAGCTGTTCTATAGGGCTTGCACTTCCCGTGTATTCCACGTTTAAAGCTATTGAGGGCAATGATCCGTATCAGCAACAGAGATGGCTGTTGTATTGGGCAGGTTCTAATTATTCTTCAACCTACATTCCCTTGTTAAAGATAATTAAATTGATCAGTTGATTTTTTTGTTAGTATTAGTTTTCTATTGATTTGATTGGTATTAGATTATTAGTGATGCATGCTACATTGTAGCCTTAGTGATCTGTAGAATACATATATCGAGGTCACGGGTCAAGACTTAAGAGGATTGTTCTGGTGTATTTTGATATGATTTTACCTTAAAAAGTTTATGAAAATTTTGTTACCATAGTATGATGTTATATATTGTTGGTATTTTTGGGTGATTACTGATGAATTTGGATGAACACGTTTGAAGAATTCTCGAGTTAGTGGGATAAGAGTAACTCCAGGCAATTATTTTTGCTCTTTTATAATTTGGGTTTGTTAATTCTGATGTGTTATTATAGATATTTACTATGATGGATTTGTATGCATGTATTGGCACTGATCTCTCTTGTGTTTTTCAGCTTATGGATCTTTTAGTGCCGCAGAAATGTTTACTGAAAAATTACTTTCTTGGTATGAACAAGTTCTCCGATTTTCATTGATAACAATATTATGTCTATGTTCTATTCATTTTATCTTGTGATCCCAGTTGCCTGCTATTTATGATCTTCTGAAGGAGTGAACCAATAGTAATAAAGACTTCAGTTATGATTTGTTTGTTTGTTTTCATGTTTTACTTGAGGTATTATGATCTAACAAGGTTTGTTTGCCACATTTATTTAGGATTCCTTTCTATTATCATATAAAGTTTGCATTTCTTCTTTGGCTACAACTTCCCACTCTCAATGTAAGCTTAACCAAACTGCTCAACTTATTCTCTTCCTGCTATGCTTTCTGAATTTACTGTGTTAATAACCTTATCTTGGTTGCTTTGTTCTTCTATTGTTATTTTAAATTCTTAAGGGAACTTTCTTTTGTTCTGTTCTTTTACTCCTCTTTCACTTGTGTTCTAATAAATTTGTTCTCCATCAAGCATAAATAAATAAACTTGTTGAACAGGGTGCAAGACAATTGTACTGTAATCACTTGCGTCCATTCCTGTTGAAGCATCAAGCTAGAATGGATGTGATTGTCGAATTTGTGTATGGTGTAATGGTAAGAAGTTGTTCATAGATTTCATTATTGCTGAAAATGCATTTTTTTTTTATCTTTTATAATTTCCAATTGTGTGCTGTCATTTGGCTTTTAGGGAAGAGAGTTACTATGCTTTTTAATTTATTGGCACTGTCCATGGGAATTTGGCTTGGTACTTCTGTTTGTGTGCCAGCTTTTGAGAGTTAAAAAGTGCTTCTACCAAATTTGTCCACGGCATTTGGAATTCTTCTCCATTGTTCACGTTGCATATATAGCATATATTATATGGCACATAAATTTATTATGTACAGGAATTAACAGAACAAAATCCCTCTTCTGTGAATGTAAATTCAATATGTGGAAGCAAAAATAAGAGTAGAGAAGACCAACACCAACAATTTTAAGGTGAAAAACCTTGTCATTGTGAGCTAGGAAAAACCTCGAGACCCTAGTAGTTCTGTTTCACTGTGAAAGTAAAAATACAATTAGTCACTCTTTCTCTCACAAGGAGTCAAGGAATCTCAGCCCTCTAGGATGATCATCTCTTAATTCTTACCAAGTGTGGTGGAAATACAACTCTAATTCTCTCAAAGAAAGTTACAAAAACTATATCACTTTTTCTTTTCTCTTTCTTTAAAAAGGGATTCTTAATGGAATACAATGAAATGAAATATAATCCTTCATTCATGAAGAAACATGATTCTTCTTGAAGAGACGTGACTCTATGAAAGGATATGACTTTTCATGAGAAATGCTTCATCAATTAAGGGAGCAATACCAACATGTACTCTTAAAAATATAAGTTCTTAAAAAATAATATTATAATTGACTTCTGATCTTGCAGAATAAAGTTATTAGTGATCACCAAACTGAATTGCAGCTTGCAAGAACTCTAGCAGTGAAGTTTTTAATGACAGGTACGCATATGAACTCCTTAGTATGCGAGCTTATGGTTTCTTATATCATCTCATGGATTGGTTATTTTCTGTATCAGGAACTCAGATGCTTAGGGATCTGATTCATCCAGTTGGGAGGGAGTGTAATCGCATTGAACCCCAAAAGAGGCAGGTTCAGGATTCAGAATCAGAAGATTAATGCATTTTTTTTACATTGGACAAAAATACGTTGGCTTTTTTATTTGCATCTGAAAATTGTTTAGTTATATTTATTTTCTTGATTTCTCTTGTTTTAATATCTCATATTGATTAGATTAGAAATAAGGAACTTCATAATATATATACATAATATATAAAGATAATTTTATAAGATTGAGTTATATTTAAATCCATTTCTTAACATGGTATTATGTCAGAGTTTATCATATCATGCTATCGAACTGCTATCGATCTGTACATAAATATTATTTTATCTAAGATCGAGTAAGACTTAAGACTTAAAATTGACTTGTTAGACATATTTTATGTAAATACTGATTTTCACAGCAGTTGTTGTCTTGGAGTATTGTATGCAGTTAGGGCCATGTGTATCCTTGCTGACCTGTGAGCATCTAACAACCATTTTTGTAATTTATGCATTTTTTTTTTTGTTTCCACAAAAGCTCTTGTGAATGTTTGACAGATAAGCAGAATCAATTCCTCTTACTATCAGTACATTCTAATATATTAATAGTATATGTTCTAGATTAATTTACGCATCTATCTCAATTATAGTTAACAGATTAATTCTATCAAAATTAGTTTAATTGTATTAACTTAACTGCATATTGGACAAAAAAAAACATGTTTAATTCATTTTATACTATCTTATTTTATAAAAAATATTTAAAAATGAGAAAAAAAATTAAGAAGCAATTTCATTAATGTTTAAGACAAGTTTTTTTAAAATAAATTAGAATATGAAAAGGGATAATTGTTTGAAAAAATAAAATATATATATATATATATATATATATATATATATAATATATATAATTACCAAATAAGTTGTGATTGGGTTCTCCAGTTTTGTGTCATTTTATAAGATATTTTAAGTTTCCAACTTTCAACTATTGATTAACATTTAAAGCGTTTAATTCCTTTTTTTTTTACTTTTACTTTATTCATTAGCTTTAATGCATCGGATTTAAATTTTCAAATTCCACCATTAAACTCTTTAGAGCATTAATTTAATTTCTGAGAATTTTACCGTGTCACATCACATCATTTTAAAGATTTTTTTTACAAAAGTCTTATAAAACTCATTATCATGAATATTTTATTTAGTTATTGGTTTTTTAAGATAAAAAGATATCATTTTATTTTTATATGGGTCTCGGTTGACTTTTTATGTCATGTTAAGATATTTTAATGAGGAGATTGTATAAAATCCAAATCTTAATTTTATTACCAAACAACGGAGATGTTCTTAATTAACTTTTAAAGCATAGACTTTTCTTCCTTTAAGTTTATTCGTAAGCTTACCAAACATAATATAGTTAATCTAGAACTTAATTGATGAAAGAAATACTAGAGGCACTTTCAAATTGTATTTAAATATATATTTTTGAAAGAAGTATTTAAAATATTATAAGTTCCTACATGTCTATTTTTCATTTGATTTTTATATAAAAATAATAATCAATTCAATTTCAAAATCCTTACAATTATTTCCAAAATTCTCTTTGTTTTCGATATAGTATGTAAGATTTGTACGAATTTTTTTAAAGTTAAAGGATGAATTAAAAAAAAAAAAACGAATAAGAACAAAATATAAAATTGGTTCCTTTATAGATTTGGCATTTATTTTTAATTAACATTTTTCAGAGTTATAATTATAACAAACGCTGTTATAATTGTAATAGGATAACGTGAATCATGTAAAGATAAATTATGAAAAGAAAATCTGAATTAAATAGTAAAAATACATTTTATTAACATTAGTAACTTTTTCTCTTAAAAGTTATTCGCGCTTTTTTGTGAAAGAAAATTCGTAGTATTACTTTGATCCTTTATATTTGTTAATGTTAAAAATTTAACTGATGGTTTTAAATAGTTGTTTTTTTTAATTATATCTTTTTAAAAACTTAAAATAGATTTTTTCCTAAGAAATCAAAATCTAGTTTCAATCAACTAACACATATGAGTACATGGACAATTTTTTAGCAACAAAAAATAAAAACATGGTGAAGGTATTACTGATGTAGTTTTTTTTTTTTATTAAAACTAAAATTAAGTAGGGTTTTACTTTTATACTTATTTTAATTTAATTACCAGTAAAGTCAACTATGCATTTTTGCTCTGCACTTGCGATTTGATACCTTCTCAATAATTACATGGAAAATTAAAAGGAAAATATTAGGTGTGCGTGTAAGAAGAATCTGAGAAACTTGTGTTGTTTAATCACCGATCAGTCGCAGAGTTCAAAGGGAATGAATGCTTTTTCTGAGAACAAGAACAACGACACCAACTTCGATCGTTCAATTGTTGTTTCCCTTTAACTCCAAATAGTTATTATAAAACCCAATAAGCATCTTGTTTCGGAGATACAATGATTGGGCGCAGAGACAGAGAGGGACCCCTGATGAGGAACAACAGCACAAACTCTCTACGCAAATCAAGGGTCCTAACCGCAGTTGCAATTGGCGTCCTTATTGGATGCGTCTTCGCTTTCTTGTTCCCCAATGGCTTCTTCGTCTCTGACTCTGTCGCTGCCAATCGCCGCCTCCCTCAGGCGGGATCCATGACCCAGGTTCCATTTTCGTCAAAGACTCTCGCTTTTTGCTCTTTCTTACTGTTTCAGCTTTCGGGTCTCGTTGCAATAATCATTACTTATGTGATTGCCGTTGACTGGGAATTCCCAATGTTCTGACCAACTGCTTTTGTGTTGTTGTTGGATTGTGTTTGATCTTACTGATCCTGCTAGTTTTCGATCTATATGCCCTCATCACTGCCCTGGCTAAACAATACACACTTGTTTCCTCTTTTTTTAAGATTTGTGGATTTATACGGTGGTCAATTTTGCTTGTCAAATTTGATATGATAGTGATGTTAGTGTTAATGTGTGCTTCTAAATGGTCTTTTTGCCTGCATTAGTATATCCTGAAGATCATGTCTGGTTGGTTTCTCTGCCTCGGGATAAAGCAATCCCCTGGCTTAGATGCTAAACTAGAATTCTGTTTGTGTGATGATTGGAATTTGGAGATGTAGCTGATATTGTTAAGTTTTTTCAGAAGAGCTTAAGAGGCAATCTAGGCATAATGCACAAGTCTATCTAGCTTGGTTTGAACTGGCAGAATTTGATATTTCTTTGATTGGTTTACACGTGATTTATATGATTGAATTTTAGCCTATGCACAAACTCATTTTATCTTGCATCAGTATCTTTCTATATGAGAAGTGCTAGTGGAAGACTCTGTAACACACTCTTTATCATTGGTTAAAATCTACTGAAAAGAAAATTGAAGTAGGAGTTTTAAAATGAGAAGTGGGTTCCACAAAATATGTAATTTCTAATGATCTTCAACCAATAGTTAAAGTGTGTTCATAAGGATGTGTCTGATCCTATATGAAAGAAGAACCCTGTGGCATGACAGCATCATTTTTATCATGGATTTTGTTTTGCAGGAAAATTCAGCTGGATGTGAATCCTCAGATCGGGTCAACTTATTGAAATCAGAGTTTGTAGCGGTATCAGAGAAGAATGCTGAGCTGAAAAAACAGGTGAGGGAATTGACTGAAAGGCTTCGGCTTGCAGCACAAGGGGAAGACCAGGCTCAAAAGCAGTTCCTTACGCTAGGTAAACAGCAGAAGGCTGGACCTTTTGGTACTGTAAAGGGATTGAGAACCAACCCTACTGTTGTTCCTGATGAGTCTGTGAACCCGAGATTGGGAAAGATATTAGAGAAAGTTGCTGTTAAACGAGAGCTTATAGTTGGACTGGCAAACACCAATGTAAAGGAGATGCTAGAGGTCTGGTTCACCAGTATCAAGAGAGTTGGCATAACCAACTATCTAGTTATTGCTTTAGACGATGAGATTGCAAAGTTTTGTGAATCAAATCAAGTGCCAGTGTATAAAAGAGATCCAGATGATGGTGTTGATATAATTGGAAGAACCGGGGGTAACCATGCTGTCTCTGGTCTTAAATTTCGTATTCTAAGAGAATTTTTGCAGTTGGGATATAGTGTTCTTCTATCAGATGTCGACATTGTATATTTGCAGAATCCATTTGATCATCTATACCGGGATTCAGACGTGGAGTCCATGAGCGATGGTCACAATAACATGACAGCTTACGGCTATAACGATGTCTTTGATGAACCTGCAATGGGTTGGGCTAGATATGCTCATACTATGAGGATATGGGTTTTCAACTCTGGTTTCTTCTATATCAGACCAACAATCCCTTCAATAGAGCTTTTGGATCGCGTGGCAACACGACTTTCGAAAGAGAAAGCATGGGACCAGGCTGTTTTCAATGAGGAACTCTTTTACCCCTCACATCCTGGTTATGAGGGGCTTCATGCTGCCAAAAGAACTATGGATATGTATCTCTTCATGAATAGCAAGGTTCTGTTCAAGACAGTGAGGAATGATGCTAACCTCAGCAAATTGAAGCCTGTAATTATTCACGTGAATTATCACCCTGCTAAGCTCCCACGAATGAAAGCAATTGTTGAATACTACATTGATGGGAAGCAGGATGCTCTCAAACCTTTCCCTGATGGCTCAGAATGGTAACCTTGCTGCTGCTGCCGTGGGTATATTTTCTACGTGTCAATTGTTTAGAACAGTTTTGCAGTAGATTTCATTAGCTACAAAGCATTTGTGTAGGTAAAAAATGATATCATTTTATGAGCACATTGAGTTATGCTTTTAGGCCCCATTCTGAGATGGTTCAGTTTTTTCTTCTAATCGTTTTTAATGCTTGCTTTTGGTGGGACTTACTTAAGATTTCTTCTGTAACCTTTGTTGTATGCTAATTTGAAGTTTTTATTGTTTTTTTATCTCAACCCCATATACAAATTGGAAAATATATACTACATATTAGGCCTTGGAGACCTGTTCTATGTCAGGGGCTGAGGTATTTTCTCTCTGTCTCAATTGTTTAGAATATGATCAAGTTTAACAATAATAATAATAGATAAATTAAAAAGAAATAATGGTACTTGTTGTACCAAAAGCCAAAAAGAAGAAGAAAAGAAAACAACAACAATATCCATAGCTGCTGATAATGAAACTGATGTTGACCAATAATTTTAGAGGTTAAAATAATATACTCAAAATAAGTGTAGTTTTAATGTTTAGTTTCTATGAAAAATTATTAGGGTTCATCTTGTACATCTCAGATCGTGTGAGTGAGTTTATTTTCCTCCTTCAGATATATTGCATTACTCTTCTACATGAATAAAGGATAGGAAACAAGTGCACCATCCTTAACCACAAAGAATGTATAACTCAATGTCCATTGTAACTCCATAAACAATTTATAAGTGCATAAACAATTAAATTAAACTTTAAATTTAATTCAATCTTATGAAATTAATTTATAAAATAAATCTAATTCAATCTTATGAAATATAAGATTAGTACTGATTTATATATATATTATAGAATGTTTCTATCTGTAGTTAATATGATATTTTTAATAATATAATAACAAGCATAATTTTTCTTCCTCAGCAATCTTTACGAAGCAAGATGCCAGAGTGGGAAATAAACATGTTTCAAAATCTTATGATCGGTTTGGTAGAGAAAAAAAAAATAAGAAGAAAAAGAAAAATAGGAAAAAGATAAGAAAATATTGAAAAAAATAATTTTATTTGCTATTAATAATTTTATTATTATTTTTAATATTATTCCTTGTGTTATTATTACAATAAAAAAACAAACTCATAATCAATAGTGTTTGCAATTTATTAGGGACATAAAAAACATATATTTTAACTAAATTTTTTAGCTAATATAATTGATTATATATATATATATAATTTAATCAATTCATAATTACATAAAATTATCTTTGTAAAAGTTGACTGTTATCACTTTTGATTCTTCTTTTTCTTTACTTATCTACTCAACTAATCTATCTTTAATTTCTTTACGTATCCATTCTCCATCTCTTTTCATTCTTTAAACCAAATAAAACTACATTGAAGAAATGTTAACCATAATTCAATGAAAAATTAACTAAGTCAATCACTAATGGAGTTGAAGGGTTATATATTAAGTAAACGACTAAATTTTAATTTTTAAAAATTGTAATCAAATTAAATTCAATTTAAAAAGTATCTTAATTTTACAAATCTAAGCCTTAACTTCAAATACTAATCCACTTAATTTACACCCTCAATAAAACGAATAACCTGAAACTCTCTTTTCAAGGGAATTCCAAAATTACCATATATATCACTTTTGGTTCTACTCTTCCTCTGGTTAGTATACTAACTATAGTTAACAGTATTTCTGTCACATTAAATAATGTTTTTAAGATATTAATTCCTTTCTCCTATTCTTCTAATGATTTTATTTATCATAAACAGATAAATTGAGAAGATTTGCATTAAAATGAATCATTTATTAGAAATTAAAAAAATCCTGGTCAGTCTCCTATTAAAAAATCCAATAGTTACAATAGATTATTTCAAGTTGCCAAAAGAAGTTTTGTAAATACTGGGTAACATTAATCTCAAACTTAAATTAACTAAGATATTTTCTCCTGTCTATTAAAAAAAACTGAAATGTTAGAAACACAGTCTCTCGTATGTTTCCTAACAATATTTATTTATTTACTATAAAATATAAAAGTATAACTCTTCTTATTCAATGAGTCTACTTATAATTTTTATATTTTTTAATAAATTTTAACTACATAAAATCGACTTGCACCAATAAAACATCTTAATCTCTGGTCAACGAGATCTCTAACATTTTCAAAAATAGTTATATATATAGGATTGTAACTATAAATACAGTTAAGGGAAAAAATGGTGCAAAACTTAAGAATAGTATCTTCAATACTGTTATTTAATTATAATTATCGTTATATTTTTTGTAAAACTTTAATACAAGTATTTATTACAGAATAACTTTTACTTTGATTGGAAAAAAAGAGAAACAGTATCAAGTACTAAATCTATGTTTTATCCTCTTATTTATTCTCTACTACTTGTTAAAAATGCAGCGGATAAAAGAACAAAGTAGAAAAGGGGAGGAGAAAGGCACAATCATTAAACTTCATAACAAAGTCTCAATGTCATCCTAAAAATATAATCTCAATGTCAACCCAAAAAATTGGATAGTACTATGAAATTAAGGAAAATGCTAACCATTGCCTTAAGAAACTGGTTAGTAGGACCATAAATTATTATGTAAATGTTTTGAAAGCTATCAGATAAAAGCCTTATAGTGCTCCTGTCATTTATTTAGGCTTTAGTGATTTCTATAAGGAAAACCAAGTATGGCTTGTAATGTGAAAATGATAGATCTTAGATAAGTTGAAATTTGAATCCTCAAGTGGCATTTGAGTTCTGATTATCATCAGCATCTGAGTCAGCAGACTGCATATTGAAAACATCCATTACTGTTTCTTGACCAAACATCTCATTGAGTTCATCCTGTCCCCATAACACAACAGATCAGATGCTAAAGTTTGTGGCAAAAAGTAAAACACAACAAAGCAAGGAAGAAGCAGACAAAACAAAAGGAATCAAGCTGTATATCAAGTTTACTAGTTTGGATAAATTATGTTTATGTTTTAGTTTGTAGTATATAATTAGTTAAATTCTTCAGATTGTTTCAAAGAAAGAATGTAACATGGAACCATTCATTTTTTTCTTTTATAGGAATACAAGAACTTAGTCATTCAACTTAAAAATCTATACTAACAGGTAAATAACTTGACAAATAAGGATTCAAATGGCTTACCATTAAGGAATCGTTATTTCCTGTGAGCTTGTCATACTCATCAATAAGGTCACGAAGCTCTTTTCTGAGCCCAGCATTTTCGACATCTAGATTTCTAATGGAAGCATTGAGCCTTTCACGTTCCACCTACCAAGGTGAAACAAACAAGTTATGGAAAACATTATGAGTTTAAGGAAATGACTGAGGTGTCAAGAAAGATTGTGAATGGTGTGATAAAAGTGAGAGTAAAGCAAAAGAAAAATTAGCCACTTCCCTAGTGGTATGTGAAACATATGATTTAGCTTTAAGCATCTACCATAACATCACTCTTGAAGAATTTAATAACTCTCGTTTTTGTAAAATTAGCCCTACTTTCTTTATATGATATTGAGAAATTTTCATTGCTGTAGTTAAAAAGTCCTAGCATGCACAATTACAATGATCATTGAAGCCAACTTAAGAATAAACATGTTCTTTTGACTAACATATGGCCTATAAAGTATCAAAACAGCAGTAATAGGAATATTTTGTTCTGCTGTGAAAAAATTAATAAAATAGCTACACTTTGGGAATCTATAATATTATACAAAACTTAAAGTGAGTTGTAGAGGTGACATGAAAGCATGGATATTTTTTCCTATCATGCCACCACATTAGCTAGCTTAGATCTTTTCATACAATTGATACCCTTTCATCTTCTTAGAATGAAGCTATCTTTTTTAGTGTCTTTTGATAATGGTAATTTTACCACACCTATTGTGTAGCTGCGCAGTGACTAGATAAGAGTGGAAGTTCTCAAAAATCAACTGTCTACAATTTCATAATCAATTTCAATGTATTTCTACTTTGTGTTTTTCCTTGTTAGTATTCATGTTAGAAAATTAAATTTCTTGACTACAACAACTACATGTGTATACTTTCTTTGACTCAGAAGAAAGGTGTAATGTGCAAATTCATGCCAGAAAATTCAAGAGCATTCATCATTGTCTTGTCACCTCATGTACTCTATAATTTGTGATGTTTTTATTTTTGTATAATCAATTTATTGTGTACCTTCATCTTCAACCTTGATCTCTTAGCTGATTTCTTCTTTGATTGCCTTCTTCTTTGTTCTTTCGCCTCATCACTTTCCTGTTAAAGTAAATGCAGGTCAGCAGGAAATAGTTAGCATCACTAACAATTAAATGCAAAACTATAACTAGGACAAGTATTTAACAAAGAAATTTATTTTCACTACAGTACACATCTACATAGGCTATATATAGAACAATAACTAGCCTTTCATCCAAAATGGCCGTAAGTGACTAGAGATGAGGTGCAAGAAAGAAGAACAAAACAAATGTAAAAATTGAACAAAAAATTAGAAAGCCAATGTCCGAGATCACTTACAATGCAAGCAGGAAATCGTAATAAGAGCATTAATACTGCAGAAACCCCTCCAACAAGCCACACAGGGTGGTATGTAGATTTGATGATACTTATACTTAAATAAACCAGATAATATAGATGGTGTAGCTATAAATAAGGTTATTTAACAAATTTAAAGATGGAAGAAATCAATGAAGTGAATCCAGGCAATGTATCTTTGGACCATTATAGCACAATTTGTAAACAAGTGCTAGTTTGATATCATAATTAGATTCTCCTTTTTGATACAGTTAAACTGGTTCACACAAATTTCCTTCCGAGGTAATACTATAAACGGCCTATGCAAAAGATTTCTCTTGCTGGGAGAATAAAAAAAGACTTTTTAGATTTTTTAAGGAATTTATGAGCATGATTAGCTTGAAAAGATGAACTTTAGATATTTGTATATGTTCAGCATATTAATCCAATAAAAACTTTAAAGTTCTGTTAGCTTATCTGTTAATTTCACTTTCCCTTTATCTTTAGAATTCATTCAGATCAAGTTCCCTTTTCTATCATAGAAATGTAACCGGAAAGTTGATATGTGATATAGCACTCAGAAAAATTCAGTACCTCCTTTGCAAGTTGAGGATTAGTGGCAGATAGGTTTGTACTCAATATCCTGTTCCCCTCAGTTGGATTTGCTTCAAAATGATCCGAGGCAATATTTGTTTTGTCTTGAATAGAATTACAATTTTCAATACTAGTCACATTGTTTGCACCTCCCCCTGATCAAATCTCATAGATCATAAGACACTGATTTTTCATCTTTTATATATGAAATCACAAATTGATGAACTTAGAACATACCATTTCCGGCTGTCATACTGGATTGTGTTTGCTTAATTGAAGAGATATCCTTCAGCTGAGAGAAACCAAGATTGTAACCATTATGAACTATGAAGGTGAAAACATTGGCAAATAAGAAGGTGGAATAGTCAAATAGGATAATTTCGTAAGTGTTTCTCCGACACTTTTTCATTTTAACAATTTAAGCTGATATAACTTGTTGATTTTTTTTCATGTGAATTGCTGAAAGAAAAGTAAAAGGTAAAAACAGTGAATTGTTAATTCTTCTGATTCAAATCGATAATAAACTTACATAGTTCTTCCTCAAACATGTCTACAGTCACCAAAAATCTTACCTGAACTCCCTTTGCTTCTTAGAAATTAGAATTGACAATCCATGACTATACAAAGTATATTAATTAGCCTTGTGGTTTTGTTATTCCTTTTAGATGATTCTTTTCCACTTAGCAAACCTTTTCTTAAGTTGTTGCTTGATCATGGTAATGGTCTCGTAAGAGTGGGAATGGTATACAAAGTTCTCAAAGGTCAATTATCTGGAAATTAATAATCAATTTCAATGTTTTCTATATTGTGTTTTTTCCTTTTAGTATTCAAGATCAATTTAAATTTCTAAATTAGAGCAACTGCATATGTATATTTTCTTATAGATTACATAAACTTCAAACTTAATGTGACATGATGGAAAGGTGTAATGTTCAAATTCATGCCAGAAAATTCAATCTCATTTATCATTGTTGCCTCATGCACTCTTTGTAACCTAACATCTTTATTTTATTCGTAATCAATTTAGAAGTTTGAAACACATGCTTAATGAGCCAGTGTATATCTACTGTACGATAAATGTGCATGTATTACCTTTATGATCTTCACCTTTGGTCTCTTAGATGATTTATTCATCTCCATCCTTTTTCTTTGTTCTTTTGTTTCATCACTTTCCTGTCAAAGTAAAAACAGCTCAGCAGTAGGCATCCCTAAGAATTAAAAGGAGAAACAAAACTATGGCAAGTATTTATGAAAGACATTCATGTTCACTGTAGTACACATTTCCATAGTCTATAGATAATACAATTACTATAATAGTGGTAGATTTTCATCAGAATGGCCTTAAGTGACAAGGAAGGAGGTGTCGGAAAAGCAAAGCCAATGCAAAGTTGAACACAAGTTTAGAAAGTATTGCAATCAGAAAACCATGATATTCCCTTACAACAAGCCACACAGGGTAGCATGTAGATTTGATGATACTTGAATAAACCAGACCATATAAATGGTGAAGCTATAAAGGAATTTAACAAATTTCAATATGGAAGAAATCAATGAGGTGAATCTTAGCAAGTAACTTCGGACCATCATAGCATGCAATTGTAAACTAATGGTAGTTTAATACCATAATTAGATTCTCCTTTTTTATTCAGTACAGTTAAATTGGCAAGTACATATTTCCTGTGACATTATAAACGTTGTGTGTGAAAGTTTTTTTCTTTTTGGGAGAACATTAAAAGGAACAGTTTATAGATTTTAACGAATTTATAATATATATCTATGGTCGGAAAAAAGGAGCTAGTCAGTGTCATTCTGTTTTTCCTTTTGGTTGCTTTGTGTTTCAACATGATCCTTAGACCTTTGCAACAAGCACTTATTCATAAGCACGAGCAGATCAACTTTAGATATACAAATACGTAACATATTTAATCCAACAGGAAATTTTACATTGCAGTTAGCTGGTCTATTAAATTTATTTTGCCTTTATCTTAAGCATTTATTCAGAACATGAGCTCCCTTTCCTAATATAGAAAAGTTAACCCTAAAGCTAACATGTGACATAAAACTCAGAAAAGTTTAGTACCTCTTTTTCAAGTAGAGGATTAGCAGCAGATGCATTGGGGTCTATATGCAAATTCTGATTCAGATCGGTTGGATTTGCTTCAAACTTACCTGTTTCAATATTTGTATTTTCATCATCAGCATTGCTATTTTCAGTATACACTCTTGGCACCTCCCACTGATCAAATCTCAGTTCATCAAACTTGAATTTTCTTATTTATATTAAATCACAAATTGATTAACTTCAAACATACCAGTTCCAGGCATCATCCTGGATTGCTGATGCCTTGAAGGAATATCCTGCAGCTGAAAAAAAAGGTTATTATGAGTCGTCAAGCTAATTTTTGAATGTTGAATCATGTTTTATATGAATTGTAATATTCAAAGACAATGAGAATGACTTTAAAATATATCATGCAGAAAATATACAATAGTGTTCAATGTAAAAAATTTAAACTAGAAGTAGATGAAACAAGTTAATCATATTGTCACCTCATGTACTCTTTATAATTCTTGATATATTTATTTTATTTATATACAATTTAGAAGTTCAAGACACCCGCTAAACATGCCAGTATATATTTAGTATATGATAAATATGCATTGTATTTGTATACCTTAATGTTTTTCATGCTTGAGATCTTGGATGATGTCTGCTCTGCCTTTCTTTTTCTTAGTTCTTTTGTATAGTTACTTTCCTGTCAAGGTAAATGCAGTTCAGCAGGAAATAGTAGTCATCACTAAGAATTAAATGGAGCAAACTTAATAAGCATTTACTTTCCAGAAAGTATTATCAAAGAAATTCATTTTCTCTTATTCTTCTTACATTGCAAAGATGTATATGCACCTTTGTTGATCCACCATCATTCTTATTATCATTGACTACAACAGTTGTTTCCTTGCTTTCACTAGTCACACTGTGCACAAACAATTTGAAATTTACGGTTGGAAAAATGCAATGGTATTCACCAGCAGAACAAACGTACCTCCTTATTGATCCTTTCAAGTTGGTTCCTTGGATTGAATACCTTCTTTCATTTTCTCTGGCTTGGGGAGTTACGTTACTTGTAGGTTGTGAGCTCTTGTAAGAATGGTTATTTAAAAGCATGTAGTTTTCAGCAGGAGTCCTTTGTATTGTATTAGCAGAAGCTAATAGAGAACTCTGACCAACCTGCAAAAGTAGTTGTATCAGATGGCTTTGTGAATATACAAACACATTCATCATGGAAGTTTCCCTAGGAGGAAGAATCATGCATTGAATCCATTAACAATTGCTAAGTGCACCCAAACCTCACCCCATAAAAGAAGAATATATACATTCCATAAAATCTGAAGCAACTGGCCAATTCAATATAATAGAAATCATGAAGAAAAAATGAAGTAAGAAACTAAATAAACTTATCAAATAACTGAGGAATTAGAGTTACCCTTGCTGCCACCATAGCATAATTGGAGAACGCCATATTTTGATATGGAGAACCATATTGAATTGGCCTATTCCACATCTGGATCAAACAAGATATAAGAAGAAAACAAGACAGGTGAGTAGTCCCTTCATTATAATCAAAGCACAGAATCAGCTATAATATGAATGAATATGTATATCACTACCTGACTTCCAAACCAGGAGGAATAAAAGTGAGGACTAGCTGGAGTTGATCTGAAAGTTGGAGTAGACCTAAATTTATGAAAAGCTGAAGCCTAGTTAAAAATGATGAGAGTGTCAGCTGTTTGTTTCCAATAAGAATAAGTATAAAATGTCTCAAAAAATAAAACAGTCACCTGAGAAGTAGACCAAGGAGTTTGACGTTGGGGAAGGTTTGGTATTTCCTGTTAGAAAAAGAAAATTTGGTTAAAGCAAGAGAATATATATATATATATATATATATATATATATATATATCAGGGTCTCAGAAGATTGCAGAAACAAAAATTTAGTAGAGATGGTAAATATCATGTTTGCTTACATTGTTGGGGACAGAACTTCTGTCATCATACTGGACAACTGTCTTGTTTTTCTCCTTCATGGTGATCAGGAATGAACTCAGTACCTGATGTAATGAACAAATTGCTTTTAGATTAAATGCCCCTTGAACAAGAGATGAATAGCAGAAAGAAACGAAAGCCAAGGAAAGAAAAAGGTGAACATTTATCTGAAACTATGGCTTGTTTTGAATACAGATATTATTTGAGAACAAAATCACTGGTTTTCTTTGCATTTGTTTCTCTTAGGAAAAGTTTTAGGATTAATCTGAGTAGTTTAAATAGTGTATATATGGGATGTTCAACAATCACTCACATTTTATAGATCCTATCACTGAAACAAGAAGACTAAATAGAAGTGATAAAAAAAATTAATTAAAAATGACTAATTTGTGGTTAACGATCCAACCTTGTGTGTGTCCGTGTTTAATTTATTCTGAAGACTTGAGAACCTAAACTTCAAAGTGAACCATGTAAGCACAAACAATGCTCCTCAGAACCAACCATTATAAATTCACTGATAAATTGATTCCAAAACCATTTGATCAAGAGGAAAATACTGGATTAACTAGACACACACGTTTAAGAAGAACAGAAATTCCACTAAAAACAAATCTTGCATAAACAGAAATTCCACTAAAAACAAATCTTGTACAAACAGAAATTCCACTAAAAACAAAAACTGAGTTTACACAGTTTAAGAAGAAAAGGAAAAGATCTTTCAACATCCTAAGCCAACCCCATTAAAAGTATCATTAATTTCACCAGAGACAAAAATTCAGTTTACACAATTTGCTGAGTATTTTTGTTTTTATTTTGGTCCATCTGCTATGTAGACGTGAAAACACAAATGGTAAACCAAAAGCTAACATCCAGAATAGAAAACATAACTGAAAGAATAACGTTGAAGAGAATAAAACACAGAAAACAGAGTTCATGTGGTTTGTGAAACAAGTTTAAACCAGATGAAAAGAAGAGGACAAACCTGTGTATGTGGCGCGCCAAAACAAGTGTTTATGAAACTTTATGAAGTTATTGTCTATTGAATATGCATGCTGGTTCTTTTATACACAAAATACATTTTATATATATATATATATATATATATATATATATATATATATATATATATATATTTAAACCATAACAGTTAATGCATAACATTGCTCTATTTTATCAAAAACACTTTCTTATGTTTGTAAAGATTTCTATGCATGTCCTATTTTGGTTTCCACCAAAGGGGATGAACATTCATATTTAAGGAAAGAAATAATTTACTTCCTTTATGAAATTTTTGAACTGTATGAGTATAAAGAAATTTGAAAACATTGTTGAAATCGTATTTTGATATTTATTTTTCATATTTGCACTGATATGAACCTGTTATATATCTATATCTATTATCTCTATCTACATACATATATGATAGTTTTTTTTTTAAAGGATATTTATGAAAAGAAAAAATAATAATAGAACAACTGAGACTATATGTGTTTTCATAAGGGTCAAACAGAAGAATTTTATATATTTTTTAAATTGAAATTCATACTTTAAACTATAACAAAAAAAAAAGTAAATATTTTCTCCCAATAACATTAATTACAATAAATATTAAGTATTTAATAAACATTAAATATTTTATCTTCTTTTTAATAATTTCTTTAATTACATAATACAATGACTACTTAATGAAAAATAGAAAAAACGTATAATATACTTATAATTTAAATAATTTGAAATGATAAAAGTTAATTCATTAAAATATTTTATCTTATTTTTAATAATTCTTAATAAAATATTTATTGAGTATTTTAAAATTATATGTTACCTAATAAATTATTTTCCTTTTTAATTACAAAAAATAATGATTATTTAATGAAAAAAATGTACTAACCATCGTAGGCTTAAAACTTTAAAAAAATATTTAAAGGATAATGTTTTCCGAGATAATAATAACTAGAATTTTACCTTTTGTAAAGCACGAGATAAATGCTGGCTTTGCATAACTAAAATTTATAATAAATAAATATTTTTAAATGTATAAAATGTATTATAATTAAAATTCATAAAAAAGTAAATATTTAATTTATAAATCATATTCTATTATTATTATAAATTATTTAAATTACTATATAAAAATATTTTAAATACTTGATCCTTTATTAAAATACTAAAATTTGTTTTAAAAAATAAAGATAGAAAAGATGAGCTTTAAATTATTTTTTTAAGATAAAAGAAATATTGAAAACCAAACTATCTTCTTAGATAGCAAGGGAATGTGTTTTCGTACTTTCATTACATTAAAATATATACATATTTATAAGTTTTATAATTTTATTATTTTATAAATAAATAAATTAATACAATTTAATATATATATATATATAATTTTATAAAAATAATATTAAAAAATTATATAACTATTATTTTTAAAAATATAAATTATTTAATTATTTATTTTATTAAATAAATAAATAATTTTTTTTAAGGATAAAAATATTCAAAATGACAAGAAATTATTAAATAGTGTATCTCTTTATACAATAGTGTAGATAAATTTTTAAAAATACTATAAAATAATATGATTATTTTAATTTATATTTAGAGCACTTCATATCATCTTTAATTGAGAAACAATTAGAGTACTTCATATAATCTTTAATAAAAAAATTATGGGTGTACGTAACTTTAGATTTCATAATCTTAATGATGAAATAAATATAAACAATAAAATAAATGTAGTATTATATCATTTAAATTAAAAAAACTCTTTCCATGGAAAAAATTAAAAGCCTGTGAGGAGAGAAATTGTTAAGTAATCTTATACTACCACTTATTATTTATTATGGTTCAGTCAATCTTTATCTAAAATGTAATTAAATATCATTAACTATTTTATTTTACATCTAAAATTTTAAATTAGGTCAAAAGTTAATAGAAGTTTTCTTCATCTCGTCACCCCTAGTAATGGATCAAGTGGTGGTAATGTGAAATGGGCTCATGAAGATCTCTTCAGCTTGCTTCAAAAACCACATGATTTCTAAATGCACCTCCAAAACATTGTTTATTTTTTTTCATCCTAATCCACTTTAAAAAGTGTAGAGATTGATGGGTTTTTCCTTTTTTTTTATCTAATTTACACATAAAATTATTTTATATTTATATGAAAAATATAAATTATTTTGGATACTGACTGTTGAACACTTAATATTAATAAAATATATTTACATAAAGATTAAAATAAAGAATAATACGTTATGTATAATCAAAAATCCAAATTTAAAGCACTAAATTAAATAAAGTACAATCATTATTTTCACTATGCATGTAGGAATTGAAGAGTGATATTAAACATAAGAAAATAATAATAAAGGTATTAAATATAAGAATCCAATTTAACATTATTATAACTAAAGCTATAAAAATAAATGTTACAAGAACATTCACAATAACTATTTCAAATCCATACATATAATTTATTATGGGTTGAAGATAGACTAGAAGAGAAGATTGAGTTGCCTAAAATAGCATGAGACCTTCAATCAAATACCTTAAAAAGTGTGTTTGTAGATATTTTTTTTTCATGTTACTTAATTTTTTTTATTTCTATTAAATATAAGATTTTAACTTATATTTGGATTGTTAACAAATCTTCATGCAAACTGCAACAAAAAGTCATACTTTTAACTTAGTTGTGAAGGTATATTATTTTTGTTAGTAACATTTGTCACAATCTTAGAAGGAATTTAACACCAAAATGAATTTATCCATTTGAATTTTTTTTTACTCTAAACCTACCTATCTAAGTGAATGAATAGGTAGGTAGATATGTCTTAAATTCTCCCACAACTCATGTATAAACTGCATCAATATCCAGCTGTTAAACACACAAAAAAAGAATAATGTAATCAAATACTAAACTGGTTTCAAGTATATGTCTGAAATTTTGGATAAATTACTCTGAACTATGTTTGAAAAATGATGATGATGATGTTTGAAAAAAGAAGTCTTGGTTGACTTAAAATTTGAAAGCTTGTGCACTTGCATGTGTGCAAGGAATAATCCCAACTCTGAATTAGTTAGGTAGAACTTACTAATAATTGCTTAACAATAATGGCTTGCTACACATCATTGAAGAAGCTAATATATTATTTTCATAGAAACTAGTTGCTATCTGTGAAGGAAAAGAATAATCAGATTTTCAGTTTCTATCTCCTGCCCACTAAAAAAGAAATATTATCCTTAAAGAAATGCTGGTTTGAAAGTGTCAATGAAAATGAAGTTTTCCTTAGCAAATACTATTGTAAGAGACTCCAATGAGTCCACAATTGTCATTTGATTCTTTGCCATTTTGTCTAATTAGGCTGCTATAATTTTCTCAATAGTGTGGATATGTTCATAAGGGGAAAGAGAAATAATTTTTTTTTAAATTGAACAATTTTAAAATTATATTAATATTTTTCAATTTTTCTTAAGAACACCCTTATGCCACACTGCACCTTTTCACCAACAAACAGATAAGAAAAAACAATTTGTTTAAACTGTTTATGATGTCTTCTGATTATAATGTAGCATGGTTGATAAATTTATACTCTTTTACAATTACTTGAAAAGTGATAATTGACTTAATAATTCAAGAACTAGCATGCCAGCGAATGGCCAACTTATAATTCATCTTAATATAATTATTAAAGTAGTTCGTAGGTGAAGTCAAATCCAATCTTCTTCACGTTACACGTTTTCTTTCTCTCTTCCTTTTTCTGCTCTTTTCTTTTTGTTTTGTTATTGCAGTTTAGCAGGCTTGTGATGCAAAGTTAACCAACATTTTATTCCATTCCATCTGTTTCTTTCTTCTACCAATATATGTCTTTGTATCTTGTTTGGCAAGTAAAACAAGAGTAGCCTTATATTGTACAGATTTTAGAAACTTCATTCACAATTATATTTGACAGTGAATTTCAATGGGGAAAGGAGGTGGTTGCTTTCCAAGCAAGACAAAGGCACCAATTTCTGGATCAGAAAAGGATCCAGTTAGTGTTGAAAGGGCAATCCCAGAAAATGATCCAAGTAGCACAATTCAAGAGGGGTCAGCAACAGCACCAGCACCAGCACCAGCACCAGCACCAGCACCTGAAGCAGTGAAAAAGCTGAAAGTTTTCATTGTGTTCTACTCAACTTATGGCCATGTGGAGTCATTGGCAAGGTCCTTGAAGAAAGGGGTGGATTCAATTGAAGGAGTTGAAGGGGTGTTGTATCGTGTGGTTGAGACACTTCCTAAGGAGGTCTTGCAACAGATGAAGGCACCTGAGAAGGATGATACGGTTCCACTCATTTCTGCTGACAAGTTGGTGGAGGCTGATGGCTTGCTGTTTGGATTTCCAACAAGGTATGGCAGCATGGCAGCACAGATGAAGGCGTTTTTCGATTCAACAGGTCAGTTGTGGAAAGAGCAGAAGCTGGCTGGGGTGCCTGCTGGCTTCTTTGTCAGCACTGGCACTCAGGGTGGAGGTCAAGAAACCACAGCGTAAGAACACCTTTATTTTCTGCCTTCATTTTATTTTCTTCAATACAAGTTCACAAGTTTCTCTATGCTGATAAATTAAATGATAGAGTTTAATTAGAATGAATGCAGTATCTGTAGAGTATATAAACTCTGATTGTTATTCCATTGTTAAGTCTTATCTGCTTAGAACTTATAACTAGTGGTACAAAACAGGTTCTAGTCAGCCTTTAGCAGAAGTTGTTCTGTATCATAATTTCATAGTTAGTTGTAAACTATTTTTGAACTGCTTTGAATTTAGCAAACCTTGTTTGAAAATATTCCTGTCCTGTTAGAAACAATTCATCAAAAACCGGGAGAATAAGTTGTCTGCAATACCATATGCACTGTTGGTTAGTCTCAATCAGTATTTTTAGTTGATCTGGAATCTCCAACACAATTATGTTGAGATCTTGATATGTTCAATAAACTTTTATTAAGAAAGATTCTAAATGACTCTGATATCATATTAAGAAGTGGACTTAAGTCTAATTCAATCTTACAAAACTAAGCTCATAAAATGTCTTTATTTTAGTTGAAATTTGTAATGAGTTCATAGTTGATGTGAGTGAATAAAGGTAGTAGTATTGTTGTTATTTTGATGGTAACATAATGTTGTAAATGGTGAGCATCATGATTGGGAGACAGACCAACAATGAGTAACATGCCTTTTTGTGAGTATTATTATAGTTGGACAGCAATCACACAGTTAGTCCACCATGGGATGCTCTATGTTCCTATTGGTTATACCTTTGGTGCTGGAATGTTCGAAATGGACTCAATCAGAGGTGGGTCTCCATATGGAGCTGGAGTTTTTGCTGGCGATGGCTCAAGGCAAGCTAGTCAAACAGAACTTGCCCTTGCAGAGTATCAAGGAAAACACATGGCCACAATAGTCCACAAGTTAAGCCACTAAACTTAGCTTTTCTACCATCAAAACCTCTCAAAATTCTCATTCAATGTTAAGAGTATTTTCAAATGTTGTGTTTAGTATTTCTACAAAATTAATCAGCACAAGACAAATGTTAAGATCAACACACTTTCTAATATTCTTTAACACATTGTTGATGGTTGAAATTATTAGAAAGCTGTGCTGTTATCATTCATTATGATGATATTCATGAATTGTACACAATGTAAACTTGATGTTCTTGATTCTGTTATGTTTAATACATTTTATAATTGAGGTTTACTTGGTGGGGATTCACAAATTAACAGTGTCTTTCCAGAAATAGAGGATACATAGTTTAACGAACTGCAGAAAGTGGTCCAAGTAATTCCATGGAAAATGGATGAGTAGGATGTGACCTTCAAAATCTATGTTGCGATTGGTATATAGAAATTGGTGGATTACTGGATTCAAACATGAAGTGGTGTGAAACTGCCTCATCACTAATGATTGAGAGACTCCCTAATTGGTTCTTTTCATGGCCAAAAACTAAAGTAAATTAAAGAGAAGCTCATAAATCAAAATATGAAAGGAAAATGTTACTTGAAACTATATCAATCAAACAAAAATTCATAAATTTAAAGAAAAATATTATTTTGATAACTGTATGGTAAAAGACACCAGTTTACATCTATTATGTATGTGACACAATACAATTTTAAAATCATCTAATTTTAATAAAAAATTATTTTTCTCCTCAATTATAATCTGATATATGATTGTAAAAGTATTACTTAATATAAAATAGTTTTAAGCCTAACTCAACATCATAAAACCGGCTCATAAGGTATATGTTATGGGTGGTCCAATAAACCCAACAGATACTCGTTAGGATAGGTTCAAAATGATTCTGATACCATGTTAGGAAGTGGACTTTAAGCCTAACTCAACCTCATAAAATCGACTCATAAAGTGAGGTTTGCACCCGTTTATATACAATAAAATGTCCTCATTTCTAGTCAATGTGAAGATCTCCAACATTATTATTTTTTTTTAAGTTAATTTACAATCATACATAAAAGATTATAACTTAACATGTTAGAGATTTCACTCTTACAAAATTGAGTTTGAATTAAAATTTCTATAACACTGTAACATGAAATAAAATTTAAAGTACCTCTTACTTAATAAGCAAGAGACCAATTTTACAAATTATTGCTACATATTGGAGTGAGACCCTCCTAAACCTTTTTTTTTTTATCATTTACAGCACTCTTTGACATCAAATCCATGACTTAAAATAACTGTGAGATTCGAGTTTTTCAAAAGACAAAAAAAATATTTTTTATCATGTTGGAAGCAAAAATCCATTTTTTTTTTTTAAACCACAAAATTTAAAAATATAATTTTTATTTTTTACTTTTTTACTTTTTTTTTAAGAGGGTCAAAATGATTCATTAATCTAACTTATAGTCGAATCGAAATTAAGCAACTTATTTAAGACATGAATTAACCAACACAAATTATTTAAGTGATTTATCAAGTTGGATCAACTACCCATTTTAGTGAAAAACAAATTAAATGAAAATATTCTCATGTGTTATAAATTATAAAAAAATATTCATTAATCTAACTTATAGTCGAATCGAAATTAAACAACTTATTTAAGATATGAATTAACCAACACAAATTATTTAAGTGATTTATCAAGTTGGATCAACTACCCATTTAAGCGAAAAACAAATTAAATGAAAATATTCTCATGTCTTATAAATTATAAAAAAAATTACATCATTTTTATTAACAATAAAATGATTACGTAATTTGTTTGTATTTTGATAAAAAAATTTATATATATATATATAATTCTGTAAGAGATACTTTGGATGCAATTTCTTACAATTTTATCCTTTAAATAAATACACACAATAAAAAATTATTTAAAATAAAATTTAAAAAAAAAGTATTTATTTTTATAATTATTTTTAAATAGGAAGACTATATTGTTACCATTTATACCAATAAAAAAATAATGAAATTGGTTTTTTAAGGATAAAATATTATGATATAAAAATAAAACAAATAATTGTAAAAAATATATCTTTTATATGTATAGGAAATATATAGATAAATAAAATTATATATATATATATATATATATATATTAATAATTAAAAAAATGAAAAAATGGTTCCCTCTGTTCTATCACATGTTGAATCAAAGTGGGTGGTTCCAATTTTTAAACCTTAGATATCATGTCAAGATATTTATACCTGTAATTTATTAAATATTTTTACCATTCCTAGCTATTCTCCAATGAAAAATATATATTTAGGAAAGTTCTAAAATAAATGGGAAATGGAAAACTCTAAAATATAATTGGAATTAAAAAATTATGGAGGTGCTGGGAGAGCTAAAGGAGGTGCAGAATGAGCCCAAAGTGAAATAAGCTAAAGCCCGTGTGAATGGACTCTGAATTGGGCCATAGGGGCTCGAGTCCATTAAAAATGGGGAAAATGATAATTTTGATGAATCAAGGGGGTTAAAAAGGTAATTTATGAAAGATGAGGTAGAAGAAGACGCTGTGAAAGTCTGCGATTGACTAGCAGTGGAGAGAGGTGTGGCAGTGTTGTTGGTAGCAATGTCGAAGCTCATCTTCGTCTTCCTCGCCTTCATTCCTCTTCTCTGCACTTCCTTCTCCCCAGAGCGTCCCTCAGATCGGCGTGTCCTCGTTTTGCTCGATGATTTCGCCGTCAAATCCTCCCACTCTCTTTTTTTCAACTCCCTCAAATCTCGAGGCTTCGATCTCCACTTCCACCTCGCCGATGACCCCAAAATTGCGCTCCAGAGATACGGCCAGTACCTCTACGACGCCCTAATTCTCTTTTCCCCCACCATTGAACGTGAGTTTTCCACTCCCCACCCCCCATTGCTATGTTTTGTCCCTTTCCCCGAAAGCTTTTGAGATCTTGATTTGTGTTGCTATTTTGCAAGTGGGTCTCGAGGATGTGCGGTTTCTGTCTTGTATGTGTTTCAAAAATTTTACTTTTAGCTAGCTAAAACGAAGGTGTTTTAATAGGTTTTGGAGGATCCGTTGATGCTGCTGCAATTTTGGATTTTGTTGATTCGGGTCATGATTTGATTGTTGCTGCTGATAGCAATGCATCTGATTTAATAAGGGAAATCGCCGTCGAGTGTGGAGTGGACTTCGATGAGGTGCTTGCAAACAATTTGATTTTATTAGCTGAATTGATTTTTTGTGCATGGTTTTCCTCTAGTGTGGTGGTCGTGTTACAGTCATGTGCTATACTATGGTCCTGTAATTTGCTTAGTTGTTGTTATTTGTGTGCTTATTTTGACATTTTCATCTCAAACGATAGGGATGCGAATCCAAAATGAAATTAAGAAAAAAATTTCTGAGTTTGAGGCCTGGAGGAACCTCTAGAAATGAGTGTGAGAATAATAGATTTTCTAAATACTCTTTGCCTGCATCCTTCTTTCTATCCATTAACATATATGCCAAACTACACCCACACAAACATAACGGTTTCTGACAGAATGACAAGCATAATGAAATAGGAGAAAATAGAAAATTTGCAATACATGAATTAATGGACAAACCATCACAACCATGAGGGGACATAGTCGTTCTCTTAGGCCTCCCATCCTCAGTAAGATCAGTAGCCTCACTCCCCGTCAATGGACTTTGACCAATTGGGCCTGAGTTGCTATTAGTGTTGCTATAATTTCCTTAGGTTTATGTTATTTTGGCGCATTCAACTTTCAAGTCCTACACTTTGCTTCTGTATTTTTTCTAGGATCCAGCTTCCATGGTTGTGGATCATTCTGGATATGCAGTATCTGCTACTGAAGGGGATCATACGTTGATTGCTAGTGATGATTTTATCAAGTCTGACGTGATATTGGGAAGCAAAAAGATCGAGGCAAGTGAATTGTTAATTTTGTTAAGAACTGTGTTGTGCACAACGAGTGTTGTTGGAAGCACTAACATTATTTTATCTATGCTAGCACTACTGTTTGAGTTCATAAGTTTGTGTTTTTTCCTTTGCCCTTTTTGTCCTTTTTCTAAATGGGGTGAGATTTGTATGTTACTGGCAAATGCTTCTTGCACACTGCAGTGTTCTTTTCTGAATTTTCTCATTACTTATGACAGGCTCCAGTACTTTTCCAGGGGATTGGCCATTCACTAAATCCTACCAATAGCCTGGTAATATTTATTTATCACAGTTCGCATGTTGGCAGTAGCCATATTGCATTTATAAGTTTACATTAGTTTGGTTACACTTTTTCTTGTGTTTCAATCCAGGTGTTGAAAGCACTCTCTGCATCTCCTTCAGCTTTTTCTGCTAACCCAAAATCTAAACTGACAAGTCCTCCGTCACTCACTGGATCTTCGATCTCGTTAGTTTCAGTTATACAGGTATATTATTTCATCCTCCACTTTTATTGGTTGTGTGCGTGTGTGTATTTTACTGCCCTCATTTGTTTATTTCTGGTTGTCTTTTAACATACCCTAGCTCTTATGTTTTTGAACTACACAAGCAAGGCCTGATTCTTAATGTTATTTTCATTCCTTTAATTGCTATTACCCTTACAATTTACAGTAGTTATACATACAAAAATAGTTTCAAACTATCCGTTGTTAAGTTTACAGAATACAATAACCTGTTTCACAAAATGTGTTAAAAACATTTTTCTGTTCACTGCATGTTTTTTAGGACTTTAATTGGGAACCCATGCAATAATTCCTCATGTATTCTCCTCTTATTCTTTTTGGTAGGCAAGAAATAATGCCCGGATATTGATCTCTGGCTCATTGAGCATGTTCAGCAACCGGTATGGAAACTCACTAGTTTATCAGGGTTGTTTTGTACTTACTAATATGTAAGATCTGAAGCTCATTTTTCTGTAAACCGGAATTTTTCTGCAGATTTTTCAGGTCAGGTGTGCAGAAGGCTGGGAGTCCAACCAAGTGAGTAAAGAATTAAGCCTTTTCTATCAGTGATATTGCATAATTCTTGCACTACGTCTAACATACTGTGGACTGTCTTTCCCACCTAAAATTTGATTTTAGTGAAATAGTTTCAGCAAAGAAATACTTGCTAATGCTTTTTGGAATAACAGGCATGAAAAGTCAGGTAATGAGCAGTTCTTCACTGAACTTAGCAAATGGGTTTTCCATGAAAGAGGTCACCTCAAGGTAAGAAAAAAGATGCGACAGACAATTTTATTGTCATTGTTCATTTATGTGATATTTCACGTCTCATTTAGCATCATTACTACTAGTTAGGATGTTTACGCTTCATGTTTTGACATATAGGCAGTCCACATGCAACATCACAAAGTTGGGGAAGCTAATGAACCAGCCATCTATAGGATCAATGATGATTTGGTAATTAAAATGTCCAAATTCTGATATATTGTTTGTCATGTTTTCTCTAATTAATACATTGCTTTTGGTTGCCACTCATTTGTCCAATCTTGTTGTAAAGGAATTCTCTGTTGAAATTTTCGAGTGGTCTGGGACATCTTGGGAGCCTTACGTAGCTGATGATGTTCAAGTGCAATTTTACATGATGAGCCCCTATGTCTTGAAGACTTTATCAACTAATGGGAAGGTGCTTTTGAATTTCCTAATGGCTATACTCTTGTATTCTTCTCTAATAAACTCAGCAAAGTTCACTAGATTGTGTAATCTCTTTCAGGGCCGTTACTTCACATCATTTAAGGTTCCAGATGTCTATGGGGTTTTCCAATTCAAGGTTGAGTACGAAAAACTAGGATATACAAGCTTATCTCTATCAAAGCAGGTAATTGCTGGTCCTCTAATGATTTTTTCTATATTTTTAAGTGCCATTCTACCAAAACTCCCCCTTTCTGCATCATTTAGATTCACTTGTGTTTCCATATATAAAAACTTTACAAACACCGTAACACCTGCATCTTTGTGTTTAAGAATATCTCTTTCTAATGTAATGACATGACTATCGCATTATAAGTTTATCTTTATGGTTTGTAGTTTTGCCTAGCCTATACAGTCCAAGCAGTTGTATTTCAGAATTAATTGCCAAATAAGAGTTCGCTACTAGATCAACTTGAATGCCAATCTTTAGCATCAGTTGTGAAACTTCTTCACGGGAGTTAATAGATTATAATAAACAAAATATTGTAAGCAGTATTTATAAATAATGTTGAATTTTCCATGTAGATTCCTGTTCGTCCCTTCAGACACAATGAATATGAAAGATTTATACCAGCAGCTTATCCCTATTATGGAGCAGCATTCTCGATGGTAAGGATCTCTCTCCCATAGTTTCATTCTCGTTGGATTAAGTTAATCTACAAAATGGGACATGATCTCTGTACCACTTTTTGGAAAAATAGTTCACCAAGCAGCTAACTTGAATGCACCTTATTCTTCTTATGACTAAACTGTTTTTAAAAACAGTTATGATGAACATATGGTTAGCCCTTTCTTCTATTATAGTCTCTTTTTCCTTGTATGGAGGCTTAATGTTATTAGGCCATCGTGTCGTCTTGTAATTTTTCAGTTGTGAAGTTGTAATCATGTCTGTATGCTCTGTTCTGTCTCTAAACTATTTGATTGTGATGCAGATGGCAGGTTTCTTCATCTTCACTGCCGTTCATCTATACAGCAAGTAGATGTAAAACTTTGCTTGAAGATACTGTAGTCTGTAATATGGGCTTTGGACCTATTTTGAGTTCGAAAATTTTGATTAGGCAATGATATAAACTTGTGCTTTCTAATTTATGATAGATGCGTTACTTTCTTAAATCCTGTTAGTTGGCCTTAAATTCTAACATCATACTATTTTGATTTTTATAGTAAGCATCATTTGTGATATTTAACAATAAAGATTGGCCTATTTGTCTAGCCATATTTTTTACGAGACATAAGAATTAGCTTCGAAACAAGCTTCGTAACACTTTTTGAAAGGATGTTATAACCAAGTTAAATTTCTGGATTTTGTAGACAGTGGTTTATGTTGAGTAATCAATATCAACTGGCTGGTAAAGGTAACTGTGTATAAACTAGAATTTTTTTTGAAATAAATCCATGTTTTAAAATTTAATTCAATATCCTTTTTTCACGTTTTTAATTGGTTTTTGTAGGGCTATGTTTGATAAATTTGAATTTAAATCATGATTGGGTGGAGTTATATTTGATCTGTAATTAATTTGGGGGTGTTTTTTTTGTCTGGCCACTATTTATTTGGTCACTCTTCCTTTCTGATACAAAAAAATTGTGGGGTGCAAAAAATTGTTAATTTTATTCATACTTCAAATTTAAATTTTTTTCTTGATTTTTTTTAATTTTGAGATATTAATAACTAAATAAAAGTGCGTTAAAAATGTTGTCAACGTTCTTCATAATTATAAGAACATGCAAATTAACATTTGTTTCCAAATTTAAAAGAAGAAAATTGTATTTTCTCTTCATGTCTTAATGGTTGTTATTTTAAGGTTGTTTTGCAGGAATAAAGAAATCTAAAAATAATTCGTTCTAATAAAATAGTTATGTAATTATTATTTAGTTTAGTCATTTCTTCTCGTTTTAATATAATAAATGAATGTGTAAAATATTTTAAAAAAAAAGATCTAAGGGTATCTAATAAGAAAAACAATGATAAATGCATTTTAAAATTAAAAAGACACCCCAGAGGTCCATCATATTCATGGAACTATCTTTTACTTTAACTTAACCTTTGGGGATAGTAATGAATCAGCATATTCCGATGTTCAATCATAACATTTTAAAGTCTCCAATGGAAGTTATTTTCAAAATTGAATTGAAAATATATCTTATTAAATTGAAGAGAATTTACATGAACAATATTTTTCCAATTTATAAAAGAAATACTTTTATTTCAGTAGAAATACCTTTAATGACGTATTCCTTTAATAATGGTTACTTTCTTTCTCCTTTTTAGAATCACATTTTAAAGATTTTTATTTAATTATTATTTTTAAAATTCAAAACTATATTAATTAGTTTCTTATCATTTATACATTCACTTTTAACCTAATTTTAATCATTGTAAAATAACTAATTTATCGTGATATATAAAAACTAGGAAGAATAAAGAAAATTGTAAAAATCTTATGAAAGCAATCTTTTTATTTACATTTCTTTATTTATTTTTTCCAAGTTTATATACATTTCTTTTATTGATGATTATTAAAGTTGGCAGGTCCAGAGACAACCATTCAAGGTTCTATTAGGTCAAATAGGATCCCACAGTCTTATCCTTCATCTAATAGCCCTACTAACACCAATTTATAGCTAAACAAAACAAAATGTGTATTCAAAAACACAACTTGTGTAGAAACTGAAAACATAAGAATCCGTTCAAATCAAACCATCGCATATATCTCAGACACAAAGAGTAATGAACAAATGTACGATTCAGCAAAACTAGTTTAAAACCTCAGAAATGGTGTATTAAAAAAGTTAAAAGAAAATCTAAGGAAGTGAAATGATGAATAATATTTGAATGTGAAAGATTAAAGTGGAAAGTGTATGGTAAAGTTACTAGTAAACGCCTTGATGTAAGAATCAGAAATAGGCATTTATCAGCGAAACTTCCAGGGATCAATTTCGGCCTCCCATGAATCAGAATAAGCACTTAACAATACGCTGAAGCTTATCTGGGATTATGAAGGCCTACTCCAAGAATACAAGTAAATCAAAAAACAATGTCAAAAAACACGAAACACAACCTTTGCAGCTGCTACCGAGTACCAAAAGGCAATGAACAGAGACATTAGGGTTTATCTGCGACTTCATCTTCTCTACATAGATATATATATATAGGATTGCTAAGCTGGGCCCATAAATATTGGGCCCAAGAAAGGAAACACGTAAAGAGGTAACCCGGCCCAAAATATATGTTTGGTTAAAAATAAAGAGAAAAAGAAAAGAATAAAGAGAAAAGGAAAATTTATTTTTTATAAAAAAGATTCTTTTATTTACTTAATTTGAAATTTAAATATATATTTAATTCTTAAAAAATTATTATTTTTTCTCGGATACTCTTCAACTATTTTTTAGTTTCAAAGCACTATTTAAATATCAAAATAAAATAAAAATAAATCATCAAGGATAAGTTATGAAAATATATTCAAATCGTAATTTAAATTATATTTTTTCTTTTCTTTTCTTTCATTTTATATTTACTTAAAAACCTACTACTTAATTTGACTATTTGGAACCTTATGGTATTTCCACATTTTCACCCAAGTTGTGACCTTTTTTAAGGGAAACTTTAAGGCTAATGTTAGCCATATCAGTGGGTATCTGCCAAATTAAAAAAAAAAATCACTGGAAAAAAAGAGACATCCTGTGTGTTCCATACTTTTAATTTTTATAATTTGAAATTATAATTAAAATTAAAACAGCAATATGATATGTGTACATCACATTCTGTTATAAACTATATCAATTAGTTATACGTAATTATTGGAACATTTTATTATGCCGAATTAATTGATTCTCTTATTGCAACATAAATTATTTTCCATGTCCATATTAAAACTTATTATTCAATCCACCTAAAAAGTTTGCGTGAATTTATGTTAGTTGTAGAACGGGTATAATTAACCTTATTTAACCGATATAATAAATTTGATGTATTTGATGACGCTTAAGTGTGCGTATAGTTATTTCTAATCCACTCATTTATGTTTTATTTATTTCTTTTATGTATCTGACTTATCCAACAGGTTTTTTTCTGGTCACTTGTTGATTGTTGTACACGGTCGGGAATGTTTTGAAGTGATATCGTTTTCATTATTTCGTGTGGGGAATAGTCCCATAATATGGCTAACAGGACTATTTTTTGTAGTTCATAATACAATATAACTTGAAGTTTCAATACATGATTGTTTTATCCATTCTAGAGATGCCCAATAACTAGCACTATTATAAGGATCTTTTCTTCCTTATGAAAAAAATTAGAGATTACATATTCCCTATAAATAATATTAACTTATAGATAATAAATAAACATAAATCTTATCGTAAAAGTTAATTTTATAAAATTGAGTTTAAAGTTTATCTCTTCAAATAATATCAAAGTGATCTAGAATTTATTTTTATAAAAAGATTTAGATTTATTGTGTTACTTGTTATTGAATTGTTCTTTGGAATATTAAAAATCTCACATCGATTAAAGATTAAAAAATTTTATAATATATAAGTGAATACAAATCTTATCTTGTAAACCGATAGGTATCTCTTTTATTTTTTAAATAAAAGCTTTCATGTTAGACATCACAATGCAACTTGACATCTCAACTATGTTAACACTTCAAGTAACAACAATCATTTGTCATAACATGAAAAAAGTATTATTAAAAAAGAAAAAAAAAATATGGGGGAACTTGACCAAAATCCATATATTAACAAAAACGATACATAGGTAAACTATACATATTCATAAAAAATTTTAAGATCAAACTAGATGGAAACCTATTATACCAATGAAAAGATTCTCTATGAATAAATCAAAAATTAGTCAACTTATCAGCACACACATTCCCTTCACAAAAAATATAAGTAACCTTAAACCTGATTTTCTCACAATAATTAAGACAAGTATTCCATCAATTACAAAACATCGAAAGAACGTATGTGTTTTATTTGTGACACCCATTAATACCTAGTATCATAGTTAAACTTTAAAGTCTATTTTAAATGATTCTCAATTTTTTTGAAGTATCTTTCATTTTATTTGTGATAGCTTGCGGATTAGTCTTGGTTTGTAAAATCCTAGAAAGAGGTTTTACTTTTGTTCTATTGCTATAAGTACCTGGTTGAAGTTGTTCGTTTGCGATCAAAACAAAGAGCTTTTAAAGAAAACAAGAGGACAAGTACATTACCAACAACGAACGAAAATAAGATGTACACAGGAACTAGCCAAAACTAAAGAACAAATCACATCATTACAAGAACACCTACAAGAAACAAACAAACAAACAAAGAAGCATACCTTGGTCCATAACATTGGAAACCATGAAAAAAAAAACATAAAACAGGGCAATTAAAGAGTACATAACTACTAAGAGCCACCTCTAGCAGTGGAAAGAGTCGACAACCTTGCACTTAACAGGGAGTTCCATGCATTTGTTGGGATCAACACCATAGATAGAGAGCAATCCCGAATCCTTGTAGCGGCAGAAGCACTGCAGATCAGCCTTTGCAATGGCTAAGCAACAATCAGAGGTGGGATCAACAGGGTTGTCCCCACTCACACTTGCTAAGCATGACTTCAACCCATCTTTGGGCATGCGACAAAACGAGTACTGCGCATTGGATCCACTCATCACAATGCCCAACACCATCATCACCACAATCATCACCTTCTTCTTATTGTATGCTTCCATCACTACCAATATTATGATTCACTCTTTTCTGCACTGTGATGAGAGTGGAAGTATAAGGCTTGTTATATAGAGAGTGTGAATGTGGCATATAGAACTCCCGTGACGAAGTGTGTGCTGGCTCGTATGGGGCCATTCTGTCACGGGCATGCAAGTCTTTGTTTGCTTCTTTCATGGAATAACTCGATCTTCGCAGTACTATAGGAGTTTTTTTGCTTTTTAATGTATACTAATATGTGCCATAGTGACATGTGAAGTGAAGTGTGAATCCACTTGGATTTCCATGGGAGAAGCTTCACACTTGGACATGTTGAAACTCTGTGTAATGTAATACAAAATATTATCTCCAAACTTTATCTTAATTAAGATTAAAGGAGAATAAGTTTAAGAAAAGAGTTTACAACTGAAAAACAGATTTTTTTTTTTCAGAAATGTGGACAGCACGTGAATATATAGAACAATTTTCATAATTATAATCTGATGTTTTTTTTATTCTACAGGAAAATGTTATTTTAACAACGATAAAAATTACTGTCTTCATATAGGTTTATATTTCGGCAAAATAATTTTTTTTTTCATCATATCAACTCCAAGAAAAAATAGTTAATATTTAGAATGGTGAGATAATATGTTAAATGTAATTGGATAAATTTAGTTAAAAAAGACAAAATTTTATTTCCATTATTCTATGTTTTAAAAAAAAAATAGTCTTGGGAATCAGTAAATAAATAAACATGGCTTGCACAACAATCACTAGTGCAAAAAGAAGAAAAGAGTGTTCTTTATTTGATGCGGCTCTGCGCTTAAACACATTCGTAAACAACGCGGTGACATTTTTGAAATTAATTTGATTTACAAATGCGGCTGTTTGTATAACCGCATTTGTAAATCAAGCTCTTTGATTTACAAATACAGTTTTTACGTTTAGCCGCATTTGTAAATGCTTTTTACCCTAAATATTTTTACGCGCCTCAACAGTTTCGTAGTTTCTTTCAGTTCTTTCGTTTGCGTTGTTCATCATTTTCGTTTGCCTCTCGTTTGCGCACTTCATTGGTCGAAGGTACGTATACTGATTCCAGAGGTTCGCTTTCTTCCTTTCAATTTTCACATTGGCTTTCGTTTTTTAATGCCTCTCGTTTCCTTCCGTTGTTGGTCGAAGACACTATTCCATTGGCTCTCCATTGTTGTTTCGCCACTGCTTCCGTTGCCGCTGCTGTCGCCGCTGCCGTTGTTCCTCTTGCTCCCCTACCACTCTTCACCACCAACTTGGTTCACACACAAGGTTGATTTTTTAATTTTTAAAATTTTTTTTTTTTGCATTTTTTTTATTTGTTTTATTTATTATAATTTATTGTGTATTTTAAATTTTATATTATTTAATATTTATTATATTTTAAATTTATATGTTTTTTTATGTATTATAATTTGTATTTTTCAAAATTTATATTATTATAATTTGAATTTGTATGTTTTTTTTTATGTATTATGTAATTTATTTTAAAATTTATATTATTTAGTAGGTAGTTGTTACTTTTATGTACAATAGTTTGTAGAAAAAGAGAGTAACCTCCAACAAAGAAAACTCAAGTTTCATCTCTAAACCTTTATCAATAATTTTAATATACCTTAATATAACGTATAAATGATAACAAGCTTATCATTAAAAATATTCTTGAATAATGGAATGTTATTTTGTGGTATATATTAAAACATGTTTACAAAATGTTAGACAATTGTGAGAGTAAATTTAACTTATATACAAAAAAGTATTTTTTTCACGTACATTATCTAATAAGATTCATTCATATTGTCACATTTCCAATTCAATAATTAACATGATATCTGTTGAGAATTGATATGAATTAAAATTGTAAATGTATTATTCGTGTACTGTTTTTGAATAAAAGTGTACAATAATTTATAACTGTCAAACTAGAATGAAAAGAGAAACATTTTAATAAAAAAAAAATAGTTTAGGATTTTTATTGTTTTAAGAGTTAACAAACTAATTCTAAATTTAGCTTATTCCAACACTCTTCTTAAACTAAATTTTGTAATACATCTAGCTCTTATCCACTCTCTTAGTTCTTCAAATTTGCCTAGTCTAAGTGGTTTGGTGAAAATATCAGTCACTTGCTTCTTGGTGTTACAATGTTTCACTCCTAGCTTTCCTTTTCCAACTTGTTCTCTTAAGAAATGGAACATGGTCTCTATGTGTTTACTCCTCCCATGTGAGATTAGATTCTTTGCAAGGTTGATGGTTGATTGGTTGTCCACACAAAATTGCACAGACTCAAGCCAAATACATTGAAAAGTTCTCTCTGCTACAACTATATACTCTGCCTCACAAGATGAGAGAACAACTACAGTTTGCTTCTTAGAACACCAAGAAATTGGTATATTTGAAAAAATATCCATAGGTGTTTTTCCTTCCCACTTTATCATAAGGGTGACAATGCGGGCTAGCCCGCCCCGCATAGAATTTGTGGGCTGATTTTTCTAGCTTGTCCCGCATAAGAGTTGACCCACGGGCTTGCGGACCAACCCGCATAAGAAATATTTTTTAAAAAAATAATTTTTTAAATAATTTTTTTGAATTTTTTTTATTTAGATGCATTAGGTAAATGATCTCATAATATTATTTTTATGAGTCATGCGTAGTAAGATATTATTAAAATTTCGGAATGTGAAATATGAGGCTACATGAAGAAAATATGAGGGTGCAAAATAAAATTTAAACATTTTAAAGTTATGCGATGCGGGCCAACGGGTTGAAATAAGCAACTCGTCCTGTGTTTCTTTGTCACCCCTACTTTATCATCACTCCAAGCTTCCAAATAGTCTTCAAATTCATTCAAGCTTACTAGAAACAGTAAGTCATACCTTGTTGTCTCCTTAAGATACCTCAATATGTGTTTTGTTGCTGCCATATGAGAGGCTCTTGGATTACACATGAATCTGCTTATTAGTCCAACTACATAGCTTATATCAGGACTATTGTTGCAAATGAACCTCAAACTTCCAACAATCTGTTTAAACAAAGTACTATCTGTTGCATTCTCCTTAAAGTTCTAAGAATCTTCTCAACCACCTTTAAATCAGGCAACTGCTCATTACGAGATCCAATACAATCACTATAAATGGATAAACGCTCTAAGATTAAAGGATAATGAATTTGTGACATTTTACTCATATACATATATAATCTCTTCATACTAAAACTGACTTGAGTGACTGAATACAACTCCAAACATCTTCGTAAAATAAAAAAACCATGACACCAACGTTCAATAAATTAAAACACCAAAAATTAAGCGATAAAATCACAAAAACCGAGAAAAAAACATCACGTGCAATAAACCTCCCATTTTCTCCCATTTTTTCAAGGAACAATTCCCATACTAAACTCTACCTTTCATATTACGTTATCTCCCTTCCTTGTAAGGATTATAATGAGTTTTCCTCTAAAAAAAATAGTAAAAGATAATTTAGCAATGATTTACAAAGAAGCAAGAAGTCAACAATATCAAGTAAATAAGATAATTTCAAAACTGCATTAATAACAATAAAAAAAAAAATAGACGGCATGTAATTTAAATTGACCAACCAACCTTATAATTAACTCACATATTAAACAAAAATGATCCAAATGTTATGAATATGAGTGCCTAACTTACATTATTTTTTGAAGTGGCAATGAACTTAGTCTGCTTTGATAGTTAGAGTGATAATTGGTTTCCATAAATAATAATGAATGGACCACCACGTTCCGTTACACTACCAAAGTGAAACGTCACAAGTTTAGATTGACGTGACACATATATAACACATGCAATTATCTCAACCATCAACATCATATTCATACCACTTTATAACATTAATCACACTCATTTCAAATATTCCAACATGTAATATTTAACTATCTCCAAATTCATCACATAATCTTAATTCATTATGACCCATTCTTCGTTAATTGAGATTAGTTAGCTCTATTATTATGCATATGCATTCACCACGATTTAAATATGGAACACCCAAGCAAATGTCCAAAAACAAATAATCATATATGGATTAATTAGTGTTGGTCGAGATTAGATTAATTACGTGGCGAAAATGAAGACAACAAATTAGTTAAAACGAAAAGAAAGTCCGAAACGAAAAGAAAAAGAGCATTCGATTAGATAAATTGGGTCAATTAATCGATGGCCATCTTCATATATATACATTGGTTAATATATTATGTTTCCTCGTCATTGGTGGGGTTTATTTGATGAAAATAAGGTTGGAAAATGTAAGAAGGTGGCATGTGAAGATTATAGAAAAGAATGACAAGTTGTGAACAAGATGCGTGGCTTCAAAGTATTTAGATTGAGATGTATAGTTTTAATTCCTTTATGCACATTTTTCTATGATTTAAGCCTACATTCAAAGCATGTACTACATATTTCAAAATATAGGCTCATAATAACCCAATAGAATTCACAAAGGTCACCAATAAAACAATCACCTTAACTCGTGAAAGTGAAACCAATTAGATGGCAAGATGGGTTAACACACCAGAAAATAATAAAATAAAAATCATTTTTTTTAAATAATTAGTTATTTTAATAACTAAATTAAAAATTATTTTAAAAATTAAAAAAAAATGGTTTTTAAATTAGTTTCTATTATTGTTAAATAGATTTTAGATTGATGTCTAATTAGCAACCAAAATTTTTCTGCCAGAATCTAAAAATATTGGTGGCTAATTAGATACCAATTTAAAAACTATTTAATAATAATAAAAACTAATTTAGAAATCAGATTTTTTTTAGTATCTAAAAATTGAGTCATTATAACAACTAATTATTTTTTTATCTAAAAATTGAGTTTTATTTTATGATTTTCTTGTAGTGTAAAATAACAAAGTGATTAAAAAAATATCTTACATGAGTTACATCCACTTAACACTTTAATAAAATATTATTTTATATAAAAAATATTATAAATTGATTATTTTTTATTGTTAGAGTTTTAAAAAAAATTATACTAAAAAACACCTAGTTTGTCGGGGCATTTTATGTTGTTCTCATAATGATACATTCAGTTTTATCCATTAACACCTAAATAAATTATTATTTTATTATAATATAATATTTTATTTAAAAAATATATAAAGTAGTGTTTTAGAATGTCAAATAAACTTTATTATTATGATAAAACTCCTTCACCAACACAAAAAAAAAACACATTTTAACTAATAATAATTTTGAAAACTGAAATAATATACTTAAATTAAGTGTATACAATATTTTTCTTTCTCTCACACATATATTGTAACAATTTCACCTTATACATAAATAAATAATATGAAACAACTATATCATCCTTAATTATTAATATTAGTAATCCATATCTCTACACTGAAAAAAGAAACAACGTAACTTTGATGACGAAGTTGAAAAATCAATCTTAAGATACGCTATTTGATGATTCTATTCACTTTATACTTTCAAACAATTTTAAAATATATGGATGTTGAACTAGAATATTTCAAAAATTTGAGAATCTAAAAACTTATAAATTAATACAGAAAATAATAATAATGGAAGTGGTACTAATAATAATGATGGAGAAAATAATCTGCATAATTATGGATGTTTAAAGTTGAAGCAACTTATTTTAAATTATCAAATCATTTTTCTATTAGGACAAAGATTACTCATGAATATTATTTTTATTGAATGAATATCTAATACTTAACACTTTTTGAGAGAGAAAGAAACGTGGATATAATAATAATGGGACATGTTTGCATTCGAATTGGTTTTCTGTTCTAGGTTAAAACAATGATTTCTCCCATCAAGTTTTTGCTTGGAAAAGTAGAAAACTGTGAAAAAAAAATGCAAAAGACTTTCAAACAATCAGACAACAAGAGATGGAAAAAAACTATTATCTGTTCAATGTTTTGGGGCATATATATGATCACATGATGAAAAAAAAACATAAAAATTCCAAATTTGCAGAAAATTAGTTTGATCTATGTTGTGTTTGATATTGCATGTAAAGTGAATCAAAATAAAGTACATAATACACTTTCATATTTGATTTAGATTACTTTTGTCCAAAAATCAAAGCAAACAAACTACACCATAAATTACACTTTATCAGTTTTAGAACTTACTTTAATTATTTTCATGTATGCGTTTTTTATCAGTAAATTCGTGCAAAAGAAAAAAAAAACAAAGACATTATTGGAAGTTTATTATATAAAGACGAATGCAGAAATGGTGGTATATTTTGCGGGCTCTGCGTGAAGTGATAACGTTTTTGGGAAAAACTCATAGCTTGGTTTATATATGTGTATACTCTTCTATAACTACACCTTTAAAGCTATGTTCATAATTATAGTATTTTTGTTTTCTACTTAATCCAAAATTATTGAAATTTCTTCCACAAGCCCCACGAAATCATGTTACAAATGGAATTAAAAACAATGAATATTATATCTTGCAAACAGGTTCCAATCTGGTTAAACAAGCTTCTTAAATAATAAAAATAAGTTGGAAACTATCCAAATATTATATCTAAAATCGTTTCCCGTTTCTTGCATATTTCAACATAAATAACGTTGTTTTAACCTAAATGTATAATAAAAATAATAGAGGGTATCTATATTTCTATTATTTTAAATGTTTATTAGTATCTGTAATTTTTCATTTTCTTTTTTCATCATATATATTATTATTTGGATGTTTCTTTAAGTAATATCATGTAGACGTTGATAGTGTACTTTTTTCTATTCTAAATGAAAGATGGAACGAAAAAGGTTTGGGTTAAGATAATTTTGGAGAGAAATATGGGCGCCTTCCGCAACCTTTGGAACTTGTTGAGCAAACAACCTTAGTCGGTTGTTCAGTAAATGTGTGTTGTGTTGTGTGTCGGTAAGGAGTGGCATTAAGGTGAAGCTAGCTCTTCTGGTTCTTGAGCTTGGCTAGGTTGCTTCTAACGCCTTCTCTGGTCGCCAATCTTGGTTGCTTAGCGCGTTGAAATTGTGCAGTGTGTGGTGTAAACGGGAAGAGGGGGGACATAGAACAAAAGGGTCCAGTTTCAGGAGAGAGAAGAAGGGTCATTTCCTTGCTTCCAGCGTTTTCCATCTTTTAACACCTCATTTTCCTCATGCGTGCAAGCCATTCTAAAATCTCAACCCACCCACATTTCTTGCTTCTTAATCGCTTTAATTGCCTTTAAGATTCTGCATTCCCTCCTCCACCTCAACTTCATTGCTTCATCATCTCCCTTTCCTCTCTCTCTCCCCAATCACAACACAAAAATCAAAAACCAACCTTTTGCTCCATCGCCTTTCATTGTCCTTGTCCCGGATTCCTTATCTTCAAAATCGCTTTCAAAGGCGTGAACTTTTCCTAAATCTCCATCTGGGTCTGTTTCATTTTGCTTATCCACGTTTTATAGTCTTTTGGGGTGACTGGAATGATATTTATGTTTCTCATAGCAGTTCTTGTAAATCACATTTCTTTTCTGTGAAAACTGGACCAAAAGTAGTAATTTTGGTTATCGTTCATTGATTGATTGGGTAAAGAATTAATCGCACATGGTTCTGACTTCTGGGTTCTGACTTATTTTGGTTGTTAGATCGTTTGAGTTCTAGCAAAATGGGGAGTCACATGAGCAAGAAGGTGCCTGAAACTTCTTCTGTTGGCCTCGGCACCGAATTGCACTACAAAACTGAGCTGAGTTCTTACGAGGCTGCCTGCAAGCTTGATTCTGATTTGCAGTTCTTTGACACCACACTTCAAGCTAGAACAAATGAGGTTATCAATACTCTTGCTGCTGGTGTTGAAGTTCGAGCCCTCTCATTTGATTCTCTAAAACAGATCACGGAGTGCCTTATGGAGATGAACCAGGAAGTTGTAAAGGTAATCTTGGACTGCAAGAAAGACATATGGAAAAGCCAAGAACTGTTTGAACTGGTTGAGGAATACTTTGAGAACAGTCTGCAAACTTTGGACTTCTGCACTGCATTGGAAAAGTGCCTCAAGCGTTCTCGTGACAGCCAGCTGCTCATCCTTGTGGCTCTTCAACAGTTTGAGGAGGAATCAGTGTTGGGTGACAACCGGTACGTGAGGACATTGCAAGAATTTAAAAATTTCAAGGCAGCTGGCGACCCTTTCACTCAAGAATTCTTCCAGATATTTCAGTCTGCTTACAAGCACCAGATACTCATGTTTGAAAAGTTGCAACTTAGGAAGAACAAGCTTGATAAGAAGCTCAAATACATAAAGTCTTGGAGGAAGGTTTCTAGTATGATCTTTGTGGCTACTTTTGCTGCAGTCTTGATCTGCTCAGTTGTTGCTGCAGCTATCGCAGCACCACCTATTGCGGCTGCAATAGCTGCTGCTACATCTATCCCAATAGGATCAATGGGAAAGTGGATGGACTCCCTCTGGAAGAACTATGAAAATGCATTGAAGGGGCAGAAGGAAGTGATTAGCTCAATGCAGGCTGGAACTTATGTTGCTATAAAGGATTTGGATAGCATTAGGGTTCTCATTGACAGGCTACAAATTGAGATTGAATCTCTATTGCATAATGTGGATTTTGCCATTGATGAAGGAGCTGTGAAAGTTGCAATAGAAGAGATCAAGAAGAAACTTGGAGTGTTTATGAAGAATGTTGAAGATTTGGGAGTTCAGGCTGACATGTGCAGCCGTGACATTAGGAGGGCAAGGACAGTGGTCCTGCAGAGGATCATAAAGCATCCCCATAACTGAACTCTGATCTGCCAGTAGTAATTGTTAGATGGAGAAATACACCTCCTATAATAAATTTTCTAGATTTATAGGTTCATGTTAAAGGAATAATAACCAGGCATATTTGATATGCCTTCATTCTTGCATTTATTTTTTAATTCATGTCATAATAATAGTGCACTCATGTACATAATTATTTTTTTGTTCATTTTATTACTTTATTTGCCTCTTATAGTTTGCTGAGGTGAAACTACATATATTTGCCTCTTATTTGTCTTATATATATATATTGAAATACATTCACAGATCAATTCAACAAGAAGCTGTAAACGAACAAATACTTGCATGCTAAGTTTGACGTGAGCTTAACCGAGCCTGTGTTTTATCGAATCATTTTTTTTCTCTCAGAAAGAGAATAATCTCCCAGACAGTATCTTTTCATTATCAACATGATATACTTGTTTTTTTCTTCTAAATAGTTGTCCTTTACTTAAGGTAATCCTGTTAGAGTATTGTAAGAACCCATGTTGGAGTTTTGTAACAACAATAAACTCTCTTCCCAAATATGTAACACAAATGTATGTCTTATAACAACCAAACTTTTGCTTCTCTCTATTCATGCATTACGTGATGCATGGATACTTGTTACATGCACTAAGTTCATATAAAAACGTCTTAATTTATTTATTTTTTCAAAAGCGCTTTTACAGTGTGAAAAAATTATTACTGGTTGTTCGTAAAACACTGTAAAATGTATTCTTTGAGCTTTTTATTAACGTTTAAATGTTCTTACTTTTTTTCTGTAAACTATGAATTCTCTAAATCCGAACATATTTATTGAGATATTTAGAAAATAATATACAATTTATACATATTGTGTTCTTAAATGGGAAAAAATATTATATATTGTTCAAATTATGAGACCCCTTTAATTTTTATGTGAGATGTAGTTATATTTTTTAATTTATGGAAAAGTAATAATATATCTTATAAAGATCAGTTTTAGTTTCTCCTTAAAGGGAATAATTATTGCCAAATGTGAGTAAACTTTGCCTTTAAGGAAGTCATGAAACGTGAAAGGGGCAGCATATCTAGAATTTGGGGTGGTATCTTATAAGTTATAACTTCCTTTAATTCTCGTGTGTAAAAAAAATACCAAGTTGGAAGTGCCACGGAAGTGTGATTGATAAATGTTAAAGGTGATAGAGCATGGATTACAAATATTGAAAATGTGGTTTGCATTTGTTTTTTCCTTCTTCTTAATTTGTTGCGTTTCACTTTGTTACTTTAATTGGAAAAAAGAAATGGTTGTTTTGACTCACTTTATCTAAAATTCTCTTCAATAATTCTTCTTAATGTTAGGCCAATTACAATCGCTCAACATCAGTTCAGGAGATGGAACTTTCGTACAACTCAAGTTGATATCAAGTTAATAATCCTATGAAGTCAATGCGTATTAGAGTTTAGAAGTGTGAAGAAGAATCCATGTTTAACTCTCTTTTCTCTTTTCCTTTCTATGCTTTTGTATCCAATCTTTCACTCTATTGGTTGTGTAATCCTCTTGTGAGTTTGATGCACTTGTACTGTACTGAGATTAGTGAGTTCCATCACTGTAATTCTCTATCCTTTTTTGCTCTCTGACTTGAGCTTTATGGACTATTGGCAATAGTCTGAGTTGGAGGAATTGAGATCTTAAAGATTGACCCTGAACAAGAACTGAGATCAAACTACATCTACGTTTGGAGTATGGAATACTGGTACCCTTTTTTAAGCTGCTTCCATTTTACTATTTGTTGGCAAAGGCCAAATCTTTTTGAAGCACATGCATCATTATTGGTACTCTGAGAAGGAAAAGGCACAGAAACTCATTTTGATGTCTTAACATATACCAAAAGTGCACCTTGCTTGCTTACTTGTTACTACTATATTAATGTTTTACTTCTCATACTTGTAACTGCACAACCACCTATGCTTACATTTGTGCTTAATTTTGCTTTGACAAGCGAAGATCTTGTTCAGATAAAACCACTGGCACAGAAATTGTGACAAGAACTTATTACAAATTAGATAGAAAAGGGGTAGTATAAAAAAACATAAGACCTGTGAAGTTGTAAAGTAGTTCAGCAATGAGACAGTACCTTTATACTATAACATGGTAATATCAAGTCCAGTACTTTTATACTATAACAGCAGTCATACAACAACAGACAGTACCTTCCACCTATTCATGGTGTCAATTTGATCTCTTCTTCAAAAGGCTAAGAATGGGCTGTGGCCGAATATTGTAATACGTGGCTGGAACCAAATAAGCACAGACTAGAGACACATAAAGTCTAAACCAGACAGAGGAAAAACTGTAGTACATGCATGTGCCTGTCACGGTAACAATTGTCATACAATTCAAAATGCTCTTCACAATAGAGAGGTCCCTTTCTGTTGCTGGATCCGGAAACTGGCCTTGAATTTGAAATTTGGAAAGTAACCGATCCTTCAACTGGAATCTATTTATCAACCAAGTGGACATTTCACTCTCAGATACCGGGATACTATCGAGGGGGATGCGGCGAATATGAATATGAACTTCAGAAGGATCCACCCCAAAGACATTGTCCAAGAAAGATGGGCAGCGGTATTTGTAGCCAATGGTCATGTCATAAACTGAATGAAAAGTTAAAAGAACTTTAGTTGCAGGATGATATGATTTACAATTGTCATAGTTTCAACCTTCTATTGATTTGATATCATTGCAAATAACACATTCTATATGTCATTTTATCCGAAAGGAAGAAAAAAAGACTCATAAGACAATTAAAGATCTCCTCCATTCATCAGATGGCTTGTAGACTAGTATATTTCTTGACAAAATGAGAAAAGATATAGACAGATGACAATGTTGCACATTTCCCATTAATAGTACCAAAAGAGAACAAAGTATCCCAGAGCAATTCTTGAATGAGTACAAGGACTAACTATGAACAAAACTAATGTCAAATACTTTAGCAATAATTATATAGACAGGAAATAAAGACAAACAAGATAACCTGCAGTGAGAGATTCCCTCAACTCTTGCAAGCAGGCGCAGAAGCCCTTTGTCTTTGGAAGTAAGACATTTTTCAGAACTGGTAACCCATGTTCAGCAGCATACTTTTGACTCCGAAGGCACTTTTGGTCACTGCAAGAAGAAAATTGTAACAGAACACAGATACCGAGTTACATATGCTACATCAACAAAAACTGGGAGTGAAGATTGTTTTGTTTGAAAGTAACCATTTGAAGAGTGGTGACAGCATATTTTTCCTAACTTTTTTTATGGATGTTTCAAGGGGAAAATAGCATGATTCTCAACTTAAATAAACCTGACTTTTTATTCCAGAATAACAATGATCATAATCAAACATGTTTAACATTGTATCAAAGATTTAGCTTGCCATAAGGTTAGTAAAAAGAAAAGGCATTGACAAGTGTCTTACGTAAAATCAGTGCCTTCTGGGAAAAGAGCAAGCCAGAGAGGATCTTGGGGATCCTTGAATGTTGAAAGCATATTGCGCATGATTGACTCATCTGCCTCCCACTTTCTTTCCACTGGGATGAACTCCAGTATGTGAAATGACCAACCAAAAACTGGAAGTCTCATCAAGCTGCTCTTAAGTATATATTTTATATATCCAATGCTTCCCTTCCTCAAGGCAAGGTCCCATAAATACATCCAATCAACCTCAGTTCTATGATTTGCGATCAGTAAGATCCGTTCTCTTGAAGGAACATCATCTCCAGAAAATACAACTTTAGTCTTGTTGATCTTTTCAAATAGAAAGGGCCACAAGGCAAGCCAGGCACCAAAGAAAAAGGAAGTTGCTCTCCTGCTGTAACGGACACTAAAAAGTCGAACTATAACAGAACTTATAAAGCCAAAGAACACTAACATTATAAATGCTGTTGAAAGCAGAACCAGTAGACACACCAGACCCCTTAAAATTCTCAATGGTGCTAGAGTCTGATACTTTGCTCCAAAACATGAACTTGCAGGTGTAAGAACGGCCATATCCTATATCAAAAGCAATCACAGAAGACAAGAGGAAAAAAATACTGCACTGCTTCTTCCAGAATTGCCTCCTCAATCAATTGACCAAATATGAGATATCAATAATCCTGGATTGGCAAAACAAGATACCTTCACAAAAGAATTGCTCTGGCAACTGGGTTTCTTGTAGTGACACAGACAAAAACAGCTGGACTCTGCCAGCTGTTTTGTCCTTGTAGTTGATGACTCAATGAGAGAATGATTTTTGACAATTTTGGCACAAAATGAATGCACCTGGGAGAAAGTCGAGGGTATCATATCTTTACCTTGAAGGATATCGAGTATCATGAAACATGAAAGTGGAGAACAAAAGAAATCAAAAAAAGAAAGCCTACAGATAACTAATAGGAGAAGATATATACAAAAAAAAATGGCAAGGTAATGTAATAACTTGACTACAGAGTATCAAGGAGTAAATAAACAGTAATCTTAAGAAAAATCAACCTTTCCATAAAAACAATGTATGAGGGAAGCATATGCAACGAATAGGAAGGATGCCAGAGTAACATTCTTTTCCAGCTGGGCTAAAATAATTCAATTGTTTGACAACACTATACACTATACTATAGGAAAGACAATCAAAGCATCCAGCATGTGTGATGTGTTAGAGTAGCAACGAGATAAGTCCTTATAATGAAAAAGGGATTGCTCTGGTGAAAATCAACCAACTTTGCTATCACAATAATAACACCACTGTTTGGATAAGTCATATGAGGAGAGTGTGGGAGCATGAGAGAAACATTTGTTCTATATCCTAAAGACATGATGCACTAAAATCGGGATTTCACCACCAACTAAGACACAAACTCCCATCCAAATGTATGACTAGACAGCATCTTTCCTTGTCATTTATTTCTGGTGATCCTTACAACAAGGCATCATGGAAGCCTCTATGTAAGTCAAGTCAAACTCCACCCAAATAAAGACACAATCTCCCTCAATCTCAACATACGGCAACATCAGATAGGGAACAAAAACATAAACATGATTAAAACGGATAAAAATGACATGCCTCCAGCATCCTAGCACCACATAATATCATGGTACCAAGTATGATCACAGCAAAAAAACGACCACTTGGAACACTGTTGACGACCTTGTGTACAAAACAAAACCACATTATGCAAAAAGGGTATTTTCTTCTTCTTCTTTTTTGCCATTTTAGAAAACGAAGGACAAAATGGATGAAGCCCCATTTCCAAATACCTTACAGTTGCTGGTGGGACAACACACAGTTATACAAGTTCGGATCTTTAGCAAGAAAAAACCTTATAATTTTAGAAAAGAACACTGATCTCTTGCAACTTTGGAAAACAACAAAACTGCTGAGGTGTCAAGCTATGAGAGAATGATGCAATGACGTTGAACATCCTCACCTTTGTTCAATGTTGTGAGATTTTTTCAGCCCCAGAGAGCCACTGAGTGAGATCAACAAAACACAAGCAGAAAAGTGAGGTTGGAGCTGGTTTGGTTGAACAGTGAGATTGGATAGGAGTTAGAAGTAAGGTCTAGAATGTGGGTAGGGGAGTGTTGTTCTTCCTGCAATAATAGTACCCTCATCTCCACTAGTGATGTTTCAAGTTAAACAACATAGACAGCACTGTCAAAGAAAAGGCTCCAAAATGTATGAAACTACAAAGCATGCCACCTGCTTTCACTGTACGTTTTAATATTCCAAAGAAAGTTTCCTTCTTTCCAAGACACTGCTAATTAAACTCGGTACAGTTTTATTATTTGAAATAAGCTATGTACTGTGCCTCTTTAACATTTTAATTATATTAAATACGTTTTTTTTTTTTTTGATCAGCTATATTAAATACGTTTGATAAAATAAGTTCTTCCTCTAAAATTTAAACACATTTTTTAAATCTTGTTATGTGCATGATGATTTTGACAATTTTTTTATTTATCTGTATTTGATCACGAATGCCTTTATGTTTTTCTTGAGAGTAGAAGATGATAGTTTGGAGTTGAAGAATCAATGGAGACTGAGTAACAAATATGATGTTTGTTTGCAGTGATAAAAGCTATTTTGGAAAATGTTAGAAAAAAATTTCTTTTCTTAACAAAATGTAAACGCATAGTTTATAAAGGGTCAGTCAAGTAAATTTTACATTCTTTTGGAGTTTTTAAAGAGTAAAAAAATAAAATAAAAAAGTCTAGACTCCAAAATAAATGTTTTATATTTAGTTCAATATAATATATATATATATATATATATTTCTAATATCAATTTTGTTTGTTTTGACACTTTTATTATTATAGGATACATAAAAAAAATAAAATATCTTCTTATATTTATATATAAAATAATTAATTACAATAATTTTTTTCTAATCTTTTTATATATTTTATTACCAAATTTATCTTTATAACAATTAATAATCTTTATTTTTTGAAAGTATTGTTTCTGAGTATACAAAATTTTATACTTATAATAATTGATGAGGAGATTTTTGTTGTAATTTTACCCTTATAATAATTAATAATAGGATTTTTTTTTAACTATATCTCTTTCGTTAGGAGTGTTCGATAGTGAGTTGGTAGGATTTACATAAGTTAATTATTAAACAAACTAAAAAGTTATTGGGTTAGGTTAGATTCAACTGGATTAGGATTAAATTGTGTTTCTGTATTTTGGGTATTTTTTTTTTATTTCTACATTTTTCCTCTACATATAGTTATAATGTTTAGATGTTTTTAGAATTTGAGTTTGGCAGCATGTTATCATTTTTTGAGTTATTTTTTATTTATAGATTGGTGAATATGGAATGTATTTTTTTATTTATGAATTGGTAAATTCGGAATGATTTTTTTTTTTTTATGTTTCATTGTGGTTTTTAATAGTTTATGGGGATTTTATGGTAATTTGTAGAAGTATGGACAATATTGAAAGATTTGTTGAACTTTACTATTAATCAATTTTAAGACTTATTGAAAAATATAATCATAAATATTCTTATCCAATCGTCAAAATCCACTGGATTATTGTTGTTTTTATTTTCTATACTTTTTATTTTTGTATTTTTTTTTTCTTCTCATCTATAAATATAACAAATAGAAGGCACTTCCAGGGTAAGTTTTAAAAAAAATTCAAAAAGAAAAAAATTCAAATTTTAACTAAAAATAGCAAGTTGAAACTCATTCTGGGAGTGACAAGTGGCACTCTATATGACTTACACGTGTACAAAATCCCATTTCTTTAAATAGTATCTTTCTTTATATACACTTTCAGCCTTTCTCTCTCCTATTACTCAACTTCTCCGATCTCTCTTCGTTTTCCCTTGCATTTGGTTTCTTCTTCTCTGGGTTTCCTTTATAGTTCTTCATTTC
>Ga0123342_1000427_pt1 | contig 66038 bp, 30 predicted proteins | sample Turbeawhitnodule_FD_89960 | JGI IMG/M metagenome (GOLD analysis project Ga0123342, IMG submission 89960) | Root nodule microbial communities of legume samples collected from Mexico - Turtle bean Mexico white nodule | ecosystem: Host-associated > Plants > Roots > Nodule | place: Mexico: Nepantla... | reverse complement strand
TAGTTAAGGCCCAAATAAACCCAATTATAAGAATATTAATTAAAACAATGGATTTATTTATTATTATAGTCCAATAATCTATGAATAAGGCTAGTGAGTGTGAATAAATATATGCTTATCAAGATTCTATAATAATATTATCTTATAACTCAACCATATAAAATATTATTTTTCACTGAACATAGCCTTTATATATTCTTAGACTCTTAACCTGTACAGGAATACCTATATAAATACACTCTCACTTTCACTCTGTAAATGCTCATCCTGACCCTACACGTGTCTCCCTTTTTCACGTACCGATGCCATGCCATGCAACAAAGTGTGTATCACGTTAAACCTCGTGCAACAACATTTTTTGTTATTCCTTGTTCTTTAAGGAGAACCACAAAACAACCTCAAAATCAAACCACCTTTTCACAATACAACTTCATTCATTCTCAAAATTCCACATACTCCCTTTTATCATGTCTAACAAATCTACTGTCACACAAGTTTCAATTCATGTATCTCTATCAAAAACACAGAAACTAAAAAACAAAAACAAAAGAGATTTAAACAACAAAATTGTCCAAAACCAGATGTGCAATATACAAAGTATGAGTGTCATGAATAAGAACAGTGACCTAGATTCTATTGTCCAAAACCAGTACATGGGTGGAAGTATAAAATTGATTAGACAACAAAAAAAAATAACATAAGAAACAACCAAACTAAATAACAATTATTTAGTTACACTTGTATAGTAGTGTAACTAAATACTAACTCTTTATAATCTCATTACATGTTCTGAGTAACAACTAGATTATGAGAATGGGTTACAAAAAACCCAAATTTAGAAGAATAACAACAAATCTAATGGGAGTAAATCAGCATTCATTATTCATATTTGTGTAAATAAGCTTGCAAGTCATACATACATATACTGGGAGACTGTAAGAAAGAGAAGAGAAACTCTTTCACCAAACATCATAAAACCCACCACAGAAAAATCAAAAGAATTCAACATGGAATCCTTATCATACCCCCTTACATATATAACACATATAACAAAGAAAAAGTACACCAAAAATCAATATAGAAGAAATGTCTATTAAAGAAATCTAACAATTATTCTGTAAGACAGAGCTCTATGACTAGATTTGGATGATCCATAGAATTTCTAGAACCACATACTCTTACTTAGACTGAATACAATGTCTAAATGTTTGTTTAAAATCTATGTAATTTTATAATTTCATTAATGTATTTGATATGTGTAGGTAGTATCGTATATTTATGTTGAATGTGATTATTATTGTAGGTGAAATATATAAGACAGAGACTCTGATACACATTAGATGACTGATATTTATTTTACCTGAGTTCTTTTCTTATATTAAAACTACTATGTGCAACAGCGACTTATGTTGGTGGTAGATAAACTTGAACACTAGATTGAAGATATTCTAAAAGTGAGTTTGGTGATTTATTTTTGTAAAGTTATTATGTGCACTAGTTTAAATTAAGTATGAAAAACTCTGTAAAATAAATATTATCTTATCTTTGTAAGTTAAGATCTCTCTTCAGTCAAAATTATATCATTGTAACTCGATGAAACTAATACCAAAATTAATAAGAAAACTAATAGACATGGTTGTGTAGTTCAGTTGAAGTTGAAGCATTATTTAAATGTTCTACTTTAATGGTATCATTCTTTTTCAAACTAATCTAACCTTTTACTTCCTTCATAAACTGTCCAAATTCTCCACAGAGATGACAAAAACATCTTCATTTTCCTCTTTTATTTTCAGTCAATGTTCTGCTTTCACACATCATCATCTTAAGAGCATCCTCATGAGATTTCTTACTCATGCAAGTAAAAGAAAACTTAGATTACATGTATATAATATTCAAAGACCTTTTTAAAATGATACCATTTCATTCACATTGTCAAATCAGATCTGAAATTTGATATCACTTCAGTCCTATCCACTAACTGTATTCCAAACATAAATGACACAAATGTTTTTCTTAAAAAATGGACCAAAATGAATTTTACAATAAATGAGCAATAATATATTATAGGCAATTATTTAACACTCTGAAGATATTTATTATCATTATATGAATGATATTACTAATTAATAACATTGCTAAATTTCTCATCTTTTCACCAGTTAATACCTTTATATAAAGAATATGAAATTAGTTAACCTAATAGTTAAATTGAAAGTTCTTGTACAAGTTTACAGATTTATAAGTAAATGAAAAACTACCAATTGATACTATGACATAACTTTATTTTTAAACATACTATATTTTTTTATAATAAATAAATTAAAAGAAATACTTCGGATAGTTTACTTTAAATTGTTGCAGATGAACAGCACTAAAACAACTAGATCATGGATAAAAAGACCCTCCTGCTCATTGATACTTCATTGTATTACTTTATTTTTATTTGTTTCAGTTAAACAACACTGAGAAACAACACTGTGAAACAACACTGTGAAACAACACTGAGAAACAACTGAAAAAACAACACTGAAAACAACACTAGACCATGGATAAAGACCCTACCTAGACTTATTCATCTACTGGATCTCCAATTTGATTTGAACACCTCTGGGTGCTGCAACAGTTACATTCTGAACTCCAAAAGGATTTGAACACCCAGGTACAGAATACATATTCTCAAACCCTGGAGGAGGAGAAACTGGATTCGGAAAACCAGTTCCTCCTCTTGAAAATCCACTAGGAGGAGAATCTGGTTTTATAAATCCAGTTCCTCCTCTTCCATTCGGAAAACCAAATCCTCCTCCTGGTGGATTTAAAAATCCAGCTTCTCCTCCTCGTAGACTTTCAAATCGATTTTCAAATCCGGGAGGAGGAGAAACTGGATTTCCGAATCCAGGAGGAGAAGAAATTGGATTTCTAAATCCGAGAGGAGGAGGAACTGGCCTTCCAAATCCAAGACCAGGAGAAATTGGCTTTCCAAACACAAGAGAAGATGGAGAACATGGCTTTCCAACTACAAGAGGAGGAGGTGGAGGAGAAACTGGATTTCCAACTACAAGAGAAGGACTTGAAATTGGTATTCCAAATCCAAAAGAAGGAAGAATTTGCTTTCCAAGTACAATATTAGGTGAACCAATTGGTTTCCCTAATAAAGGAGGAGGAGGAGAAGAAGAAGAAGAAAACTCTTCAACACACTCACTTTTTACAAAAACCCTAACTTGAGGAGGAACTGGTGGAGGAACTGGTGGAGGAGGAGGAGGAGGAGTAGGAGGAGGAGGAGCATTGCCACTTTTCTTATTAACACCCCACAGAATGCTAAGTTTACCATCTACCCATTGAACAGTGGGATTTCTCTTGTAGTATCTCGCCATTAACCTCTTCTTCTTCTCACTTCTCGACTCAAACTTGTAGTGAATCGAACTCACATGAGAGGCAAAAATCTGAGAAGTGGCAAACACGCCCTTACACTTGGGACACGTGTACGGTCCGTTCTTCTTGTGCGGGTAGCTATGGATTCTCCCATCGTACTTCTTCTGAACCCTCTTCCTCACCACCACCGGTGCTGCTTCTCGTGGCTTCTGCATGCACCTCCTCTCAGGGCCAAAATCGTCCAGAAAACGATGAAACCTCAATGCTGGTGATGGCCCCCTCAATGCTGGTGATGGCCCCCTCACCGGGCTCGTAGCCATGTGCGTAGAGGCTAACGCCGGCACACGGCGCAGCTGCTCTTTCAGAAAATCACTTGCTTTCACGGTGGTGACCACCGGTGGTGGTGGTGGTACTGCTGCTGCAGAAGCATTACCCCACAAGCCTGAACCTTCTCTCGAACCCATCATCGGTGTTCTTCTTAGCTCATTCACCCTCTGGTTCAACCCTAGTTGGCCATTCCACAGGGCTAGGTTCGAACCTTGGCGAGGAGAGTTAAGAGCCATGGTTATGGTTCAGACAGAATTTGAAAGCAATGAACTTTTGCTATTGTGTGTGCGAGTTTTCACTACTTCCACTGCTCCTTTTATAGAAGAGTTTACGATAGAAAGAAAGGATATTTTCGTCATTACGATACAAAGAAAGGATATTTTCGTCATTATAAAGTTTTTGTGTTTCCTTTGTAAAATATTATATAATAATCAATAATAATTACCATCGTATATAAAATGCATAAAATATATAAGCTGGTCTAATGTGTCAGAGTGGTGCAGTTACGTAATTAATGTTTTTTTCTTTTTTTTTAGTTCGTGGTTTTTTTTATTTATATATGCAAGGAGGAATTAATAAATAATAAGTTGTTTTTTTAAATTTATGATAGTTCTTTCTGAGCCTTTTTTTTACAAGATTCTTATTAACACTGTTTTTTTTAAATCTGGTAACTAAATGGAGTTTATAAATATATGCTTTATTAGAATAACAAAGTTATTGTATTTATTAGTTTTCCAAAACAACACTGTGTTTAAATAAATCTTATAAAAAGTGTTTTTTAACTGCCATTAAAGGTGTCAATATATACTGGTTTTGCTAGAATGTCACAACAACATACTATCTTCATCAACTATTTAATTTTTTTTTTAGTTTAGTTTTATTCAATGTTGATTAATATCAAACAAAATGAACAAATAACTCATCTTCTTTCTTATTACTGGTCAAATTTTTTGTTTGGATTATTAATTATATCACAGAAAAACAGCTCATAAATCGCTTAACATTTCTTTACATTAATTCCCAATAAAAAAATATTGAATATTTAATTCATGTTTTTTATTAATACATTAAATACATATTTATCTTTTCACTTAACATTGACCAAATACCTCTGTATATATATATATTATATGTGTAGATAAATATAAAGAAAATTTTAATTTTATAAAATGTTACATCGTTTTATTAAAATAACATATATTTATAAAAGTATGTACAGTTATTTTGTTAATAATAAATTATTATTTACTTGAAGTATGTACCCGTGCATAACTTGAGCCTATCAGTGTTGCTGTGGAATTGACAAAACCAATGTGGAATTCTGAAAACCACTCACTGGTTTGTTTTGTCTAGGGTGTTGTTTTAGGTTTTGAAAATGGTGGTTTTGTATAAAGATAGGGTATCCCAGATGCTACATTTTATTAATTTTATTATTTGTTCATAAAATAATTTTACCTAATTAATAAACACTAAGTAATAAACATAATATGAATTTTATTTATTTTATTTATTTTATTTATATTGGCATATAGCATAGTGAAAAATTGTAAAAAAAAATATGAATTTTGTATAAGGGTTGGAAGATATCTAAAATGCTACTTCTATTTATTAAATTTTTTTTCTGATAAAAAAATCTTATCTATACTAAATAGCAAGTGAAAGAAATTAAAAAAAAATATTATAAAACGTCAAATATTTAAAAATAACAAGTGGGGTAATTGTTTGGTGAATTTTATGTTGAAATTACGAGTGCTATTTTTGGCTATTGAAAATTCTTATATGGGTGAGGGTTTGCACTTTTGTTGATTAAAACATTTTTCTTTATGTGTTTTTGGTTTTTTTTAGAAGTTAATAATTATTTATAGTTCTTAAGAAATATGTATTTTAAGGGTTGAGATTTAGTGTTGATAAACTTAAATTTAACTGGATTTAGTTTGCTTTCTTCCTCTTATTACTTGTGTCTTTAAAACTTTTTAATTGAATAATAAATGTTCAGAAAATCTTTCGTGGAACTTTATTAAAGAGTTTAAAAAAATAAAAAATAAACCGCATAAAGAATTTGATATTGAAAAGGGAAAAACAAAAAATGTGACAAGTTTTATATTAGTTTGCTTCTATCTAAATCCACTTAATGTCGTAATTATAAAATTGTTTTATTGTCTTTGAAATTTGATTTCAGCTATAATTTAGATGTGGAGTAATTATATTACTTAATACATTATCCAAGTTTTTTTAAAACTATATAATTATGTTAAAATCAAATATATATATATATATATATAATACTTAGGTGTAATAAAAAAAATAAATCCAAATTAAAAAAAATAATAACAAATATCACCTTCTGTGATAAATATTCTAAAAATATTAAGATCAAAAGTATACTAAATTATTTCCTTTATTTAATTGTCTTCAAATGCACAATTATTAACAAATAATTGTTAAGAGTAAAGTGTTTAGTGTTTTCACAATAATTCATGTAAGTCATAAATTTTGATTATGGATGGTTAAGGTAAACTTCTAATTTTTTAGAGAAAAAAAATTTGTATCAAATATTTCTATACTTGTATCATTGTTTACTTTAAATGAAAATCAGTTATATTGTTCATGATTGGATATAAAAAAATTCACATCATTTGAGCAAAGCAAACTCAAAATAATCTATTAGAATGCTTTTAAAACGTTTTAAAAAAGATTTAAGGTTCTCTTAGAAGAAAAGAGTAGAGTAAATATGAACACATACAAACTCAAACACAACAATACACAATATACAATTTATAGATAATGAGTTTTTTTTACTTTACACTTAAAAATATTATTCTTTTATTATAATATAATATAATATTTTATTTTTTTAAAAAAAAGAGTTGTGTAAATGATTACTTTTTACATTAAAGTGTAAAAAAACTCTATTCTTATTCCTAATGATCTTCAAGAGTTTTCACCATAATGTCAAGTAGGTTGGGATTGCAATTTTGTATAGTAATGTTGTGCACACCTACTTCTATTGGAAAAAAAAAAATCACTAATAAAAAAAATATTTATTTTAATTTAATGATAAAAATTAAAATAAATTATGAAAAACATTGATAATTTAAAACTAACAAATACGTTTGTTGAGAATAAAAATTATTTTAAATTAAATTATATTATAGTGAAATTAAAACCTTACCGTTCTCTTTATTTATTTATATATATATATATATAAATACATATTTATGTGATACTAATTATCGACTTTCTCACAATTATAATTCTTCACTGCTTGTTCAAATAATCTACATTAAAACATTATGCAGTAGATAAAAAGTTTATTATAAATATGAAACATGCATTACTTTAAACACTGAATATCTTAAATATACCTTAATTTATGAAATCCATGATGTATATATGTGGATGTTTCATATAGTAATTTCCTATAAGAAATTTTAATACATGTATTCGAAAATGAATTAGCAAATATTGTTTATTAATTATCTTTTTGTTATATAAATTAATATTGGTTTATTGTTGTACAACTTCATTGGTAACTCAACCTTTGAGTAATATTATAATAATAATACTAATAATAATAAATATGATAAGGTTATAATAATGAATGTAATAATTTTAAATAAATATATTAATGAATAGTTACTCAATATGAGACACAAAAAGAACGCACAGTTTATTATACATTAAAAAGTTGTATTATTTAATTTCAATTTTATCTTTTTCTAAAATAATTTTGAGATATTAAGACGTTAAGGCTATTATAGTTTAAAAAAATAATAACCACACAAAAAGTAATGCAAATTTTTTATAGGTTACGATACAAGTTATAAATGCATTTTTTTGTGATGATTTCAGTTCTCGACTTTTCTATTAACAACTCAGAACATAATTATTTAATTTTACGTTTATTTTATTTAAAACCTGCACACACAGACTAAAATTGAGCACTCAGTTTTGAATATGTATTAAAAAGTTTTTATAATTTGTTGGGCGTTTTTTAATTTACAAATTACATTTTCATGTTTATCAACTTCTCATGCCAAAATTTCACAGAAGTGAGAGTGAAGATAGACAATCGTGATACCTCATAAACTAAAAGGTGGTCCGTGGCCTATGTAGCACATATACGGATATGAACACTGACACGACACGAATATGGATACGGAGATATTTATAATTTCTAAAATGTAGGATACGGAATCTATATATTATATAATTTTGAATTATATAAATTAAAAATAAATATTTATGTGCAAAAGTATATTTCAGATTTTTTTTGGGAGCAGGAATATATTTTTCATGTCTAGTTCAAAAGAATTTGTTCCTTATTTTTATAACCATAATAAAAATTTATACAATAAACTTGAGTTTTTAGAAAATTATTGTATTTATACATTTTAAAATTATGTTAGAACCGTGCTATAATTTTAAAAAATTCAATAAATATTTTTTAAATTAAACAATTTATCGATAAATATCCTACGAGTGTCGACACTGATACGTGTATCCGACACGGATACGCATTTAAGATAAATGTCTCAACCTCTTATGTGTGGTGGCAGTGATTCAAAAAGTGTTTTTGAAGTGGGATAAGAACAACTCATAGTTTAATATTTCTTAATTTTTAAATATTATTTTTAATGTAAGTAATTATTCATTAACTACTCTTAATTATATATAAGGATACTATTAAATTATTATTATTTTTTAAATAAAAGCTTCCATGTTAGGTATCACTATGCAACTTAAGATCTCAGCTAGGCTGATACCTCAAGTTACAACAATCATTTACCATCAAATGAAAAAAAAAATATTATTGAACAAAAGAAAAAAATACAAAAAAATAAAAAATAAAATACAAAAATACGGGGGACTAAGGATACTATTAAATTATTTAAAAAGACTAATATTTTTAAATATGTACTTGCAGTATTTTTTTACATTAGTTTATTAAACTAAATAAAAATTCAGTTATATATAGATATATACTGGTATGAGTACTTTTTTATAATTTATCTTACGTTATTAGTATTTTAGTATAAAGTAAAAAAAAAAACAGTTTTCACTAGAAAAAATTATTTAATCTATAACCTCAATTGGTCCAATTGAAATTGAATCCTTCAATCGATCCAATTGATTTTAAGTGTAATTTTCTCCTTGTGTTTATCTTGAGATTTTCAAAATAGTACTTTATATCATAAAAAAGTTAAAACAATAGTAGAAATAGAAAATAGAGAATCAAATTGATGGAAGCTGCTCTATATATATGTTAATAATAAAATAATAAAATACGAATATTTAAAAAATATAAATACATATAATAAATTAAATTATTTATATTAATAAGAATAAAATTGATAATAAACTATGTACACTAAAAAAAGTAGTTATAAAGGTTAATTCTCTTCATTTATTAATAATTGTAAAAGTTGTAGATTAATAACTCTAAATTCTTCCTTCAAGAAAACTAAAACTTTTGTGTGTTTATTAAATAAATATCAAAATCATTAAAAATATAATTATTGAATATCTTATTAAAAAAATATAATCAAATCAATAAACATGTAAGAAATCTAATTATATATTTTATCGTCACACCATTCCATTCATTTCATTTTTAAATAAAAATATAAAAAATAAATTCATATTGAAAGGACGACTAATGAGTAAAAAAAAACAGTAGGTGTAAAAAAAGCTACATATATATTATTATGAGTAGTGCTATTGATTTCGGCCATATTCACAATTAATAATATTAAGTCATTGTTATAAAATTAATAATTATTAACTCATACTTTATTTTAATAAATATAAGTAAATATTTAAATTAGTGTTTTCTAATACATGTATATAGAAATATATCTCATAATTTTGTATGGCATTTGTAAATTTAACATATATAAGAAATATGTTGACTGTGTTACAATATATTAGTGGATATATTCAAGAAATTTATGTATTTTTTTTTATGTGTATTTATATTTATTAAAATAAACTATAAATTTAGACTATTAATATGCGTTTATAATGTCAATGTGTGAATTATAATACTATTTATTCATTTTTTAATATTAAATATAATTTATGTAGATAATAGTATACACAAGTGCGTTATGTTTTCGCTAATATTAATAATAGAAGTTAAAAAAAAATAACGATCACATTTTATTGTTTTGATAATTTGTTTTTGTTTTTATTTTCAACTATAGTATGTATTTCTTGTGTATATTGTTATAAATTGTTTTTTTTTCTTATAATTTTAGAATATAATTAAGGGTAAAATTGAAGTATAAAATATGTAAATAAAATGAAGAATCTTTTTGTATACTGTTATAAATACCCGCATTAACAAATAATCATGACAAAATAATGTAATTAGTATTATTTAAGCTTGTTTCAATTTTCTGGAAAAATATTTGTATTAACTAAGCAAGAAGAGTAATATTGGATTTTTATCATCATGAGAATGAAAATTCATATTCTTCATCCCATTTCCATACATGTACCTTGCATTTTAAATCACTAAATTATATTTAGTAATCTAAAAAAGTTATATTAATTTTTATTTTATCTTTATTTCATAATTGATCTATATGACAGACATTTAATTATTTATACTCTTTTATGTAATTATTTGAATCTTATTCAATTATTATTTGATTCTAATTTGATATTTATGTAATTGTAATTTGTTTTTTTTTAATATTTTTTATTGGATTTGTTTTAATGATTTTAACATTGAATTATTCATAATATCACGTTTGTTGTGATTTATATTTTTTTTTATAAAAAAATATATAATTAACATTTAGAATGATAAAGTGAAACTCACACAAACCCATTGCATCTCCAAATAAAATTAAATAAAATGTTACATGCAAAAAAATATAAAAATAACAGAAACTGTATTATTTACTTATATTTTCCTTTATTTAATGATTATATTTTTTCTCTCAATTTATAAATGAAATAATATAAAAAAAAATTTGACTTTTTAATTGTCCCAACATAAAATAAAAAAAAATTAAAAATAATCTTAAATTATTCAAATGCAAGTAATAACTAAAAATATTATAAACATACTTCTTTACATAACTAATTTGATTAAGAACATAATAAGATTAACCATAAGTTTTTAAAACTAATAGCAAAAATGAGATTATAAACTAAAAATCACCATCATTCAAGCCTTAAATTATTTTAAGGGGAAGAAGATTTTAATTTTAACACTTTACAATACAAAATAAATCACAATTTGAAATTCCTGGTATTGGGTTTGCTCCTCATATATTTTTTACTTATTTATTTATTTTCTATAATATAATTCTATTAAACATGGATTTTTTTAATTTTTTGTGTGTGTGTGAAGAATTAACCCAAAAAAGAAAATTATAAAGACGAAAAAAAAATGTTAATTTTTTTTTTATAAACTTTGAATTAATGGAAAATAGGTAATTGACGCGGGGAGAACAAACATCACAGCACCAAAATAACCCTCAACTCAACTTTCGCCGCCGTAGCTGCAACCTAACCAGTGGCGGCGATTAGGTTTTGAGTTCACTTCCTTTCTCTTTCAACTTGCGAGCTTTACACGCCTTATTGCTTAATCTCTTCATATTTCGCTCTTAAATGTGTAAACAGGTTTTTCATTCAACCAACATGGGCGCGGAAAATAATGCAGGTTGTGATTTTTGTTTTCCTTTGAGGTTTATTTTTATTTTTTTAAATGCCTCAGTTATTGATTTTCTTTGGTGATTTTTTCGTCGGTGTATCAGAGGCGAATTTGGATGGAGAGAACAGTGTAAGACGAAGGAGCAGAAAAAAATCCACGCCTGAGAGTGGAGCACGAGAGCATAAGGAACAGTTGCAGAAACTTTCGGAGAAGGTTGGGTTTGCTGCGTTTTATAAGTATTTGATGTGTGTATCTGTTTTCATATGTGGCTGTGAAATTTCATTCAGGATTAAGGTCCAGTCACGTTGCTAGTTTTTCTTTAGTTTATCTTAATGAGTTTTGTAGCTTTGTGTTCGTTATTGCGAAAAATCATGTCGGTTTTTGAAGTTTATTCGAGGAATTGGATACATGGGGAGTTGCTTGTACTGGGATGGGATGGAATGACAAGGAAGACAGAGACAAAAAAAATGTTTACATATGTGGAACTGGAGATAGTGTTTGATTGTGTTATTTGGCTACATTGTACTAGTAATATATTCACACAGCTTTTCTATTTCAGGACCCCGAATTTTTTGAGTTCTTGAAAGAGCATGACCAGGAGTTGCTTCAATTCAGTGATGATGATCTAGATGTGAGTGTATTCTTTTAGACAATTTTGTCCATTCTTTTTCTACACCGTGCATAAACTACAATGGATACGTGGTCTGTGAAATATTACTGATTGTTATTTGATACAGTTTTCACGCATGTAATCTCTTTCTATGCCTTCCTAGATGTTGGCAATAATCAGAATGCCTTGGTTATCTTTCTGTTTTATTTTATTTTATAAGCCTTAGTTGTTTTGTTATCTCCCAAATATTAACCAATGTTATCTATCCATTAAAGTTTGTATTTTCTTCACCTGATTTCAAGTAACATGAGTAGATATTTCTGTGATTTTCGCCTGAGATTCTCGGTAATTTTATTGAATTCCTTTGTTCGTGATTAGCAGGCTCTATAACCGACCCATTAGATCAGTTACATTCCTTTTAAACAAGAGATTGGACGAATTACTGATACAATATATAATAGTACTAAATAGCTTAATCTGATATGTTCTTAGTATAAACGCTATTTAATTGTTTTGCTTCTTTTCTCCAGGAGGAAGATGTGGGTTCTGACATAGAAGATGAAGAACTACAGCTAGATGAGGAGGCTAGTGAGGATGAGATTCAAGAGAAGGAAGAAAAATCCTCTAAGGAAGTTATAACTACTTCTATGGTTGATTTGTGGTGCAAATCAATTCAAGAAAATGGAAGTTTAAGTGCGCTGCGTTCCTTGATGAGGGCTTTTAGGACAGCTTGCCACTATGGTGATGATGGGGGGAATGAATCTATGACAAAGCTTAGTGTAATGTCTAGCACTGTATTCAACAAAATAATGTTGACTGTACTCACTGAAATGGATGGAATACTAAGAAAATTGTTCAAGCTTCCCGCTTCTGGTGGAAAGAAAGAGGACATAACAGATTTAATGACCACGAAACATTGGAATAGTTATGGCCATTTAGTGAAGTCTTACCTTGGAAATGCTCTCCATGTTTTGAACCAAATGACTGACACAGAAATGATATCATTTACTCTACGTAGGCTGAAATACTCTTTATTGTTTTTGGCTGCTGTTCCTTCACTCCTAAGGAAATACATTAAGGTATAAGTAACCCATTTTTCTTCAAATCAATGTTATCTACAGTATTCTAGTATTGCATCAATGTTCACTAATATTTTAAGTTTAAATCTGTATATTGCACAAGTCTTCTGATACATATTGGTCCTTTTGTCCTGTACAGTAATTTTATTATAGCTTGATTAGATAGACAGCAATAATCTAAAACCTTCTCTCCTTATTTTCCTTTCTCTCCCTCCAAATGTTTATTTACATTCTGGGACATCATGTAACTTATTTTCTCCATTGATTTTGTGAACTAACTTTTATAGTGATTTGATCAGGTGGTCCTTCATTTCTGGGGTACTGGCGGAGGTGCACTTCCAGTTGTTTCATTTCTATTTATGAGAGATCTATGTATCCGACTTGGATCTGGCTGCATAGATGAATGTTTCAAAGGAATATATAAAGCTTATGTTTTGAATTGCCACTTTGTAAATGCTGTGAAACTGAAACATATTCGTTTTCTTGGCAATTGTGTCATTGAACTTCTTGGTGTTGATCTTCCCACTGCATATCAACATGCTTTCATTTACATTCGGCAACTGGCTATGATATTAAGGGATGCACTTAATGCAAAAACTAAGGTGCCGTTTTATTTGTCCAGTGCGTCTTATTTACTTATTACCATTTTTCAAAATTTGAATTTATATTTATCCTAACAAACTGGTTATATTTGGATTTTAATTACTGTCACTTTGATAGGAACCTGAGTATTTTGGAATGCCTAAGTCCCACATTAAGTAATATGAGATATTCTGAGGAATATTTACATGTTTGGTTCTCCCTCTTTAGCAACTAGCTTTTAAAGGGGTGAGTTCCCCGGTACAGTATTTAAGTGCTTAGTTCTCTCCTCCTTAATAGCCAGCTCTTAAAGAGTGGATTCCCCTAATGCTTGGGTGTTTATCACACTTCTTTGTTTTTATAGTTCTTACAAGATTGATATTATTTCCTATTATCTGCTCTCTTTAGCATTATCTGGTTCCTTAACCTTATATGTTATGCCTCCCAAGTTCTATTATCTGTCTTTTACAGTTACAAGGCATTCTTGATAGTGTTGAAAAAGTAGAGTCAAGAATAAGGGTGATATGTTGTTGTAGTCAGGGAATGAGAAAATACAGAAAGGAATAAAGAACACATTTCCTGTGGCTTACACCTGTGTTTGGCTACAGGGAAGAACATAAAATTCAGCATTTGTTTTCATATTTCAACCACCCCTCAACCAAGATACAATAAATACCCAGAAACAGGCGGTGTTGAGTTTAGGGGTAGCACTACCTTAGATCATTAGGCTTTTAATAGTACTCGTTTGATTGGAGCCTTGCATAAACTGAAACATTTGTTTGTGCTGGCACTGCTTAATTTATGATCCTTATTTTGCTCTTTTCCTGTATTGTTTAGGAAGCTTTTCGCAAGGTTTATGAGTGGAAATTCATCAATTGTCTTGAACTCTGGACTGGTGCTATCTGTGCCTACAGTTCAGAATCTGACTTTAAGCAACTTGCATATCCATTGACCCAAATAATTTCTGGGGTAGCCCGTCTGGTTCCCACAGCCAGATATTTCCCCCTTAGGTTGAGATGTGTAAGAATGTTGAACCAGATTGCAGCTTCTACCCACTCCTTTATACCAGTCTCTATGCTCCTTTTAGACATGCTGGAAATGAAAGAATTGAATAGACCCCCAAGTGGAGGTGTTGGCAAAGCTGTTGACTTACGCAGTGTACTGAAGGTATTCATACATGATACTTGAATGAATTTCAATGTGCACTTTTTGAGATCCACCTAAACTTAAATGAATTATTCTCTATTAGGTTAGCAAGTTGACCCTAAAGACACGAGCATTTCAAGAGGCATGTGTTATTTCTGTGGTTGAAGAGCTAGCCGAGCACTTGGCACAGTGGAGTTATTCCGTTCCATTCATGGAGTTGTCTTTTATTCCACTTGTGAGGTTGCGTAGCTTTTGCAAATTGACCAAAGTAGAGAGGTTTCGAAAAGAAATGAGGCAGCTTATACGCCAGGTATTTCTATTAAATGGTAAAATAATGCAAGGGTAGTACTTAGATTTACTTGTATGCTTTATCATTGGCTTGGCATGCAGCAGCACTCATCATTCATATCTAATTTTTCATCGTTTAACATTCAGATTGAAGCAAGTGCTAATTATGTGAATGGGAAGCGCATTTCAATTTCCTTTTTACCAAATGACCCTGCAGCAGCATCTTTTCTTGAGGTAGACCAGTTTCTCTTTATTTCTGTGGAATGTGAGTTTTGACGGTTTATATGTCCCTAATTTTGGATTAACGAGTCAGTGCGTAACTCTGGATTCTGATATCATATTTATGCCAAATTTATACAGCAAGATACATGGATTTGTACTATTTCGAATGTTCGTTAGTTACTTTGGAAATAGATAATGAACCTAGTAATACTCACTCCACTAAATAGTCTGTACATTGAATCTGTCTGTACAGTCTCCTTGTTGGATGTGGGTTGATCTTTTTTCATTCATTTCTTTACTTAATTTTTTCTAAGTTCTCTCTCTCTTGCACTAACCTTCATAAGAACTGGATCTCTTTGAGCTGGTCAGAATCTTGTTCACTGCTGTCATAACTAAATTTTAGTGAAGTGATATGGCATGTTTGTATATGGCGAATGCATATGGTGGAGTTATTTTCTTTTCCTTTATTTTTTTATATCAAGTGTTCCTGGTTTATCTTTGCTCTTATTTCAAACCTCGGCATCACTGTACTTTATGTGAATGCTATTATATTTGAGGATTGAAAAGAGTGAACTTGATCATGTTAGGATGAAAAAAAGTCAGCTTCAAGTGCTCTGTCAAAGTACGTCCTAACACTCCGCCAGAGAGCAGAACAGAAAAATAATTCATTAATGGAATCCAGGTTTGAACTTTGAAATCAAGTTCAATTGTATGCATTACTATATCAAACAGGTTATCATGGCTAGGATAGAGGTTTCTAACACAAGTTGAGGTTTTCCAGTGTTATTGTTGGAGAAGAATCCTCTAAATTTGGAAATGAAATATCAGAAAGTGATGAAGAGGATGCAAGAAAGAATGAGAAGGGTGCTGCCGTCTTTAGTTCATCGTGGTTACCCGGAAATGAATCTAAGTATGATTATTCTTTTCTCTTTTTTTCCAGTAAACCCAGTTGCACTTACATTGTTTCATGCACTTATCCATGCATTGACATTGGCACAAGTTTCTTTGTTATACTTCTGTCTAAGCGTTCTTTGCTTTCAGGATAAAACAACCTGAAGAAACAAAGAAAAAGAGGAAAAAGCAGCAGAAAGAGAAAGCCATTGATGACGATGTTGTGGAGGACTTGGTACTTAGTTCTGATGAAGATATGCCTTCAAGCCACAGCCCTTCTGCTGGGAAAAATGATGATGCAGATCATTTACCTTCAAAAGGAAAACGCAAGCAGAAGAAGCACAAGACAAAAAGGTTGAAAAAAAATTAGTCTCACTTGGAGGGGAAATGATGAGGTCTAGGTAGCAACCTCTCTCTATTCAGGATTCATACTGTGAGAAAAGTTTTGATAGTTTTAACAGTAGTTTCCATTTTACCTTTTGAGTAAAGACAGACATGTGTGAATGTAATGGCAGCTGCAATTATATTTTATACATCATTTCATTGTGAATGGAAATTGATATTGTGGACACATTGTGACATGCCACTACTTGTAAAATCTTCTGGTGCCATGGATGGAGCAAAATGGCAACACCATTCAATATATTTTTAGTGTAATTTATATATTTCTGAATTGGACATTGAAAAAGAGTTTGATTTATTATCAATTTTTTATTTTACTTTATTAGATTTTGGGAATTGCAAACATTCACAAATATATTTTTAAACATTATTATTAATTTAAAAATCATCAGTTATAATTTAAAAATTGTCATAAATATACATATTAATCGCATTTTTCAACTTTAAAGATGTTAACTAACTAAAAGATACCTCGTTCAATACATATATGTATTATAATTAATATTATATGTTATTATGTAATATAAACATAATTTATTCAGTGTTTATGTTTTGAATGTTATAATATTAAATTGCGAGCAATGGAAATAATTAAATTGGGCGGTTTCTCTTTGCACTATATCAATTATTGTAGATCCAACATAAAATTTAAAATTGGAAAAGGTCTTTGTTATTTTTATTTTCAAAAAATAACATCAAATGAAAAATAAACACATAGATACTGACTTTTTTGGATTTATGCATCTAAACATTATTGGCTTACAAATTTTCATATTCAGAATGGTTATTCAGAATAGTTATGAATATTCAAATCTGAAACCAATCAATTCTTCTTTAAACTTCCAAACAATATCATAATAAAGAAAATCTCCAGACTTTTCTACCGGATTAGAAAAAAACTTCCAAATATACAAATCCAGAATTCACCAGTTTCTCAAAAAAACTCAGATTCTTTTTAACCCACCAACACTGTCCTTCTGTTCTCTGATGCACATTTCTTCTCTCTTGACAGCTCTTTTTTTGTCACATTGTTCAACGAGTGCTTCAATGAACTCGAAACAGTACTCTAAATAATTGAGGGCAAAAGAGACTTTTCCTTAATATGTATATGTATTGGATGCGAATTGATCAGGTGCAGAAAGAAGCAGCCTTAAATCCTGGTTGGTTGCTTCTGCGGCCTCACAAATTCTCCCCGTGATGGGTCCATGCAATTTAACACAGTGCTCCTCTTTCTCTGTTTTTTGTGATAAACTATAGCCGTTATAACACAAGCTTTTTTCCCCATATAACGATGCCAATTACGCTTCATCAACTCTGACACACCAGAAGGACCATGCCTTTATAATTTAGAATTCAATTTTTAAATAATTATATTATATTATTCATTTCTAAAAAATTAATTAAATACCATCAACAAGGATTCTCCTTTAAATTATATTTCTATTCACAAAAATAAAAACAATTAATAAATTACGTTTCTCGGATTCTATTCATTTTTCGATTTGCGCACAATTTCTCTGCAGCAATAGTGAGAAAAGGTTCAGTTTCTTTGCTCCACGTCACTTCTATCTAATAAACCAGAAAGAGGTGACTCAGCAGAAAAGAAGAAGCGCCGCCACCAAGTCGTTAAATCTCCGAGCTCCCACCGCGGTGTTTCCACCACTCAACTCGATATTCCAGAACATTCCAGAATATTCAACCGTCTCTTTCTGTTAGGGTTTCTCCATGGCCACCGTGATTCGTAATCCTCTTCTCATTCCCTCCACCTCTCACCACCACAATCCGAACCGCTATAGCAGCAGCGTGTTGCTCGCCCTCCGTTTCCCTCAGACTTCGTTGAGACACTCTTCTCTCCAATTCAAATCGCGATTCGCCGTTTCGTGCTGCGCTTCGGAGCCTTCTTTGCGGCGGCGTCCTCCGTACGTCCCCAACCGCATTGCGGACCCTTCGTATGTCCGCATTTTCGACACCACGCTCCGCGACGGCGAGCAGTCCCCGGGAGCCTCCATGACGTCCAAGGAGAAGCTCGACGTGGCGCGCCAGCTCGCGAAACTCGGCGTGGACATCATCGAGGCCGGCTTCCCCGCCGCCTCCAAGGACGACTTCGAGGCCGTCAAGGCGATCGCGAGTGAGGTCGGAAACGCCGTGGACGACGACGGTTACGTTCCCGTAATCTGCGGCCTCTCGCGCTGCAACGAGAACGACATTCGGAGAGCCTGGGAGGCCGTTAAGTACGCCAAGAGGCCCAGGATTCACACGTTCATCGCCACCAGCGCCATTCACATGGAGTATAAGCTCAGAATGTCCAAAGAGAAGGTCATCGACACTGCCCGCACTATGGTCAAGTTCGCTCGCAGTTTGGGCTGTGAAGACGTTGAGTTCAGTCCTGAAGATGCTGGAAGGTTACCATTAAAATAATCACTGTCACTGTCACTGTTTTATTAACTATTGATTAATCAATGTTTTAAAATAAGGTCCGCGATGAGGTCAAATTGACAAGCTTTTTGGTGCATGCAATTTCCTGCAACATCAAGGACACACCAAAATCTTGTCTGCAGTTTAAATAATTTCTTGGTGGCCACTTTAGCAGCATCTGTTTCCTGTTTCCCACAATATTATTTTAAACCTTGTGTTTAATGCTGTGAATTGTTCATTGATCAACAGTGTCACTTTCTACACTGAGTGTTGGTTTTTTTTTGGTGTTTGTACTGCTTATCAGGTCGGACAGGGAGTTTCTTTATGAAATTCTTGGAGAAGTTATTAAGGCTGGGGCGACCACGCTTAACATACCTGACACTGTTGGTATAAACTTGCCGAGCGAATTTGGAAGGTTGATTGCTGATATTAAAGCTAATACTCCTGGAATTGAAAATGTTGTTATTTCCACCCACTGCCAGAATGATCTTGGACTTTCTACTGCAAATACCATCGAGGTATGTTCAGAGTACTTGTTAAGTCTTTAAACATGCATGCAACGAAATTGGATTCTGAGATTGTGTGCTCTCGGATGCTTGCTTTCAGGGTGCACGTGCTGGTGCAAGGCAACTGGAAGTGACGATTAATGGGATTGGCGAAAGGGCTGGAAATGCCTCCTTAGAAGAGGTGAGGGTCCAATTATTGTTGTCCAGTTGATGTAAGTAACATATGTTACTGGAGCATGATCATTCGATGTTTGTTTGCTTCAAAACTTGTTTATTTCTTTTTTGAAGGTTGTGATGGCGCTGAGATGCGGAGCACATGTCACTGGCAATCTCTACACTGGAATTAATACCAAGCACATCTTTCTGACGAGCAAGATGGTTTAGTATCTGAAAAATGACCTCTCTGTTATTTCTTCTCCCTTTTAAAGACCTTTATTGATTGTTCCATTTATCATGATCTTTTCCTATAGGTCGAAGAGTACACTGGTTTGCAGTTACAGCCTCACAAGGCTCTTGTGGGAGCTAATGCCTTCGCCCATGAAAGTGGCATACATCAGGTTGGCTACGTTAAATACATATATTCCTTGTATGACAGTTTACAGTTTGTGTGCTTATGCTCGAAATGAGTTTTTGAACTAGCTACTGCTGCATCTTTTCTTCCAATTTGTATGCCCAAATTACTTTAGTGTTCTCTCTGTTTGTGGTAAATATGTTTAAATCTGGTTCCTTACTTGCAATCTCATACATACCTGTTATTTCTATGGTGACTTAGCCTTAAGCCCTCATCAAAGCTGTCCTTTGATGTAGCCATTTCTCTTCAAAAAATTTGTAGGATGGAATGCTAAAGCACAAAGGTACATATGAAATAATTGCCCCTGAGGACATTGGGCTTGAAAGAACCAATGAAGCCGGTATTGTACTGGGGAAGCTCAGGTATGCAATTTTCGTTTCTCTGGAGCACATATATCTACATGGATCTTATACACCCTAGAAATCCCTATTTTCGTTTCAAATTCTGTAGAATTTATCATTTCCTAAGTATTATTTTTATATGTTCAATTACAATATTTACTGTCAGCATGACATGACAAAACAAGTTGCAGTGATAGTTTAGTTTATCCTTCTATTAGCTGCTATAGAGAGATTCTTAAGCATGGTTTTGCTATGTTTGCATCTTTTGTTTCTCACTACTCTTTTGAGTTGGCTTAATGTGAATGTTGACTGCCAAACAAAATGTGAACTGAAGTATTTATGCCTGGAACTGTAAGAATTCCATGTTCAAAGGAATGCTGGTCATCTTTGATGTTGACCTAAGTTTAAAATATTCCACCATGTTCTTCAACTTCATAAAACCCTTTAGTATTTTACCACTTATTGGGGTTTGAGAATGTTTCCCACACACACCATCTTAAAAAAACAGTTGTTTAGAGTGAACAGCCCACATACACATGAGGTAGAAACATAGAAAGCCAATTGACACATTGTAGAGTGTCTCGTTATGTACTATCATCATAATTATATTCATACATTTGGAACATGTTCCTTGTCAGATACAACATGGCTTAAAACGTTGGTCAGGTAGTTGCCTTGCTGATAATATTAAATTTTGAGTTTTCTTATCTTAACATGAGAAAACATTATGGCTCTAGCTTTCTGGACCTATCCAATCCAAGTGCTAATGGTGCAAGCATACTGGTTATATTTGAGTTGATGCATGAGAAGTTGTCTGACTTTGGCATGATGAAACTCTGGAAGCAATGATGATTCTAGTACGTTTATTTATTATAATCAGAAGCATCATACTTGTTCGATATGTCTGGCACTTGACAGCAGTAGAGGACTGAATTATATACTCAAATGCATGAATTCTGATATTTACTATAAGACGCTCATAGTATTAGATGTCACTGTAGGCTAGGGTAACTTTAATCTTAAAACATTTCAAGAGTACTTGCATTATTTGGTGTTTCATGCATTGGCTAGCTGACATTTAGGGTATTTAGCATCTAATAATGGAACTTTTATGTAGCCTAATAGTTAATATTTTGCATACTGTATCTTCTCTGAGGTATTTCAAAAAACATGCCTCTTTATTTCTTGTTTGTTGCATTGTTAATGGCTCCTCTCTTGATACCTTATGCAATCAATTTGTCTGCTCTTTTATCTTCTCTTCATAACGAACACTTCTATCCTTTTTTTTACAGTGGACGCCATGCTTTGAGAAAGCGACTTGAAGAGGTATACAAATATTTGGGTTGAAATGTTGATTTTTTTTCCCCTGGGTTTTGAGTTATTCTCTGTTTTTTCAGCTTGGTTATGAACTTAAAGATGACCAAGTTCAAAGTTTATTTTGGCGTTTTAAAGCAGTGGCTGAGCAAAAAAAGGTAAATTAGAACCAATGATTTTCTTTCCCTTTCTAGTGTTACTGATGGTACTATGCAAGTCATTAGATCAGGCTATTGTTGGCCGAGTGAATAAGTTGGGCGTAGTTGTCTTTTGGTATGTAATGTTTGATGTCAAGAAATTAATTTGGTCTGTGATAAATAAAATTGGTGTCTCTTTTCTGTATGGAATCAAAGTTTTTGGGAATTCTGTATCTGATGGATGGATGGTGATTAACTTACTTTTATTTTGTGTCAGAGGGTTACTGATGCTGACCTCAGAGCATTGGTATCAGATGAAGTTTTTCAAGCAGAGCCTGTCTGGAAACTGGGTGATATACAGGTAAATTGATATAATTTAATATAATGGCATGGAAATAATAGAACAAGCATAAGCTAATATCTATCAGATGCAGGTGACTTGTGGAACTCTTGGTCTTTCAACATCAACTGTCAAACTTTTGAGCAGTGATGGTAGAACGCATGTTGCATGTTCTGTTGGTACAGGACCAGTGGATTCGGCTTACAAGGCTATCGATCTGATTGTGAAGGTTTGGAATTGTATATATTCGTTGTTGCTTGTTAGGTTACTGAGCTTGGACGCGTTGCATTATATAAATAATATTTTTTGTTTGTTATTGCCACCAAACCTGTGATTCTAGTCACCATAGTCACCAAGTATTGTAAATCTTAGATGTTTCTTGATTTCCCTTGCTCTTGTAATTGAGTTATACTATAATTGTTTTCACTATTTATTGGTATAATGGAGGAATCCGGTGCTCTTAATTTTTATGCAGGAGCCGGTAACACTTCTTGAGTACTCGATGAATGCAGTCACTGAAGGCATTGATGCAATTGCCACTACCCGGGTTCTAATTCGTGCTGATAGTGAAACAACTACCACTACTACTCGTGCTTTAACTGGGGAGACTGTTCTTCGAACATTTAGGTATGATGAATTCTTTAGTGGAGTTCTTCGGTGTATTACCTTTCTAATGATCCATGGACATGACATTTCTCTTTTTATAGTGGGACTGGAGCGGGAATGGATGTTGTTGTTTCGAGTGTCAAGGCCTACATTGCTGCACTAAACAAGATGTTGGGTTTCAAAGAAACAGATCCATCTGCTGAAAAAATCCCAATTTCTTCATTGAAGATCTAAGAATATGTGTTGCTGCATTGATAACAGCTCTTTGTGTTCAACCACAAAGAGGAAGACAAAGTGGTGGCAACTTGTAAGTCTCCATATTAAGGTGCCGTGGCTGTAATTTAACCTGAATATGTTTGCAGTAAGTAGATTATTGTTTCACCCAAAGTAGCCTTAGCAAAGAATGTAAGTTTAGGCCGTTTTAAATATTCACGCTCCCGGGATTCTTATCTTCTTCATATTTCATGTTTTAGGGTGCTATTTATCTGAAATTATGTGTTTTGAGATTTGGAGTGTCCCTGTTCCTGAATGAAGACATCTTATGGTTTCGTCTTGTGTTGTGGCTGTAATAAGGTGCAACGACACCTTTTTTTGTTCGACAGTAATATTTGTCAAAATCCAAAACTGTCGAATGAGATGCTCATTATAAAATTAAGATTTGATAGTGCAACAAGAATATAAAATAAATTTGGGATTATCACTATTGAATAAAAGAGCTTTGAAACTGCTAAGCATGCGATTCTGGATTTGAATTGATTTTTAAGATTGTGTGCCCAAAAAATATCATTGAGAAGATACAGATACAGGTGTATGTATTTTATTACAATTTTAGTTATAATTGCATCTTATTTCGTAAAATGACTCATTATTTTGAAAGAGTAAAGATAGTATTTTAGAAGAGTCAAATCCTTCGCATGGTTTTAGGATAGTGAGATGGAGTCTTTGAATTCTTTTCAGCAGGTTAATTGGCTTGCCTAATATTTTAATTGGTTGAAGCAATCTTTAAACTTTGCTGGATGTTCTTCCCTGTTCTTGATGCGACGCAAGGGCCGAGTCCATCTTTAAGTAGTGATTTAATCATTCTCAACTACCAAATTTCCTCATCATTTCTTCATAACTCAAAAGTCTCTGTTACTATAGCAGATGTTGGTGCGATTCCTACCAGTCCTGAAACAACTTTTTCAATAGTAGATTAATTCGACTATTTCAACGATGCAATCTACACCCAAATTTAGTCAGACATACATTTATCTCATATACTTCACAAACCAACACAATAATTCAAACCTACACGTAAGTGACGGGAATTCTCCCATTTTCCCCTTAATGATTTAAAAGATTTTACCTTCTGGATATTTATATCCATAAGTTATCCATAAGTTAAATTACAAAGTTATGGATATGAAAATCCGGAATTAATATCACTTCCAGATTTGACCATATAGTATATATGACATTCCGGATGTCAAGATCCATAAGCAAATATAAATGAGTTATGAATCCTGATCATCAGCACCATTTACAGCACACCATTTTAGACATGAAAATGCGGGATTCATAACTCACTTTTGGATATGGCTATCTGGAAACTTAAATGAAGCATAAAAATGACATTCTGAATATTTAAATCTGGAATATATAACAACCACTTTTGGATTTCTACATCCGGAAACAAACAAAGATGAAGTCAAAGGTACATCCGGAAACAAACAAAGATGAAGTCAAAGGTACATCCGGAAACAAACAAAGATGAAGTCAAAGGTAATGTTGAGTTTTACATTTTATTGTGTAATGATATGCTGAAAGGAGAAATTGCCTAGCTTCGGTTATTTTCTTACCAACACGCTCCATCTACTACAGCCACCTTCCACACCAATCCCCACAAAGCAAAATCAGAAAAGTTATATGGCAATAGATACATAAACTTTTTCTCATGGATTAGTACATGTTTCAATTTATTGAAATTACCTGAAAAATGCTTACAAGAGTCGTGAACTATTTTCATATGTTGAAATAAGTTTTCGACAAGATTTTACAAATATTCATTATTTTTTTTTAAGTATAAAAATGTTTAAAATAAGTTTTATCTCCCCCACACTGAACATAGAATCAAACAACTTGAATCACTAAACTACTTATCAAATGTATATAATGTCATTAATTATAATTATTGTATTACGATAACATTAAAAATGTAACAAAAAAATTACTTTGTGCAATGCGATAAACATTTATTAAACAACACAAAATCAAATTTAAATTTAATCATTTTTAGATATTAATTATTAGTAAAATTGATAAATTCTTTACATTAATAATGTATTTTAAAAATCTAGTGATGTTACCCTAAAAAATAAAACTTTGTACAAATCTCCCAAGAAAATATCAATTTTAGTATTTTTTTACTTTGTACTTGTGAATATTTTTAATATATATATAATTAATCATGACTTAAAAAAACTATTTCGTACATATTTTTTTAGAAAACTATAATTATTAATTATGATCTATTTAATTGATCTTGACATAAAAGGAGACAACATAATTTAGAGTTATAGGAGAGTATAGTTAACTATTAAAATGAATTATATTATAATATTCATACAAGCATATATCTATGCTATTCACTTTAAACCTACATGTATATTGGTTCAAATTGAATGATAGATACTAAATTCTAAATACTATAATTTTTTTTTTAGATAGCATTTTCTTTTTAATTTTATCATTACATAAAAAATAGCATAAAAGAAAAGAAAAAAAAAACACGTGAAGCTCGATCAAATTCATATAACCTAAACAACAATTTAATAAAAAAAAATAAAGATAACAAGACAAATGAAAGTAGTCCCCATAAAATAACAATTTAAATATATTTCTAGTCTTTTTAAATAAAAGCGTTTTAATTTTTATCTTGTAATTTTGTTCCCTTTAAAATTGAAAATGATTATTTTCATCAGTATAATTATGTAGGAAGCACTCATGGATTATGTATTTGAATTTAAAATATTTTATCCTAAAACAAATTATTATTATTTTCAGGAAGTAATTAAAAAAATACTTCGGTGATTATTATTATTTTCATTCGAGTTTGATCTGTATTTTGCAGTAGTTTGATCTGGTTTAGGAAGCAAAATGAAGAAGGTAACCACATCCACAAAAATAAATTATATAAAACAAAATCGAAGGAAGTGAAAAGGCACGGAGGAGGAAAAAGCAGTTCCAAAAGAAAACAGTGTCACGAGAAAGGTTTAATTAATTAATCAGTCATTTTTATTAAATTTAGTTATTATTGTTTTAAAAGATGTGTAGAAATCGTGTGCTATTTTTTTGCAGTGAGGATTAAGAAAAATTGGAATAGGGAACGTTGCTCGAATTGAAGCATTTGGATATATAATTAGGTTTTAATCGGTTGAAGTGGTGAGGGTTATTAGTTAAGAATAATAAAAAGGGAAAAAATGTAAGATTAGATTGGTGTGAAGTAGTTTGTTGCGTTGCGTGTGTGTGTGAATCAGTGTCAGTATCAGTGAGAGTGGGTGCGTGAGCGTGTGCGTGTGCGTGTGCGCTGGTGGTAGCAATGGAGGAATCGTCGATTGAGGAATCAGTGGCGAGCGTGATCGAAGAAGCGAAGGAGGTTCAGGAAGCAGTTGCGGCGCACATCTCCAAAACTTCCTCCGACGAGGAGCCTCTCCGGCAGCGTGTTCGGCGCGTCGATTCCAGAATCCACTCGCTCCGTTCCTCTCTCGATTCTCTTCTCTCTAACAAACTCATCGCTCCGTCTTTAGCCGATAAGGTTAGTTAATAATTGATACACTCTCTCTCTTTTTTTAATTCCGCAATTCAATTGCTTCATTTAATGGATCTCTTTGTTTGGTTGCAGTTGGATGAAGATTTGCACAGAGCGAGATGCATCATCGTCGATAGTGAAGCTTCTTCGCTTCTCCCTGGCCATGCACAAGGTTACTTTTGTCCGTATTTGTAATCAATGCATTTTTTTGTGTGTAATGCGATTTGTGTTATCGATTCGAATTCAATTGCTTCAGGAGGCTTTTTGAGGATGTTTCTAGGACCTATCAACGTTCGTGCCTCCAGGAAGGATGTTCAGCTCAAGGTCAAAGAAGAATACAACAGTTACAGGGTATAAATATAAATATAAATATATATGTATATATATATATATATATACACGTATTCCACTCTCTTTCTCCTCATGAACCGTTTCTTGTTGTGAACATTTGCCGTTTGCCTTCTTGTTTCACGCAGTTACATGGTTATGTAAAAAATTGTTTGCAGTTCTAGACAACGCTTTGTGTTGTTTTGTGCTGTAGGATTTTCCCACGCAGTTGTGTTTTTCCTGTCGTTCTCATTTAATGTCCTTGATTCACCTTTTGCTGAGGATGCCGAATTTTGTCTTGTGGTTGTGTGAGATTGCATGCTTGATTGATTTCGTATTTTTGTTTACAATTCTTTTATTTATCCTTGCAGAGTTTCTGCACATTAAAATGACTATTGTAAAAAAGAAAGAAAAGGTGTTGCGTGAAATAACATGGTTGACATCAAATTGGGTAAATCTGTGAGCTATAGTTGTTGGTCCCAGATAGTGGTGTGGGGTGGCCTTCCCAGAAACAGGATAGAGAATAGGTTGATGAGCGCCATACAAAAGATTATGTATATAAGATATAAATAATTTGTACCACAATCATATAAATACTCAAAATCTTAAACATTACCCAACATTGAAGAAATACTCATTAATTGTTCACATTAATTAACTACGAAGGTCAAGGAGCACGGAGAGTACAGCATTAAATTTTAAATAAGTTTAACTCAAGAAGGACAAAAATAAAATACGAAGTCTTGGAGAGCACTCTCAAGCCTTATGAAAACCTTGAGAACTGAGATTGGACGGAACAGGAGTTGCTGGCAAAAGCACAATATGACAGTGGATTTGCTGGGAAATGGTAAAGCTCGAACAAGTGAGGAGGCACAAGATTAATTGGGGTGGGGATGGGAAGCAAAGTTCGCAAAATCAGCATTAAAGGTTGCATCATCACAATAGTTCAAAACACAACTTTTTGCTCTGCACATTGAAATCCTGCCTTTTACTGACATGCTCCACCCAAACACCTGTTGCCATGTAGAAGAAATGTTTAACATTTATGAAAATGACACTTCTTTTGTTCAGGATAGAACTGCCCTGCTTTTCTTGCTTTTTCCGTCAACCCTGCTTATTCTAAGATCTTGGGTTTGGGCTGGATGCTTGCCAACTTTTCCTGTTCAGATGTACCAGGTATTTTCTTTAAAATCGCGCTTGTTTGATGTCATGTTAGTATTTACCTGCTTACATGATGAAATATTTGTTGGTAACCTGTCATTGAGTATAATTATTGTCATGATCAGGCCTGGCTGCTATTCCTTTACACTGGTTTGGCATTGCGAGAGAACATATTGAGAGTCAACGGAAGTGATATTCGTCCTTGGTATAGTTATTAAACCCAATGTTTGCTTGCATCATAGTTAATTAATGGGTATTGGGTTTTTGGCTTCATGCTCGTTGCTTTGTTCTTCTTTAATCAAATGACTGAAAACTGTATTACTTTTATTATAGATTATTATTCTACCCTTCATACTCTGCAACTTGGCTGTGCTGTCGTAGATAGTAGAAGACGTTATTTAATTGGTTGGGCTGTGTGTGTAATCCACAAGTCTATTAGAGAGGAAGGATTAAGCTTTAGGAATATTGAGTCATAAAAGTTGCCCTGGTGTGAAGGTAGTTAGCTGATAAAGAGCAAATATGGTTTTATTAGTGTGGCTGTGGATGTTACAGTTGGGTTTATTCTACTTAATTCATCTCTTCACCACTCTTTTCTTTTCTTTCTTTGGAAGGTACTACAGTAGTACGATTCCATTTCATTCTTAAGAGAACTTTTGTTAGGGATTCATTTTTTGGTTCTTTTACAGTATTTTCATCATGTGCTATTGTGCTTGCCTTGCAATGTGTACATGAACCAACTATTCCTAACTTAAGCTATTAGGTAAGGATACATGAATGGTTTTACATCTCTAGCACAGCTCCCACAGAGGGCTTAAAGTGTGGATAATGTACACATCCACCTATCTTGTTTTGGAATTCAATTTTTTATTAAAATGGGGCACAAGGTTTGAAATTTACCCCACTTGACCTCAGAGGTTTGAATACCATATTTGAAAGGGATTAGGGATAACGTAACCCTAGAAGTTAGCTAAACGAGGGAAGTTTATACCTTCCTACTTGAGGTGAATCTTAACGCACCCTTCACACCTAGAACAATACATCTATGGGTGACCCAACATAAGGACTGGCTAGATGCTTGAGGAAATGCTTAGCATAACTAATTATACATAGATTGTGTACACAATTGCTGATATTAGCAAAGCAGGAAAATAAGAAACAATACAAATAAATCCTGATAATAGACAAAAGATGGATCCCTAAACAGGAGATATCCCCCAAAATAGGGAACACATTCAAATAATATACATAAATACAGTGATATACATACATACATATATATATATATACACATACGCACACATATATGGAGAGAGATCAAATTACACTGGTGTAACTTTTTTCAAATGTTACATTGTACAATATCTTTTGTTTGGATCATGTTTTATTTCCTTCAAAACTATCTGTTAGATTAAACGTTCCATTAACAGAGATCATATATAAAATTTTATGCTAAGCTAAAATTATATTATGCCTCATTTATAAAGACCAAGATTGGTGCAAGGCTTATTTTTCAAAAAATATACTAAAATATGAATCATTTAGTCATCTTCTTGTTCAATTTCAACAAAATTTGACAAGGATAATCACGAATATATCAAATTATACTAAAATATGATGTTCAATTTTATTATCATATATACAATATTTTATGTTCATATAAATTATGTGATACCTCGCTTATGTAGATCAAAATTGAAGTAATGTTTAGTATTCAAAATATACTAAAATAATCACTTGATCACTTTGTTGTTATTGTTCAGTTTTAACAAAATTTGTCACGGATAATCATGATGATATGAATCTATAACTTACAGTTGGATTGACAAAATTCAACATGAATATAAAGTTATTTACGGTATAACATTTGATAGAAGTTATATCGGTATAATTTGATATCTCTCTCTCACGCAATTGGAGAATGTTTCTCAAAACTCACGTTTAGATTAAAGTTCCTTTAACATAGATACGATATAAAAAATTTATATAATATAAAATTATTTGATTTGTTTATATAAATAAAAATCGATATAATGTTTACTTTTCAAAATATACCAGAATATGAATCATTTAATCACCCTGTTATTGTCGTTCAATTTTAACAAAATTTAACATGAATAATCATGATGATATGAAATTATAATTTAACTGTTGGATCAACAAAATTAACAGAGTTATTGACACCGGTACAATTTGATTTCTCCATATATCTATATATATGTGTATAATGTAAACAAGAGTGTGATGTTAATTAGTAGTCACATCACGTAAAAAGTTAAATGCATTTATTTTTTCTTGATTCTTGACCACTCAAATAGAATGTAATGGTTTATATTAATTGCTCTCATTTCTCCAAATAATCAAGTCTGGTGTTCTCACTTGAGTGACTTCCTCTAACACTGATTATTTGACGCATGTGTAGGCATCTGAAGGTACTTTCCATTGAAATTTGTAGTGTTATTGGAATGTGTTGTCAGGTAGCTTGTCAATAGTAGAGATAAATTAATTGTTTGCACTATTGAGTGCTGGATATGTACATCTGACTTAAAGGTCATTTTCCTGAAGCCGCTTTTTGAGGTTTTGCTGGTTAACAGAAAATAGTGTTCCAGAACTGTTATTTTGGTTGGTGTTTGGTTTTGAATGCTGCAAGTGCCAGATTTTCTGTGGTTTATTCTTTCTTATATTTTGTAGGACAGACTTTTCTTAGCTTAGTTTTTCACAATGCAATTAATTATAACACTTGATCTAGTAATTTTTTCTTTGACATTTTCTCTAAAGATGATATCTTCAATTTCTTAATAATTTCTTTTAAAGGGGAGAGGAATATTTAGTTTGCGTGCTAATATTGTCACTCTTACATAACATTTTGGGGAGGGTGGAGTGTTAAGATTGGTTTACATGGGAGAAAATCTTTTAGCAATAAAACTTATTGTACGGTTACAGGTGGATATATCATCATTATTGTGCTATGATAATGGCCCTCGTAAGTCTCACTTGGGAGATTAAAGGACAGCCAGATTGTGCAAAAAAGCAGGTTAGTCTCCTACGCCAGTGCATATAGTTTTTTCTTCCTTTTACTTAATCGTTATGTAACTATTATTTATGTCTCAATTATGCATGTAGAGAGGTGTACAACTTTTCTTACAGTGGGCTATGATGCAAGGAGTTGCTATGCTTTTGCAAAATAGATATCAACGTCAAAGACTTTACACTCGTATTGCACTGGGAAAGGTGCCAAAGTTGGAAATACTATATCTTGTGTTTTTCCTTTCCTATTGTAGTTATATTTTACCCGCCATCACACAAACTCTCGATCATCCTGCCTAATCCTTTAACCTGTTTGACTCACTATTTGATGTCATAACTTCACAAATTTGTTTGCAATCATAAGATTAAAACTTCCCTGTTGCATTAGTTTTGTAGTTAAATCAAAGAGTTTTATAGTTTTGATCTGTGTTTTTCTTATTTTAGGCTAAGAGGATGGATGTTGTGTGGGGGGAAACAGCTGGTGTGGACGGCCAACTGTGGTTGTTGTGTCCCATACTCTTCACGTTGCAGGTAACATGGTTGCTATGATATATGTCAACATTTGTTATATTCCCGTTTGATATTAATGTTCGTATAATGTTCATGATTTATATTGTGTTGTGTGACAGATGATTATTTGGGAAGCAAATATTGTGTTAATTTGCTTTAAAACGGCAATTGTCTTTTTATTCACATTCTGAAAGTAATTGACCTGAACATAGCAGAGGTTTGAGAGACTTATGGAATATATTTGTGGTCCTATCTTATCTTGGTTCAGGGATTTGAGGCATATGTTGGACTTTTGTTGCTCAGGACTGCAGTTGTTGGGGATGTTTCTGAGTGGCAGGTACTTGTTTGTCTGTGTTTGCTTTCTTACTTCACTTTGTACATCAATTTATTGAGTGGAACAGAAGCAAATGAATCCAATAATATTTTTTGCACATATTAGCCTTAGACTTACAATGATAGAAACGCTTGGACAGGTAATATTTTGCGGTGTTCTGTTGGTCTTAATGGCTGTTGGGAACTTTGCAAATACAGTACAGACTCTGATGGTGAAATCAAGATTTAAGGCAAAGATGAGAAGAAGCAAGAGTAAGCAGAGGTTGAATTAACAAATTGTCACTTTTTCAGCTTTAATAGGATCAGGATTTTTTGCACTCTTTCAGTTTTGACCACAGTGCAAGCTGCTTATAATTTTGGCTTCTTGTAGCTTCAATCATCTTTAACGAGTTTGAGCATAAACATAAATTTGGATTAATCGAAACTATCCTACGATTTCTGTTGTCCACCTTTTCGTGTTAGAATGCCTTGTTTCTTCCAATGTCTCTGGGTTGACCACGTAACACTTCCAATATCTATTAAGTACGTACCTAGTTGAGTCCATGCAAATTATTACCCAAAATTTAAACTAACCAATTGTAGGGCTTTCTAAAATGCTCTTTTTTATTGCATCCGGATCATGCCATTTTATCATGTCCCTAAAATGTATATCAATTTATATTTATATTTTTTTTGGTCCAATATAATTTTTTAAAATTTAATTAAATAAATGAGTACTATTTCCTTTTCAAACGGTTTTGTACCATCAAAATGCAATTGGGGACATTATCCATCCTTGATTCTAAGATAATATGCGTTCGTCAATTAAACTGTACTTCTCAGTGATAATTGTCCCGGACTATCTGTAATTTTACTTGATCCAACTTTTTATGTTATTTTCTAGTAATTATAATTGTAATTATATTATATATACAATAAGCTGTGGTAATTGGTTAAAATTTCTATTATTGTCAAATTAGCCCCTTCTAATTTTGCAGCTCGAGTAAGTCCTGTCGATGCTTAATCTAATTTGTTTGTTTCCTGCTTTGGTGAGAGCTCCACCAATGGTAATAATTCTTGTTTAACATACGCTAGGATTTAAGCTATTACAATCCTGCCTTATTTTTAAATTTTATTCACTCTATAGATGGAAATATAATATTAATTGACTTTCTATTGGTATAAAATGTGTACTGTTTACGAGAATCATCAAATATCTAAAAAGGGGAAAATTTAAATTAAATGTCGTGTTACCGAATCAAAATTAGACGTGTCTTTTATTCACCCAAATAGTTTAAAAAAATACTTGTTTACTCCTTTACTTTCTATACATCCTTTGACAGATCCTCGAAGATGATTGCCATAGGAGATTTGATTTGTAACTAGGTAATTACGGGTTTCACCTTCAATCCATATCTTCAGTTTCTTGTAACAATATCATTAAAATGTAACCTCAGGTTTTGGCCATCCTTCTCATAAAGTTTGCAAATACTAAATGAAAAAATCAATTTTAATATTCCGAATGGTTTTTTTATCGTCACTATCATCTACATTGTCTACACGGAAAATACTACCCTTTGTTTGAAATCGATCTAGTGCGCTGACTTTACGTGGTCTAAAGGATATAACACCAATTCAGCTGTGAAAAATAATCACAAAAAAAGAATCTGGTGGAAAGAACGTACCAGCATCACTTACCTTCATCAATCGAACACCTACACCAGTTCTACTTCAGAAGTGTCCTTATCATCTATCTACTCTATCGAAGGATCCACCTGTATATGGACTCCAGGGTCTATGTCTGCCTTGCTTTGCTAACATTACCTTCAGTCTTTGTTGGCTACCTATTTTGGCTATAAAGAATATTGACTATACAACTTGTGGATCAAGAATCTTTTTCATATATCAAGATTTCCTCTTCGTTTAAGATATATTTCCATTCCAGAAAAAAATTCATCAACCCTATAATGTCACAGATCTTTTTACTGATCTTGTCTAACCTTTGCCTTTACTAGACTTACCAAATGACCTCACTACTTCTACTACAATTCATACAGCTCCAACAACCCAAAACAGCATAACACACCAATTGAGCAGTACAAGACCTTACATGGACCACTTGGCTAGCCTCTTAGAATATCACCAGGCGCATAAAACCCCAAACTTAGCTCCAGAACTATCAGTACAATACTGTCCTATAACTTCACAATTCCTATGATAATGTCACTCGTATAAAAATCCTTTGTAATGCAAGTCTCCAAAACCCATGAACCTGTTTTATATCCCTAAGCTGCCGAGTTTCCTGAATGGCAGGTAACCATGCAAGAAGAGTTATCAGCCCCGGAGACAACTAATACATGGTCTGTTGTCCAACCTTATGGAACATATTTAATGAGTTGCAGATAGATCAATAAGGTTGACACCAAGGCAGCTAGCAGTTTATAAAGGTTCAAGTCAAGATTAGTAGCTAAACAAGTTGGTATAGATTTCAGACACATACACCAGTTGTAAAAAACCATAGCAAGGGGTCTTGTCCTTGGCAGCAGCAATAAAAGGCTGGCAATTAGTATACATCAAGAATGCTTTTGTAGCCCATCTTTTCGAGAAAGTCTATATGGATCTTCCTCTCTAGTAGAAGGTTGAGGTGGATAATATTGTCTCTAAATTACAACGGTTTACCAAGTTTTCAGCGGCTATCCTTAGCCAAGGCTTCACTCGATCTAAATCTAATTATTCATCTCTTCGAACTGGGGCAGATTATGTAGCTCTATTGGTTTATATGGACAATATTATAATAGTTAGGCTAAATCCTATAGCAACCAAGCAAAATGCAACATCTCAAACAAAAAATCCTTGGCAACTTGGAGCCCTTTCTCATGCATTGGTTTAGCTTACTCCAAGCACAGAATATACCTGTTCTAAGGAAAATATGTATTATCAATGTAAGAGGATACTGTTTTCGTTCATTGCAAACCACCAATTCTGCCAATGACATGAAGGCAAGTGCCCATGAAGGTGCTGCTACCAAATTCTTCACAATATCATAAACTAATTGGAAGGTTGCCATACGTTATCATTTATTGGCCAAAAAATTCTCTACTTTCAATTTCAATATCATGGCTAACCCAAAAGTTCCTCACATGAACAAGTGCACAATTTCTTTAGCTATCTCAAAGGAACACCTAGCCAAGGTAAACCATTATCCTCTTCATCTGCTCAGCATCCTAAAGCTTATGCAGAGGCTGATTGGAGAAATCATCCAGATACACACAGATTCACTATGGGTTCATGCATAGTTTTTGTAATTCAAATCTAAAGGGTGTCTACAGTATTCACTAAAATGGATCGTATAGTATTCATTTAGTTTCTATTAATAATTGATAAAATTAGACTCGGAAGCCAGCATGGTAGACTTAGACATTGTAGGGGTGACTTGCTTACTTTAAAATGTATACTTATTATTTGAAAATAAAAGTGGGATATCCTGTACACAAGCATATTAATTTCTTAACAATATTTTAATGAATGAATGTAATTAATACACACACAGTCCATTACCACTCAGTTAGCTAATAAAAAAATTCTCAAATGATTTTCCAACATGACTGCATCTGCGTATCCTGCTACTTTATAGTGGTAAGATAGGCCAACAGCCCAAATAACTAAAATCCTCGGGTGAATACAACACTTGAAAGATCATCCCACAACAGCAAAAGACAAGAAGGACCCAGTATCCAAAAATCCATAAAAATCAAGCCTACCTCACAATAAATTCATTTCTGGCAGAGAACTAGTCATCGTTCATATTAATTAAAATGATAAACTGTCATACTTCAGTGCATCATCTATAGACCATGATTTTCAGAGACATTACAAGACCAGTAAAAAAATTGTAAAAAAGATAAAAACACAGGCATATGAAATGAAGTCCGATGAAAATTAGGGACAGTTACTCAAGCGGAAGGAACAGGAGTGTCCTTGACTGATTCACGCCATGCATACTCCCTTGCACCATCCTTGTCAACAATTTTAATAACAAAGTTGGGTGGCGCAACAACCAGCCTGGATCTGATCTCCTTAATGCACTTATCCACGAGATCAATTGCATCTTCAACAGACATTCCACTATGGTAGTGTCTGTCCATCATTGAGAGCGAAAAATAGGAGCCATAACCAAAAGCCCCCTTTTCAAGCTTGTGAAGGGTTGCAATGTAGTCAATATAGTATAGTTCAGGACCAGTCTCTTTGTCATAACCAGCAAGAAGGATGTTCACGGAGTAGGGATTCTAAACAAAAACGCAGATTAAGATTTGAGACACCAAATTAATTGCATAGTCTGAGACATGGTTTGGAGAAGCTTCTCCACAAACAGAGTAAGAATGTAAAATGAATCGAGCTCGCATAAGCTAAATCGGAGAAATCATATGAGATAGCTTCTATATAAATTGATTTAGCTCTAAGGAGAAGCTCAGTTAATTTTATATGCTGATTTGTGAGAATTTGATCGAAACAGAACCTAAGAACGTTAAAAAAAAAATAGGTACTAGGGTTTGGAAGGTACCTTGCGAAGAGCGGTGGCGAGTTCGCCACGTGTGAAATTGGCGGCGGCGGCGGTGGTGAGAGGGATGCCGTTACGGAACTGATACAAGGCAACGTTCTTCTGAATGTACTCTGTGAATTGAACCCTAAAACGAAAGGAAGTGAGAAAAAGAAGAAGATTGAAAGAGAATGGAAGAGGAAAAGGTAACCCTAGATACCTGTCTCCGGGTTCACCGCTAGCGGCGATGAGTTTGTGAGAATCGAGGAGCATGATCTTGTCCTCGTTGGACTTGTGAACGAGGATGCTGTGCACCGCCGATGAATCCGCCACCACGATCGCGAACCCATTTCCGACCAATCCGAATACGCACTCCATGTGGGACTCTGATTCTTCTGTTTCTTCTTCTTCTTCTTCTTTTCTTCTTCTTCTTCTTCTTCTCTGTAAGGTAAGTGAAGTGAGAGCAAGGTTTTGATGCCGCAGAAGCTTTATATCTCACCAAATTCCTTTGTCCCTTTGAGCAAGAAACTTTTTATTTTTCATTTTTTAAATAATTTCGTTTCGCTACTCCACTCGATACTTAATTACTGATAATAATTTTTTTTTTTAAATTAAAACAAAATTTATTATTATTATTATTATTATGACTCTTCAAATAATTATATAAATTCTCTTATATATGTTAATTTCTGATAATAAAATAATTATATCCACATCTTTTATTTATTTTTTATTATTATTATTATATGGGTATCTTTTAAATATCAAATATTATTAAGAAAAAATAAAATATAAAAATATTTTCTTTCATAATTTTACCATGTAATTTGATTTGTTATTAATATAAAATTAAAAAAAAGAAAAAAAAATAATATCATTTTACAATAATAAAAAAATAGTTATGACGATAAAAAAAATTATGTGCACGACAAACCATAATCAAAATATATATATTGGTATAGATGTTATAAACAAAATACATATTATTTAAATAATAATAATTTTTAAATATAAAACTTCTATAGTTTATTTACATGTACATTAAATCAGTAATTAACAAGTAGTTAATTTTTCATCTACAGTGTGAGTGACTAAATGAGATAAACAGACCAAATAAAAATGTATATTATAATATAATAATATAGTGTAATTATATGAAGTCATTCAGTCTCCTTATGTAATGTATTTGCAAATGAATTTTATTTGTTAGTAATTCGTGGAAAATAAGCTTCTCTGTTTTTATTTAACATAGCGAAATTGATAAAAAAAAAAACTTATTTTAGAAATATATAAGATTTACATCACAGATAAAAAAAAATACTTAGTTTTAAAATAATCAAATTATGTAAATAAATAAAATACAGATATATAATTATTTAAAAAATAAGTAGAAATAAACTCACTCAATAAATAATAATAATAATAATAATAATAATTGATATTGTTGATTGAAAACTACATTCTTCTTTACAAAGTCAATGACCATATTTGATTTTTATTATTTTTTAAAACATATATTTGTATTTTCCTAACTTAAAATTTTTCTTAACCTTTTTATTTATTTTTTATATTCGTTATGATTTTTTAATTTTATTATCAACCCAACGCAGATTTTTTCAATTCCTATAATTTTATTCTATATAGATAAGTAAGAATAATTTCATTTTACAAACTTTTGATTATAAAAAAAAAAAAAGACTTTTAGATTGGGTACTATGAGAGATATTTTTCTTATAAAAAAATCAAATTGCTTAATTTCAAAGTCATCTTTTAATTTAAAAAAATTATATATTTTTTTTACTTTGAAAGTTATTCTTTTAAAGAGAACTTTTGAATTATATAATCTTGATGTCTTTCTAATTATATAATCCAAAATAATCTGAAAAATTTATTTAAATTATACAATTCTAAGTGTTTTTACATAAAAATAATAATTTTTAAATTACATAATTTTAAATTATCTTTCACATTGCAGATAGAAATTATAAGGGTGTAGAAAGAAATTATATTAATTTGGTGTTTCAAGCATACTTGGCCCATGTTAAGTTTCATGGTATGAATGAATAAATTAATTCATACATATTTAACTATAATATACCAATACCTAATTACATTTAAGTAGTAAAAAGTTTGTGTGTGTTCATCCACTTTTTATTTGTTACAACATAACCACATGAAATTAAAAAGTGAGAGATTTATCTAAAATTTTGATTCAAATTATATAATTAAGATAAAATTGTGGTGATTTTAAACTTTTTGAAGTTTGATTTTAGTTAAAAATAAGAATCAAAGTTGGACTTGGTAACTAGTTATGGGGTTGGCTTGTGCAGCCAAAAATTATTATTATTATTATTATTTTAAAATATGTTGTTGTTTTTTATTCATTTAAATTTCGTGTGTTCTTAAAAACACATGAATAATTATCAATTTCAGGTTATTTTACAAGATCAAATCCTCTCATGAGAAAAATATAAAAATTTAGACTAAATTATTGCTACATGTTAAGTCTCTTAATTAATTAAACTCGATAAGTTGAATTGGTATTATGAATAATACGTTTAATTTTTTTCTTAAGTATTTCCAACTCATTAAAAAATTGGGTCAACTCTTTGATCGTAAACAATGTAATATAAAAAATTGTCAAAGTTAATAAAAAAACAAAACAAATTTATAATTTATCAATATCTCAAACTTCAATCCTGGAATAATACATTGTAAATAAAACAATAATTAAAATAAACAAGGCACTAGAAATGTATCTAAATAATAATACAAATACAAATTTATTTCCTATCATTGTAAATATTTTATTTAATAAAATATTAAGAAAATTCTATCTCCTATAAAAAAAAACAAAGCTAATTTGACCTCCTATATTTCATGTGAGATAAGTTAATAATACTTATTTGAAGTGGTCAAACTTTGAGTTATTCTTTTCCTCATTCAATTTCCAATGCCTGTGAAGTTTTTTATTTTTTATTTAATTTAAAAACCATTTATTTTAGGTATTTGTTTAAATAAACAAATATTAATGTGCAATAATGAGTTAGCTTAAAGAAAAAATAAAGCCGTTATTTTAGTGGTTTAGTTGAACAGATTCTCCTTCAATGTGAGACTATGATTACAACGGTCGACACCAATATTAAAAACAATAAATTTACATAAAATAATAATAATTAGTAGTTTTATTACAATCCTAAAATAATGGGAAAAGAAAGGGTCCCATTCTAACACAATAGAAAATTAGAAATTAAAAAGAGTAACACTTGTCCCTCTCTTTTTCTTTCCTACCAAGTTAAGAAATAAAAAGTTTGCCAACACAAATATATAATTTTCATTATTAGTTTTTTTTTTACTCTCAATATAATCTCATATTCCTTATGAATCGATGTAAAGAAAAATTTAAATATATATATTCATTTCTTAACCTACCTATTTTTTAGGACAAAATTGTAATAAAACTAAAAAACAAACAATAATGTAGTGATATACGAGGCCCAGACACACTTTTTAAATAACGTGTCCGTATTGAACACACATCGACACACTGATAAAACACATTTCAATAAAATATTTAATTCGAAAAAATATTTATTGGATTTCTAACAATTCTAACACGAACATAATTTTAAAAAATAAACACTAGGCAGTGGTTAATCATAACATAGAGATGAAACATTACATCGTTAACCTAATAATTAGTGTGTTTTATAAAAAGGGTTTAATAATTATTGTAATAAATTATAATAATTAGTAGTTAAAAAGGCAATGGGAGTGGTTAATGAGTGATTGGTGTGTTATAAAAAATGTTCTAAAATAATAACAATAAAAAGAAGAAAAAGAAAAAGAAAAAGAAAATGGTATTGTTCTCTCTCTTCTTCTTGGGGTGTGAATGTGTTTATTATTCGTTCCTTCGTTGTATTCGCTTGGCAGAAAGAAACCCTAACACATAACATACGAAATCTCTCATCTGATATCAAAGCATCTTTAAGGTAATTTCTCTCTCCCGTTCCTTTCACCTCTTATTTCGCTTCTCTTCTCTTCCATGCCTAATTTTGGTTTCTTTCCCCTTTCTCTTATTTCCCTCTCTTTCCGTCTTCGTTTCTTCATTTTTTTTGGGCCTCTTCGGGTGTTCTGCGCTTTCGCCAATCCGATTTGGCTTCTATTCCGCCATTCCTTTTTTGGATTCGTCTATAATTTCCTTTCTCTTTCAATTCCCCTCTTGATGGACCGCAGAGACTACCACCACCGTCCTGCGCATTTGGTCAGAATTTCCCTTTCCAATTCTTCCTTTTTCACCTTTTTCAATCACAATTCACTGTCTGTTTTTCCAATTCGTATTTCCCCAATTGTGATTTTCAAACACCATGCACTCTTTCACCGCACCGTGTTCATGTTCATGGCGAAATGCATGGCCCCATTATCGCAAAATCTTTTTTTTTTTCTCTGGGGCGTTGCATCGCGTGTGATAAATTGCCGTTGTGGTCTGATTTTTTTTAAATTTTCATGGCTTTGGTGCCTTATTTGTCTCTGATCGTTAATTTTTATGATTTAATCGGACAGCTGGCAATTGGGGCACTGTTGCTTTTTTTTTTTTAGCGCTGAAATTGTCTTGAATACTGTTTGGAGAGTTTCTTGTTTTGATGTCGCATTTGGGAGATTTATGGTTCTTGGTGTGATGATATGCAGGCACATGCTTCACCTGATTACTTCGTCCGCCAGGGGAATACAACTTATCAAGACGATCTATTTTTGAGGAAGAGGACAAGGATGCGTCGGTGGCTTTGCTGCACTTGTCAGGTGGAAGAGTCTTACCCATCCAACGAAAATGAACACCTGAAAAGCCCAAGGAATTATGGAGACAGTGAGTTTTATTTTATTAGTTTAGTTTACTCCATGTTTTTACCATTTCGAAACAACAAAAGTAAACTTCTGGGGATACCCAAAGGCTCATAATTTTCCCTTTTAGGAATATCTTTGGTTTATTTCTTTACGCCACTCACTTGCTTCCATTTTATTTTCTATTAATCTTTTTCATTGTCTTATTGGTAGTAGTCAACAGTGTGCCGTAGGGGAGCGGTTTTCGAAAGCATTCATTTAGACCACAACGGTGGCTTTTGGCGTTGACCTGTTCTCTGCCATGATACAGGCTTAAAAAAAACCCAATTTTTCAGAAATAAAATATTGTTTTTTCGGGATTTTTTTGGGTAAACATGTGATTTCAACTCATTTTCTATTATTCTTTTGCTGTAGAAACGTAATTGATGTTAAACCCTTCTATCTTGACCATACCACAAAATGTTATTTCTGGTTTTTCCTCTCTTTCCTTTACACTTCATCGGAAGATTTTTTTCTTCCTCCTTTTTAACCTCCCACCCAGACAGTCAATATTCTGCTGTTTTTTAATCTATTTTTATGTTATTTTTCTATTAATTTCACCATATTCTCCCATTTTTTATGTCGTTACTAATTTACTATGTTCATATTGATCCTTCCTAAATTGATGATGCTTATGTGTGTGACTTGTGATTTATTATTTATCATAAATTTCTTTGATTTTCAGTATTTGTGTAAATTATTTAGCTTGTTGTATAATATTTAAATTAGGTGTCATCCCCCTTCCCGCCAGCGTTTTTAGAGTTAGCTGCTATGTGCTACTATTCGATATATAATGTTGACTTCAGTTAAGATGCTTCCACAATCACTGGTTCACAATTTTACTTCCCGTAGTAGTTCACAGTGACTGACTCATTTCCGGTAAAGATTACTCATGTTTCTTTTACTATTTGCTCCAGGCAACCAAAAAGGCTCAAAGGTGTTACCTCCTGTGAAGCCTGAAACACAAAAGGCACCACCACCTATTGAAGCTCCCGCCCTATCTTTAGATGAGCTGAAGGAAAAGACTGACAACTTTGGTTCTAAGGCATTAATTGGCGAGGGATCATACGGAAGGGTGTATTATGCAACCTTAAACAATGGAAAAGCAGTGGCTGTGAAAAAGCTTGATGTTTCATCTGAACCCGAATCAAATAACGAGTTTTTGACCCAGGCATGTCTCTCCTATCAATCAGGCTAAACAAACTATTATAATTTATACACTGCAAGTATGTTGGATTCTAGATTGTTTGGCCAGTTTATTAGTCTTCTCATTCAGTGTTTTTTGCTATTTCAGGTTTCCATGGTCTCAAGATTGAAGAATGATAATTTTGTTGAGTTGCATGGTTACTGTGTTGAAGGAAATCTTCGTGTACTTGCATATGAGTTTGCTACTATGGGCTCTCTTCATGACATATTGCACGGTATGTATCTTAATGTCCCATCTTAACTTGTATTTCATATCCATTAAGTTCCGTCGATGATTTTGGTTGTCTTTCTGCTACAGGTAGAAAGGGAGTTCAAGGTGCACAACCAGGGCCAACACTTGATTGGATACAGCGAGTTCGAATCGCAGTTGACGCGGCAAGGGGATTGGAGTATTTACATGAGAAAGTTCAGCCACCGATTATACACAGGGATATCAGATCAAGTAATGTGCTGATCTTTGAAGAGTACAAGGCTAAGATAGCTGACTTTAACCTTTCTAATCAGGCCCCTGACATGGCTGCACGCCTCCATTCAACTCGTGTATTGGGAACTTTTGGGTATCATGCTCCAGAGTAAGCTTCGAGAACCTGCTAGCACCACTTCATTGTATTTCCTTTCAATTCGTATGCATGCTATCCTGTACCACAAAGAAACCTTTTTATATGTTCACACTTCTAGTGCTGCCTGTGCGTTGCCTGTTTACATAAGCTTTCGTGATTTATTACTGAGGATAGGACTATTTGTGTGCTTGGATTTCAGTTAGAAAATTGAGTTGAACCCAACTAGGTTGAAAAATAACTCATTGTAGCTTTTAGGTCAACTGGAGTTTGAGCTGAATTTTGCTTCTAACTAAATTTGAAAAAAAGTACTAAGTATGTTGGCACAGTATTCAATGATAACTGAAAGTTGGTTTGGATGTTCCAACTGAAATCCAAACACACCCTATCAAGTAGATTTTGACTTTGAATCATTTCTCTTGATAAATTTGTTGATGGTTTCTTAACCTTGTTTCCCTTTCCATTTGTGTGAATTCAATTCAAATGTGCAATCTTTCAATTGTACTTGATGATAAAGCTGCAACTGTTGATTGGTAAGTTATTGTAAGAGGAGTGAATGCGGTTCTGTAGAATCATTACTGGCTTCAGACGTGGTCCAGTTTTTACTCATTGACCCTGTACTCTCCACGATTGGCTTAAATTTACTAGAAGTTAAATTGTGATATATAGGAAATATAAGCAGAATCTAGTTTTCTTAATTCAGTTTACCTTGAAAGGTCTTTATTGACATTTAATTTAGAGTTTGTTTGTGCGCCTGTGAATTCCTCAGAAACTTTCAGAAAACAATGTTTTTGGCTGCTTAGCTATGTTTTTCCATCTTTAATTTATTGTTTGTCATCTCCAGTTCTTTTGCCTCCTTTAAAATTTTATTTGGGTTTATCGATTCTTATCTTCCCTGTTGCCAAACATTACAGATATGCAATGACTGGGCAGTTGACTCAAAAAAGTGATGTCTATAGTTTTGGTGTTGTTCTTCTTGAGCTTCTTACAGGAAGAAAACCTGTTGACCACACCATGCCTCGAGGACAGCAGAGTCTTGTCACATGGGTCAGTGCTCCTGCTTAAATCTATACCTCGTCTCGGGCATTTGCATTTGACACTGATGGTCTTGTTGACGCTGTATTTTTTGTAGGCTACTCCACGATTGAGTGAAGATAAAGTGAAACAGTGCGTAGACCCAAAACTGAAAGGAGAATACCCCCCTAAAGGAGTTGCTAAGGTATCTGTTTCTCTTCCACTCTCCCCTCACTTGAACACGCACATGTGGAGAGACTACTTTTTGACTCATGAATAAAGTTCTGGTTCTTGGATCTTCCATGTTGATGCTGACATTAACTGTACTTTTTGTTGACCATGCAGCTTGCAGCTGTTGCAGCACTGTGCGTGCAGTATGAAGCTGAGTTTAGGCCAAATATGAGCATTGTTGTTAAAGCACTCCAACCACTTCTGAAGACTCCTGCTCCTGCTCCTGCTCCAGAAAGTTGAAGCAAATGAAATGGTCCACTTTGGTTTCTGCATCTTCTGCACAGCTCCATTCAATTATCTCCAGATTTCATCAAATACTGCAGATATATCTATATATTTTTATTTTTGTTTGAGATTGGATGTGTAGGATTGGATTGGCTCGTTTCATGCCATTGTTAAATTCCATGTATTTATGGCATCGCACTTGTAGTGCCGAGTCTGCTGACATATATTGAGCCATGATGCCACATAGGTTTGGGTTGCGTGGTGCCTATCTGTGGGTAATGTTGTTTGTCAGTTAACGTTAATTCACCCATATTCTTTATTTGTTTGTTGTTATCAAACTGAGCTGATACTTGTCTTGAAAGATCATCATTTGTTCCCTCTTTTTATTTGCCCTTTAATTTTGTGCTGTGGCAACATTTAAAATTCTTGTTTGTGTAATTAACTTCCCTTTCTGTGGTTCTTTAGTTGTGGGACAATAGTATTAGAATATTTTTCTGACATGCATCAGATTACAGTTGGAAAGAGAAATGAAACATTAATTGTAAACTAGTATATTTTAATTTTCAAAGTAACATTTTCCTTTCTTGTAATATTTCCAGTCACATGAAAGCAATTTCATGGGGATTAGGATATTGTAAAAAAACTAAAAATAATATTCTGAGGATTCATTTTCAATACTCGCCAAATGAGGCCAAATGGAAGCAAGTAACATGATTTGTTTGCTATATTAAAAAATGTGTAATATGTGACATCCACCTGAGAGCATTAAACATCTCATATTAGGGATGTCAAATTGATGTCTTTATGGATATTATCTAAACTGCTACAATATTTTTAATTTATTAAATAATTTAAAAAGTTTATATTAATTTCTTGTCTATAGTTTTGAATCTTTTGTAATATACATTTGATTTTTTTTTCTATTTTTTTTTATTAATTATTTGATATTTATTTAATTGTTATTATAAATTGAGAATTATGTGACATGTTTTTAGATTTATTAAAATGATTTAAAAAAATAATTATTCTATTTAATGTCTGAAAATTTAAATAATTTAATAATTCATAAATACACATTTAAATAATTGAATAATTTGAATAATGGTTTTATTACTGCTATTATAATTTAATAAATTTGGTACGGTTCAACATACACAAGTGCAGCCTTTAAGAAATTGTGTGGGGTTGAGTTGTTTTAAGTTTGATCTAATAGTAAAAAAATCACCTAATCTCAAGTTATCCAACTCAATATTATGCGCAGAAGGATTTTTAGAGTCAAACTTATGTAAAATGTTTATATATACCACAACTTGTCATGTGAACTAAATAACAATATATTTTTTTTTAAAAAAATTTAACCTCCCTTTGTGGTTGCAATTTTGTTATGACATTTGTGCATTGATCTTATAAGGTTGTATTTTTTATTACATTTGTGTATTGTTCTTATAAGGTTGTATTTTTCACAAACATTTTCTTTCAATTTGTCATGGGTAAAAGAAATATCTATAAATATATTCTAATGTTCAACTTAGTTCAAAAAGTATTGGATTAAATATTACATACCTTTTTAACCGTAGAATGTTTTTTTTTATTTGTATAGTTGTATTGACCTTTAACTTTATAGATAGACAATTTGGATAAAAAAATTCAATTTAGATAATGCTTTTAGGTAATTTGATGTATTATTGACTAATGACGATCTTTTACAGAGCCTATTTGGTTACTCAATGTTACAATAGTACATTTGTTTCTACAGACTCATGGAATGAAGAGTATAATTTTACGAGAAATTCAAAAGAAAAAAAAAAAATTTCTTTAATTGTAATATTTACCAAACACCATAGGATAAGTAAATTCAGTAGAGTTGGAGCAATAGCAATACATATACTAAACTACTACACATAAATAGAAATAAAATCCATAAAATTTAGATTTATTCATTAAAAAAAAAGGGGGAAGAGGAGTTTCGTTTGGGCCGAAATCAAAACCATATTTTCGGAAGTGAAATTGACTGCGCCGTACCGTTAAAAAAAAAAAAGAGTATAAAAAAAAAAAGAGTATAAAAAAAAAAGCACTTATGAGAGAGCTATAAGTTCAAAGTGTGGAATGCACTGCGCCCTAAGTGTGAGAGAGTCTGAAGAAGAAGCGAAGTGCAAAATTTGAAATAATGGCTGACGTTTCAGATTCCCAAGAACATCCCGTTCTTGAATCAGCGGAACTCCAAATCAAGAAGAAGCGATTGCTGGAGGAGCTCGAATCGGCGTTGGCGCCCAAAGACGCCGCCGCCGCCGCCAAAACGGTGACGGCGCTTCCTTCTTCCTTAGCCTTAGGGATCGAGGTCATCGACGAGACGGCGCTGCTCGACTCCGTCGTCAAGAACGGAGGACCGAAGCATTCCGCTTCAAGAAGAAGAGGGCCCAAGAACAACAACAACATCAACAGCGTCGCTCACAGTCTCAAGAAGATCGAAGAGAGGCCCAAATCGAAGCCCACGCCGAAGAGTGGGAACAGTAATGATAATAAGTATTCGCGAAAGGACTTGGAAGCTCTGAGATTCGTTAACCTATCGCAGCAGCGTAAATTCTGGAAAGCGATTCACGCTGCGTTTGAAAGCGCGGTGGCCAGCGAGTACGACACTTTGGCTTCCACTCCACTTCCGAACAACAAACCAATCCTCAGTGAGTCCTTCTTTCTTTCTTTCTTTTTTGGTTTCGTTGTTTCGGAATTCAAGAAATGGAATCTTTATGAGAACATGCGGCTCTTCGTTTTAGTTGTCTGTGTGCGGAAGAGTTGTTTGGTGGTGGCAGGATTCGTGTTCTGTTTGGTTGTCGTTATGAATGTTCTGAAAGTGGCACCGAATGTTTTTGTAATCTTAACATTTGTTGGTCCTTTGTTGTGTTGGTGTTTCTCTGTTCCAGAATCTTCATTCACTGTTCCTTGCTTGTACCTATATAGATTTTGTGCTTGAACTTGTTTGCATGCCATTGATCACTTTAGGGTGTGATTACATCCATAATTTTATAATCGTCTTTTCCCCCCATTTTTATCCTTTTTCTTTTCCTGTTTTTCTGTTTTAAAAAATTGACTTTAATTGTATAATCTCAGTCTGGGTTGTTGTTGATTATGTCATTTCATTTCATTTCAAATTTCTTTTCACTGGTTTCAATGGGGTTCGAGTTTTATTTTTTATCAATGAAGTTTCTTTATTTTTTGATGGGGGGGGCGTTGGTATAAAGTGCTTTTCTCCGCAAAGTATAAGCAATTCTTTCTGGGGAAAACTTTTTGCTCCGATTTTTGTGATTCACATTGTGTCAATTTGATGTTTTCAATTTCTGTGATGGACAGGTGCGGCTGCTACTAACGGAAGATGCAGATATGTGAATGTCTTTGTCCACTGAAGAATGAGCAGAAGGAACCTGGAACATATCTAATATGCAACATTAGTTGACTGTAGACTATGTTCTGATTAGGCACTGACTTCAGTGCATGGTTTCTTGTACAGAATCATTGTATATGAACAGTCTTGTGCAGTAGTCTGATTGTAGATTTGAATAATTACTTTGGTCATGCAGTAATGACGATGCTTTCTTGTTTTAGTTCATTTTTACTTTGTTTTATGTTGAAAATTCTATTGTTGATTTTCCAACACGAACTTTGATTTCTTGCCTTTGTCGTGTTCTAAATGAGAAGGACATGCTTTCTTTACCTGATCATTCTTGCCTTTACAGATACAAAACTGTATATTGATTCCCTTTTTAACCCTTCCTAAATTATTAGCAAATTGTCAGTGCTGGTACTGAAAACTTTTGTAATTGCTTTCAGGTGCAGCGTATTGTGAAAATAGGGATAGTGAATTACATCACATGGAAAGTAGTGAAAATATTACTCCTGTTGACCCTTGTAGTCGTACCCTTATGGGTGAGGATGGGGGCTCAATTGTAGAAGAGTGTGGTGAAGATGATGATAGTGATGACGATTATGCCAGCATCCAAAGGCCTGCCTTTTTGGTTGATGGAGAACCTAATTTTGATTCTGGTCCACCAGAAGATGGATGGGAATATCTTAGGCGTGTCAGGTATTATCTTAACTGTCAGAATCTTTGGATGTTTGCTTTCTCAATGTTGCTAGAAGTTAGAGCAGCTCTATATCTTGTATATTGTTTTCTTGAGCAGGTGGGAGGCAGATCAAATTCCAAAAGTGAAGGTTGCAAAACTTGACAGAGGCAAACTTAACAAGGAACAGAGTGCTTACATGCCCAAGATTCCTGATATTGCCATGTGTCCAGAGCATCTGTTGCCACTGAAACAGTGGGAGGATGTGTTTCTTGCTGAATTTTCAACACTCAGAACGGTATGTTCATTAAGAATTGCATTGCATGGCTTTAATTTGGATGTATTTGGAGTCCTTTAATTTTTTTTTTATATCATATTATGTTCTCATTGTTTCCCAACTTCTTTGACCAGAATCTCTCATTCCTTGATGGTTCAAGTGCCATATACTCTGGAAACCCCCGTGTTCATTGCTCACAGATAGTTGGGAATGATTGTGGAGAATTTTCTGGTGTTATGAACAAGGACGTCTTACTTGGTAATCATTTGAGCATTGGTAAGACAAATGATGTATCTGCTGAAGATAAGGACAGAACACTGTCTCCAGAGAATACTGAATCGAAAACTTCAGTTGATCAAACAAGCAGCAGCTCCCCCAGTCCTCCTTTGCTTTCTGTAATCTCAACAATGGACTCTGTAACCCGGGTAAAAACTTTGCTGAAACGGATTCGCTTGCTAGAGGGTGCAAACACTGTCACTAGAGATGATTGCATGTGGCTTTTTGCTCTGTGTGCAACAGTTGATACTCCACTATACGCTGACACCTCTGCTGCTCTCAGGAGTCTGCTGCGAAGGTGTGCTACCATCCGTGCAGGAAAGGTTGCCCTGGATGAGGAGGTTGTAATGTTGAATATTTTGGCTACAATTTCGGGGAGATATTTTGGACAATCTGAAAACTGAATTACCAGTCTATAACTTTGTTATGACACGTTCTGTTTTTGGAATTCAGATGTTTTTTAACAACACTTTCTGCTTTTGATGCGAATGCATATATTGGCATGTCAAAAACGAAGTTATTCATATTCCTCTGTATATAAATGTTCAGCTCAATTGATAATTCTTTAAGGAGGGAAAACATTTGTTGGATGGTTAAAGTTATAAGAGATATAAGAGACAGATTATAGACTATTTTAGTGAAAATGGAGAAATTGTGTTTTAATCTAATCTTGTAATGGAAGTATATAAATTTAATTGGAAACTAAATATTATCAGTGGAGATCTGAAGATTTTGCTAATTGTAATAAATTTGAGTAGTAAAGAATTGAATACATTGAAAAAAATTGCCTACACTATATGCATAGTGTATGAGAGAGAGGGAAAAATAATAGGGCGCGAATTTTTTGCTTTTAATGCTTACAATTTTTTGTCTTTTCAATATTCATAACTAAAAATAAAATTATAATCAGATATACAAATTTGAAAGTTTGATAATATGTATTTTGTCTTCTTAAACCTTATTTGTAAAGCATAAATGATCTTTAAGATGCTAAACTTTATAAGTAAACATAAATGAGTTTTTGATCTTTCAGATGCTAAACTTTATAAGTAAACATAAATGAGTTTTTGATCTGGATCGTCATCAACACCATTTATAACACACAATTCTAGATATAGAAATCTGGAACCGTAACTCACTTTAAAATATAGTTATCCAAAAATTTAAAAGAAGTACGAAAATAACCTTATGGATATCAAACTCTGTAGTGTATGACAATCACTTCCGGATTTCTGAATTCCTAAGCAAAAAAGAAACCAAGGGCAATGTTGGGTTTTAATTTTTGCGTTGGGTGTATGTCTTAAATGATGCGGTGCAGGAAGAAATTGGCTGATAGGGTGGTTAGTTTTTACGTTGTGGGCTTGGGCCTATGGTTTTGAGGAAAGTATAAATAAATAAAGGAGGAAGGATAAAGGAGCTGTTTTGTTGTGTCAGGTAAAAACAAAGTAACTATATGTTTTCTGTCAACACTTGTACTCTTCCCTCCCAATTCCCTCCACCATACCCATGCCGTCGCCTCTGCCGCCTCACCGTCGTCTGCTCCTCCTTCCGCCGCCGAAGCCGCAGCCGTAGACGCCACAACAAAGTCTCCCTCCCTGCTACCACCTCCACCTCCTCCTCGTTTGAACCCAAGTTCGAAGCCGTCATCGACCTCACTCCCCTAACCACTCTCCAATCTCACCTTCGCCGATTCATACTTTCCGGAAGAGACGCTTACCTCGATTTGGAAACCCTCCTCACTCTCGACCACAACCGCAGACTCGTCGTTTCATGCCGCCCTTCCACGTTGCATTTCCTCGGAACTTCGGCGGCTTTGACCTTGCTCACGTTTTCCGTTTTCAGTGTTCTAGCGCGATTGATTTCTAGGTTTTCGTCGTGGCGTCGTAACGCGTCTAACAATAGGCCTCTTGTGGTGCGGAGGGACCGGAGTCTCGGCGGAAAAGAGGTGGTTGTTGCGTGGGGCCAGAGGAGCAATTCGAATCCGTTATCGCCCGCGGTTCGGGGCTCTGTGAAGCGCTCCGCGAAGAATATGGTTCGGTTTGAAAGAAAATTGCCCGAATGGTGGCCTACTGTTGTCAATGCCAACGGCTCTGTTTTTGACGCGAATGAGCAGGAGGAATACAAGAGGGAGGCTTACAGAGTGGTTCGAGGTTTGTTTTCTCTTTTCCTCTCTTAACTTATTTCAGCTTCTTATTATCAGATGACTGTTCCATAAGCATCTCTCTATCTTCAATTCCTGTTAATGGAAATGCATTGTGTAACGGTAATTTAATTTGTTAAAAGCAATTATAAGGTGGTTCGTTCGTCCTACTTAGTGTTCCAGTCCCGGGATGAATAATGATTCTGTTCATGTTCTTTTTTGTAGGTATAGATACACATTTAATAATTTCTCTAGTGTTTTGCCATCCTTTATAACAAGTTGCAACTCACCCACTTGATTTCCAGCAATTACAAACAGTAGATTGGGCGGGAATGACATCAATGAGAATGATATAATTCAAGTGAGTTCTTTTCCACCTTTTTTTCTCTCCCGGTGATTTACTGATTATCATATATATATAACAGTTGGTATAAAATTAATACGATATTCGGTTAATCTTGGTATTTGCTTTTCTTTTAGTTCCTTCAGCAAGAAAAGTCATAATTCTATAGTAAACTATGTATTACTTACAAGTTAAACTACCATGTAATACTGATCTGTGTCAATTTTAACATACCCATTGTTTTGTCCTAATTCCCTATATAAAAAAGACGCTTTTTAATTAATATTAAGTAGCATAACATGATATTACTAATATTTGGTGTGCTGATAGGATAGATGATGGTTGAGGTTCCAACATGGTTGTGATTATTGTCATTATTGTAATGCTTTAGCATGCCTTTTTGCCTTAAAATTTTCTGAAATGTAAGTGATACTGTGTATTTTAAAACACCCACCTCTCATGGTTTCTGATTTTTTTTATCAATGCGTGCTTACAATAAAAAGAATTCTATGATGAAAGGGAATTAATTTGTCTCTCTTCTGATAACACTTGAAATGTTTGTTGCCCACACACATGAACAGTTACGTCAACTGTGCAGAACTTCTGGTGTGCAAGTGTCTATTGAGCCAACAAATATTCGGGACACCTTGTATCGGGCATCTGTTAACTTTGTTTTAAATGTCTGCAGCAGGTGTGATATTATTAACCCTTCATTCTGATCTATCTCTTTGTTCAGTACCAAACGTCACCTGTTAATCCTACTGTTTCCTCCTATTTTATGAAATTTGTTGGCGGTCCCTCTGTTTCTATTCAGGGCACCAACTTACTCTAGTTCAATTGATATTAATGGTGAGGATGCTTCACGGTTTCTTGCTGGATTTGCTGAAAATATTGGCCTTCAAAATGTTCGTGCCGCAACAATTGTGTCTGCAGCTATTGCTGCTCGCACTCGCTCCTGTCTTCTACAGGCTTGGGTAATTTTCTTACTCTAAATCAAATGATTTGGTAATATTGCGTTTAAGCATTTGGGGTTTTCCAAAATTACATTTTTTGTATGTAACAAACACTACTGAAGATAGTTATATTCAGTTAAAATATTTTGGTTGTTTATATTAATTTATGTTTATAGAAATCTTTCTTTTGAATGTGGTGGAACTTGGCACCATTAAATATGACCATTGTGCCTGTTAACTTCTCTTTGGTGGTCTCTGGATTGCATGAATGTAGAATCTATAATTGGATTACAGGTCTTAAAGAGTGATGAACTTTGAAGTATTGTAACTTAATGCCTGAAATTATGGCCTCATTCAGATATCACTTTTTTTATAAAGTTCATATTTGGCCTCTGGTTCTCTAAAAGAATCTTTTTCCTCTTGAATGCATTTCTAAATTCATGTTTTGTTTTTGTTTTCATTTAAAGGCTCTGGAAATGCAAGGCAAACAGGTTGAGGCTATGGTGGAACTGTCAAAGATATGCCTTCTTCTACGAATATTTCCTCCCGAGGAGTCTTCAGTATGTATCCTCAATAATAATTTGCAATTCTCACGTCCTTATGAACAATTTATATGTAAGAGTTTCCCCTTAAGTAGTTATTGAGTTGATTCTTAAAGTTAAGGACCATCTTAACTGCTACACCATTGAAGGAGGATCATGTGGTGTAAGAACCAATTTTTAATCATTGAAAAGTAATTGAGAGGTAACTCGTGAGTGCGACCCATTTTAATCTCAATCTCTATACATGTCTAAAATGACAACTCCATTAAAACAACCGCTGGCAGTACACCAAAGATGGGTAAACAGAATCCTCTGACAGGTCACGTCCTCTAATGGAATGCTGATTTGGATGAGGCATTAGGTAGATAGAAAGATTTCTCTTCTAACCTTGTCTGCTGCAGAATATGATTTATGTATTGACTTGCCACTTTCTACCAGCACTTACTGTGGTATTTCTATGCAGCCTGAAATGGAGATGGTTAGTCGGGGCCTAGAAAAACACTTGAAACTGGAACAAAGAGAACACCTTATGTTCCTATTTGGTAAAGTTTGTGGCGAGCATGGTCATAGGATTGCAAGAGAAGCTCTTGGTTTGGTGCGAACCTGTTATCCTGTTTTGCATATCTTGCACAGATAATTACTTGCACAGAATTTATCTGTGATATTATTGTGTCTGAAAGAATGTTCCCCAAGTTGAATAATATGAAGGCTTTTAATCTCAAATATTTTTTGTTCTGGATGCTTGGGGGTTGTTTTTTATTCTTGTTCAAAGTTAGTGCCTTCGAACTTACTGATTTTTATTCTTGGGGATTGTTGATTTGGCACTGAGTTACATTCTGCTTGTGTATGATGGTAATGAGCTAGGGATATGGATATATAATTCTGCAAATATCCAAAAACAATGCTATTCATCTGTAGTGTTGAAATTTAGTTTTTTATTTCTCAGTTTTCATGTTAGTTGTCTTGTTTCTTGATAGGGTTTGGTAAATTCTGGAGGCAAATACCTTTATTCTTTCCTCTGGTGTTCATATTTTGCCAACTCATATATCCTCTTTCTCGTTTTTTGTGTGTAGACGCATTCCCAAAATGGTTTCTCTGACCAACTTGAAGACACCACCACGCTCCCTGAAAATTAATCTCTCTCTCTGCCTTCAGCCTCGATTGGGAAGAACAACTGACTGAAGATGCATTCTTTTAGAATATATACAAGCTTAATTGTTTTGATCACATCTGTTTATTCAATAATATTTAGATAGTTTCTTTCAGTAATGTATATTATTATTGTCTCTAATGCTAGCTTTTTAATGGTTTTAATGTATTTTTATGATTATCGAGATTTAAAGAGCAAATTGTCATCTGACTTGAACATAAAGCTTATCACTTCCTCACTGTATACAGCCAGGTTTATTTGATAATTAGATAACCATGAGAATAAGTAACTACGAATAGTTGCTAATATGAAAATATTTTGCAGGAGTGGGTGAGGTTTGGTAAATTGAACTGAGGATTTAGTTGATTGACAGGTGTTGCAGACCTTTCGTTTGTATTGGCATGCATGTTGGTATCACAAGGGTGGTGATTTTTATGGAGAAGCTTGTTGACAGGGACATTGTGACAGAAATTTGTTGGACATGCAGACTCCAATTAAACAATGAGTCAAGAACCAGGTTAAACAATTCCCTTATGCTTTCATTGCTAAATCTTCTTTTTATCAAAATAAATCACTCCACTTTCCACAATCCTAACCAAATAAAGTATTAGGACTTTAAATTAATTCTCCACTTTCTATTGATAGGAAATACGTTTTCTATTGATTTAACTGCATTTTAGTATTTTAAATACTGCAATTATATGGTTTTTTTTATTCTTTCTATTCTAATTACAATAATTAATGTTTTCATGTCTTGTTTTATTTATAATCATGTTTCCTAGCGGACTCTTGTTAATATTTAATGAAATTAATTAATGTAACAAATGGCAGTTAGATATGATATGGTAATGAATAAATGCAGTGTATATAAACTAGAAAAAGTCATAATATTTTAACTAAAATGGCTTAAAATGGTGTTTTGTATGTTAGTCATCAGAATTTGTTGTTTGAAATTTGTTTTTTGAATTACTTTTAAAAAGTGCTTGCTATTCATATAGGTTTTATCTTTTGTTTTATACTTTAAATAAATTTAGTGACCAATGAGGTTTTTTAGGAAATTAAATTTGATTTTCAGTCTCTACATGTAAAGTTTGTTCTATAAAAATTTCTAGTATATATACAAATTTCATATAATATTTTCCTTCTTTATTTTTTGTCAATTTAATTTTTTAAAATGACTCAATTTGGTGACTTTTGTTGGATTGTCGTTGACGTGATTAAGACAGTGATGACTTAACATATGAAAATGGACACATAATAAACATGTGAACACAACATACATGTGTCACCTAAAGCAAATTTTTAAATAGAAAATAAAAATAAACATATAGAAATCTATCCCAAAACCATTATAATCATGGTTACAGGTTTAATTCCTAGTTGCTTATTTTTTTTTCTTTATTTAACATTTGGTTTACGTGACAATGTTATTTTGTCATGTGTCAATTCTCATTTGTCAAGTTATCGCCATTTTAATAACTGTGAATAACAATCTAATGGAAGAAAACAAATTGAGTCATTAAAAAAAAATTGGAACCACATTGACTAAAATAAAAATTGAGTGTTCAACTTGATTTTTGGCTACTTAAAGTCATATTAAACCTAGTTTTTATTAAGCATAATAAATGTACATCTCAAATTCAATCTCATTCATTCAAATAGTTCACAAAATCAAGTTTCTTTCATAATAAATGAAATCTACAATTTATGCCAAAACTATATTGACACACATCAAATTTCATTCCTTCAAATAGTTCTCAGGATCAAGTGTCTTTCATAATAAATGAAATCTACAATTCATACCAAAATTATATTCACATAGTTCACAGGATCAAGTTGTCTTTCATAATAAATGAAATCTACAATTCATACCAAAATTATATTCACAGTCTAACAAAAAATCATTGAATTTGACTTAGAGATTTGCATATTATATTATCTTTATTTATTATGTTATTTCTTTAACACAACTATATAAAATAGGAACTAAGTTTTTTAACGTGACATGATAAATTCATATTACCACTTAGATTAGCTATTTTTTAAATTGTGGACTCGATCATATAGATTTTCTTCAATTCTCATCACCATATAACTTTTATGTATATGATTTTAATATAGGAATAAATTCAATATATCTTATTCTAGATGAATCTCCGTCTCAGTATTTCCTTTCATGAGAATATATAAAAATTTGACTATGCCTATATCATATCATATACTAAATATTCATATATTTCCAACTCAAATCAAACATCATTAACATGAAATTCATATCATCTCTTACTATTTACTATTTAGAAAACTTAATAATACATTATCCTAATTAAAATTATAATCCTTTAAGACAAAAACCATTTTTAATATAAAAATCATATAAAATACAAAGTTTTATAATTTTAAAACAAATATTTTCGTCCAACAAGCATCTAGAGTGTGCTCAATTAAGAAAACCCGCCTTAATTTTTTATAAGAATGAATTTTCTCCAACAACCATTTTCTTAGAGTACTTTTATTTAATAGTTCCTTTACATATATCCAAATTGATTCAAGATGAGTTTGTCCTCATTTTTTTTTCATAACATTAACTATTTTATCTCAAACTAATTACACTTTAAATCAATTTGTTTCAAATGTAGTATTCAAACAATCATACTAATACATACACACCCATTGCAAAGCATTCAAATTTGACTAGGATTTTCATTTCAAATCAACCAATACCTCAATTCAAGGTAAGTTCATTTAAATCAAGATCAATTCAAGATAATTCATTTAAATTACAAATAAACTAATACACCAGTTCCTACAAGAGTTTCAAAAATAATATAACCACATCACCTTCATGTTTAGATTATTTAACCTAATGCACTAATTAAATTTAAACTAATTTTTCTTGTTTAAGTTGCTAAACACAAAATCAAAAGCTCTAATTTCACAAAACTTACATGAAGGTCAATAATATATCCTTAGGGATTAGTAGAGACTCATTCTTGATCCATAAATCCTACATGCATCAATCATGTAAAACTTTTCAAACATAGTAGTTTATTTTTTCTTTTTGAGAATTTTTAAATAATTGAGAGTATTGAATAACCTCTTCGGATCTTATTAAAATATTCAAATATTAGAGAGGATCATGTTTGAAAGCTAGCATTCAAATACTTAGATGATAATAATAATTTTAAAATTGATATGCATTATAAATAGTGATACTAAATATAAAAAAATTTAATAAAACATACACTTAATAAACAATAATGATGGTGAAACAATAAGGATCATGTTTGAAAGCAAGCATTGATATGCAATATAAATGATTATAAAAATGTAAGACACAATTTTGTTAAAACATACTCTTAAACAATAATGATTGTGTGCACACAAAAAAATAATAATGGTGAAACATAATTTAATAATTTTTAGGTGATAGAATGAACAAGGAAATCCTCACAAGTTACTACTATATGGTCAAATGAAGAAGATAATGCTAAGGACCAGAAGATGACCTTCAAAGAAAAGGTAGTGAGGAATTCCTTTTTATTGAACACGACCTTTTGTCCCTAACATTTTAATATCAAAAGAATTTTAGTGAGGACAAAGAACATTAAAAAGCTAAAAATGATTCAAACAAAGAAGATTCAAGAATAATCAAAGTCAAATCCAAAGAGAAAAACATCTACAAAGATCAAGCTTTCAACACTTGATTCTAAACAAGTCTAACTCAAAAACTAGAAAGAAAAAAAAATCAAATATCAATCAAAAGTAAAAGTATTTTAAATGGAAATTCTCACCCAGGACCATAAAATTTATCCTAAAAAAGCATCATAGTTATTATACAAATTCCCGTAAAAAGATAATAAATTGATTATGTATTATACAAATTCGTAATGCATTTATATATTTTGTGATTAATTTAATAAAAATATTTTTATAATGATCATAACTACTATGGTTAACATATAATTATGTGTTTTTATTGATTAGAAAAGAAGAAAGTTCAGAAAAAAAAAGAATAAACACAGTATTAATACGTGACATCTGTGTATATGTCAATTTTTTTTTTATGATAATACAATCGATAACTGATAATGTTAATATTTTCTTATAAGTGAATACAATAAATGATGTTTTTTTTTTGAAGTTTTGTATAAATGGATAATATCTCACACATCAACAGAATCTACATTGAAACCAAACTGCACTAAAGCTTCCTTGCTGAAATAAGATTTTAATTGATAAATCTGGGAAGAGATAAACTTATAAATAGTATTTTTCACAATTTTAACTGAAACCAGTAATTTTTAAAAGGAATAAAATAAAACAAACTTATGAAAGGGTCAGGTTTTAGAAGGAGAATATGCCAAATAGTGTATTCAGTGATATCTTCAAACAAAACAATTAATGCTTTTAATGTTTCTTAATTATGGTTAAGATCTTATTAATGAAGAGAATTTATTTTGTAGCCTGACTATAATAAAGCTCCCTCCTCTTTTAATGGTATTTTCATATTCACATAAGAAATGAACAGTTTGAAAAGGAAAAAAAAAGTGTGGGCATATATAGAAGAATCTTGTGTATGAATAAAATGTTTTTTTTATAAGTGAGTAATTAGTTTATTATAGATATAATTATTCTTTTTTCTCTATAGTTAATATTCAATTTAATATAGTGATTTAAAAAAAAATAATTTGATTTTAAGGTTTTTTAAAAGGTTTAATTTAGTCATTTTCGTTAAGTTTTCACGACGTTAACGGTTAATGACGTAGTGCACACAGTCATATTCGTCTACACACGTGGCACATCAGAGGTTGATGTTGAGTATCTTTTTGTTCTCTCAACTCAACATCTGATGTGCCACGTGTGTAGGTCAATATGACTGTGTGCATCACGTTATCAGTAGTTAAAGTCTCCTCAACCTCTGATATGCCACGTGTGTAGACCAATATGAGTGTGTCCGATGTCATCAACAATTAACGTTTTAGTAAAAATTGAACCTAAGGAAATATATTAAACATTTTTAAAAAACTTGGAAGCAAATAAATTTTTTAAAAATCAGATTAAATTGACATGAAAAGAAGTAATTATACATTTATTATAAGATGAAAAGTTATTGTATAAATTTTGGTGGAGGGAGGGGAGATAGCAGAATCCTGAAAGTTGAAGCGAAAGAAACGTGTAAGCTGAATAGAAGAAATAGGAAAAACATTTGGATTTTGGTGAGTTAGTGAGATAATAATATGCAGAAGGGTTAATTCCACCCAACCAAACAAACCGAACCGAAGCAGCGACACTGACACACCAAACTACAAATCCCCCTTTGACTCCACTTTGTTACCCTCACTTTGAAACGCGTCGTTCCAACTTTCCACCCAAACACACATTTTTTTTTAATTTTTCTTTTTGTGTGAGTTCAAAGCAAACAAATAAAACCATATAACTCTCCCTCTTATTCCAAATCGCAAATCACACAAACAAACGCAAAACGCACTCTTCTCTCTCTTTCCTTCTTTCTAAATCTCTCTCTCTCTCTCTCTCTCTCTCTCTCTCTCTCTCTCTCTCTCTTTCTCTCTGCAAATTTGAAATCCAATTTCCATTTATATTCTCACAAAGAACGAAAGAAGGAAGATAGTGAAATCGGAATCGGAATCGGAATCGTTTTCTGTTTGAAATTCGCAGTCGCGGTCGTTTTTCTGTTGAGCAGATTCGAATCGCTTGCCGTCAGCTGCAGATCAAATCGAGTTTCACCTGAATGCTCCTTCTGGACTCGATATAGGTTTGTCCGTGCTTCCTCAAATCTGAATTCCACGCTTCTCATGCTCTAATATTGTGTCGGTGAAGGCTTAGTTTCTTTCTCGTGTTTCATTCTGTGCGAGATCTCACTTCTGCTTAATCCTATTTCGCTCGATTTCGTAGGGATCTTTGTTTTCTCTTGGATTTTGCATTTAATTTCGGTTTAGATTACGCTGTCTTAGGCTGTGCTGGAAGATCAAGATCTGTATTGTTATGGAGAGTGTGTGGAGGAGCTTATATTGAATTGTTTTTGTTGATTCCGTTGCAGATCGAGTTCTTCATACTCTGATAGTGTGGGAAATTGTACATGAAGAACGGGATGATAGAATGCAGTGTTTGCCATTCCAAATTGGTTTCCCCCTCCGCCAAAACTATATCAAGGGCGTATGATCGCCACAAAAGTAGGATAACGTCCAAGCAACGTGTACTCAATGTCTTTTTGGTTGTTGGTGATTGTGTTCTAGTTGGCTTCCAGGTGATTACCGTCTCTTAATTGAATATTTTCTCTCAAATGTTAAATTAATTATATGGAAATATGAGTGAATAGCTATGGAGCTCATACTTGTTAAGACAACTAAACATGACACAGACATTATGAATTATGACATGGCTAGTGTGAAAAATACAGCACATCACTCACATTCGTCATTTGTTGGACTCGGAGCTATGTTTTGTACACTGGTGTTTCTGGCCATGTGCTGCCAGTGACTATATTCTGCTTACCTGTGTGCATAGGCAATATCTCTTGCATTCACAAGTTTTTTGATTTGGAGTACTTATTGGATTTGATATTCTAGAATCATATATTGTTTTGTTTGTCTTGGATTGGAAAAAGAAATTCTGTTCATTCACGTGTTTAATGATTTGGAATGCTAATCATGCATGCCAATCTGTTGAAGTATCATTTCTTGCATTATGTCTTGTTGGCAAAGGAATTTGGGAATTTATGAAGTAGGATTCCACGGCTTTAGGAGAGAGGCTAAAAGAAATTGGCGTTGTGAATAGTAACTTAGGGATGCTATGATGGCTGTGATGAAGCATTTTACAAACCCTAAAAAATTGCTTCGTATGCATACTCTGCTTGCAGATCTACTTTTCAATATTTGATAATCTCATACTCTGATGTACACTAAAGAGTTCACTGCTGTTAATTTGTTAACTCTTGCAACTATTATGCTTGTTGTTTAGTGACTGACAAATGTTATTTCTTTTTAATTGGCAGCCTATCCTTGTCTATATGTCCAAGGTGGATGGGAAATTCAATTTTAGCCCAATTAGTGTTAATTTTTTGACTGAGGTTACAAAGGTTTTCTTTGCTATTGTTATGCTTATTCTCCAGGTTAAGATCACTTTCCCTTTGTCTATACTCAAATATTTTTTGTCTTTTCAATTACTTATAATTAAAGCATGTGTCAAGTGAGAATTAGATTAAGTGGAAGACACTAGCACATACATTGAAGTAAATCATTAGTAAATTGAGATTTTACTACGGGTTACTATTTTTTCTATTGTGGCAGGACATGCCCTAATTTTCTGTGATATTAGTCATATAATATTAGAATTTATAAACTCAAGACAAGAGTGGAAATAATGACTTCTTGGTTTGTAATGATAATATTCTTAGTTACTTTGGTGTACGCTACATTGAACAACAAAAAGTAATCCCTTTGAGGGCTGTAGTCTGTAGATCTCCAAAGTGGGTTTTGCCTCTCCCAACAAAGGTTTTTATTACATAGTTAGGAATCGAACCTGGTCAACATACTCAAGGGACCTGGTTATCTGCCAATTATGTGATACTTTGTAAGGTTATGAGTGATTTTCAGGAAATGAAGTGGGATCAAGGTGCCAACTGGTAATTTTTGGGACCATGATATGACATATTTAAATAAAATCAATTCAGCTTTTAGAAAAATATTTTTATTGTCTTTTGGGAAAGAAAACAGGCATGGACAGGTTGATAAACTGAAAGGAAACATATTATTAGTTGTAAAAGAAAATAGGCCAATCTTTCTGAGTGTTCTTGAAACTCAAAATTGTTTTACATTCATGTAAAGTGTAAATGGCTGGTTGATTGTGCAGGCTAGGAATCAAAAAGTTGGAGAGAAGCCTCTCCTCTCACTTTCTACATTGGTGCAGGTACTGTGATTAATAATATTCATTTTTTGTATCAATGAACAGATTTGTCAGACCCATATACTTTTTTTTTAAAAAAAATAGATAATTTTTTAAGCATTTGTCATTTGCTAGCTGTCAGGTTCCCTGCTTCCTGGGATTGACCTGGATTACTCAGGCATATTTTGTATAAGATGAAAAAATAATTACCAACTACTTTACTACCATAGAGTGCATTTGTAGCGCAGTGTTTGTTCTTGCTTCCCAATACAGTGAATATGGAATGTGGGATAGCATCTTGCTTTTATGTTTCTTAGTATTTATTCTTTATATATCACCAAATTTAAATAATTTCAAAATTCCATATGTAGGTTTTTCCAATAGAGTTTTATATTTATTTTCGATCTGGTATTTTGTCTCTTGTAGGCAGCTCGTAGCAATGCCCTTCTGGCAGTTCCTGCACTTTTGTACGCTATAAACAACTATCTGAAGTTTATCATGCAGGTATGAATTAGTCCATAAACAATGCATATGTAAGGATTGAGGATGAAATGCTTGTCAATAGAGATCTATCTTTTGCGGCTAAAATGTTTTAAGTTCAAGAATCAGTAGCTTAAATTCTATTCTAATTCATGGGTTTTTGCCCTTAGTGGATAGATGTTGGTTGGTAGTGCATATTGTAGATTTACTTCTCCAAATCAGAAAGACAGATATCTGAAGTTATTAAAAAAGCACGATGTATTGCTCATTGCTTTTTTTAACACTAGGATTGCTATCGCTTATATGTCTCATATGTTTGATATTCAGTGAGATTATAGAATCATATTCATTATTTTAAAAGTAACCTATTATTTTAAATTGAATCATGTGATGAAAATTCATGACTCATCTGTTATTGTTCAGTGACATATTAAGAAATTATTGGACCTAAGGTAACTTACAAGTTGATTTGACATTTCATGCAGCTTTATTTTAACCCTGCTACTGTGAAGATGTTAAGTAATTTGAAGGTAAATTCTATTTCACTATTTTGAATGATTGATTATCAGTATTTTTCACAGCTAAGTAATTAGTTGCCTATGCATTGCTCGTGGTATAGCTCTTGTGATGGCTGCTTGAAACCTCTCAGTAACCTATTACTTATACTCAAACAATTGTACATATTTATCTATTAATAATTTGGTTTGTAAAGTGCTCTCTTTACTTTGCATGTTTCAGGTTTTAGTAATAGCACTTCTGCTGAAGGTGATTATGAAGCGCCAGTTCTCTGTCATTCAGGTTAGTGCATCATACTGTCATGTCATTATTTGGTCTTTACTTTTGGCGAGTTGTGATCCTTATATAAATCCCAATTGCTTATTCTCCTTACATTTTGTTGAAAATTTGATTTATTGATTTTACTACAGTGGGAAGCTCTTGCTCTTTTGCTCATTGGAATAAGCGTTAATCAGCTAAGATCTTTACCTGAAGGAACTACAGCTCTGGGTCTTCCTGTCACAATGGGTGCATATCTCTACACGTTGATCTTTGTAAGTGATTTGTTATTTATTTGTTTGATACATTATTACTGTGCTTTAATTTGTTGAATTTTTTAACCTGGGAATTATTTTTCAGGTCACTGTTCCATCATTGGCCTCTGTTTATAATGAGTACGCTTTGAAGAGCCAATATGATACAAGCATTTATCTGCAGGTGACGCATTAGGAATTGCAATTTTTTTAATTATCGGACTACATCTTTATTAATTCCTAAAAATGAGTTCAAATTTGTGTTTCTGCAAGGAATGGAAATTATGATTTCCTCTTAAAGCTGTGCTGTCTACAGAGTTACTTAGTTTTAGTTCAGCCTTTTAGAGTTTTTGACCAACAATTAACCATTTCCCGTTTTTTGAATATTTGCACATACATTAGAATTGAATTGTAATTTTATAGTTTATATAATCGTGATCACTGAGGCCTGAGGCTTTGCTTCGAAGGTTGGGGATTGGATGGGGTTTTGAGTATATCTCTTTGAAAATCAACATAAAATGTTAGCAGAAATTTAAGAGAAAGAAACTAACAATGATGCTCAGTGACTAACACCAAAAATCATTTTGACATCCTGGAGGACAATGGAATAAATGTGTAGTTTTAAGAACAACAGTTTAATGGTGCTAGTCTGCTGCTAGGATTCTCTAACTATAACTTTTTGTATCACTCAGATGTATTAATTCTCTATTTCTTGATTTACAGAACTTATTCTTATATGGATATGGAGCTATATTCAATTTTCTTGGGATACTTGGGACTGTTGTTATCAAAGGTGAGAATTAAATCTCTAATTTCTGGATACTGGTGGTCACTTTAAATATGCTGCTGAGAGAAAAAGAAAAAGAGACTCAAAGCAAACTTCATGCATCTAATTGTTTAAAATAAAGCAAAAGATATGCTTAATTTTCCCTAAAAGCTAAAATATTAATTTCAAGGTTAATCTCTTGGCTTTCATTCCATGCATTAGAACCAGATGATACTTACATTTCATTCCACGAATTAAAAAGAACAGGGTGATCCAGTGAATGAAACTCCTACTATTGTCTGGTGTTATGAAGCTGTACCCAAGTCCTTGTCAGTTAAATGTTTACAGTTTCATCACAGTCAGCAGAGTTTTATTTCCGTACTACAATACATTACCAAGTTACAAGACAGCAATGTTATCGTTACTCCAAGGCACTCTTTGGGTTTCAGACTGCAGCAAAGAATATAACATCAGGAATTAGATGTCTTTAATATCAACGAATTCATCTTATGATGCACCAAACTTAAAAGTATTAGGTTTAAATTTAATTAATCTCATAATCATTCTTCTAATTCAAAACAGATCATCACAAAAGAGCATGTGTGTTTTTGTCATAAATCTGTGTTTTTCATGGTGAATGTGGCAACAAATAGTCATTTTTATACACTGAATCACGCTTCCATATAAACTGATTGCATTATCTAGTACAATCAGTGATGGTTTAATTCTGTTTGTTTATTCCATCTCTATTGATAGAGAAGCTTGTTTGTGCCTTTTACTTGTGGCTTGTAGTGTTAATTTTTCTGATGCTCAAACTAACTGATTTCAATTGCTGTTTTAAATTTTCCAGGGCCTAGCAGCTTTGATATCCTACAAGGTCATTCAAAAGCCACAATGCTATTGATCGCAAACAATGCTGCTCAAGGGATTTTATCCTCTTTCTTCTTCAAATATGCAGGTCAGTATTCAAATATACATTTTTGTTCTTTGTGCTGCGTTTATTAGAAGCTAAAACAAAATGCTGGTATAATATAATTTATCTTCAAATTATGTCTTGCAGATTGACATGCTATTTACCCCTTCTCTCAATAACCTGTATTTAATGTGTTGTAGATACAATTTTGAAGAAGTACTCATCAACAGTAGCTACAATCTTTACTGGTATAGCATCTGCTGTACTATTTGGACATACTTTAACAATGAACTTTGTTATCGGCATTTCTATTGTGTTCATCTCAATGCACCAGGTAAGTTGAATTTGGAAGATTCTGGTTGGTGTCTTAACAATGTTTTAAAAAATGAGGTTCTTTTTGTATCACATTATTCACGCCTTTTTTTTTACAGTTCTTTTCACCACTTTCAAAAGCTAAAGATGAACAGAATGGTGTGCTGGAACTGCATGATGTTAATGACAGACAAAGGTACTTGCTAATTTCTTTACCGATCTCAAGCTTTTCCTTTTGTTAGCTGAGTCATTGATATGGGTTTTACTTTGTTTTGGGTTCCAAAATTATTCTACAATTCAAATGCTTTCTTTTTTTTTCC